>OHFR01000007.1_pt1 | contig 142725 bp, 113 predicted proteins | sample 1567531 | NCBI WGS metagenome assembly OHFR01 (sample SAMEA3879597, study PRJEB24766) | human gut metagenome | biome: human-associated habitat; feature: feces | place: USA | collected 1985/1987
CCAAGCCCTAAATCCCTACCATAGGGATTAGGGATGTAACCGCCCTCCGGTGCTCGGAACCGCTACGCTCTAAGGTTGGCGGACCATCAAAGGTCTACACCATATTGTGCGGGATGGGACCGCCTAATTATAGTTCATTATCATAATTAGACCTTAACTGCTTAAAGATTTCCTACAAACAATCAGTCATACAACATGCATCATCCAACTGATCGCAAAGATATGATGCCTGTGTCTCAGGATTATCTCACATCATACCACAAAAGATAAAGCATAATGAAAAAGGCATAGCTCTATAATAAAAACGCTATCAATTTACTTGAATATTGGTCGAATCTCGTAACGTAATGTTGTCTCGCAAGAACATCCTGAGGCATCCAGATACTTCCAGTCTTCTTTTCCATCGCAATACTTCTCGCCCTTAACAACATTATGAGATTTTATTGCTTCTGAAATCTCATCTGTCAAATAGAATCCACTACCAGTGCAATCTGGATTGAGACATTTATGATACCAAAAGAGTTTATCGTCGGGATTCAAGATGTCATCATCTATAAGCGGTTTTGTTGGACATACACCTGTCAAGAATCTCATTTCATAATGAATTTCGACTTTAATCACGTTACTATCAATATCATTTATCTTACGAGCAAAACGTCTATATATATCATAGGTTCTGTTTCTCGCTTCTATTATTTTATCCTTGTTCATAATTTCTTAATGATTTAATTTACTTTACGTCAACATTATCATTAATTACTCATAAAAGGTATCTGTATCAAATTCAAATTGAATATCATCATTCAATCTAAATTTCTTAAGAGAAGACTTTATTTCAGCTGAAACACAAGCCTGATAAGGTATATCTATATTAGTGATGTAACCATCACCTCGTCTTTGATCTCCATCTGATCCGTATTGCAAACGAACATCTACAGAACCATAAATGTTTAAAACAACATCAGTTGAAGTTATATTATCAACACTAATATTATCAATACTATAATTTTCTATTAAAGAATGAGTAGACATACAATCTATGGCATCATATGTATTGTATAAAGTCGCCATAAGGATTTCCTGATTGATTTCTGCTTCTAAACAAGAAATAACTTGCCGACGTATTATAGCCATACATTTTACAAATTCATTAAAAGAATCTACTACATGATTTACCGACCTTTCTGTATCCGAATCCGAGACATCAAATGTATCTTCATTAATATGCGTATATTTACTTAATGAATCTATAGTGGACAACAAGTTTTTTCTTGCTTTGTCAATGTCATCTTTCAATCCCATTGCAAACAATGCATTATTATCAAAACCACCATATATGGCATAATTTATTCTGTCAGCTCGAGTAATGACAACTTTTCCATTCTCATTCTTTGTCGGTTTATACCATGAACAACGTTTTATATCTACATCAGGAGCTAATCGATATAATATATGTCTTGTCAATTCACGTATAGAATAAGCAAAATTGTTAAAACGCAACCTATTTTTGACATTTAAGTTATCAAAAGCTGCATCACACAAATCATGCTCAAATTTTGTTTTTACTAATGCTTTATTTAAAGATAACATATTCAGATAAAAATCAAATAATAAGTTTTACTATAACAATAATTGAACAGATTGAACTTCTACAAAACAGTTTAATCCCGGATAAGAAGTATTTGTCTTTCCATTATTCAGATTCACTGTCTATATCTGGTAATTCATTTACTTTAGCCAAAAACTCATCTCTCAATGTTTCCCATCGAGTACAATTGAGTCCTGTTTGTTTAAACAAGGGAACAAGCTTATCCTTTAACTCATCGAGTCGAGCATCTGCATCATCTTGGTCAACTTTTACAGAGATAGTACGATCGTTGATTACACCATCCATATCTTTGAATTCAAACCCCTTTACTAAAAAGGAAAAGAAATCTGTCTTTAATACCCAAGCTGCTCCCATCTCATTCAAACTATATGTGCTAGAATAATAGTTTCGTGAATGCACTATGATGACAAATAGATTGTATTCATAGAATTGCTTCATTATATATTCCGCAAAATCTTCCGACGTTGGTATTTGATATCCCTTTATTGATGAACACAACAGCTTATCAGGGGTATCAACACCAAGAAACTCCAAAAGCTTCACTAATTCGTTGACAAAGGCCATATCTTCACCAGAGTGTGATATGAAAACCTTATAGGGTTTATCTTTCTGTAATTTAGACTGCTTATTTGAATCATTACAATTCTCAGACTTGGTTTCCAAATAATCGATTCGTTCCAAACAAGAACGCAATGTTGTTAGATTGTTATTCAAACAAGTAATACCGGAACTTTTGAAATTCATCCAATAGCGTGGTTCCGATGTTGTAAATTCCTCCTCTACAACACTACTATCCTCAGCCAAGTAACATTTAAGAATCTCCAAGACTCTACGTTCCCATAAGGTGAAATCATTGGCCAACTTATTCTTTTCATTAGGATTATATTTATGTCTATAACCTGAGCCAAAGTATGCCATACCATCACCAAAGTCATCATTATATTCCTGAAGCCTTTCAAATCTATCCAATAGAGCCTTCCCATTAGAAATTTCTATATTGAGATTACTTATAAACTCATTTTTGTTCATATCATTTAAGTCTAATTAGTTCGTAAAGTATCTTTTCAACCTTGTACAGAAATGCAAATTGGGATGCGCCTCTACATCAAAATATTCTTCATGAAACATTCTGTTGGAAATATACAATAACGAATATAATGATGTCAAGAATAAAAATATAATATCAATATAATGGAGATTTGATATCCAACTCCATTCTTTGACAATTTTACATACAGACAAAGCTATAAACCCGATAGGAATACCAAGAACAAAGAACTTATCCGCCAAGGTCTTCATCCACGGATATGACCTTAAATAATATGCTCCTTCTCGATTGATTTTAAATTCCGTATAACCTGCACAAAGAGAAGTTTCACACTGATCTAAGTATTTATACATTTTTTCTATCTGTAACACTATCATATAGTATTGAAGCGAAAACCAAAAGAATGCTATGATAAGACCTGTATTAATAAATTCAAAATCAAAGACCAAATTATTCACTTGAGCATTGATAATGGTATTCAATTTAATGCTGATATAGTTAGGATCAAATATCAAACCTATCAATAGAATTGCAAGAATCATCAGAAGAACAGTAAGATGATCTCGCTTAGCCAGATACCTCTTTTGTTGTTCAAAGGTATCCTTATAATGGTCGTATAAGACTTCTATCCCTTCCATAGCCTACCAACCATATTGTGCTCTATGAATAGCAGCCTTTATTGATTCTAACGAAAAGGACATAGCCCAAGATGCGCCACACCCATACAACAAACTTGGCGAGGAGTTTCCCCTATCGAGTTTTACCGCAATAATTTTCTTGCCGGCAGCTTTAGCCTGTGCAATTTCAAAGTACTGCCAATTACGATAGCCTATCAAATATCTATCCTTATGGGGCGTATCAGCATGTTCACCAACAAGAACTAGTATTGCATCCGACTGATTGATCTTTGTTGTGATAGCAGCTTTGATGCGGCTGATATTCCAAGATTGTATTTCTTGTGTAGAACCATCATTAAAACTGAAATCGATGTTAGCATTACTTGCCCACATATTGAGGGTGTATTTATATTGACGATCATTGTCAAAATCAAAACTTACAAATATTTTCATAATTATAAACTCCAATCTTTTTAATTACGTAATTTACTAATTTATCATGATCCATACTTTCATCACTACTCGACAGCCATGGTAGAACTAAGGGTAAAAGCGCAACTTGTGACCGTTACTAAAGGAACTTCTGCTCTTCTATCACCAGTTTGTTCAATACCGGCAAGAGCTTTTCTATCTTGCGGCACTTTACCTTATTATAATAGAAGTCTATATCGTCCAGAAGGTCGTAAGCCTGGTCTTCGGGCATATCACCACCATAGCCGCCAGCGACGATTGTTATAGCGGCTAGCTTGCGAGCATCTAAGTGGATATGGAAATTGTACATGATGTTGCAATAGTGAAGCAGGTCTTTGAAATCTTCTGATTCTGTCAAGTAAGCTTCGAGCATCTCTTCCTGATATTGGCGAAGAAGCAGGAAGTACTTTTCCTTGCCTACCTTACCTTTTATATTTTGGGTCATTACCCAGAATAGGGCATGGGAGAGGACTATTTTATCTTCAGAAGGGTGGTAATAGAAGAGATCGTCTTCAGGGCGATTATTCTTAGCCCATTGTTCTTCTAACTTACCTAACATTTCCTTTCGAAAGGTATTTCTTTCTTCTTTATTCATAATTATCTTAGTCTTGTATTTTTTCGACTCCCCTGTCCCCCTCTTGCGAAGAGGGGGTCCTTACCCTATGCCCAAGCCCTAAATCCCTACCATAGGAATTAGGGATGTAACCGCCCTCCGGTGCTCAGAACCGCTACGCTATAAGGTTGGCGGGGCATCAAAGCCCTCGCCATGTTGTGCGGGACGGGACCGCCTTGCTAATGTTCGGGTTTCAACATAAACATATTAACAGTATTGTTGAATTCTGACACGTAATCTACAAAATGCGGATTATCTTTTCTTAGAATCATTGCTGCGTAATTATCTACTCCTTCTAAGTCTTGGATATTAGCAACCATAATGACATATTGTTCTTTGTCATTAGCATAAGCAAACCAAGAATCAAACAGGCGATTTCGCATAGCTTGCTTTCTATCGCCCGTTTCACATATATAAAGGAGAGCAAACTCGTTTGTCTCAAAGAAATTGTCTATGATAGCAATTACGGTATCTCGTACCTTCATATCACGAGGTGAACGTTGCTTGTTCACATTCGTGATATTAAACATGTATGCCTCGCCATGCTCCAGCAAGTCATCAAGATCAAAGCTAATAGCAATCTCAACGCTATAATCTGTTACGAAACGGTAAGTATTTGGATTTACCATCATAACATCATACGGTGAAGAGGCATTGATTGTTTTCAAAGAAAGCTGTTTCATGTCACCAAACATTTACAAACTTTGGCTCTTCTCCTGTACGAGCTAAATAATCCTGACGGAGCATCTGCTCTAACTCTGCCATACGCTTTCTTTTTCTTTCCTTTGATGCCATGAATCTTTTCATCGCAGCATCACGCTTTTCCCAAAATTCTTTATTCAATATTTCCATAAAACCTCCTATTTTTTTAATTCAGTGCAAATATAAGGGTTTTCTGTGAAACCACCAAATTTTTGGGGGAGTTTTTACAACTACTCTTCTACAACTTCGAAATCTTCCTTATGCACACCACGGATAGCTACAGCTCGCCCACCGAAGTCGAAGACGAGCTGGCGGTCACGGTCTATGCGGACAATGTAGCCTTCATAGTCTTTGAATGGTCCTGTAAGGACACGCAACTTCACGTGGTCTTTGGCAAACTTCTCAAAATCATCACGAAGGAATGTTACCTGCTCCGGATGGGTCTTCATCACATTCATAAAGGGCTGCATAATGGAGTCCTTGATGGATGCAGGTCGTCCTAAACTGCGGTCTTTGACTAAATGATATTGGGGAAAATAATCTGCAAGAAATTCTTGTAGGTCCTTCACGGTACCTTGCAAGAAGACAAGTCCGCTGACAGATTGCTCCAAAGTCTTTTTCACTCCTTGTTGCTTTTCTTCATCCTTGTAGGAATAACGAAGGGTTTTATGAATGAAATAAGGTTGTTTGGTATTTTTCTCGTCAGCATTAAATTTTTCAAGCCATTTCTCCATCCCTTTAGCTGCCATGTGAAGAATAAAAATATAGCTCCATGAAGTGGGGTTGGTGGAAGGGTCTTCTTTCTTTCTGATCCGTTTACGTCGGGATATTCCTTCTACACTCGGATCCGAAAGTCTTTCAGCCCCGATAACGTGGATGCCCTTTGGTAAGCGTTTGCTTACGTCGGCTGTAGAAGGTGAATTCAAGCAATCCTGCGTCATATTCTCGTTCTACTTTATGTCCTCAGCTGCAACCATACATGATGGTTGTGGAAGCCTGGTCCATTTCTTATGATTATGCATAATCTTATATAAATGAGTATTAGCCATACAGCCTCTACACATGTAGCTTTATTTTACATCTTTTGCGCTTTCTTCTTAGAAAAGGGCAACAACTGCCAAAATAAGTGCAAATCTGCCATTTACAGGAATCACCCTAGGCAGATTTGCTAAACATTTGTGTTAAATTTTGGGGAAGGACACAGAAAATATAAAAAATAGACACGTAATCCAACTATTTTTCGTACTTTTGTAACCAGATTACTCTCTTCTAAGAAGAAAGGGCGAAGTTTGCTAAAAATTTTACCCCATCAATCCGAAATGGGGTAAACATAACGATTTGTTTACAACTCTTTTGAGATCGTTTTTATAATCCGCTTGTTGGCTTCATTGATGGTTGCTACGTCTAATGACTGCAAGTAAATCTGTGTGGTCTTATAGGAGTTGTGTCCCATGCCCTGGCTGATGGTGGCTATTGGGATGTTCATGTGCAAGGCTACGCTTGCCCATGTGTGGCGTGCCACATAGGTAGTGAGCGGTATCTTCAAGCCTACCATCTCACCGATTTTCTTCAGGTTGTAGTTGGTGTTGTGCTCCACCTTGCGGTATGCCGTGTATGGAGAGGATTCTTTGCCTGTCAAGATGGGTAGCAGATAAGGGGAGTTCTTGGTCTGTTCGGCGTATTTGTCGATGATGGCTTGCATTGGTTTCATCCACTCGATGTTGAGATTTTGGTGGGTCTTGCGACGGTTGTAGCTAACCATACTACATTTCAAGTCTGTCTTCTTCAGGAACGCCATATCCACGAATGCCATTCCACGCAGATAGAAGCTGAGCAGAAACAGGTCTCGTGCCTTGTCAAGGGAGGAACCTGTTGGCAAGTCCAGGTTTTCTATCTTGCGAATATCCTTTACAGAGATGGCTCGTTTGGCAGTTCTCACGTTAGCGGTCTGCACGTGAGCAAAGATATCATTGGCTGGCGCATGGCCTGTTTCCACTGCCTTGTTGTAGAATGTGCGCAGGGTTCGCAGATAGAAGGACACGGTGTTTTGTCCGACACCTCTGTTGAACAGCCATGCCTGATACATTTCCATCATCTCGCTGGTCATCTGAGAGAAGGTGAGGTCTTCGTGATGACGAAACTCCATAAATCTGTTGGCGGCACTGACATAGTTGCTCCTGGTGCCAATGCACTGCATCTGCTCCTTCTTGGCTATCTGTTGGCGGAAGAAAGCAAAAACGCTCTGGCAGGGTGGCAGCTGCTGTATCTCCTTAGCTATGTCGTCAATGGTATAAGGGATGCCCTCGGCATCCTTATCACGGATAATACGCTGCATCTGTTTCATCTCCCAATCTATCTGCGACTGGATGAGCTGTAGATGTGCCTGTCTGTTGTTGCGGTTAGAAGCAATGATAGCCGACTTCTTGTCGTTCCACTCGTCCGGAAAGACATGATAGTCGGTATTGATCCAGCGCAGGCAGCGCTGGTGAATGAGGTGATAATACAATGTGCCTTCCTTTCCCGGCACCGAGGATGCTCTGAATTTTACTTTTACTGTTGCCATAATACTAACTTTTTTATTTGTAATTCATGTTGCTTTTGGGGTTATTTACCCCTTTTATATATGTAAGCAACATTATGGCAACGAATGTGTTTGGAAAAGGAATCAGAATCTGATTATACATATTTCTCCATCAACACAAAGGTGATGAAGCCCAGGAGAAGAGCGTAGGTGGCTTGCTTCTGAAAACCGTGGGCATGAGTTTCGGGAATCATCTCATCGCTCGTTACATAGAGCATGGCACCACCGGCAAAGCCCAGCATCACGGGGAGGAAGGTGGAAGAGGCTGAACCCAAACCGAAACCTAACAGAATGCCTACCACTTCGAGCAGGGCGATGAAAATGGAAATGAAGAAGGTACGGACTGCTGTAACACCAGCCATCATCAAAGGAGCAATGATCACCATTCCCTCTGGGATGTTCTGCAGGGCGATGCCGAAGGAAACACCCCACTCCGTTGCGCCTTCTGCTGAGCAGACGCTCACTCCTGCAGCCATGCCTTCGGGCAGTTTATGTAGGGCTATCGCCATCACGAAGAGCATCACCTGACTGAGTCGGGCATTATTGCGATGCTCCTCGGGGTCTAGTCCCGTGATATGATGAAGATGGGGAGTTACCAGATCCAGCACATTCAGAAACAAGGCTCCTGCCATCACGCCGATTACTACCAGCCACCAAAGACTGGTCTGTTCAAAGGCTGGCACTATCAGTCCCAACGTGGAAGCTGCCAACATGATTCCGGCACAATATCCCAATACGGCGTCGTTCCATTTATGAGGCAACTCCTTGACGAAGAATCCCAAAATGGCACCTATAATCGTGGCACCGCAAAGTCCGGCAGCACTAATCAATACGTTTGTCATAATCAATAAAATATATCGAAGTTATCCAGTTAAACACATGAAGATGCAGATACATCATAGAAGAAAAAAAGCATGGACAACCCTCACAGTCATCCATGCCCATCTATTTCGTATCTGATCTATTCAGTTATTATTAATTATATTTTGTTATGGTGAAATTGGTGTTTTCCAATTTCACATCATCATTCCTATTTCAACTTCGTATAACCGTAAGCTGCGCTATTGCCCAACTGCTCTTCGATGCGGATAAGCTGGTTGTACTTAGCCATACGGTCGGTACGGCTCATAGAACCTGTCTTAATCTGACCAGAGTTTGTTGCTACGGCAATATCAGCAATTGTTGTATCCTCGGTTTCACCAGAACGATGGGAAGTAACGGTGGTGTAACCATGACGGTGAGCCATCTCGATAGCATCCAGTGTCTCGGTAAGAGAACCAATCTGGTTCACCTTGATGAGGATAGAGTTGGCAGCACCCATCTTGATGCCCTTCTCCAGGAACTTCACGTTGGTAACAAAGAGGTCGTCACCTACCAACTGGCAACGATCGCCGATGGCAGCAGTCAACTTCACCCAGTTGTCCCAATCGTTCTCGTCAAGGCCATCCTCGATTGAATCGATAGGATATTTGGTAATCAGTTCTTCCAGGAACTTGATCTGCTCAGCAGCAGTCAGTTTCTTACCATTAGGATCCTTCTTCTTGCCATCCTTCAACTGGCGATAATCGTAGTACCACTCACCATTTTCCTGAACGGCAAACTCGCTGGCAGCACAGTCCATGGCAATCTTCACGTCCTTTCCTGGCTCATAACCGGCATCCTTGATAGCCTGGCAGATGCTGTCGAGCGCATCCTCAATACCATCGAGTGCAGGAGCAAAACCGCCCTCATCACCTACGGCAGTAGAAAGACCGCGGCTCTTCAGGAGCTTAGCCAAGGCATGGAACACCTCAGCACCCATACGGATAGCCTCCTTCTCGGAAGGAGCACCCACAGGACGGATCATAAATTCCTGGAAGGCGATAGGCGCATCAGAGTGAGCACCACCATTGATGATATTCATCATAGGAACAGGAAGAGTGTAAGTATTGCAACCGCCGATATAGCGATACAATGGAATATGGAGATACTCAGCAGCAGCATGAGCCACAGCCAAAGAAACACCGAGGATGGCGTTGGCACCCAGATTAGACTTGGTCTTGGTACCGTCGAGTTCCAACATCTTATAATCGATGGCACGCTGCTCCAAGGCAGAAAAACCTACCAAAGCCGGAGCAATCACCTGATTCACGTTCTCTACTGCCTTCAAGACACCCTTGCCGCCATAGCGGTTCTTGTCGCCATCACGAAGTTCCAAAGCCTCGTTCTCACCAGTTGATGCACCAGAAGGAACCGATGCACGACCAACGATACCTGACTTCAAAGAAACTTCAACCTCTACTGTAGGATTGCCACGAGAATCCAAGATTTCTCTTGCATGAACATTTTCAATAATCATAATACTATAATACTTTTAATTACGTTAAACATTTTTTCCGAGTGCAAATTTAGGTATTATCTGACAAATCTCCAAATTTCGGGCATCATCAAAAGTAGGTATTCGCCCGAAAATACCTACATATAGGTAAGGAGAGGCATGGAAATTTGAGATGCTACCAAATTGTCATTTTATTTTATTTTAATTTTATCAATCAGTCCTTCGAAATCCTCCTTTTGCATAGCACCCATCTGCACAGATGGTTTGCCTTTCACGGGGATAAAGAGGAAGGTAGGGATGCTGCTGATACCGAAAACAGAAGCAAGTTCGGACTCCTGGTCGATATCCACCTTATAGAAATCTATCTTGCCGGCATATTTCTCGGCGAGAGATTCTACTACAGGAGCCATCATCTTGCAAGGACCACACCAGGTGGTGTAGAAATCGATGACGGCAGGACGGGAACCGGCGAATACCCATTCATCCGGATGAGCCTCGTAATCCATAATCTTTTTTCTGAAATCAGATGTGGTGAGATATTGCACCTTGGCAGTTTCTGTTTTCCCTACAGCCGTTTGAGGAGAAACATCAGGTGCTTTCCTGTTCTGAGAACAAGAAACAAGAAATGGTAGAAATAAAACAGCTGCTAATATAATTTTCTTCATAGTTTTTCGTTGTTTTAATTTGAGAAGGTATGCCATTAGTCTATTACACACCCTCTTATTACAATTAATCACTATTCACTAATCACTACTCCTAATCCTTCAAAGAATAAGTAACGGTAGTAACAACCCTTACCTTTTTAATATATGGGGTATTAGAATCGCGGTCTTCGATAGAGAACTGGCCCTGGTCGGCATTCATAATCTTGTCTATCTTACTCTTGCTGTTCTCAGCAAACTGGGCAGCAGTCTGCTCAGCATTCTCTATCGCTTCCTGCATCATCTTAGGTTTCATCTGACGGAAGGCAACATACTCATACTTCACCGGATTCTCGTAACCACCATCCACAATGGCAACCCCCTTCTGAAGCAGATTACCCTGACGGGCAATGATACTGCGAACCAGTTTCACATTCTTGGATGTAACCGTGATGATGGAAGTAATGTTATAACGATAGCCCTGTCGGTTCTCGCCATACCGTTCAGCATTGAGGTCGATGACCACAGGCGCATTCACATTGATTTCATTAGCCTTAACACCATTCTCCACCAGGAAGTTTCTGATGGTTCTCGTAGTGGCATTGATTTTTTGATAGAGTTCAGGCAGGTCGTTGCCTATTTCCTTGGAAACGATAGGCCACGTCACCTTATCAGCCTCCACCTCCTTTTCGGCAAGGCCTTTCACTACAACCTTTCGATCATTACTAATCACACTTTCAAGTCCCGACTTGATACAAAATCCAAGCACGATGATGCCGATGGTTAAAATCACGGCTTGCTTAATACCAGAATTGATGTTCATAATTAGTCCTCCATTATTAAGTTGTTAAAATTGAGTTTCCATTCTATCTCAGATTGAATTGCAATTTGAGTTTTCAAAGATACAATAAAAATATAGAAAAACGACACTTTATAATGATAAAATATGCTAAAACAGCCCATATCAACCCATAAGCACCATTTTTTCTGCCAAAAAGCTTGCATATATTACCAAAAAAAACTACCTTTGCCCAAAAACAATAAAATGGATTACAACATGATTGGGACCGCATGGTCGTTACTGCCTCCTATCGTCGCCATCGCTCTGGCGCTGAAGACGAAGGAGGTCTATTCTTCTCTTTTTATCGGTATCATACTGGGTGCCGTTCAATATTGCATTTCGATGGGAACAGGTTTCGACGGATTCCTCGTTCACCTGACAAACCACACTGTAGGTGAAGGCGATGATGCCAAGGCATACGGTTTGATACATTGCCTTTCCGACCCATGGAATGTGGGCATTCTAGTATTCCTGGTGGTATTAGGCAGCATCGTTTCATTGATGAACAAGGCGGGTGGTTCGGCTGCTTTCGGCCGTTGGGCTTCCAAGCACGTACACTCGAAGATTGGCGTACAGATTGCTACCATTCTGCTCGGCATTCTGATATTCATCGATGATTACTTCAACTGCCTTACCGTGGGTTCGGTGATGCGCCCTATCGCAGTGCGCAACGGTGTTACCAAGGAGAAGCTGGCTTATCTCATCGATTCTACAGCCGCTCCGGTCTGCATCATCTCCCCTATCTCGAGTTGGGCAGCTGCGGTATCGGGCTTCGTATCAGGAGGTGAGAACGGACTGGCACTTTTCTGCAAGGCGATACCTTTTAATTTCTACGCATTCTTTACCATCCTCTTTATGTTTGGCATCGTGATACTGGGCTTCGACTTCAAGGCGATGAGTAAGTATGATGCGAGACTGAAGGAATGGTACGAACGAACCAATGGCGGGAAACTCGATGAAGTGAGCGATACCAAACTGCAGATTGTTGAGCATGGTGTGGGAGCCAAACAGGAAGAGGATTCCAAGAACAAGGGAACCGTGAGCGACCTGGTGATACCAATCATCATGCTGATTATCTTCTGCATGGTGGGTATGGTATATTCAGGCGGATTCTTCGATGCCGATAATGCCAACTATCTCAATTTTGTGGATTCCTTTGCTGCGAGCAATGCCTCTGTAGGCTTGGTAATCGGTTCATTGGCTGCCCTGATTCTTACCATCATGATGTTTACCATTCGCAAGACCTTGCCTTTCGACGAAGCGATGAGTAGTCTCATCAAGGGTTTTGAGGCGATGGTACCAGCCATTCTGATTCTTACTTTGGCATGGACGCTGAAGAGTATGACCGACTCGCTGGGTGCGGCAGAATATGTATCATCGGTTGTAGCGAGCAGTGCCTCAGAACTTCAGATGCTTCTTCCGGGCATCATCTTCCTGGTAGCAGGCTTCCTGGCATTTGCAACGGGTACCTCCTGGGGAACCTTTGGTATTCTGATTCCTATCTGCATCGCCGTATTCCCTGGTGCTGATCCTTTGCGTATCATCTCTATCTCGGCATGTATGGCTGGAGCGGTATGTGGCGACCATATCTCTCCTATCAGCGATACCACCATCATGGCGAGTGCGGGAGCGGAATGCAAGCATGTACATCATGTATCATCACAGTTGCCTTACGCCCTGACTGTAGCCTGTGTGAGTTTCCTCACCTTCGTTGTAGCGGGATTCACTCATACGCTGGGTATGGTAACGAGTGCCATCATCTCGTGGATATTCGGTGTTGCCATGCTTGGTTTTGCTTTATTTTATTTAAATAAGCGCCAAAAAGGTAAATAGTTCTTAATTTATTTGTATATTTGAAATATTTTCAATATCTTTGCATAAGAAAAGCTGTACTCGGCAATTTGAAAGCAAGCTTTCATTGCGCTCGTTTGCATTTTCTTTGTACAAGAATTTAATAAAGAACATATTAACAACTTAATACAGAATACATTATGAAGGAATTAAAAGGAACAAAGACAGAGAAGAACCTCCAGGAGGCTTTCGCTGGTGAGTCACAGGCTCGTAACAAATATACCTATTTTGCAAGCAAAGCAAAGAAAGACGGTTTTGTACAGATAGCTAATATCTTTGAGGAGACAGCTGCTAACGAGAAGGAGCACGCTAAGTTGTGGTTCAAGTATCTGGAGGGCGGTGCTATCCAGGATACAGAGAAGAACCTAGAAGCTGCTGCCAATGGTGAGCACGATGAGTGGACCGATATGTATCCACGCATGGCAAAGGAGGCTCGCGAAGAGGGTTTCGAGGAGATTGCTGCTAAGTTTGAGATGGTTGCTGAAATCGAGAAGCACCACGAGGAGCGTTATCGCAAGCTCTTGAAGAACGTACAGGACAAGCTCGTCTTCTCTCGTGACGGCGACTGCATCTGGCAGTGCTCTAACTGCGGACATATCGTAGTAGGCAAGAAGGCTCCTGAGGTTTGCCCAGTCTGCAACCACCCACAGAGCTACTTCCAGATTGAAGCACAGAATTACTAATTCTTGCTTGAGACGAAATATCTAACAGAACATATATAAATAAGAGAGGGTGTGTCATGGCCTTATGACACACCCTCTTTTTTATGATTTAGCTTGAACCATTTCCAACATGATTTCTATCAACCTTGGAACACCATACTGTTCTACCTCGTCCTCTTTCACCCAGATATAATCATCAGGGAGCAGGGGGCGGGTTTCTGTTTCCTGCAGATAGAAGTCGGCAAGGAGGATGCGATGGGTAAGTACATGCTTCACATCCTTAGCCAGGAGAAGAGGATTATGGACAAAGGCAGGCAGTTGCGGAGCATCTGATGCGTTATATAGTTCCCACAATCCTTGCCAGATATCACCCTCACCGCGACGGTGGATAGCCACTTCGCCTTTACACCTTATATATATATAGGAGAGATGGCGCGTTTTCACCTTCAGTGTCTTGTTCTTCACCGGCAACTCCTCTACCCTTCCTGTTCTCAACGCCTCACAGATTTCGGCAAGCGGACAGACAAGACATTTTGGAGATTGAGGAGTGCACTGGATAGCTCCGAAATCCATCATACCCTGGTTATAGGCAGCAACAGGCGATAATGCTGTATCAGAAAGTTGCTGAGCAGACGAAGCAGGCAAGAGTGATTGAGCCAACGCAGCAAACTCTTTTTTTCCCTGCGTTGAGTTGATAGGAGTATCTATTCCGAAGTAACGTGAAAGAACCCGGTACACATTGCCATCTACTACTGCCGCCGGAATATCAAAGGCAAAAGAACCGATGGCTGCTGCAGTATAATCGCCCACCCCTTTCAGGGCTTTGATACCTTCAAGTGTATCAGGGAAATGACCGAGCTCTACTATCTGTCTGGCAGCAGTATGAAGGTTGCGGGCTCGCGAGTAATACCCCAATCCCTGCCAGAGTTTCAAGACATCATCCTCGCTGGCAGCAGCCAAGTCTTCAACCTTGGGATAGGTCTTCATGAACCGCTCCCAATATTCCCATCCCTGTGCGATGCGGGTTTGCTGAAGGATGATTTCGCTCAGCCAGATGGCATAAGGATCCTTGGTTTCGCGCCAAGGCAAATCCCTACCATTCTCACGAAACCAATGGATAATGACAGCCGAAAAACTATTCATAAAATTCAATGTTCAAATCTCAATGTTCAAAGTAATCACTGTTCCGGATATTGCTCGTAAATCTTCAGACCGAACTCATTCGCCAAGGCATAGGCATGCTCCATGATATCGGCGAGAATGTGCTCGTAATTCACCCATACCTTATCCTTAATGAAGAAATAGAACTCGATAGGGAGACCGCATTGCGTGGCTTCCATGTGGCGCACCATCAATGTGAGATCGGTATTGACCTCCGGACGCTGGCGCAGATACTTCTCCATAAATTTACGGTAAAGCTGGAGATTGGTAGGGGCAAGGGCTGCAGGATTCTTTAAATCCTCAATATCCTTCCCTTCTTGTATATCTTTATCTATCGCCTTCTGCAACGACTCCTTCAACTTAAACGAATCTTCGGTGGCGAAATGCTTGGCAAGCAGATTACGTTTTAATGTCTCATCCACCAGACGGACACTACGGAAATCGAAGTAAACCACGCGCTTCACTCTTCGTCCACCACTCTTCTGCATACCAATCCAATTCTGGAACGAACCATTCACCAGGGTAATAGGCGAAATGGTAACGATGGTGTTATCAAAGTTGCGCACCTTCACGGTCGTGAGTGACATATCCTCAACGATACCATTGGCATCCACCGACTTCACCGTAATCCAGTCGCCCTTATGCAACATATCATTGCTGGTAAGACGCACACCAGCCGCCAATCCCGTGATGGTATCCTTAAAGACCAGCATCAGGACTGCCGAGGTAGCACCCAAACCGGCAAAGAGGGTCATCGGGTTCTTGCCCAACAGGATGGCAACCACCACCACGCCAGCCACAAAGAGCATCAATACCTTGAGAACACCGCAGAAAGTATGGAAATACTGCTGAGCCGACGAGCGTCGTTCCTGAGAATCCTCCAATCCTTTGAAAGACCCGATGAAGACCAGAGCCGTACGCACCGACATCACCACGATATAGATGCCCGTAACCCGCTCCAATATCTCCTTGAATATCGGATACTCCAGATAAATCAGCGGCATGAGCGACCATATCACCACAGCCGGCACAATATGGCAAGCCGAGGTGAGCACCTTCTTGTTCAGCAGAATATCATCCCAAGCTATAACCGTCTTATCAGTAATCTTACTGATGAGCGGAACCAGTATCTTGCGACACAGGAAATCGCTCAATATTGCCAAGAGGATGGCAGTAATGGTGAGCAAGATATGGCGCAGCATCGGCACGAAATCACCAGTGACTCCTGCCCATGTTATCATTTCATCTACAAACTTACGAATTTCCTCCATAAAACTATTAACTATCAACTATAAACTATCAACTAACGCTCACGGTTGGCAGAGCAAAGTACATACTTTATCTGCAAAGTGTCTGGCATTATTGCCATGCATGATACCATTGTTAATGATGGCGAAACAGAGTTCATGACCATTGGCTGCGGTACAGTAACCCGCCAATGAGATGATGCCCGTCAGCGTACCCGTCTTCGCTTTCACATTGCCATGCACAAAACTGTTTTTCATACGCTTTTTCAAGGTACCGTCAACCCCACCGATAGGCAGCGAATGCTTCAGATGGTCCATGATATTACCGTTAAGATAAGCATAACGCAGCAGTTTCACCTCCAGTTCGGCACTGAGATAATTATAGAGCGAAAGTCCCGAGCCGTCAGCCAGTTTATATCTTGCCGGATCAAGTCCTATCTTACGGATAAGCTGTCTTTCCACATTCCGGGCACTCTTGGCACTCGCCCATTTATTTCCCGTAGAAGCCGCAATCTGATAATACATGCTCTCGGCATAGAGATTATCACTCTCCTTCATCATCTTGTGCAGAATCTGATCCATCGTATGGAATCGGGTACAGACCGTAAAGGCACTCGCAGGGCAAGTCTTCTCTGAAGCCCCAAAGCAGGAATATTCGATGCCCTCCTCACGGAGCTTGGCAAGAAACTTATCCATAAAGATATCCTTGCGCTGGAACACCAGTGGCGAAAGCACCGGATTGTCATCATCCCAGCACCAGCCTTCACCCAACAGGTCGGCATCCTTCAAAGAGCGGTCGGCATAGATGCTGCCACGGATGGTGTCAACACCCATATCCTTCAGACTATTGACAAATGCCGACATATCATCGCTGTTGAAACGGGGATCCATGCCGCCTATACAATAGACATCACCCGTCAACACCCCATTCTCAATGGTACCGGTATATTTCAGAGTGGTTTTAAACTGGTAAGAACCGCCCAACTTATCGAGCGCCGTAATGGCAGTCAGGAGCTTCATCGTACTTGCCGGACGCATCAGCTGTCGTTCATTTCTCTGATAGATACAAGAGTCAGCAGACAGGTCCCAGACCATCAGTCCTACCTGTGATGTTTCGAACATCTTGCTCTCAAGGAGTTTATCAATACCCACCTTCACCGATTCGGGCCAAGGCAATTCCTGAGTCAGCGTATCCGCTGTCAGGGAATCAACGAGTGTAGAATCGGAAACATCCTTCTCATCAACCGTTTCTATTCCCTCATCTTCAATCACATTCTGGGCCTGCACCGGTACAGAGATCCATACCATCATCAGACCCAACAGCATATATATTATCTTTTTCATCACAATCAGTTCACCGGAACATAAAAGAAATTATTTATTTTTGATTCTCTCCATAAACGCCTCTTCATTATCCGGCTGAACGGTCACAATATTCTTATGTCCGTATTCGATGACCACACAATGGTCTAATCCGAAGAAAGTCTTGGCTATGTGTACATCAATGACATCACATAGCGGCACATTTCTGTTGGAAGAGAACCTGCCCTCATTGATGATGAGATATTCCATCTTCTCATCCAGGTCTATCGGTTTTACCATCTTGAAGGTATAGGTTGTATTCAGTATGCGCTCAATCATGCCCACGATGATGATAGCCACAAAGATGCCGATGATAGCCAGTTTGACCCAGAAGAAGTAGAGAGCCAGAATTGCGAACACCGCCACACCGATACGTGCCGTCAGCGTAAAGCGCTTATGAAAAGTTCTATCTGCCATAACTTTGATTTATTACCTTATATTATTGTCGTTTTTACGACCGTTTGATAGTCAAAAAGACTATATAACCTTAAATTTCGCTGCAAAATTACAAAAAATCCCTCTCTTATTACTCATTTTAAAGATTAATTATTACTTTTGCAACGAATTAAGAATTAATTCTGAGAGAATGGGGTTGTTTTATAGATAAAAACACCTGTTCTTAATATTGAAATTAGATAAGAATAAACTCAATGGTTTATAAGTATGATTTTCTGATTATCGGCTCAGGAGTTGCCGGTATGAGTTACGCCCTGAAAGTAGCCAGAGCGCATAAAGGTAAGGTGTGTATGATTTGCAAGACCTCGCTCGACGAGGCTAACACGTCATTCGCACAAGGTGGTGTGGCGTCAGTTACCAACTTGGAAGTGGATAACTTCGACAAGCACATACAGGATACTATGATTGCTGGTGATTATATCAGCGATTATAAAGCAGTGAAGCAGGTTGTCACTATGGCACCGGAGCAGATCAAGGAGCTCGTGCAGTGGGGCGTCAACTTCGATAAGCAGCAGGACGGCAAGTTCGACCTACACCGTGAGGGCGGTCACAGCGAGTTCCGCATCCTTCATCATGCAGATGATACGGGTGCAGAAATCCAGCGCGGTCTGATGGAGGCTGTGCGCAACTGTCCGGATATCGATATCAAGGAAAATCATTTCGCCGTGGAGATTATCACTCAGCACCACTTGGGTGCCCGTGTTACCCGCCGCACTCCTTATATCAACTGTTACGGTGCATACGTATTGAATCCTGATACCCAGAAGGTAGATACCTATCTGAGTAAGGTTACCGTGATGTGTACCGGTGGATGTGGTGCCGTTTATCAGACTACCACCAACCCTGTGATTGCCACTGGCGATGGTGAGGCGATGGTATACCGTGCCAAGGGAACTGTAGCCGACATGGAGTTTGTCCAGTTCCACCCAACCGCTCTTTATCATCCGGGCGAAACCCATCCTGCCTTCCTCATCACCGAGGCTATGCGTGGTTATGGCGGCATCTTGCGTCTGCCTAACGGCGAAAGTTTCATGGAGAAATATGATAAGCGATTGAGTCTGGCTCCTCGTGACATCGTGGCTCGTGCCATCGATAAGGAGATGAAGATTCACGGATTGGATCATGTCTGTCTCGATGTAACCCATAAGAATCCAGAGGAGACCAAGCGTCACTTCCCTAATATCTACGCCAAGTGTCTGAGCATCGGCATCGACATCACCAAGGAGTATATCCCTGTTCGTCCTGCCGCTCACTATATGTGTGGTGGTATCAAGGTTGATTTGAACGGCTGTTCAAGCATCAACCGTCTCTATGCTCTGGGCGAGTGTTCATGCACCGGTCTGCATGGCGGTAACCGTCTTGCCAGCAACTCGCTCATCGAGGCTGTGGTTTATGCCGAGACTGCTGCCAAGCACAGTATTGAACATGTAGATGAGTACGACTTCAATGAGAAGGTACCAGCATGGAATGATGAAGGTACTTTGACCAACGAAGAGAAGGTGCTGATTACACAGAGCGTGAAAGAGGTGGGCGAATGCATGAGCAACTATGTAGGCATCGTGCGCAGCGATCTCCGTCTGAAGCGAGCATGGGACCGCCTCGATCTTCTCTACGAAGAGACAGAAAACCTCTTCAAGCGTGTAAAGGTAAGCAAGGAACTCTGCGAGCTCCGCAACATGATCAACGTGGGTTATCTCATCACCCGCATGGCGATAGAACGCAAGGAGAGCCGTGGTCTCCACTATACCATCGACTACCCTGTTCATGCTTACGACAAGAAGTAATCAATAATTATCAGAAAATAAAAAAAGCTCGGATGCTTGTGATGCATCCGAGCTTTTTTATTTTCAAGAATTTGAGAATTAGAAAATTTTTCTTTCTACCTATTGGTTCTGGTGAATTTTCTTTTTATCTCGTCAGCGAGAACTTGATGCTCAGGCCGAAATCCTGTGTGGTGGTAGGATAACTGCTGCTCGACAGGAGCGGGGTGTTGGTCTGACGGTCATAATAGAAACTCATGGTAAGGAGTTTGCTGAAGGTATAATCGGCAGAGAAACTCAGTTTCAGAGCATTGTTGCCGCTGCTGGCACTGCTTACCATTGAGGCTATATCACGAACGATGGCTGCCTGCTTGCGGAAACTGAAGTCAAGACGTAGATTCAGATCATGGTTGGTACCATTCTGAACCGTCTTGGTGGTCGACGCATTCTTATTGGCTGCATTCTTATTGCCGCCCTTCGACTTGGAACGGGAGGCCTTGGCGCCCCAACCGAAAACATCGAAGTTGTTGATGCGGTAACCCATACCGATTACCCAGTCCTTACTCAATGCCTCGTTCAGCTGCACACTCGTCATACTGAGGTTCAATACACGGGTCTGGCGATATTCTGCCTTCACCGTCATATTATTGTTGAATGTGACATCCATACCCAATAATGGCGAGAACGACTCGTTGATACTTACCTGCGAAATGTTGAACATGCTACTTGGAGATGGATTGCCCGTAGTGGCATCACTCACGAAGCCGAGACCGTTCATATACTCCTGGAAAGTGCTGTAACTGTTGTAGCTGCCAACCGCAAAGACGCTTTTGTAAGAGTGGTTGATGTTGACACTCTTGAAGTGCTCGTTGAACCAAGGCAGACGTCCCAGTCCGCTGTAACGGATGGTCCAGTTTGGCAACATCCGGCTCAATGCCGGGAATACCGAAAGCGAATTGCCACCCATCGAGGTATAAGCCTTGAGGAAGGCAGGAATCATGACATCGCTGCTATACTGGTTGACCGGCGTGCGGGAAGCATCAAACTTGCCGCCAGCCAGAGCCGAACCTGTCGGATAAACGGTACCTGCATACTGCGCCTCTACCCTATCTCTGAAACCAGCCAGCGAGTTGACAAACTTCTCGAAGGTCTTGCTGCGATAACCCGAATTGGCATTGCCCATTCCCTCGAAAGCCGACCCCAGCGAGATGGTAGTCATCTGGAAGGCTCCACTCTGGGTAGTTGGCGTTCCTTCATACATATACTGTATGCTCTTCTGCGTGGTCTTGGTACGTGTGGCTGAGAGATCAATCTTGAAATCCTTGATAGGCTCCAGGGTGGCACGCAACGTAAGATTATCCGTTCTGCTGGTAGTAGCAGGTGTTGCGATACTGTCGTTGCAGAGCAGCCAGTCGTTGTTTCTAGCCTTCTCGATATAATCGTCGCCAACCATACCGAAGGCGAAGTCAAGACCCGGTGCCATCTGTCCCACCTTCTTCTGTCCGAAGGCATCACCCACACTAGGCAAGAAGCCCGGCAGGGTGAGCTGATAGCTGCTGCGATAGTTGATGCTCACATTGCGCACCATCATTGCCAGGCGACTAGCCAACTGCAATCCCTTATACCATTTCTTATCATCAAGCGGTTCCTTAGCCAGTACGGAGAGTTTCACCTTCATGGCAGTATCTACCTTTGAGATGATTCTGATCTGGTTATTATCCACCTTTTTATATTTAAGCGGGAATACCTTGCCGTCTTCCGTCTTGGCATTCACAATCAGTCGCTTGGTATTTTTGCCGTGGCGTATCTTGAATGTGGTATCAGGCAGGAGGGTGATTTCCCGTTCGAAGGCACGCTTGTTCTTAGGCAGCGCCTTCTTCGGATCAGCCGCCTGTTCCTTTGCTTCCTGCTTCTTTTTCTTTTTTTCCTGCTTCTTGCGCTGCATCTGTGCCCTACTCTGGGTACGGTCAAACTTATCGTTTACCTTCTTCAGAAAAGGCACATGGTTGTAGAGTTTCACCAGGTTGAAGTTTCCGTTCAATGTCAGTTCGCGCTGGGTATTGATGGTATTTCCATACGAGTTGCCCTCCTCATCCTCTGTACCGCGCTCCCAAGAATAGTTGGCATTGTAAGAGGCATCGCTGTTCACCCAGTCGAAGACAGGCAGCAGATTGAGAGGCAACCTATAAGATGCCTGGAAATTCTGACTATAGTCGAGCGGTGCACCCCAGTGGCGGATGCTGGTCCATACGGAGTCCTTCCAGGCATGATACTGGTCGGCATAAAGATCCTTGTTGACCGGTGTATAAGGTTCCTCTATCTGTGCATGGGTAGCACTCTGGAAGTTCATGTGCAGGTTCTTGGTCAGATCCCAGTTGATGGAGAACTCACGGTTCCAAAGGAACTGTTCACTGAAAGTGAGCGGCAACTTGGAGTCTACTCCGGCAGATCCACTCATCAGGGTTTCCATATCGCGCTCCTGCAACTCGTAGTAGTCGCGCGTCATCTCGGTATTGAAGGCTATGTTCTGCGGCAGCCAGTTCAGTCCGAAACGTTTCAGTATGTCGAGCCACTTACTCTTGTTCTTCAGTCCCTTGAATGGTTCCCATGCCTTATAAACCGGGCTCCACGAATAATCCAGGGCTCCTCGCCAGTTGTCCTTGCGCTCATACATCGTCGTTTCACCCGTAGTATACTGATGCTGATGACTGTAGGTGAATGAGAAGTTGGCTGGATCGTATGGCATCGGATGGCGCTTGGTAGCTATACCCACCCGGGCATTCGAGATGGAGAAGTTGGTCTGCGTAATCTTAGTGGCAGCGATATTCTCGATAGAATCGCGCTCGTGCTTAGAGCCGGCAGCATCGAGGGCATCCTTCAACTCCATATCGGTATCCAGCGGATTATACTTAGGAGTGGTCTTCTCCTTGGTAACACTATAATATAAAGGTATGCTCACCTTCGCCTTGTCAGGGAAGAACTTACCCATTTCGAGCGATGTGGTCACACTGTAGGTACCGTAATTATCGGTGGTGCGACTTGCCACGCCATCTTCCAGACCGCCGAATCCCTCGCTGATGTATCTGCCGGTGGCATTTACGCTACCCAGATCGGAGAGTTGTACGTTGAGGTTGGCATTGGCAGCCCAACCACCCGAATTATTATGTTCCTTGAGTCGGAGTTCGTTTATCCATACCTCACCACTCTTGATGTCGGCAGAATTGTTTCTCACACCCAGCATCATGGTCTTCACCTCGCCGAGACTCGGATTACCCACGATGGTAATCTTGTTCTGCGGATGTTCTGCATCCATCATGGAATAAGGAGCGAGATAAGAAGCCACACCCTGTGCCTTCGCCTTGTTACGGTTTTTCTTCAATGCCGTAAAGACACTCAGCGGCACATCGAGCATATTCTCCTCAGGCCATACCGCCTTACAGTCGGCAAGCACATAGCGGTTGTAGTTGGAGCGTGGCTCGGTGAGCTTCAGTGGGATTTCATACTCGTAGTAATTGTTCTTGTAATCGCTACCCAGACGGATGAAGACTGAGAGATCACCATCCTGCAGACGGGTAGTATTCTGCTCCAGGGCATTGGCATGGGCAAACATCTGGATGCGCTTATACTGGCGCAGATCAAGGGTAGAATTCTTATAAACCGCCTTCGCCTCGCCTGTGCTCATATTCTTGACCACCAGACTCAACGCTTGCTCGTTCGCCTCAACCAACTGAGGCTGACTAGGATCCTGTTCGCGCTTGATACCCGGAGGCAAGACATAGTTGACCGGTGTCTTCTCGCCGTTCTCCTCCAGACTCACGCTGCTTGCGTCGAGGGTTCCGCCACTGGCTGCGCCGAGCGGCTGATCATAGGTACGCCACTTGCCCATCACGAGGTCGAAGGTACCGAAACGCAGCACGATAGGTTTCTTGAAACCGGTGAGGAACATACGCATGAAGCGGATGCTGGAGAAATCGTTGATGTTGCCCTGACGGCTCTCAAACTCATCGATAGGTATGCGGAACTGATACCAGGTAACGGTAGACTTGGTATTATCACGCCAGGTCTGGCTGTATTCACGCTTATCTACAATATGATTATTACCCACCACGAGATCTTCCGGACGGATGCTGACACGGTACTGGAAGTATTTCTCATATTCGTTGAGCGTATAATCCTGGTTGATATCCTCGACATCCGGCGTTGACTTATAAGAAGTATCATAGCTCTCAGAACGGCTGTCGCTGTCAGGCGAGTTGCCCTGAGGATTGTTGATATACTTATATCTCTGCAGGATTGGAGCACGCATCTCATCCCAGTCGGAACCGCGGAAATAGTGGTAGTCATCACGTGCCGGATCGGCAAAGATGCTGTCGAACACCGCCTGGTTCACCTTGCCCTGAATCTGGTCGAGATAAGCACTCTTGTAGAATTCCTGCTCCTCGGCATCAGTCAGTCCGTTGAAACCCACATCCTGCAAGGCTCTGCTGCCACTGGTGGTAGCAAAGGCATAGGTCACGGTGCTCTGGGTAGGAATCTTACCCCACTGGGTATAGGTGTAGCTCTTGCTGCCATCTACCGGCATGCCACTCTCATAGAATTTCTTGCCATCACGCAGGATATCCTCGCTCACCTCGCCCAGGTTGATGTAGAAATCGCCACCGTAATCGGCAGCATCAGCCTCTTCGCGAGAATAGATGAACGGATCGAGCATCCAGAACTCGATGTATTCGATGTTTGCCTGCTCGAAATCGTTGGTATCCAGTTTACGCATCATTCCGCCCCAGTTGCGCTGCGGATTCTGCAGAGTTCCGTCTGCCTGCAAATCTGTTACATTGAAGTTGTATGGTCCCGGCTCACTTGGATAGTAAGCCAGATTGAGTACATTCAGGGTATTGGTAGCGCCCTGATAACTGCTCTGGTCGCGCAATGGGAAGAGCTCCTTGGTATAGACCTCGCGAACATAATGGTTACTCAACTGCTTGAGGTCGCCCTTGATATGTCCCGGAGTGAGCGAACTTCCACGGCGGGTGAACAGCGGATCGATGGTATACCAGGCTAGGCGCGAACGGTGGAAACCGCTGCTCAGACCGGTCTTATCGCTGTAATCGTCCTTGAAATTGAGCGAAGGCACACTGGATATAAACCAGGAGGTAGGAGTAGTTACATCGATGGTAGTCTTCGTACCCTCGAAGTCATCGATATAAGATGCATTGTCCTGTGTGCCACCAGCCTCACCGGCAATGAGCTGGGCAAATTCTCCTGTAAAGGATATCTGCGATGGCTGGGTGAGGTGCAGGAATGGTATCTTGTCAAGCACATTGGTGAGCCACTGACTCTCCTTGCGCCAGTTGAGATTGATACCCCAAAGGGTGTTCTTCAGCGGTTCGGAGCCCATGGATACCTTGGTGGTAAGCGCCTGTTCGGAGAGGTGCTGGATAGTACCGCTCAACTGGAAGTTCTTGGTAAAATCATACTCCCAGTTCAGTCCGAACATCGTTTTTCGGGTTTGTCCGAAATCGGTATTACTCTCCAGAGAAACGTTGACAGCCGTACCTGCATCAATGATGCTCTGGTTCAGGATGGTCACCTCGCCGGCACTGTAATCTACCGAATAGTCGGTGCCCTCTTTTAGGGTGATACCGCCTGCCGTAACGACCACCGAGCCCTGTGGCACATTGTAGGCATCGAGCGAGATGACATTGGCTGCCGAGCCCTTGAACTGTCCCACAATCTGATACTTGTTCTTTTCGGCTATCTGCTTGGCTACGGTCTTCGTACTGTCATAAAGTTCGGTAAAGGCATACTTTTCAGCCTTGTCGGCAGCCACGCCCCGCTTGACCAGATAATCACGCATATAACTGCCGAAAGGCTCTACCTTCGGAATGAACACGCGTCCATTAGAGATGGTATAGCCTTCTACATAATCGAAATATCCATTGCTGTGTGCCTTGTTGTTGTTATCCAGACGGTCGGCGCCCAGCACACGGATGATAGGCTGCTCCTTCACCTGCTGCTCAGGGATATAATTGAGATATACACCGGTGGTATCGCTCTGGTATTTCACATCCAGGCGGAACTTCTCCTTCTCTACGGTAGAAGCCAGATAATAAACGTTCTTCATCATCAGCCCCCAGTTGCCCTGTCGCGGATTGTTACTGGTATTCTTGAGCGATTTCACGAAGAGTGCCTGCTTGGTATCGCTGAGATCGGATGCAAACTCGCCCACCTGATAGGTAATGCCTCCCGATGTATACTCATAGGCTACAGCAAGTACCTGGTCGGTCTGCAGACTGGTTTTCAATGAGATATAACCCAAAGCGGTATTGACCGTATACTCAGAAGAATTGAGCAGACGGGCACTCTCCAGTTTCTCATAATCGGCTCCACCAACCAGTCCGCCTCCATCGAGAGTGGTTGCAGCCTGGTCGATGTCACGGGCAGCAGCATATTGGCTGTTCATCGCAGCATACTCAGTATTCGCCTGGTTAGAAGGCACCTGTCCGCTCGCCGTCCACATCGGGTTGCTCAGTTTCTGGTTCTCGCCCAGGTCGGTCAGGGCTACGATATTTCGGGTATTGGTGGTATTGCCGGTTTTGTTGGTAACCCACACCTCCACACGGTTAATGGTGATGCCCGTGGTGAGATTAGGAAGTTTCTGCATCCAGGCATCATAATGATTTCTGAAATACTGGGAGAGGAAGAAGTGGCGGTTCTCCTCATAATCGGCTACATTCAACTCAAAAGGAGTGAGCTGCACACCGCCCCTGGTAGATACGCTCTTCGATGCACTCTTTTTCTGCGAAGCTACCATCTGCAGCTTGAGTTTGCCAAACTGCATATCGGTTCTAACACCAAACAGACTGCTGGCGCCTTTGATGAGCGAAGAGTTGGAAGGGAAGGAGACGTTGCCCGCCTCAACGAGTTTGATGATTTCATCTTCCTTGCCGTCGTACTTCAGTTTCATGTTCTGTGCATCGAAATCGAAGGTAGCATCGGTGTTGTAATTCAGGTTCATGTTCACCTTATCGCCCACCTTTCCGTTGACGTTGAGATTGATTTTCTCATCAAAATCCATCATCGTCGTCTTTCGGTTGCGGATAGGCAACGAAGGATTGTCGATGCTCTTCTTGTTGATACCGAACTTAAGTTCGGCAGAACCCTGAGTCTTCACTCTGATGCCACCAGGACCGAAGATTTTCTCGGCAGGTCCCAAGTCGAAGTGCATATCTGAGAAATCGAACTTCTCCTTGCCTTTTGCCTGGAAGATTTCATCGTTCTGCTTGCGGAAGTAACTGTTGCGCTGCTGCTGTTCAGTCCATGCAAGATACTCTTTCGGAGTGAGCATGATAGGAGCCGAAAGCCAGGTTGAGCCCATGCGGTTGCCGATGATATAGCGGTCGAGGGTATCGTTGTAGACTACCTGATATTGCAGATTATCAGGACGTTTCAGGTCGATCGGACTCTGATAGAGGTCGCTCAGGGAGTAAGGTTGGGTGCGCTGAATCTGCCAGCGGGTATGCAGCAGCGAATCGGGAATAGTATCTTCATCGAGCTGCACGGGCTGGGCTGTGCTGGTATGGGTTTTCTTTTTATCGTCCTGAAGTTGAGGCAAAGCTATCGCATAGCCGAAGGTTGCCACCATCAGCCAAGCCAATAGAAAAGATATGAATCTTTGCTTCTGTTTCATCGATAAAAAACTCCTAACTTATTTGATTTGCTTCAATGCCAGTTTCACAACCTGTTCTACCGGGAGATCAGGCTGTGCCTTGAGGATATCTACTACTACCTTGGCAGATGGTGCCGGCGAGAAGCCGAGCATGGTAAGGGCGCTTACCGCCTCATCCTTTACGTCATTGTTCACCATCACCACATTGCCTCCGCTGGCTGGCAGTTCGTCAGCAATGCCAAGGCTCACGATTTTATCTTTCAGGTCGATGATGATTCGCTGTGCCGTCTTCAGTCCGATACCCTTCACGGTTTTCAGCATCTTGTCGTTACCAGTAGAGATGATTTCGCAGAGTTCGCGTGGCGAGAGTGAAGAGAGAATCATGCGGGCTGTATTTCCGCCTACTCCTGAAACGGTGATGAGGAGGCGGTAGAGTTCACGTTCCTGTTTGGTAGCAAAGCCGAAAAGGGTGAAAGAGTCATCTCTTCCACCAGCCACCAGCACTTCGTGAACATAGAGTTTCACTTCCTGTTTGCCCTGAATGGCAGTATATGTATTGAGCGATATATTGAGTCCGTAGCCCACCCCCGCAGTCTCAACAACAGCCAGCGCAGGTGTCAGCTCTGTCAGATCGCCATGAATATATTCTATCATTTTCTTTTTCTCCTAATTAAATTAATATATTAATAACGTGCGAAGGGCGGGATTATTGTAATAGACTTCCAGAAATTACATCCCGACATAGTGCAAAGCGCATCGGGAGGTATTGGAAAGAGGATGAATGATGTTTCGCAACAAAATAGCGAAACTATAAGGTTCTTGCTACGGATACTTTACAAATCTCTGCTTATTCATATCTAAAAAACTATGATTTTACTACTTTAATAAAAAGTGAAGAATTCACTGTTCACTGTAACTCTAACATCGATAAAAAGCTCGCAAATTCAAGTCTACGATTTTTTCTTTTAAAAAGTTTGTCGATTACAAAAAAAATCCTTATATTTGCAGCCAAATTGCAATTTAACTTCTAATATTAAAGCGTATGATACGACTATTACTGTGCTGTAGTTTCTTACTATCAAATATTGTATACACCCACGCTCAACATACGGTGTACAAATATGACAATATGGGGAATTGTATCTCTAGAACATATGAGAATCTTTCTGTTGAAAGCAAAAAGCTTCAAAAGAAAGACTCCATTTCTACTTTTAATTTAACGAAGATAACAATATTCCCAGTACCTTATGTATCTGATGCTATAAATGTAAACTTTTTACCTAACAAAGCAACGAATCCATTAACATATGCTATCACTAATATGTCAGGACAAGTCGAATTAAAAGGACAAATTCTTGGGTCAACATACTCCATCACAGTATCAGACCTCGCACCAGGCATATATATATTAACTGTTTCAGATTTGAATAAAAGAGTTTCATATAAGATAATCAAAAAATAATTCACAAATATGAAAAAGCATCTACTTACATTACTTTTTCTTATCCTACCCATTATAACTATAGCCCAAGAGCGACTCTTTACAGACAAAGAGACAGGCGGTTCACTAGGTGGCATAGTCGGAAAAATTGATGACGACCTTGCGGTTACACCATTAGGACAACTTGGTTATGAGATTCCCATACCTGTACCCGTGGGAACAGGCGGGATGAAACCAGCTTTATCCATTTGCTATAGCAGTGGAACTAAAGATGGTCTTTTAGGTTATGGTTTTGACTTAAAAGGTCTCTCTGTTATTACTCGTATTCCATCAGACCGCTATCATGACCATCAGCCTTCAGCCGTTGATTTTTCATGGCATGATGCTTTTGCCCTTGACGGCATGCGTTTAATGAAATGTGGTGACGATGTCGATTATTACGAATATCGAACTGAGAATGACATATTCTCTAAGATAATAGCCTATGGTACATTAACAAATCCATCCTCGTTCAAAGTCTACACGAAGTCTGGATTAATCTATGAATACCAATCAAATCTCGCATTACTTAACGTTCCATCAAACAAAACTTTATTTTGGACGGTAACCAAAGTCACGGATACTGTCGGAAATTATTTTACTATAAAATATACAGGAAACGCTGACACAAACGAATTGTGGGCTACCAGAATTGACTACACAGGCAATGAGAAGACTGGACTATCCCCATACGCTTCCATTAGATTATCCTACACATCCAACAGCCTGCCTCCCACTACTTACATTTATGGACAAAAAGTAAGGAGAAGCAAGATAATCACAGATATAGATGTATACTTCGGTGAAAACAAGGTAAGAAATTTCAAAGCGACCTATTCTTCGAAAAATGGAAAGAACTTACTAACTAGTATCACGGAGTCTACAGCCAACGGCATGCATAAAAATCCGACTATTTTCAATTGGGAAACAGTGGAGCAATTCAAAATATCTAATCAGAATTACGATAAGACTGCTTCCATCCACAAGGCAAAACTAATAACAGGAGATTTCAATGGTGACGGGAAAACTGATTTTCTAGCCATCCCAGAGAATAAAGATGCAGGTTGGACTGGACGTAAGTTCTTCGTTAGCCACGGAACATATTTTACCAAAGCATTTGAAGGGCAATGGAAAAACGATGGAGAAGTTAAACAAGTTGTCTGTGGAGATTTCAATGGTGATGGAACTACAGATATTGCCATCAAAAGGTATTGCAACAACATTGCTTACAATTGTGACTTATACCTCTCATTTAGAAAAAGCGATGGTAGTTTTTACTTACAACTAAAAGATATAATTTCACTTCCCAAAGATTACGAATTACAACCTATAGACGTAAATGGTGACGGGGCAATGGATTTATTTCTATGGAATAAAGGAAAGAAAGACTATAGAGTTTTAGCATCTTATCCCAACTCTAATGGAACAATAAAACCACTTGGCGGAACTTCAACAGGACAGTGTGAAGAACAATTCTATCGCGTGGAGTTTGCCGACATAAATGGCGACGGTTTAATTGATGTGCTAAATCTAACAGACACAGGAACCCTAGTGCTCCAAAGCAACGGATTTAGTTCTTTCATCAAAAAAGATAAGATATTATGGCCTACCCAAAAACACGGCATTACCTTTGGCGATTTCAATGGTGATGGCAAGAGCGACATGCTTCTTACTTCTTGGCAAGATGATCCAAACGAAAATGGATGGTCACAATGGTGCATACTATTTTCAAAGGGAGACGGAACCTTTGAAAAAACTTATGTACCCAAGATGGAAGATGCCCGTAAAAAGCAGAAATTTGTTGCTGATTTTAATGGTGATGGGTACGATGACATTCAACTTATTGATTTGGAATCTTCCGGTTCAAACATGACCAAGCCTATGGTTTTTCTTGGTGACGGACGAGGAGGGTTTAACAGACAAGATGCTGGGGCAAATGTCTACGCTCTGGACAAGTGGCATTTCTATACGGGAGATTTCAACGGTGACGGAAAAGAAGATTTCATCTGCACCTCAGATTGGAATAAAAGCAATTGGGATGGATATCAATTGTTTTTGATGCCTAATGGACACAACAACTTGCTAAATAAGATTGTCGATGGATTAGGCAACGAGACAAACATAGAATACAAATACCTATCTGACAACGATGTCTTCGAATGTGGGAATTCTTCCAAGTATCCTGTAGCATCGGTAGGTTTGTCTTACCCTGTAGTTAGCACTATCAAGACCCCAAATGGCATCGGTGGAACAAAAAAAAATAGTTATAAATATTCCAATGCCCTTTTTCATATGGACGGCAGGGGATTTTTGGGCTTTGAGACTTTTACCGCTAATGACGAGTCAACCAGTACAAGTTCTATTACAAAATACGAATTTGATTCTTTAACATATGCAGGCGGAATCAAGGAACAGAAGACCTATGTCAATAACCATATTGTGGCAGAGGCTACATATACCAACACTATTAAATATGGTAAAAAAGCAGTCAACCATTATACTTACTTACCAACTAAAATAGTAAAGAAAAATTACGAGTACAATTCATCAAGTGTACTTAAGGACATAACGACAACTATAACATATGATGACTATGGCAACCCTACGAGTATATACACTAGGGATGGAAATGTAACAACGCAAACATTCAACCAATATGAAAACAACGAGGAACTTTGGCGACTAGGACGTCTCACTATGGCGCATACGTACCATAACAACCATAATAGCGGAAGTAGCGAAACCGCCTACTTCAAATATGACCAAAACACAAGTTTTCTACAAGAAGAGCATGCCCTTGCCTCCAATAAGGCATTAGGCTATACAAAGACTTACGAACGAGACTCTTTTGGCAACATCATAAAAAGTACGATTAGTCCAGATGATGGCACTGTACCACGTACTACACAGACGCAATATGACTCGAAGGGTAGACTGATGACAGCCTCCACATCTAGTCTTGACTTTGTAACGAGATATACCCAAGACGAGATATTTGGCAACATACTGTCTTCCACTGATGAAAACGGCATCGTCACCAATAATAGCTATGACGCATTTGGCAGATTACTTCAAAGCAATAATCCTATAGAAAAGGAAGTATATACCATAGGATGGAGCGAAGGAATGACAGACGCGCCATCTCATGCCCTATATTTCACTTACGAGAAAGCAACAGGCAAACCATACAAACTTAATTTTTATGATTGTTTGGGTAGAGTAATCCGAACTATAACGGAATCTTTGGATGCACAGCGTATTTTTCAGGATACAGAATATGATAATAAAGGGCAAGTGACAAGAACCTCTGAACCCTATTTTTATGGCAGCACTATCTATTGGAACAAAAACGAGTATGATTTCGTAGGAAGAACTACCACTCAAACTGCACCAAACGGGGCTTCATATATCTACCAGTATAGTGGATTATACACATTTACGTTCAATCCTAATCATACTCGTACATCTCGTAAGTTAGATACGAACGGCAATTTAGCAGAAAGCCAAGACGCGCAAGGTGGCAGCATAAAATATGAATATGACTATCGGGGTAACTGTGTTTACACTACAGGCTTAGCAAAATTGCAAGCTTCTTATGACGCAGCTGGCAACCGCACAAGACTATCAGACCCAGTTCTTGGTGTATCAACCTATAAATACAATGCCTATGGTGAGTTGATATCCCATACAGATGGGCATGGCACGACAAGCTATCAATACGATGATGGAGGACGTTTAATAAAGGAGACTCGCCCAGACATGACCATCATATATGAGTATGATAGAGGTTGGAAAGGAGCCTTAGACAAAAAGCAAGTACAAGGGGGACCTTCTATAAATTACAAATACGACAGTTATGGCAGAGTCATATCAGAACAAACTGTTGTAAACGGAAACAGCTTTACTATTCAAACGAGTTACAATGCACTCAGTTTACCTGATGTGATTACATATCCAAATGGTCTAAAAATCCAAAACATATATTCATCCTGTGGTATACAAACAGCTGTACAAAACTACAGAACAGGAAAAGTATATTGGAAATTAAAAAAACTTAACGCACGTGGGCAAATAGAAAGTGAAGAACTGGGGAATGGTCTAACCACGACTACTACCTATGACGAAAAAGTAGGAACATTGTCAAGCATCAGTACTCCAGGCATTCAAAACTGGAGTTATACATTTAATGCTATCGGCAATCTCACCTCACGGCATAACTTGTCCAAAAATCTGCACGAAACATTTGAATACGACTATTGCCATCGCTTAACACGGGTTTACAAGAATGGTAGCGAAGCGCAAAGAATCACATATAATGCTGATGGTAGAATTGCTTCTAAGTCAGACGTTGGTAGCTATGTATATGATGACGCAGGTAGACTTTCGGAAATCAAAGACCGCAAATATGAGTTGAGAGATTGGAATAAAATCACATACAATTCTCTCAGCAAAATAAGCTATGCACAAAATGGAAACGCAGAAATGACCATCACCTATGGTCCTGATGGTAATCGTATCATGTCAACGCTTGCAGGAGAAAGCAAATATTATATTGGCAACCTATTTGAACATTATCAAAAGAATGGAAATAGGCAAGATATCAACTATATTTTTGTACAGGATAAGGCAATCGCAATGGTGAAACAAACATCTACGGATGAAACTACCACAAATTACCTGCATCACGACCACTTAGGCTCAATTCAAGCTTACTCCGATGAAAAAGGAAAACTTTCTCAAGAGCTAAGCTATGACGCTTGGGGATGCCGACGTAATCCAAGCACTTGGCTTCCTTATGCCACTATCCAAAACGCCGATGCCCTATACGATAGAGGCTTTGGAGGGCATGAGCACATTGACCAATTTGAGATGATCAACATGAACGGAAGAATGTATGACCCTGTCGCCGGTATGTTCCTCTCACCTGACCCATTCGTTCAAGCACCCGACAATCCACAAGGATTCTACCGATACAGCTATTGCATGAACAACCCTCTGTCATTGACAGACCCTTCGGGCTATAGTTGGTTCAGTAAGAACTGGAAATCCTTAACCGCAGCTGTAGTAGGTATAGGTGTAACGGTATTAACAGCTGGCACAGGGGCATCTTTTGGAGTCGCTGTCGCAGCTGGTGCTGCAGGTGGTGCAGCCAGTGCGTTAACTGTGTCCTTATTGAATGGTTCAAATTTTGGACAAATAGCTAAAAACACTATGGTGGGAGGCTTTTGGGGAGCTGTCTCAGGATGCCTAAACAACATATCTGCAGACGAAGACTTAGTAGCGTCCCTTTTTAAACATACATTTACCGAAGGTGGGTTAGATGCCCTACAAGGTGGTAATGCCGTGCATGGTTTTATGATGGGATTAACATCTTCCGCTGGTGGCTATTTTATAGATAACAATCTTGGATCATTAGGAAAAGCAGGAGAAATCACAGCAAACTCCATGTTGAGCGGTCTTGTAGATGAAATTGGCGGTGGTAAGTTCGCAAATGGAGCCATCACAGGAGCCTTTTCGTTGATTTTAAACGATTGGGCTCACCATCATTTTTCCGACAAAGTTTTAAAAAAAATATACGATGAATATATACAAATTTCCTATGAAAACGAACGTTGGGTAGGAATAGGTAAACTTTGCTCTGAAATTGGAGGTGAGATTGGTGCCATAGCAAGTGAGATTCAAAACGGATGCGCCATAAGATTAAGCTATGCACTTAATAAAAGTGGAATGTACATTCCACATTTAAGAGGGACGTTGAAAGGCTCAGATGGGTATAACTATTTTCTTAATGCTTCAGAAATGGCAAAATATCTATCCAAATACCGATTAGGAACGATAAGCAAAGGTAAATACGCCAGGAATTGTTTAATCTTCCAATACCCTAATAAACAATGGAGCGACCAAGGTGTATCTGGTCATGTTGATATAGTTTATCGTTCAAAATGGGGATCAGGAAGCGGGAACATAACTCCCTACAAAGATTTGAGAACAGAAATATTTCATTAAAATAAAAAAAATACTCGATATGTATAACAAAATTATCTTCATTATGATGTTATTACTTATGATTTCGTGCAATTCGAAGCAGAAACGAAATCATAAAAACTCAATAGAGATTAAAGAACAATTAGGACAATCGTCTTATCCTTTTATAAAAAGTATGGAGTATCATGCCTATATACAAGATAATGAGGCTATCCCTGTTATAGAAATCCAAATCACTGAAAAAGGAAACTTCTCTATCTTTGTAAAATATCAAACTAATAAAAAATATTCGAAACTTAGTTATAAAGAGACTTTGGATTTTTTGTCCACCGTCATAGAAAAACAAAATAAAGAAAATATTCCCCTCTCTAGGCTTCAACAAATATTTATAAGAACAGAAATGTGGAATGAAAATTCCATCTATACTTCTATGGAGGAATACAGGAATATAAACATTCCACATGGCGAATATTTTAACAAAAAAGCGAAGGAAAGCCGTATAGTTTCAGACATCACAAAAATACTATCCAGATATAACTTAAAGATTGGAAGTCTCTCATACGAAGGTCTGCTACCGCTAGACGGAAAAGTCATTAAAGAAATAAATAAAAATATAGAATTAAATACGTCAGAAGCTTACCTTACAGGGAATTTAGTTTTAGATATTGCAAACCAATAGTTATGAAAATCAAGAATTTAGAAGAAGCATTAATCTGTTTTAAAGAAAATGCAATCATTCATGGGGAATGTACGCAAAATGGTGACAACAAACGTGGTAACAAAAGCCACAAAAATATAATAAATGCCATCAAGTACATTTCTGCAGAACATAAATATGAAATTTTAGAACCTCTTTTGGAAGATAACAATCTTTCTGTAAGAATATGGGCAGCTTATGCACTATTGCACGTTAATACTCCAAAAGCAGTAAAAGCATTGAAAGAAATTGTTAAGAATGACAGTGGAATTATGGGGTTCAATGCAGAAATGACATTAGATGAATTCAAGAAAGGCAACATTTAACCTGCATATTTCATTCTCACCTAATTATACGCATGAGCCAAAGTGCAAAGATTTGCCAGAAATTACATCCCGACGTAGCATGTAATACGTCCCGACGCAGAGCCAGAGACGTCGGGACGCAGCAAAAGCTACGTCCCGACGTAATTCAAAGCACATCGGGAGGTATCGGAAAGGGGATGTATGATGTTTCGCAACAAAATAACGAAACTGTAAGGCTCTTGCAGCAGAAACCTTACAAATCTCCGCTTATTCATACCTAAAAACTATGATTTTACTACTTTTTGCAACTTTTATGAGTTAAAATTCTATTAAAACGTCACGTATTTCAAGAAAAAGCTATACTTTTGCAACCGGAAATAGAATGAAGAGCGGAAAACATATCCGTTGGATGACTAAACCGCAACAAATAAAAGAAATTAAAACAACAAAATAAAAGAAATAAGACAATGAAGAAATTTAGAGCAGCCGTAGTAGGATACGGCAACATCGGTAAGTTTACTGTTGAGGCACTCGAAGCAGCTCCTGACTTTGAGATTGCAGGTATTGTACGTCGCCAGGGTGCCAAGGACAAACCAGCTGAGTTGGCAAACTATGAAGTAGTAGATGACATCACCAAGTTGAAGGATGTAGATGTTGCTATTCTCGCAACCCCTACCCGCTCTTGCCCAGAGTATGCAGAGAAGATCGTTGCCCTCGGTATCAACACCGTAGACAGCTTCGATATCCACACCAGCATCCTCGACTACCGTACCAAGCAGATGGAGAACTGTAAGAAGGCTGGCAAGGTAAGCGTTATCTCTGCTGGTTGGGATCCAGGTTCTGATTCTATCGTACGTGTTCTGATGGAGAGCCTTGCACCTAAGGGATTGACATACACCAACTTCGGTCCTGGTATGAGTATGGGGCACTCAGTTTGTGTTCGTGGCAAGAAGGGCGTAAAGGAAGCGCTCTCTGTAACTATCCCATTGGGTGAGGGTATCCACCGTCGTATGGTATACGTAGAGTTGGAAGAAGGTGCCAAGCTTGAGGATGTAACAGCAGAAATCAAGGCTGACCCATACTTCGCTCACGATGAGACCCACGTATTCGCCGTAGCATCTGTAGATGATGTAAAGGATATGGGTCATGGTGTGAACCTCGTTCGCAAGGGTGTATCAGGCAAGACTCAGAACCAGCGCTTCGAGTTCAACATGAGCATCAACAACCCAGCCCTCACAGCTCAGGTATTGGTTAACGTGGCTCGCGCTTCATTCCGTCTCCAGCCAGGTTGCTACACCATGCCAGAGATTCCTGTCATCGACATGTTGCCAGGTACCCGTGAGGAAGTCGTTGCAACACTCGTATAAGACTTTGAACTTTGAGGTTTGAACATTGAACTTTATGATTAGTTTAACTGGTTCAGATTCAAAGTTTAGCAAATAATAAAGGCTCGCAAGAAATTTCGATTTCCTGCGAGCCTTTTCCATTCAACTAAAACCACTTATAATAACCCTGTCATATACAATGGCAAATAAGTAATCCCCTCCTCTACTTTCAAATCAGCCGTATGCAAAACATACGGAGTGGCCAGATAACTATCATATTTAGCGATGCACTTTTTGAGAGAAGTGAGCGTGTATCTATTAGTTGACTTCACTTCTATCGGTGAAATATTATGCTTTGACGTTATTGTATCTTTGGCTATCAGGAAATCCAGTTCCATCCTTTCTTTGGCATCATCCTTACTATATTTGGAAAAGAAATACAGCTTATGCCCTGCCGAACGTAACATCTGAGCCACAATATTCTCAACTATCATTCCGCCATTGAACTCCAGTTTATCTACCAGAAGCTTGTTATATAAGTTTTCAGATACTATCGTATTTTCATTGAAAGCATGACTGATGAGCAAACCCGTATCAGCCATATAGCATTTCAATGTCGTATCATCGGTATTCATTCCAAGACCGATGCTTGGCTCTGTCGTATTATAGGCCATATTGACTATCATGGCATCTGCCAGCCAAAAGAAAGCCGTTTCATAATCCCGCATTCTCGCCCCTTCTGTAAGTGCTTTCAACATAAATTTCTTCTCATGTTTTTGAAGTTGAGAAGGAATTGTATCAAAAATCTGGGTAACTTTAAATACATAAGTTGAAGCATACTTTTGAATATCATTACGATATAAGGTAAGAATTTGTCGCTTCACACGATCCACCTTATTGAAATCTCGAGTTTCTACAAATTTAGCTACAGCCTGTGGCATTCCTCCAACAATAAGATACTGTCTGAAATAGTCCATTGCCATGCGATGCATCATCTGTCCCATCTCATGCTTTTTCTGAAAGTTCATTCGTATAAGAGGCATCAAGGTTTCATTGTTCAATGCCCACAAGAACTCCTCGAAATCCATAGGATACATCAATATTTCTTCCTCCTCAGAAGGAATCATGATATCCTCAACGTTCTTTTTGATAGAAACAAGCGAACCAGTCTCGATATAATCGTAGCGTCCATCTTCAACCAGATACTTGATAGCAGTACGAGCCCGAGGATACAATTGCACCTCATCAAAGATTATAACTGATTTTCTTGGATATAGAGGTGTATTAGTGAAACTGCTTAAATACATAAAGAATGTATCCAAGTCATCCAGATAGGTTTCGAACAAGGATTTTATGTTCTTTCCTATCTTATTGAAATCAAGTAAAATATAACTCTTATATTCTTTTCGAGCGAATTCCTTTACGATATAGCTCTTTCCTACTCGGCGGGCACCATTGATGAGAACAGCACTTTCTCCGTTCTGTTCTTCCTTCCATTTCTTGAGTTGATCATATACTTTTCTTCTCATAATTTACACCTATCCTAGATTAATTATATCGGATAAATACACCTATCCGCGATTAATATTTTCCGTTTCTTACACCTATCCGCGATTATCGGATAGCACAAATACACACATATCCGCGATTATCGGATGGTGCAAATATACACATATCCGCGATTATCTCCAAGGAAAAGCCAGTTTTTTAATATTTCTTAATCTTAAAAGGCTCGCAAGAAATCGAAACTTCTTGCGAGCCTTTTTAGTATCTTATGCCTTGAGCTTTTTATTTCAAGACATAAGCCGAATGAATATGTGCACACGCTTTACTCTACTGCAGTTGCACCCTGTCCGGCAACCAATGGCCAACCTGGGTTCTGGTAAACTACAGATGTGGTAAGATCGGTCTGGTCACCCGCTGCTGTCTGACGGAATACGCTCTGTGCGATAGGAGACAGATAGTGAGCAGGAGTAAAGTGATAACCATCAAATACCTGGTTGTTAATCTTGGAAATCTGGTATGGACGGATATAGTCGCCACTAATGGTCTTATCACTCATATTACCCTTACCTCCTTCAACATCTACGATAGCGAGGTTGGTTTCACCATCGAGCCATGTGCCCTCGTAAACAGTACCCCAGTACTTCATACCTTCAATCTGGTAACCGTTTACCTGGTCGCAAGCACGCCAGCGGATCAAGTCCTCCCAGCGGGAAGCCTCACCGATGAACTCGTCACGACGCTCACGACGGATGTTGTAAGTAGTAGCATCAACCAACTGACCATGAGAGTAAGCACCGAAGTCCCACTTAGCCTCCTCCTGCATGTTGGTAGCTGCGATGGTCTTGTTGTAATCAGGATCTACCTTGGCACGGGTGCGGAGAGCACGCCAGTACTTATCAGCTGTGGCGTCGATAGTATTGTTCTTCAACCAGGAAGCCTCCATGTAGTTGAGGAGAGCCTCTGTGCCACGGAATACAATGCTACCACTCTGACCATAGTCGTGGTTGAGCTGCTGCAGAACATCATAGTTCTTACCCTTCTTCACAGCATAACCGGTAACGATACGAGTCTCATTGTTACCCTTTACTGTCCAAGAGAGATCAACGGTATTAGCACCATCACTTGTATAGTTCTCTACAGAACCATCCATCTTGGTGAATATCTGGATACGAGAGTCACGATCCTGGAGAGTAGCCTTGATGCCCTGGTTCTCCCACTCAGGGTTGTAACCTGAACCTGCTGCATAGATAGGAAGACCGTTGCGCATGAGGAATGAGTTAACCAATCCACGTGTCCAACCAGTACCACCACCATTACGCTGGAGCTGCATCTGGATGTTGTGAGTTACGTTAGCCTTGTCCTTATCGAAAGCACGGTACATCAAAACCTCGCTATAGCCACTCATATCCTTGTCACAGAACATGGTGTAGTAAGGATTGATACTTGCCAAACTAGCATTCTGTCCCTCTGGAGTATCCGTATTCTCTACAAGGTTATCAACGAGCTTATCACCCAATTCCTTAGAAGACTTCATAGCCTCATCGAGGAAGTGATTGATGGAAGAATCGATGTCAAATCCCTGGATATCCTCAGCCTTGCCTGGCCATCCTGGACCACCTGGCACAAACGCAGTACCCTTGTGATACTTCTCCCATGTAGCCTCAAAGAGAGCTGCACGAGAACGGAGCAGGAGGGCAGCATCGCGAGAGATGCGGTTCTTGCCACCAGGGGCAGACTCCATCAACAGACCGAGTGCCTTATCAAGGTCGTCGAGAATCTGCTGAGCTACCTTATAACGTGGCTGGCGCTTTGAAGCCTCAACAAGAGTCTCCTTGTCATCAGGAAGCGCTGTGAGCACGATAGGGAAATCGCCAAGAGACTGCAACTTGTCCAAATAAAGGTAAGCACGGAGGAAGTATGCCTCACCAATGTAGTGGCGTACATGAGCCTCAGCACCACTAATCTGCTTAGCCTCGAACTTTGGCAGTACCTGATCCAAGAAATAGTTCACCGAACGGATGTTGCCGAAATCCCAGGCACCGCCACTCTGACCTACTTTCCAGTTTCCAGGAACCCAACGGCTAGAATAACCGGTTCCAGCCTGGTTATCGGTATCGTTATCGTAAGCAAAGGTACTCATACCATAGCTACCAGGAGCAATACTTGTCAATACACCATAGAGATTCACGGTGTAGGCTGCCAGGTCGTCTGCGCTAGTAAAGAAAGACGCAGGTGTCACGTTGCTTTCAGGCTCCTTGTCAAGATAGTCATCGCAACTTGTCAGACCGAGCGTCACGCCCAATAAGAGCATTGAAATATATTTAATTTTCATAAATTGTTTCCTTTCTATAATCTAAATGATAAGTTAGAATGTTACACTAAGACCGAATGAGAATGTCTTTGACAATGGATAGGTCTCACCAATCTTACCGCCATCATAACCTGCTCCAATCAGCTCTGGATCACCAGCCTCTGTGAAGTTAGTGATGGTGAAGAGGTTCTCTCCAGATACGAAGAAGCGAAGATTCTCAATATAAGCCTTGCTTGTGATTGACTTTGGCAAGGTATAACCGATGGTGAGGTTCTTCAAACGACCATAAGCTGCATTCTGCAGATAACGGGTCTGAGTCTGGATGTTGCGGCCACCACCCCAGTCTGCACGTGGGTAGTATGCACCCTTGTTATCCTCACGCCAGTAATCCTCGTGGAACTTGAAGCCGGTAGCCTGCCACTTACCCTGACCGATAGCACCCCAGAATACAGCACCACCTGCAGCGTAGTCACGCTTGAGGGTTCCCTGGAAGAACACCTTGATATCAAAGCCCTTCCAAGCTGCATCGAGGTTCAAACCAAAGTTATAGCGAGGAGTAGAGTTACCGATAATTCTTCTATCACCAGGCTTGCCGGCTGTATTCTCGCCTGTATTTACCTTACCATCACCGTCAAGGTCGGCATACATGATATCACCTGCTGTCCAGCCGCTTCCGAGTGCGCTCTGGTCAACCTTTGCGAGGTGCTTGTCCATCTCATCCTGGCTCTGTGCAATACCGATTGTGGTAAAGCCCCAGATGTCTCCGAGCTTAGCACCTTCGTAATATGAACCGAGGTTCTTAGATGGGTTAGGATACTTATCGATGACCACCTGGTTATCACTCAATACGAGAGATGCACCATAGCTTACCTCACCGATTACGTCACGCCAGCCAATCTGGAGATCCCAACCCTTAGATGTCATATCAAGGTTGTTCACCTTTGGAGGATTGGCACCGAGGATAACAGGCAACTCAGGAGCAGGACCTACCATGTCGAATGTCTTGCGCTGATAGTAGCCGAACGATCCTGTCAAGCGGTTATTGAAAGCACCCCAGTCGAGACCAACTTCCCATGTACGGCTCTTCTCCCATGTAAGAGTAGAAGAGACGAGATCTGGCTGTTTAGCGATATTTGGCTTAGCGCCATTAATCAACCAGTTGCCACCCTGAGAAGAGAAGCCGATGGTTGGATAGAAAGGATACCAGTTATCAGTATTCTGGTTACCCAACTGACCCCAAGAAGCTCGGAGCTTCAATGTGTTTACGTAATCAGTCAATGGCTCCCAGAACTTCTCACGGGCAATGTTCCAACCTGCAGAGAATGATGGGAAGAAGTTCCAGCGGTTCTCGCGGAGGAAACGTGAAGATCCATCATAACGGAGGTTAGCCTCGAAGAGGTAACGGCCTGCATAATCGTAGTTGATACGACCGAAGAAACCGGCTGTAGTCCATGAGTTATATGCACCACCTACACTTGGCTTGGTGGTTGTTGTATCGAGAGTAGGAAGACCAGACATGATACCGTTCTGACGCGCTGTGATATTGCGCTGACGGAACCACTCACTCTGGAAACCACCCATTACCTTCATATTGTGATCGCCAAACGAATGGCTGTACTCTGCAAAGAGGTTAGGGTTGAAATAGTTCGACTTGAATGAATACTCATACACGCTTGATGTGGCGTTGCTATCTACGTATGGATTGTTGTCGCAGTCGTAGCCGTATGTGGTCTGCCAGTCTCGGTGATTGAACTGTGTAACAATACGATAGTTCAACTCAGCATTGAGAGTCAGGCCCTTTACAGGTGTTGCAACAAAAGAAAGCTGCTGTGCGAGACGGTCTGCCTGGTTCTTGGCACGGCCACCATCCTGAAGACGTCCGATATAAGACTCTGGCAACCAGTTACCATTAGGATCGGTAGTTGGCAAAATAGGCCAATAACGGCACATATCGTGGAAGAACACATCTGTACCATTGATCAAATCACCAGGAGAATCGAAGTCCTGACGTGAGAAACGGGTATTGTAGGTCATGCGCAACCATTTGGTTATCTGTGCATTGATCTTACCTGTCATAGTATAGCGCTGCATGCTATCATCACCATGACGGAGAAGACCACCACGGTTGAGATAGTTACCAGACACATAGTACTGCAAACGATCATCACCACCATTGATACTCAAGGTATGCTCCTGAGAGAAGCTGGTACCAAACTGCTCCTTGAGCCAGTCGGTATTACCAAGAGGCAAGAGTGACATATTGTCCCAAACCTCCCAACGGTTGTTGCTGTTCTTGAACATCTTCTGCATGGTTGGATCACTCTGAGCCTTCTTGATCTGCTCGAGTTTTTCATCTGTAAACCAGATACCTGCACCACTAGCAACAGAAGCATCATTCATGTACTTAGCCCATGTGTAAGAGTCCATCATCTCCGGCATGTTGAGTGGAGAATCAAAACGGAATGAGTTGTTGTAGTTAATGGAAGCCTTACCCTTCTTACCACTCTTGGTAGTAATAAGGATTACACCACCGGCAGCACGCGAACCGTAGATTGAAGAAGCAGATGCATCCTTCAATACAGAAATGTTCTCGATGTCCTGTGGGTTGAGTGCGTTCATATCGCCCTCCATGCCGTCGATGAGCACGAGTGGAGATACAGAAGAACCGGCACCGATAGTACCTGTACCACGGATATTAAAAGACTTGGTTGAATTAAGAGTACCACCACTGCTTGGTGTAGAGAAGTTCATACCGGCTACTGCACCCTGAAGAGCGTCAACTACAGAGTTGACTGGGCGAGCACCGAGGGTCTTGGAATCAACGGTAGAAACGGCACCAGTGAGGTTTACCTTCTTCTGAGTACCGAAACCGACAACAACGACCTCATTCAGAGTCTTGTTGTCTTCCTGCATGGTTACATTGATGGCACCACCCTTCCATACCATCTCCACCGGCTCGAAACCAATGTAGCTGATACAAACGGTTGCACCATGCTGAACATCAGAAAGCACGAACTTACCATCCAAATCGGTGATGGTTCCACCCTGCTTTCCCTTAACTGTAACTGTAGCACCAATTACTGGCTCACCTGTAGGGTCAATAATGGTACCAGTGCATTGTCCGTTCTTGGACTGATTAGTTTCCTGGATACGAGTTCCCCCATACGCTTGGGTAGGAGTCATACCAAGAGCCATAATCATAGTACTTACTGTGAACAGTTGTCTAATCATAAGATATAGTTTAAAAAATGTTATTTGGTCCAATAATTTAATTCAGCCGATGTTATTCGGCTTACTTGTTTACGTTAGCCAATGTTATTTAATTCAATTATTTAAGTTTGACGCTGCAAAGATATACTATTTTTTAATACGAACCGGTTTTTTATGAAACAAAATTCATCATTTTAATACTTTTTAAGTAAAAAGTAAGAAAACATTCTAAAAAAAGCTCACAAGAGTAATTCTTGCGAGCCTTTTTTATCTTCTAGTTATAAATAATGTAAAATCTACACTTTTATTTCTTTATGCGTCATGATACCTAATTATTTATGTGTCATGATATCAAGCACCATATCATCGGTGGTCTTCATCGCATCGGCACCGATAGAGGTGAGGTTGTGGATACACTTATCCACATCATCATCCACGATACCCTCGGCAGAAGTTACGCACTTACCCTCCATGGAAAGAAGAGCAGAAAGCAAGGCGGTGCTCACACCTGACGAAATCTTCAGGGCACAGCTTGGCTTGGCTCCGTCGCAGATCATACCGGTAAGGTTTGCCACCATATTCTTGACTGAGTTGCAGATACGGGTAAAATCACCACCCATCAGATAGGTGATACCGCAACTGCTACCCGTGCTGGCTACCACGCAACCGCAGAGAGCTGAGAGTTTACCCAGACTCTGCTTGATATAGATAGCCGTTAAATGACTGAGCATCAGGGCACGAATCAGCTCCTCCTCAGTATTCTCGTTCTCCAAGGCATAAACCACCACAGGATTGGTGGCACAGATACCCTGGTTACCACTGCCGCTGTTACTCATCACCGGAATCATGGCACCACCCATACGGGCATCGCAAGCAGAAGCGGTACGGGAGATGATGTGAGAGAAGATGTTATTACCGAAGATGCCATGACTCAACGGACGGTCCATCGTCTTGCCCAGGCAGTGGCCATAGTTGCCCTTGATAGATTCCTCGGCAGCCTTCATATTATATTCCTTGGTCTTGAGGATGAAGCGAATCTCATCGAGCGGAGCGGTGGTTGCGAATTCGTAAACCAAGCGGAGATTCAACTGGATATCGTCATTCTCCACATCAGCCGCAGCTCCACCACGCTTGTCAAAAATCACCTCACCATTACGCTCTACATATACAAAGTTGGTATGAGAACCGGCAATGATAGCTGTAGCTCTGCCGTTGCCGGCATAGCAGATTACCTCGATATAGAGTTTATCCACATCACCCTGCTTCAGTTTGATGTTGATATCCGCATCCTTGATATATTGTTTGCCCTGCTCCAGACTGTCGGGAGTGAGGTCTTTCAACACTTCCAGCTGATATTCAGGCTTTCCGATGAGCGCACCCAGCGATACGGCGATAGGCAAACCGATCATACCCGTGCCAGGAATGCCGACCCCCATCGCATTCTTGAGCATATTAGGACTCAGAAGAACTTCAATACGTTCAGGGCGCTTGCCCAATGTAGTAGCAGCCTTGGCTGTACATAGTGCCACAGCCATCGGTTCGGTACAGCCGATGGCAGGAACCACCTCTTTATTAACGAGCGCAATGATGCGCTCACGCTTACTTTTCTCTAACATAATCTATATAACTTTTATATAAATAACGTTCTTACCATTATTTCGGGTACAAAAATACAAAAAATAAACCGTATTCTTCTCTTTTCTCGAGAAAAATACGGTTTAAATCTATATTTCTTGATGAATTAGTCTTCCAACTGGAACAGAGGATCATCTGGAGTCAGCATGGTTGGCTTCTGGTCGAATTCCTTCAAGAGCTGCTCAGAAGCATACTTCTTGTTTACTACCAGGCGGAACATGTACTCGTTGAACCAATCGTTAGTCATGATGAAGCAACCGGCAAAACCATTGTCGGCACCCCAACTGTTCTCCACCTTCCATTTTACAGGCTTGCCATTGGCGTCGAGATCTACAGCTGTCAGCGTCATGGCATGAGTAGAACCGCTATCGAAAGTAGCGATGCGGTCAGCCTTGTTCATTGGGAATGAGGTATTGAAGAGGCTTCCATAGTCGAAGTTGTCGAGTGCCAGATAGCCGCGCTTGCGGTCGAGCTGCTTGCCCACATCATAGCTTGAATACATCTTATGACCATCCTTCAGAGAGGCGATGGCGAGCTGGGCAATCTCCTCCATAGGCAAGTTCAGATACTTCCAGTTATGGCCATCGTAAGTGTGGCGGTCGTACTCTACCTCGTATGTCTTGTGGTAAGGACGGCGTGGATCGTTCATCACCATTAGGAAGGTACCGTTGAGATCCTTGCCTACGGTTTCCTCATAGAAACTCTTAGGAGTATACTTCTTTGCCTCGCCAATCTGCTTGCCGTCCTTGTCGCGGAAAGCATAGGTAAATTCCTTTACCGGTTCGCCGAGAGTAAGACTCAGCATGTGATAAACCTGACCGAGCATATCGTTCTTGCGAGCCTGGATAGCTGCCGACTTCTTGCCCTGAGCCACCATCTTGCGGAGTTCCAGACCATACTCGCGGAGCTTGCTGCTTACGAGACGGCTCATCTTGGAAGTATTGTTGCTTGAGTAAGTCTCAGGCTGGGCACTCATAGGTACGAGACCATACTTGCTTGCCAAATCGGCAACACCACAGAAAGTACCGCCATCATTGAGCGGATTCTTGAAGAAGAACTGCACCTGAGGATCCTCGATGCTCTTCTTGCCAAGGTCGATAACACCCTGAAGCATCAGGTTAGCCTTCTCCAACTGATCATAGAAGAAGAGGTAATCCTGAGAATACTCCACCACTCTACCCTGCTTGTCATTGACAGCAAAGTTAGAACGGAGCACGTTAAAACCGCTGAACATCCAGCAACGGCCCGAACTCTTCTGGTTGTGAATGCTCTGCGAAGGAGTCTCGATGCTGAAATGAGTATCAACCGGGGCCTCGTTGGCATGATTCTTCACAAGGTCATCAATGCTGTTGTTGGCAATCGCATTGAAGAGTGCCTTGTTGGCTACACCTGCCTGCTGGTTTTTCTCCATCTGCTGGAGAGCAGACTGACTGATGCCGCCACCCTTGGTCTGCGCCATCAGAGACATGGAAGCCATCATCATGGCTCCCAAAAGTAATACATTTTTTCTCATCACGATAAAGGTATTTATTTGCTTATTGTTATATAACTAATTCCGGATTTCATTCCTTTTTCAGAAATTTCCTTTGCAAAAATACAAAGAATAATCGGAAAAAGCGAAAATATTGTCTCAAAAGTGCTTTATATAGGAAAAAAGCATTATCTTTGCACAAGATTTTCACGAAGAAAACATGGACAAGAACAAGTTTAGTCTATTAAATAGTATAAAATACCCGGAAGATTTGAGACGGCTGAGCATTGACCAGCTGCCACAAGTCTGCAAAGAGTTAAGAGAAGACATCATCGACGAGGTTGCCGTCAACCCCGGTCATTTTGCCTCCTCTCTTGGCGTGGTTGAAATAACCGTAGCCCTACATTATATATACAACACCCCATACGACCGTATTGTATGGGATGTGGGACACCAGGCCTACGGACATAAGATATTAACAGGACGCCGCGAAAACTTCTGTACCAACCGCAAGTTGCACGGCATCCGTCCATTCCCTACACCTTTAGAAAGCGAATATGATACCTTCGCCTGCGGACATGCGAGCAATTCCATCTCCGCAGCACTCGGTATGGCCGTTGCCGCACGCGAAAACGGAGATACCGACAGGCACGTGGTAGCCGTCATTGGCGATGGAGCCATGAGCGGCGGACTGGCTTTCGAGGGACTGAACAACGTATCAAGTACACCTAACGACATGCTCATCATCCTGAACGACAACGATATGAGCATCGACCGGGCTGTGGGCGGTATGGAGAAATATCTCCTGAACCTCGATACCAACGAGACCTACAACCGCCTCCGTTTCAAGGCATCGCAGTGGCTACACTCCAAAGGCTATCTCAACGAAGACCGCAAGAAGGGCATCCTGCGCCTGAACAATGCACTGAAGTCGGCACTGAGTCATCAGCAGAACATCTTCGAGGGTATGAATATCCGCTACTTCGGACCTTTCGATGGTCATGACGTGAAGGAAGTGGCGAGAGTGCTCAAACAGCTTAAGAACATGAAGGGTCCTAAGCTGCTGCACCTGCATACCACCAAGGGAAAGGGTTACGAACCTGCCGAGAAGAGTGCTACCATCTGGCACGCGCCAGGCAAATTCGATCCGGAAACGGGTGAGAGAATCATTGCCGATACCAGTAACCAGCCTCCTAAATATCAGGATGTTTTCGGTGAGACGCTGCTGGAACTGGCTCTGAAGAACCCGAAGATTGTAGGTGTGACGCCAGCCATGCCTACAGGATGCTCCATGAACATCATGATGAAGGCGATGCCAAACCGTACCTTCGATGTAGGTATTGCCGAGGGGCATGCCGTCACCTTCTCAGGAGGTATGGCGAAAGACGGACTCATCCCATTCTGCAATATCTATAGTTCGTTTGTACAGCGTGCCTACGATAACATCATCCACGACATGGCACTGCTCAACCTGCCGGTTATCATGTGTCTGGACCGTGCCGGACTGGTAGGTGAAGACGGACCAACCCATCATGGTGCCTTCGATATGGCGGCTCTCCGTCCGATTCCGCATCTCACCATCGCATCTCCGATGAACGAGCATGAGTTGCGCAACCTGATGTATTCAGCCCAGTTGCCAGATCATGGCAGCTATGTTATCCGTTATCCTAGAGGCAAGGGGGTGCTCGTAGACTGGCGCAACCCGATGGAGGAAATCAAGACCGGTACCGGCAGAAAGCTGAAAGACGGCACCGATATAGCCGTTCTTACCATCGGTCCTATCGGAAACGATGCCGCTCAGGCTATCGCTGAGGTAGAAACCGAAACCGGAATGAGCATCGCCCACTACGATATGCGATTCCTCAAGCCACTCGATGAAGACATTCTGAAAGAGGTGGGCGAAAAGTTCAGCCGCATCATCACCATCGAAGACGGCGTTCGTATGGGCGGTATGGGCTCAGCCGTACTGGAATGGATGAACGACCATAACTATCAGCCAAAGATGATCCGAATGGGATTGCCAGATGAGTTTGTGGAGCACGGAACCGTGGCACAGCTCAGAGAAATCGTGCATCTCGATAAAGAAGCAATCAAAGAAGCAATTAAGAAATGAAAATAATCATAGCTGGCGCATATGCCATAGGTACTCACCTGGCGAGACTCCTGTCACGCAGCAATGAAGAGATTACGCTCATCGATGAAAGCGAAGAGCGCCTGGCAAGCATTGGCTCCGACTGCGACCTGCTCACCATGCTGGGCAAGCCTACCAGTCTTCACATCTTACGCGATGCGGGGGTTGCAGATGCCGACCTCTTCATCGCCGTTACTCCGGTAGAAAGTACCAACATCACAGCTAGCATCCTTGCCAAGAACCTGGGTGCCAAAAGAACGGTGGCCCGCGTGGATAATCCGGAATATATGGATCAGCAGGCTCAGGAATTCTTCAAAGAATTAGGTATCAGCAAACTGATTTATCCGGAGATGCTCGCAGCCGTAGATATCAATAATGGACTGAAAATGAGTTGGGTACGTCAGCGCTGGGATGTGCACGACGGCGCACTCGTCATGCTCGGCATCAAACTGCGCGAAGGATGCGAGATACTGAACGAACCGCTCAAGAACATCAGCGGTCCTAACGACCCTTATCACGTGGTAGCCATCAAGCGAGGCAGTGATACCATCATCCCTGGCGGTAACGACGAGCTGAAACTCTACGACCTCGCCTACTTCATGACCACCCGCAACTACATCCCATATATCCGCAAGATTGTAGGCAAGGAGCACTATGTGGATGTGAAGAACGTGATGATTATGGGTGGCGGACGCACAGCCGTAAGAGCCGTGAAGAAGATGCCGGAATATATGGAATGCAAGATTATCGAGATGAGCGAGGAGCGCTGCGAATATCTCAACGATATTCTCGATGAGAACAAGACGCTCATCATTCATGGTGACGGACGTGACATTCCGCTGCTCGTAGAAGAAGGTATCCGTAGTACTCAAGCCTTCGTGGCACTGACCGGTAACGCCGAAACCAATATCCTGGCCTGTCTTACCGCCAAGAGAATGGGGGTGCGCAAGACGGTGGCTGCCGTAGAAAACGTAGACTACGTGAGCATGGCAGAGAGTCTGGATATCGGTACCATTATCAACAAGAAGATGATTGCCGCCAGCTACATCTACCAGATGATGCTCGATGCCGACGTGATGAACGTGAGATTCCTGATGAGCGCTAACGCCGATGTGGCTGAGTTTATAGCCAAAGAAGGTTCGAAGGTAACCAAGAAACCGGTGAAGGAACTCGGCATGCCTATCGGTGTAACCATCGGTGGACTGGTTCGCGGTGAAGAAGGAATGCTCGTTTCGGGTAATACACAGATAGAACCGGGCGACTCGGTGATGATTTTCTGCCACAACATCAACATGAAGAAAATTGAGAAATACTTCATATAAGCGCGAAGGAGATAGAGACATACTTCATATATGATAAACAGAAAATTAATATATAAGGTTTTAGGGCAACTGCTTTTCATAGAAGCATTCCTGCTCTTCGTCAGTCTGCTGGTAGCTTTCTATTACCAGCAGGATGACATCTTTGCCTTCATTGTGGCAACACTTACCACCATCGGAGGCGGACTGGTGCTGAAATGGCGAGGACACGGAGCAGATAACTCAATGTCGCGCCGTGATGCCTATCTCGTGGTAACGCTCTCATGGATTGTATTCAGTTTCTTCGGAACCCTCCCCTTCATGATAAGTGGATACATCAACAACTTTACCGATGCCTACTTTGAAACCATGTCGGGATTTACGACAACGGGAGCCACGATATTAGACGATGTAGAATGCTTCCCCCACGGACTGCTTTTCTGGCGTTCGCTCACCCAATGGATAGGCGGTCTGGGAATCGTGTTCTTCACCATCGCCCTGCTGCCATCGCTTGTAGGAGGACAGACCAAGGTGTTTGCTGCCGAGGCTACAGGACCTATCAAGACAAAACTGCATCCCCGGCTTTCCACTTCGGCTAAATGGATATGGAGTATCTATCTGATGCTCACCATTGCCTGCATCGCATCCTACTACGTGGCAGGAATGAATCTCTTCGACAGTTTCAACTATGCGATGACCACTACGGCTACAGGAGGGTTCTCTACACATAACAGTAGTACCTCGTTTTTCCATTCGCCGGCGCTGGAATACATCTGTGCCTTCTTCTGCTTCCTGTCGGGTGTTAATTTCACCCTGCTCTATGCAGCCGTCATCAAATTCAAGATCAAAGATCTGTTCAAGAATTCTGAGTTTAAGTTCTATATGCTCCTCGTTACAGCCTTCACGGCTTTCATCATGGTAGAGCTGATAGCGATGCGCAACTACGATGTGGAACATGCCTTCCGCAGCGCCATCTTCCAGGTGGTATCATTCATCACCACCACGGGATTATTTAACGACGATGCTGCTGTGTGGCCTCACGTTACCTGGGTGGTATTGGCAGCCTGCATGTTCTTCGGAGCCTGCTCGGGCAGTACGAGTGGAGGTTTGAAATGTATCCGTGGCGTGATGTTGGTAAGAATGGTGAAGAATGAATTCCGCCAGATTCTGCATCCTAACGCCGTACTGCCATTGAAGATTGATGGTGTGAACGTACCGATGCAGAAGCGTGTTACGCTGCTTGCCTTCCTCACCACTTATCTCATCATCTGTCTGGTGATATCGTTCACGATGATAGCCATGGGCATCGACAATACCAATGCCATCACCATCACCCTGAGTTGTGTGGGTAATGTGGGACCTACGCTGGGTACGGAAATCGGACCAACCATGTCGTGGAGCGAACTGCCGGATGTGGCAAAATGGTTCTGCTCGCTGATGATGCTCATCGGTCGTCTGGAAATATTCAGTGTGCTGGTTATCTTAACGCCAGCATTCTGGAGAGAGAACTAACATACCCAGAGGGGGAGTTAGAAAATAAAAGAGAAGTTGATATTTGAAGTAAGAAATACGCTTACTAGACTAAGTATATTTCGCACAAAAAGCGTTATATATAATAAGGTATAGGTTCAGCAAGAGCCTTACCCGAGAGTAAGAAACCGTACTTATGAGTACATTTATAAACTAAATACAGGTAAAAATGAAACCATTAAAATTTCAACCGCTATTAAAATCCACCATCTGGGGTGGCAGTAAGATTATCACTTTCAAACATCTCGACGTAAAGCAAGAGAATGTGGGAGAAAGCTGGGAAATCTCTGGAGTACCAGGAAATGAAAGCATCGTAGCCGATGGCGAGATGCAGGGCAAGAGCCTCAACGAGGTTGTTGCAGAACGGAAGGGAAGCTTCCTCGGAGAAGAGAACTACAAGCGTTTCGGCAATGAGTTTCCACTGCTCATCAAGTTTATCGATGCCAACCGCGACCTCTCTATCCAGGTGCATCCTAATGATGAAATTGCCAAGAAGCAAGGTAAGGAACGCGGCAAGACCGAGATGTGGTATGCGCTGCCATGCGAGCCGGATGCCAAGCTCTACAACGGCTTGAAGATGCAGATTACTCCTGAGCAGTACAAGGAGATGGTGGAGAATGATACCATCACTGATGCCCTGGCTCAGTATAACGTGAAGGAAGGTGACTGTTTCTTTATCCCAGCCGGCAGAATCCACACCATCGGAACAGGCTGTTTCGTTGTCGAGATTCAGCAGACCAGCGATGTTACCTATCGCATCTACGACTTCAAGCGCAAGGACAAGGATGGCAACTATCGCCAGCTCCACACCAAGGAAGCTGCCGAGTGCATTGACTACACCGTATTGCCAGACTATCGCCAGCACTACACTCCTGCCAAGAACCAGGGTGTAAGCATGGTGCAGTGCCCTTACTTCACCACAGCCGTTTATGATCTCGATGAGCCAATGACGCTGGATTATTCAGAGTTGGACAGCTTCGTGATTCTGATTGGCTTGAAGGGTGAGGCTAAGATTACCGACAACGAGGGTAACGAGATTACGCTCCAGGGCGGCGAGAGCATCGTAGTTCCTGCCAGCACCAAGACATTGAAGATAGAAGGAACCCTGAAGTTCCTGGAGGTTTTTTAAAGGTAAAAAAGTAAAAAGGTAAAAAGGTAAAAAGAGCCTGGCGGGATGTCATCTGCCTGCTTTCTTTTTACCCTTTTACCTTTTTACCTTTAAATATCCTTTTTACCTTTCCAAATACTTTTCCACATCCGCCTGTATCTTCTGGAATTCGGGAGAGAACTGGTAGAAGGTGTTCTTCTTCATCATCATCTTCACCTTGCCCAGACTATTCTCATAACATGCCATTTCGGTGCGAGCCTGCTCGGAATGGAGGGCACGGTCGCGGATTTCATTCTCCCTATCGTTGCGCAAAGCATCGCAAACGCTCTGGACGATAGGACTAACTACCAGGTCGAAGAGATGATGACCCTGTATATATAAATAGGTATTGCTCTCGTTTACACCCAGATTGTTGAGGTAAAGAGCCATTTCATCCAACTCATCCTTAAACTTCTTGAAGCGGCGCTCCAGCTGGAACAGCTTTGCCCGCACCTTCTTTCCCAAATAATCTATCGCCCATTTAGGATCCTGGATTCGGACAGAAGGCAACATGATGACCTTATCAAACTCTGCCATATCAAAATGCATCGACATCTTGCGATGACGCACATAGAACAGCATGTGCCATAAGAAGAGGGGCCAGATGGTACGGGAATAGGACTCAAGAAAACGCTCGAAATCGAAGATGCGACGGTCGTTGAGCGTCACCATCACACAGGTTTCGTGCAATCCTCTGGCATAACATTGGAAGTTTTCAATGGCATAGGCATAGGTATGGAAGATGTAAGGATTCTCCAACATCTGCTGGGAAGACTCGGTTGAGCCCTGACGCAGATAATCGTAATCGGCATCTACACAGGCTATCATATCCCTACCTACTCCCTTCAGCATACTGGAGATAGCAGCCTTCTTGCCTCGGTCTAAATGCTGGTTACGGGTAGGCAGCATGATATCAAAATAGCGTTTTTCATTCTCAAACTTTCCCAGTACAGAACGCCAGAAGAAGACATCATCGTAGCTCTCGACGTAAGCCACAATCTTGCGCCGAGCCTTCTTCGAGGTCATCCTGTTGGCTGCCTCGAAGAACTGGGAATTGATATTATCGGTTAAACGTTTAGCCATAAGCTGAAAAAATCAACATTCAACACTTAACATTCAACATTACGAAATCGTAATATCATTCACATCCGTCACCCTATCGGTCCATCCATCCATGACCACAGCAGGACTGTGGGTGGTCATGATGATCTGGATATTCGGATTAAGCTGCAGCACCAGACCGATGAGCAGCTTCTGCCATTCGAAGTGAAGACTGATTTCCGGCTCATCCATAAAGAGGACGTATGACTGGTTGTCCTCCACCAGCACGGTGAGGAGGATGGCAAGAATCTGCTTCTCACCAGCCGAGAGCTGATAAGGCGAGAGCTGCTCGCCTATCTGGTTGAAGCGGATTTCGTTGGCAGTACGGATGATGGCCTTGCCGGTATCCTTGAAAAGATTATCTACCATATCCTGGAACATCTTCTTCGGTTCACTCAGTTTCTGAGCCTTGAAGGCTGCATCCGGTTCGCCACTCTGCAAGACGGCGATGATGCGGTTGCCGATGTTCACCTGGTAATCCAGATACTTGCGCTGCAGCTGGAAGAGCTGCCAGTCGAGTTCGGTAACCAGGGTAAGGTCTATCTTGTTGATCATCTCGGCATTCATCAATGGTCTATCTACCGAGCGGATTACATCATATCTAATCCACTTTGCCTCCTCCGGCTCCACCTTCAGATGCACACCTTTGATCATGTGACTAGGGAATTCACCGCCAGCCGCCAGACCCTTTACCACCTTATTTAATATAGTACTCTTGCCCACGCCGTTTACACCACTCAGGATATTGACACGGCGGTCGAGGTTCCAAAGAATATGTTTGGTACCGCTCCAGAGAGATTCAATCTCTATCTGTTTGATATAATCAGCATATTTCTGCATAAGAATAATCTCCTATCTTTAATAGTCAAGAACGGAAAAAGACTATTGTCTTAACTTCTTAACTCCTTTAAGTTTCAAAAAATATACCGCAAATATAGCAAAATTCCTCGAATTTTTGTACCTTTGCACTCGATTTTATTCAAAAATAGGAAGATTTAAATAGAAATAAGGAAAAATGGATAACAAACGACCTCTTATCGCCCACCTGTGCCTCTTCTGTTCCGGCGCATTCTGGGGACTGATGGCTCCCGTAGGCAAGGATGCCATGCTTCACGGCATCGACGGCATCGACCTGGTGAGCTTCCGTGTATTGGGTGGTGCCCTCCTCTTCTGGATAGCATCATTCTTCACCAAAAGAGAACATATCCCTACCAAGGACATCATCAAGATGGCAGGTGCCGGCATATTCGGACTGGTATGCAACCAATGCTGCTATACCATCGGTCTGAGTCTCACCTCGCCAAGCAACTCCAGCATCATGACTACTTCGATGCCTATCTTCGCCATGATTCTCTCGTTCCTGATTCTGAAGGAACCTATCACCTGGAAGAAGGCTATCGGTGTGCTGATGGGATGCAGCGGAGCCTGTATCATCATCCTGACGAGTGCTACGGCTGGCAATGCTAAGGTAGGAAATATCTGGGGCGACCTGCTCTGCATCTCGGCACAGCTTTCGTTCGCTCTCTATCTGGCACTCTTCAAGCCGCTGGTTCAGAAGTATTCGCTCTTCACGGTGAACAAGTGGATGTTTACCTGGGCAACCCTCTTTATCTGGCCTTTCACGATAGGACACGTATCGGACATTCCTTTCGCCCAGGTTCCGATGAGCACCTGGTGGGAAACGGGCTACGTCATCTTCTTCGGCACTTTCCTGGGTTACATCTGCATGATGATTGGTCAGAAGACGTTGCGCCCTACCGTGGTGAGTGTATATAATTATGTGCAGCCGCTGGTATCGGTTACCGTGAGTGTTATCGTGGGTCTCGCCGTATTCAAGGGTATGCAGGCGATTGCGGCCATCCTCATCTTCTCCGGTGTATGGCTCGTGGTAAAGAGCAAATCAAAAAATGATATCGACAAGCACGACCACAGTCTGGCTTACGAGAAAAGACATGCTTAAAAGATATAATGTCGATTTATAAAACTGAAACTGTCCCCATCTGAGATAACAGATGAGGACAGTTTTTTATATAAGAAAAGAAGATCAGCAACCGAAGTAAACCATCAGTCCGCCCAATACGATATAAAGCAGGGCGTATGGGATGGCCGAGCGGAGAATCTCTCCATCCTTTCCCTCCATATCGCAGGCTGCAGTAGCAATGGCGATGCTCTGCGGACTGATCATCTTGCCACCCGTGGCTCCCGTGGTGTTGGCAGCAACCAGCCAGTTTTCCTGACCACCCTCCATACCAAAGAATGTGCTCTGCCCCGTCATACCCAACTGATTGGCAACATGAGCCTGGAGCTTGGCAAAGAGGATATTCGAAGAGGTATCAGACCCCGTAACGAAGGTTCCGATGGCACCAATCATCGGCGCAACCAGAGGATAGAAATCTCCCGTTACTGCCACCAGTCCTGAGGCGATGGCAGTAATCATTCCCGAATAGTTCATCACACTTGCCAGGGCTATCAGCGAACAGATGGTCACCACCGTCTTACGAAGATTCACCGTGGTACGGGCAAGAATCACCATCAATCTCTTGAGGCTCAATCCCTGAATCAATCCACCAATCGTAGCACCTAGGAAGAGCATCAGTCCTGCATTGGAAATCCAGCCAAACTTAAAGGTGCTGTCGAGCACAGGCAGATGAACCGCACTCACCAGATGACTTTTGAGGAAAGCATTGACCGGAGGACAGAGTGCTCCGGAAACCAGGATAAATATCAATATAAAAAGGTAAACGCTCCATGCCTTCAGGCTTTCGGCAAGCGTAAAGGTTTCCTTATCCTGCACCTTGCTCTTTCTGGCAAATACCTTGGCGTATGCGATGATGGCGATAATGGCTGCCAGCGAACCGATGATGGCTGGAGTCTCGGAACCGAGATAATAGCCGCAGACAAACTGCACTATCACGGAAATCACTCCCACCCAGAGGGCGATGATGAGATTCTTGATAAGATTATGCTTATCGGTAAGCGTCAAGATAATAAAAGGCAGGAGGATAAAGAGAGGTGACAGCTGGATAATGGCGAATGCCGAAGTCTCGCAAATCTGTGCCGCCGAAGCCGATCCGCTTTCAGCCACCTCATTGCAGAGCGTAGTAACCGGTACACCCACAGCACCAAATCCCGTAGCCACGGTATTACCAATCAGGGATACCAGAGCCGAGAACATCGGTTTGAATCCGAGTCCGATGAGGATGGCAGCAGGTATCGCCACCGCCGTTCCGAAGCCCGCCATACCTTCGAGCAGTCCGCCGAATCCCCATACGAGGAGCAGCACGAGCAGTCCCTTATCATCGGTAATCGATGTAAACTGCCTCTTGATCACCTCTATCTGCTTGCTTTCCACGAGGATATTATAGCTGTAGATAGCCATCAGGATGATGATGAGAATCGGGAATACCGCCTTCAGGATGCCTTCCACCACCGCCCATCCCGTCAGGGCGATCACGCTATCCTCCGCATGTTCCGGGGCTATCATGCCTAGCGGCGAAGCTGCGAAGAGAGCAAGCAACACGGTAATTACGAGCGTCAGCAAGGCGCTTTTATGACCTGCCATCTTGAAGCCGAGCATCAGGATGAACAGCAACACGATGGGAATAATAGAAACAATTGATGCCATAAGCCATTCAGTTTTTTAATGTTTTCGATTGCTAAATTTTATGTTTATGACTGCAAAAATAACATTTTTCTTTGAAAAAAGAAAGCATTATTTGAAAAAATCTCTTCTTAGATGTCCGATTTTTCAATTTCATACGTCTATAGAGTGTAAAGGTTATGAGAACAGAAGAATTCAACCATATTATCCTACCGATGCGCAGCGACCTGAAAGAGTATGCGCTAAGGTTGACTGAGAGTGACGACAATGCCGAAGACCTCGTGCAGGAAGTCATGCTTAGGCTGTGGGACATGCGCCATGACATCAAGGCAGAAGATAACCTCAAGGCTCTAGCCATCACTATCATGCGCAACAAGTTCTATGACCAGTGCCGACATGAGGAGCGGAACTTCACCACCGACAAGGTAATGGAAGTACCCATAGAAGACCGGCGGGCAGAGCAACGGGACGAGGTAAACCTCATCAGACAGATAGTGGCACAGCTTCCGCCCTTGCAGCAGCAGATATTCCGCATGAAGGAGATAGAAGGCTATACTGCCGATGAAATCATGCAGATAACGGGATGCACTGCCGATAATCTCCGAAAGAATCTCTCCAGAGCCCGACTCAAAATCAGAGAGACCTATATGAATATCGTGAAACAAAACAGAACAAAATAAAGAAGGAGGAAAGAATATGAACGATAAAATAAAAAGAATCGATGAATTCAAGGATATCGATGAATTCAAGACGATACAGGACTTGCTCGACAAGTATATGGATGGTGCCACATCCAATGAGGAAGAGGCAACGCTCAGAAAATATTTCGTAGAGCATGGCAATGATATTCCTGAAGAATGGGAATCCTACCGCGCCCTCTTCAGCTATATAGGATTCGAACAGATGAATCTTTCTCAAATTCTAAAAGAAGAAGAGAAGGAGGAGGATTTCGAAAAAAAAGATATCGAGAAGGAAGAACTCCCAAAGAAGGAAGCTTCTCGTAGCAGATGGCTCAAATATTTCGGCACTTCTGTGGCAGCCGCCGCTATCATCGCATTCCTGATTGTGGGCATCCAGAAGATAGCCCAGCCTCAGCCTGAATGTTATGCGGTTATCGATGGAAAGGTTTATACCGACCAGGAGTTCGTTCATAACGAAGCCCTGGATGCCCTGGAAGATGTTTCGGCAGATTCCGAAGATCCATTCAGTGCCCTGGATATGATGAAACAATAAATTCATCTTTTAGATGAAACAATCATTCAAACTATAAAGTATAATATATATAATAAGGTATAGAATATGAAACGATGCAACTTGATAAAACGCTTCTTCATCGGACTGCTTCTTATCGTGGTAGCCTCGATTTCGGCTAATGCCCAGGAGGGGCTGTACGTAAAAAGCATATTCCAACGCTTCGGACACGCCAAGGGATGCAAGATGGTTACGATGCAGAATGCGCAACTCAAAGGTTACAGGCTCAAGATATACAAGAGCCTGGTATATAAGAACCATGCCACGGAAATAGCCCACTATCTGAAGTCCGACCGCAAGGCTGCGAAAAAAATCAGAGAGGTGGTGGAGAATGGCAAGATGGTGAGCGGCTATTACATGATGACACCCTTGAGCAATGGCAACAACCGCTTCATCCTCTTCAGTAACCCGAGTAAAAGCAAGGGAACCGTGATTTATATCGAAGGCGACCTATCGCCCGAAGATATCATGCAACTCTGCTATTCCAGAAGATAGAAACTACATTTTCCTTCAGGAATCCTCTCTATAAGAATAAGAAACAACATAAAATATAGTATTATGAATATCAAAAACGTAATGATGATGGCTGCCATGATGCCAGCCTTCGCCCTTGCTGAAACCAACAGCAACTGTGCACCAGTCTCTGTAGAGGCTAACGACACCACAATCAGAGTGAACGACCAGAACATCGTCATCAAGCAGGATGGTGAACAGACTTCTGTGAAGATATATAAGATGAACGGCAATGAGATGACCAAGATTTCTGAAACCCAATTCGTAGATGGTCAGGAAGTAGAAAAGGTATTTGTCACCTCACCATTCATCCCTCAGACCCTGAGCAAGCGCAAGCGCAGTCTGGAGAGTCATTATCCAACCTTCTTCTTCGGCTGCAGCCAGTTGCCAGGCAGCAGGGGAAGCATGGGAGGCAACAACGAGATGCACAGTCGCGACTCCAAGTCGTGGGAATGGGGCATCACCCTCACCAGTCTCTGCTTCCGCCTTTCCAACGAAATGGCACTCACCTCCTCTCTCTCCATCGGACAGGTACACCACCATTTCAAGGACAATTATGTATTAAGCACCGAAAACGGGGTATCGACAATGACTCCGATAGATGGCGAGACGCTGAAGAAAAGCTATATCAGCTACAATGTGCTCCGCCTGCCTATCATGCTGGAGTGGCAGAAGCGCATAGGATGCCATGATGCATTCCTGGCGTTAGGTCCATCGGTAGAATACCGCTGGCACGAGCATTCCCGCTACTTCATAGGCAAGCACAAGCATACCGAAACGGGCGATATCAACCTCAACCCTATCGGCCTGAACCTGGAAGCCCGTGCCGGCTACTCAGGAGTGATGCTCTACGCCCGTGCCGGAGTAACCCCGCTGCTCAACAAGACCAAGGCTCCCGAGTGCTACCCGATGACCATCGGCTTAGGATTTAGACTGTAATTTCTCTCAAAAAATCGAAAAAAACACCCGAATACCACAAACGTGGTAGCAGGAATACTACTCATATGCTATTTCAGAATCCAAAAAATCGCCGTACCTTTGCAGCGTCAATCAGAACAAACAGTCTGATGCCAATCATGACTGGATAACTGGGCGACAGATTTATATAAATGAATAAGATTGAATATTAACGTAAAATTAAAGAAAGGACATAGATTATGAGTACAGAAAAGAAACTTCGCTTTGAGACACTTCAGTTGCATGTAGGTCAGGAAAATCCAGATCCAGCTACCGACGCTCGTGCGGTGCCTATCTACCAGACCACAAGTTATGTATTCCGCAACTCTCTGCACGCTGCCGATAGATTCGGACTCCGTGACGCAGGTAACATCTATGGTCGCTTGACCAACTCTACTCAGGGTGTATTCGAAGACCGTGTAGCTGCCCTCGAGGGTGGTGTAGCAGGTTTGGCTGTCGCTTCTGGTGCTGCAGCAGTTACCTACGCTCTGCAGAACATCCTTCAGAACGGCGACCACATCGTAGCTGCCGACAATATCTACGGTGGTACTTATAATCTCATCACTCATACATTATCCACACAGGGTGTCAGCTACACCATCGTGGATCCTCGCAACTTCGAGCAAGTAGAGACTGCCATCCAGGACAATACCAAGGCACTCTATGCAGAGACCTTCGGAAATCCGAACTCAGATGTAACCGATATCGATAAGCTGGCTGAGATTGCTCATCGCCACAACATCCCATTGATTATCGACAACACCTTCGGCACCCCATACCTCATCCGCCCTATCGAGCACGGAGCAGACATCGTGGTTCACTCAGCTACCAAGTTCATCGGCGGTCACGGTTCATCTCTCGGTGGTGTCATCGTAGATGGCGGTAAGTTCGACTGGAAGGCAAATGCCGACAAGTTCCCTACTCTCGCTAAGCCAGACCCATCTTATCATGGTGCCGTATTCGCAGATGTAGCCGGAGCAGCAGCCTTCGTAACCCGAATCCGTGCGGTCATCCTTCGTGATACCGGTGCAACCATCTCTCCATTCAATGCCTGGATTCTTCTTCAGGGCTTGGAGACATTGAGCCTCCGTGTAGAGCGTCACGTTCAGAATGCATTGAAGGTGGTAGAGTATCTGGAGAACAACCCTAAGGTGGCTAAGGTTAATCACCCAGCCGTTCCTTCTCATCCAGACCATGAACTTTACAAGAAGCTCTTCCCTAACGGCGGTGGTTCTATCTTCACCTTCGATATCAAGGGCGGTGAGAAAGAGGCATGGGAGTTCATCGACCACCTGCGCATCTTCTCTTTGCTGGCTAACGTAGCCGACGTGAAGTCACTGGTTATCCACCCAGCAACAACCACCCACTCTCAGTTGAGCCCAGAGGAATTGGAGGAGCAGCACATCTATCCTTCTACCGTTCGCCTGAGCATCGGTATCGAGAACATCGACGACCTGATTGAGGCACTCGATGAAGCATTTACTTACGTAAAGTAAAATTATTAATGATTTAAATTAGAGTACAGTTATGGCAAAGATATATAAGCAGATTACTGATTTAATCGGTAAGACTCCATTGGTTGAATTGGGTAAGTATTCAGCATCCAAGGGTTTGGAGACTCCTGTGATTGCTAAGGTAGAATTCTTCAATCCTGGCGGAAGCGTAAAGGATCGTATCGCCCTCGCGATGATCGAAGACGCTGAGCAGAAGGGCATTCTGAAACCAGGTGCCACCATCATTGAACCAACCAGCGGTAACACGGGTGTAGGTCTGGCTCTGGTATCAGCCGTAAAGGGCTACCACCTCATCCTCACCATGCCAGAAACCATGAGTGTGGAGCGCAGAAACCTGGTGAAGGCTTACGGCGCTGAAGTGAGATTGACCAGCGGCAAGGACGGAATGCCTGGCGCCATCAAAGCTGCCGAAGAACTCCGCGATTCCATTCCGGGTTCCGTGATTCTGGGACAGTTTACCAACCCAGCCAATCCTACCAAGCACTATGCCACAACTGGACCAGAAATCTGGGCAGATACCGATGGCGAGATTAATATCTTCGTAGCCGGTGTAGGAACAGGCGGAACCATTTCAGGTATCGCCAAGTACCTGAAAGAGCAGAATCCTAACGTGAAGGTGATTGCCGTAGAGCCTGCCACATCGCCTGTATTGAACGGCGGACAGAGCGGTCCTCACAAGATTCAGGGCATCGGTGCCGGTTTCATTCCAGAGACTTACTCTTCAGAATATATCGATGAGGTATTGGATATTCAGAACGATGATGCTATCAAGGCAGGTCGTGACCTGGCTCAGACCGAGGGTCTGCTGGTAGGAATCTCATCAGGTGCCGCCGCCTTTGCAGCCACCGAGATTGCGAAGCGTCCTGAGAATAAGGGCAAGAAGATTGTAGCCCTCTTGCCAGATACCGGCGAGCGTTATTTGAGCACTGTACTCTACGCTTTCGAGGAGTATCCATTGTAATTCACAATCGGATATTTTCTGATGAAAGCAAAATCTATCATAATTTCCCCAACCCGCTTTCCCATAGCAGGTTGGGGATTTTTATTTTTCGAAACTTCATATATATATTTGCAAATGCGATACCACCCCAATTCCTTCTGCAACTTGCGAGAATCGAGTATAAATTCCAGCCTTTATCATTTAAAAGATTTTAAAAATCAATAAATATCATTACGAGTTCCCATAGTGGGAACTCTCATTTATTTTATTTTTTCTATCTTTGCAAAAGATTACCACTTTGGAGGCGCCACGACAAAAACAGTAATTTGTGGATCTCTACTTCCGAAAGCCAACGGAGGCGGAGACAGGGGGATTTGTGTCTGAAGCCAAAGAGCGATACCAAACATCTTCTGCTCTGTTCACGGTGACACGGTGACACGATGACACTAGTTTTTCAACTTTTCGCCTCGCACGCGGGCAGGCAGGAACTTTCGGCTTGATTTTTCCTGCCTGCCCGCGCGAGAGTAAATCTTCAGAAATCACTGTCATAAGTGTCACCCTGTCATCCAGAAGCAGGTTACTTCCGAATCAAAAGTCAAAGACTTACGGTGCAAAAGTCAGTCACTTACGACGCAAAAGTCAGGGACTTACGCCCCGTAATCCCCTGGCTTACGAACCGCAATCCAATCATAAAGCCCTTAAAAATCAAACAAGCCAGGCATTTAGAAGTGATACCAAGCAAGGCATGTAAAAGGGCTTACAAACACCAGAGCAAAGAGAATCTATGAAAAAGTATGAGCAACTGTGAGCAAGTATGAGCAACTGTGAGTTGCCTCCTCACCGATTTCGTATCTTTGCATTGTGATTCAGAGATACTCAGCGGTTCCAATCAGCAAGCTATAGTAAGGCGTCCCCATAGCAAGCTATCCCCAGGCGGTCCCATCCCGCACAGCCATGGCAAAGACCGCTTTGATGTGATTTGATAGCCAACCAGCCAGGTATTAAAAAGAGAGTGGATTTGCGACAACCAGTTCCAATATGAAATAAGGTATAAGCTCGGGGAGGAATGAGTTTGAACCAATCGTCAAAGTTTAAAGAATGCTAAAAGATTCTCTCTCGCATGAAAATTTCTTTTAAAATGCCTATATTTGCAATGCCGTTAGTAATGGCGGCAGACATAAAGAGGTAGCAACTACGCTTAGTTCGGACTGAGAATCTGGACAGTTCGCAGTACACAAGAATGACAGTTCTAGTTGTTTGCCCCAATATGTATACTCATATCCATCCCGCTTCTGTGGGATGGGTATCTCTATTTAGTTAATTTTGCAACCGAATTATCAACCCAGTCTGAGTAACATGGATTCATATTCTGGAATCATCATAGAAGAAAGTAGAAGGTCTGAGCAATTTTCAGACTTTACGCCCATACCTTGCAAAGGTTTCAACATTCTTTGCAAGGCAAAGCGCTATGGCAGATGGTGGGTGCTCAAAGGATTGAAGGAGCCATATCGCCAAGACGAAAACTACAAGAACCTGCTGCACAAAGAGTTCGATATCCTCATATCCCTGCAGCATCCCAACATCGTATCAGCCTACAGCATGGAAGAAATACCGGAAATGGGTATCTGTATCGTAATGGAATGGATAGATGGTATCACGCTGGAACACTGGAGCGGTAGGAAGACTGAGGGAGAAGCTATTTTCCTCCAGCTACTTGATGCCGTACACTACATCCACGCCAAGCAGATAGTACACAGAGACTTAAAACCTTCCAATATCATGATTACCCATAACGGCAATCATGTAAAACTCATCGATTTCGGACTTTCAGATACCGATGACTTTGCCATCCTCAAACAACCAGCCGGCACACAGGGCTACATCTCACCAGAACAGATTGTATCCCAACAGGCAGACATCCGCAACGACATCTTCAGCATCGGTTGTATTCTGGAAAAGATACTTCCAAGCAAACCGTATACTGCCATCATCAAGCGCTGCAAGGCTCCCATAGCCCAGCGATATGCCAATGTTGACGAACTCAGAGCTGATTTCATGGCTCGTAGAAACAGCCATCCATCCGGTATCAAGCGTATCACAATCGCAGCTTTGGCTTGTATTATCTTATTTGGTTTCATCAGTTACCCTTTACTGCATCAGCAGGAAAAGAGCATTAGCATCACCCCGGCACATCACGAAGCCAAGAAGGATACAGTCATCCGCCAGCAAGCCAAGAATCCTGCCCCACTTTCCAATGGCCGGAAATCCCTGCAGCCAACAGCTACCGAGCCATCTTCTGCATCCCATTTACAAAGCGCCGAACTCATATCCAAGGGAAAGAAGACTATCGACAAGATGTGGAAGGAATCCGGCATAGACACCATCCGGTCTGTTGAGAAAAAGAGCGAAGCATTCTATCAGTTTGTAGATAAGAGTAATGAATTCATCACAACGACTTATCCGCAGACATTCTCTAGAGACATCGCTGGCAGCAAGAAGACCGATATCATCTACGAGCTGTCCTCTTATACCACTGAGAGATATGTGAAACCCACCTTGTCGAGATTTCAATCTTCCAAATAATGCTCTACGATGATGCCGTTCTTCTTACCTATGACGTAAGTAACCGGTTCATCAACTCCATGCTTCCAGGCATGAAGATAAGCAGGCTCATGATTGATAAAATGATGGCACTCAAAAGTATCATCTTTCGCCAATCTGGTATTTTCTGATGACACCACCTTGAAACTTCCGTTTCCCTGATACCTGATGATGCAGGTTCTGTCGGGCAGCCAGGAAAGTTTGAGCATCTGTCCCTCATAAAGAACATCGCATGAGATTTCCTTGCCGATAACCATCTGGCTCTGCCGTTCTCCCGTCCCTTGCGACAATCCAAACTCCTCAAAGTCTGCATAACCGAGAAAATTAGCCAGCACATTCTTGGTAAACTTACTGGCAGAAACCCCTTCGCTCACGTATCCCCAGAACCGTCGCAGCGTAGAAGCACTCACCCTTTGCTGGGTACGTTCCTCCACCTTTTCGCTCAACCAAGCGAAGTCGCGGGGCACAACCATCTTGCGCCCCACCATTTTTTCTATCATTTCACGTAATATCTGTTCCATGCTGCAAAGATACTGAAACAAATCCAGCCAACACACAAAAAGCCAATATTTCCACTAAAAACGCCCTATATTTTGAACTTGGAACGGAATGGAACGCTGAAAAAGCAGAAAAAACACCTATTTTTGCAAAAAAATCAGCTCACAATGAACAACTTTAGAAAAAAAATGGTATATTTGCAGTGCTGTTATAAACAAGCAGCAGACATGTTAAGGAAACAACCATGCTTGGTTCGTACTGAGAATCTGGACAATTCATTGTACACAAGAACGAAGACAGAAGTTGTTCACCCAACCGTGTATTATCGTATCCATTCCGCTTCGGCGGGATGGGTATCAACATATACCCATTGGTGTGAGCTGATTTTCATTCTTTGTGTACAGGTAGTCCAGAACCTTCAGAACAGAATGAAATTGGTTCGCACCTTTTTTGTGCCTAAAAATGAAATAACAAACAAGTAAATGATTAGCGTATGAGACAACAGAAAGCACCTATTGATTACCAATTGGACTACATGGAGCACCTCTTCTTCAGCATTAAACACAAGAAGACCGAAAGCTATGTAATCCATCGTATCTGGGACAAACTAGATGATATGAGAATTCGATTTGTCGTACAACAGAAAGTAGAACTTCCAAATGGAAGATATGCTTTGGCAGACTTATATCTTCCACAAATTGGAATTTTTGTCGAAATCAACGAGCCTTTTCACGCCTTTCAAAAGAAAGAAGATGATTATCGAAATGAGAATATCATAAAATTAACTCAAAACGACCAATTCATCATCTCCTGTGGCAATCCAAACAAAGACGGCGAATGGTTAAGTCTAAATGAGATTCATCAGCAAATAGACCAATGTGTAGCATTCATCAAGGAGCGCATTAATCAAATCCAAGACTTAAAGCCGTGGGATATGAGCAAATGGCTCTCTGTGGAATATCACAAACAGAAAGGTGTGTTTAAAGCCGAGGACAATGACCAGCTCCGAACTATAGATGACATTTGCGCCGTTTTCAATACTAAGCCGAAGTATCATGGCTATTTGAGAGTTGGAACAGCCTCTGTACCCAACAAAGAGAAACTGGAAATTTGGTATCCTAATATTCATAACCGCAGCGGGTGGAGCAACCATCTTTCGGAAGACCAAGACACATTCGAAGAATTCAATGAAAAGGATGAGATAAAGCGTAAGAAGCATGTTGACACTTGCATTGAAGACAACAAACTACGCATCACATTCTTTCGTCATAAAGACGAACTTGGAATGGAATTCTATAAGTTCATTGGAATCTTCGCTCTCGATATAGAAGAGAGCAAGAAACAGAACAAATGTATTTGGCGCAGAAAGAGTAGAGAATATAAACTATAATATAAATTGTATTATTATGAAGAATCTTTTTAAACTTATGCTGCTAACGATAACTATGTTTATCGCAGGCACATCTTTCGCATTGGCAGGAAATGACAATGACAGTATCCAAATCTTGGAGAAAGCCAATCAAGGCGACCCTGTTGCCCAAAATCATTATGCATACCTACTTTATAAAGCCTCAAAGAAAGAAGAGGCTAAAGAATGGTTCGAAGCATCTGCCAGACAGGGAGTTGCCCATTCACAAAGATGTTTGGGAATATTTTACAGTAAAGGAATTGGTTGCAAAAGAGACTACAAATCAGCAATAAAATGGTATGGAAAAGCCGCAGATCGCGGAGACAGTTTTGCACGCAAGCATTTCTTCACAACGGGTGATATGTTTGGAAAATCCAAAATACCAGAGACAAAGTTCCAGATATTCTTGCATGGTACAAATAAGACTCTTACCTGCAAAGGAAACGAACTGACATTTGAAGAAGGAGAGCAAAATGATGACAATACATGGACTGTAGAGACTGCAAGAGACAAAAGTACAGGGCATTATTCTCCTATACTCAAGAGTTTATCAGGAAAATATATCACTGGAAAAGAACGCGACAATGGTCCTGCAGGCCTTGGAACAATAGAGGAAGCAGCAGATATAGAGGTAGGTTTTCCTTTTCCATATCCAGAAAAAGAGCAAGGTGCCAATATGCGCGATTCTGATGTTTATGAACCATACCAAGGCACAAATTTGATACATGACTCAAGATATTTAGGAATAGAGAATGGAAAATTATATTGGGGAGACGAAGGTTTTAAATTAGATTTTTTCATAAAGTAAGCATTTATATCTGAAAGAAAAAAATAAAACTCATAGCCCCGCAACTGATGAAAAAAACAACGTACATTTAATAATAACAATTATGAAGACATTTGTTAAATACTTATTTATAGCATTCTTCTTGCTATTTTCAACTAATGGATTTGCTCAGAAAAGTTTAACAGACTTTATTGATGGAATGAAGAATTCTTCAAATCCAGAGCAGTTTGTCCCACAAATAAAGAAAGAGTTAACCCCCTACCTGAATGGTCCTGGATCGCGCAAAACCATCAAAGAAGCATTCCAATACTTTCTAGGCAAGAACGACAAGATTGCTACTTGTATCGGATATCTTCTTTGCCAAAGTGGCAGAGACCCGAAAGAATGGTATGAAATCATCAAACAACTTCCAGCTCCGAAAAAGTTTTATTATCAAGACGAAGATTGTCAGGATGACGAAGAAACCATCTATGGAGGATGCTTACATGATGTCATTCTTTTTTCCGATGGCAGAGTAGTCATTCTCAATATACCGGAAGCAGATATTGACAATTATGATAACTTGGTCTCACTAACTTCAAGAATGCCAGAATTTGTCAATGATTTCTATTATAATAACAAGCAAGCATTCCTTTACGACCCTTCAGGAAAATGTATGTTTGGTTACTTCAAAGAAAAAGGAACAGAAATCTATGACAATATGAACCCAGACTGTTCAGTTTTTGAGCGTCCTGCAAGAGACAACAGATTACATCAGTATAAAGACAACTTACAATACGAATTGGTTGCTGGTATAAACCTCGACTTCAATACAGGTGTTTTCAAGCCTACATATTATGGATATGATACCCCAGATGAAGCTATTAAAGCCAAGGGACAAAAAATCCAAATAGCTAAAAAGAAAATACAAGACGCTGCTAGGAATAAGCATGCACAAATGGAAAAGGTTCTGGTACAGAAGTATGGTCGAAAAGCATTCGATGCGATGGAAGACTTTAGACCATACATAGGTATGCCTGAGGGCATTGTTCGAGAATATAAACTTGTAATGAAGGACGTTAATTTTATCGCATATGGCTTTGTAAGAGTAGAAAGCGGCTATAAGGTATATCTCCCGACACGACTCTTTGCAATGACTGCCTCATATATAAATGCAAGGATTCCTAGAGCCATCTATACCAAAAACGGGAAAGTGGCTGCTATTAAGTGGTAATTACAAATTAGAGGTCCACTACTGTCCGGATAAAATCCGAATTATGTAGCCTAAGTAATTGAAAATTAATTAAATATATCGTTCTTTGAATTTTTGGATTAAATTTTGTACTTTTGTAGACGAGCCTCAAATAGCTCTGATTTTCTGTAATGCGTACAAAGAAGACCATATTTTCTCTGATTATGTCTCTGGTTTTTCGTTATGACTTCCAGAAATGTATTGACCGTTACAAAGGTGATTGGCATGCCAATTTCGCTGGATTAAACAACATCTACATATCAAGAAGTTCTATGGCACTACGGAGCAAGATGATATCCATTCCATATTCAAAGTAACTAAAGAATTAAGTATTAATAGTCCGAAGCCTCAATACATAGGGGTTTACCTCTTCTGAGATTTTATCCGGACACAAATGCATTTTCTATGAAAACAAAAAGTATCATAACTATAGCATTGATGGCAGTCCTAGGACTGTCATCATGCGACTCTAACAAGAGTACGGTCGAAGATTTGACCAATCAGTTTATCGCAGCCGTCAAAGACGGTGACAAAGCGACAGCATATGACATTTATCCAGCAGCAAAGCTGTATGGTGACTTATCATTGCCTGACAGTATCGAGAAAGGTGATCTCGACATTCAGAAAAATGAGAAGGACAGCAGCTATATGGTCAGCATCAAGAACGCGAGAATGTCAAAGATAATTTTCAAGTCAACAGACAACAAGACTTTTAAGATTATCAATACATTCTCCGTCCTCAAACTCGACTCTGTAAGTAACGAACTTGCTCTGAAAACAGGAGTGCCAATCAAAAAGATGCCTGACCTGGAACTTGGCAAACTGATGCTTGAAAGTAGTGACTTTATAAGCTATCTTATCAATAAGTACTCCAACAACATGTCGCTCTCACTTATTAATGAAACAGGCAACTATGCTTGGAGACGTGATGCCACTGGACTTCATTGCCAAATCGATCAACCTATCCGAAATACAGGATCAGAAATGGTAAAGGGTTCAGATTACTCAGTTGAAATCACTATCATGCAATCTTCAACTGGTGTTATAAAAGCAAAGAAAGTACATCAAGGAGTAGATTTGGCCTCTGGAGAAAGTACTATTTTTTCAGATGACATACCTGAACTGTACAACTATGCATGTAATAGAGATATAAGTTGTATCACTAATATTATCGGCAAAGACCAGGGTGCCGTTAAAGAGAGTTTACTCAAAAAGATAGACTATAATGGTCAGGAATACGAAGAGTATCTGAAAGCCAAGAAGGAAGGAAAGCTCAATGCAGCAGATATCACTGACGATGATGGTTCTCCACAAGATGAGCCAGATCCAAATTACAAAGAACCATCTGAAGACATTCCTACAGAGATTCCTAGCGATGTTGTAGTCGATACTGTACAAAGAAACAGATAAAAAGGCAACTATAAATTCAGAAACAACCCTCATCTGATACACTTTCAGATGGGGGTGTTTTTTAAAAGCACAATCACTCAACAACCCGCCATCCGAAATCACAGATTACCTCCCTGATGAGCCGCCTACAGCCGAATGACCCTTCTGCCATACCGACTCTGTAATAGGTGATGCCTCCGGCTTCCCTATCACCAAGGATTTCTTAAAGAAAATGAAGAAGAGATGGTTCTAGGCAAAATAAGGAAAATCTTAGGATTAGGGCGATTTTTCAACGTTTTCATCTATCTTCCTCCCCAATCTCATGGGAGCAGTTTCACTTTTGGAAACGGACATTAAATGGTGGTCTTTTACCGGAAAAAGGGGCTCTTCAAAAGAAAAAACATAGAAAAATAACTGCAATGAAAAATTGAACCGTTTTGAACCAATCTACTTTTATTTTTTTTCATTAACTTTGCGCCAAAATTATTTGAACAGAGATAACTCACAACAAAAGTAAATGAATATAATAAAGAAAAGAATCGTATTTTTATCCGCATTCATGATCATGGCAATGATTTCTGTGCATGCCAAAAGCTATCCTTTCGACATGACCCACAGTTATGAAGTACAAATTGTCCGTGTTGCCCAACAGGGTACTAAATTCCTAAAAGTATGGGGCATTGCTGGTTCTCCAAACAAAGCTATGGATAGAGCCATGCAAGACGCTGTAGCAGCCTGCATCTTTACTGGTGTGGCAGGAAACGACATCGCCGGAAAGATACCTGCACTTGTTACAGACCCGAATGCTTACAACCAGCACAAAAAGTTTTTTGATACCTTCTTCAAAAAAGGCGAGTTTATGAATTATGTCCAGAATGCCAACTCCGGCTATCCTACTGGAGAGAACAATGTGAAAACCAGCCAAGGCCGCAAAGTGGGACTCTATGTAGTTGTAAAGTACGACAACTTGCGCAAACGACTGGAAGATGAGGGTATCATCAAAGCACTCAATAGCTATTTCTAAACAGACTATACATTATTACAAATAATCATATTTAAAAAGAAAAATGAAAAGAATCATTTTATCATTCATGGCTCTTATCTTTGCTGTAAGCTCTTTTGCACAATCTACAGTAGAGACTATCAACAGTCCAAAAGCCATGAAACCAATCATCATGGTAATTCCAGAGAAAGCCTGGTGTATCAATCAAGGCTTCGTGAAAGACAACGACCCGAAATCACCTGATTACGAAAAGGCACTTCTCAATGACGACGTACTCAACGTAATCACCAAAATGGGTGGCATTATGCAAGAACGCGGTTATCCTCTCAAGAACCTGCAGAGTGCTTTGGATGAATTGAAAAACGAAGAAGCGCTTGATACAAGCCTCAAGTCGAAAGCCGATGGCGAGATTATGGAAGATGAGCTCGACATGTTAACCCGCGTGGCTCAAGCTGATATTCTGGTGAATATCGCCTTCACACGCACCACATACGGTCCTCGCAACATGATAGAATTCCGTGTAACCTCTATCGATGCTGCCACAAGCAAGCAGATTGGCGGTGAAACCGGAAGAAGTTCTGCCTCTGGTGCTCCGATTTCTGCATTGCTCGAAGAATCTGTATTGGGTTTCATCGACAACTTCACAGGAAGCATTCAGAGACATTTCGAAGACTTGGCTACCAATGGTCGTGAAGGTTCTGTCATCTTCAAGATTGCCAGTGACTGCCCTCTCAACTTCGAATCTGAGGTTACTTTGAATGGAGAAACAGGCGAATTGAACGAAGTTATCGACTATTGGCTGAACGAACACACAGTGAACGGTTCTTTCACCCAGAATGGAAATACGCGCACCCGCCTCTCTTATGAGCAGGTACGCTTTCCTCTCTTTAGCAAAGGCAAGTTTGGCGGTAAGCCTAGAGCAATCAATATGGATAGCTTCATCAAGCCTATCACCTCATTCCTCTCACAATTTGGCATATCTGTTGCAACCAAACCTATCGGTATCGGTAAGACATACGTTATATTGGGAGGCAAATAAACATATATTTATAAAAATCTATCAAGATGAAAATAAAACATTTTTTAATCAGCCTAAGCGCAACATTCTGTGTTGCGCTTAGCACTATGGCACAAACAACAAAGGATATTGGCTTGATCAGCCTCAACCCTTATGTGCCTGAAACTGAGAACTTAGGTCAGAATGCCAACTCTATGCTAATCAGCAAATTGCAACAGATAGCAACAGCAAATGGCATGTCGGGAGCTGGATTTGACAACCGTTTTATCATCACAGCCCATATCCAGAAGCTGAAGAGCAGTCAGACCCAGACGGTTCCCCAGAAGAATGCTGTAGAAATCAACGTCGGTATTTATGTAGGTGACGGTTTGGACGGCACCCTTTACTCCAGCTATAACTGTGACGTAAAAGGTATCGGAAATTCAGAAGACCAGGCAATTTCTTCCGCCATCAGAAAGGTAAATCCTAAGCAGGAAGAATTGCAGGAAGCAATCGCCAAAGGCAAGAAAATGATATTGAACTATTACGATAAAATGTCGGGCAATATCATTCAGACTGCCAAATCTACCGCAGCCTCAGGAAAATATGAAGATGCCATCAATATGCTCTTTGCTATTCCGATGAGCAATAAGGATTTCCAGACCGCTCAATCTCTGATAGCTCAATATGGTAGAACTTCGCTCGAACAGAAGAATCTGGACATTGTTCGCCAAGCCCGCTCAGCATGGAGTGCAAATCCTACAGAAGACGGAGCCAGCAAGGCTTTGGAATTATTGGAGAATATGGAATCTCCATCAGCTAAAGTTCAAGCTGAAGCCAAGAACCTGCAAAACGAAATGGCAGCAAGGATCAAAGCCGTAAGCGACCGCGAGTTTAGGCTCGAAGCTCAAAAGGCACAAAACGAAAAAGATGTTCAGATGGCAACCATCCGTGCCGCTGCTTCTGTAGCCAAAGCTTATGCAGCCAGCCGTCCTAAGGTAGTTTACCGCTACTATTACTGGTGGTAAAACCGAAGCAGATTAAGATGATAACAAAAAAATATAAAATAAACAGTGATATGAATCATTCTTTTAAAAAGAACATTGCATTTACATTCCTCACACTTGGAGGAATCTTATCCTTGTCATCATGCAAGGATAGCGATATGGAAGTTTTCGTGGCACAAGACACAAGAAACCAAAAACTGATCGAAGCTATCAAAGCCATACCTGAACCAAAGAAAGAAGTGGCTGATGAAGATATCGAAGAAGATAAGGATTACATATACCTGATGCCAGATGGCTATACGGACTATATCGACTCAAATAATGGTAGTAGAGGTGGATACTACGGATATGTAGATTTGGGACTGTCAGTGAAGTGGGCAACCAACAATTTCAACAATCCATTGAATTATAATGATGGAAACATCAGTGCCAATGACCTATATAAAAAGGAACAGGAAAAAATTACCTATGTAGAACGTCCGGGAACCAAGGAGTACAACCAGCAGTATCCTGCTGTCATGAGTTATGATGAATACTTGGAATATATAGATATGGAAAAGCTTCAAAAGGAATATTATGCCTATGATAGCTACGTCACCAAAATGAAGAATGCCTACAATTCTGCGGTAAGCACTTTTCATTACAATGCCGTTAATTTTTATCAGCATATCAAGGAATTGGGAGGACGCTATGCCTGGGGAGCACTCAGCGACTGGCCACAAGTTTCTAATAGCGACAAGAACTCTCCCCAGAATATAGCAGGAAATACTAAGTATGATGTTGTGACCAAATATATGGGTAAAGACTGGCATATACCAACAAAGGCAGAATGGCAGGAGCTTATTGATAAATGTCAATGGGAGGATCATGATACTTATTGGCTCATAACAGGACCTTCCGGAAAGAGAATCATACTTCCACATTATAGCCGAGACTACAACACATCAGATAGAGCAAACACTATGACTGACAGTGAGAAATATTATGATGTGTATGAGTTCGACACAGAAACAAAGACCATCATACAATGTGAAGCTGCAAGGCGTTGTATCCTTATCCGTCCAGTTTATACAAAATAATCAATTACAACAATGAAATATAACAATATGAAATATCTGATTGCCATCCTGCTATTATGCATCATGACAACTCCGCTCTCAGCCAAGAAAAAAGTATTCTATGATTCAAAGAGCAACATCGTGGGAATCACAGGTGATTACCAGCTTTTAAAGAATGCAGACAAGTTCTATTCATTAGGTATTACTCCTAACTGTCCTAAAAATATGTCGCCAAAGGATCTGTGTGAATATTGGAACCAGATGAATTTCGGCAAGAAGGTACTGGATGCCTTACTCGACTATAACGGAACATCACTTTCTGAAGAAAAGCTGAAAGACCTTGCTCTCAAAAACGTGCTCAAGGCAGACGACGAACGTGCTGCCATCGGTGTTATTGGTAAGGAAAATATTCTGAAGGAAGACTACCTGCCTATCTTGGAGAACCAATACATCTTCATCAACGAATGTATCAAAGAAAGACCAGGATTAGGCGACAAGGCTCGCTGGAGTGCATACAAAGTAAATATCAATAAGGATATACTCGAGCAGGTATACAATAGCTGGAACGACATGGAGAAGTATAATCAGATAAAAGTTACCATCTCTTATATAGCATCTGGAGAGGCAAAGAATGATATTTATACTATAAAATCCACAGATGGCCAGATTCAGTCTACCGTTCAGGAATTAAAGATAAAGACTCTGAGGGAGATTGCTACTGAGGTTCCTGCCTTTGCCATTCGTGGTCAGGTTATCAGTCGTCACCCTTTCCAAATGAATATCGGTTATGTTAATGGCATTGATGACCGAGATAAAGTCGTCATCTACCGTACCAAGGAGAAAAATGGAGAATTGTATTCTTCAAGAGTAAGTACTACCAGAGCTTGCAACGTAATGGATAGCATTGCCAATCTCTATACCTTTGCAGGTGGACAGGCGTCTTACAAAAGAGGTGATATCGCAATATACCAGCCAAGCCAAAATGCCAGTTGGACAATCTCTGCCAATTATATGGATCATTCCGGCAACCTCAACTTCACTTACGATCACCGTTTCAAATTGAGTCCTGCCGGAATCTCTCAATATTTCATCATGATGTTTGGTGTGGGTGGATACGAGAAGTCTGAAAAGCGTCTCTATTCTACAGATAATGGAGCTCTTGTATACAGTCCACTCATTACCAACTTAGGTTTTGGTTATGGTATCGGCTACGAGTTTGCTCATTGCCTCGAAATAGAACCATACGTCTTGGCACAATGGGAAACTATGTTCTTCATTTCTAAAAAAGCATCACCAAATGGCCCTACCAAATCACAAGCTGGTCCAAGAGATACCTCATACGCAAGGGGCGCTACTTCTAACTCAGCCCGTTTCCCTCTCGGTGCAAGATTGAATATCAACATCATGTATCCAATACAGCTGGTAGTAGGTGCAGAGTATATTTTCAATATAAAGATTCCTGTAGCCAAGAATACAGAAAGACGTATTCATAACAATCCGGAGAAATTTTTCTTTGAACCTACAGGATACAAGCGTGATGGCTTGAACTTATACGCTGGTTTAAGATTCAATTTCTAACTCAGCACCCTTTTCATTGCAAAAGATTGACATCATTTAAATAATCAAGCGCCAATACTTTTTTTCAAAATATTGGCGCTTATTTTTGAAATTTTCCCTTCATATTACTATATTATAAAGGTATAACCAAAAAAGCAAGAATAAGATGGCAAATAAAATGTCTATATGTATTATCAAATACACCTATACTCAATATGTAGGGGTGGATATCGAAAAATATACTCGGGGACTATTCGAGTATGTGAAGGAAGAGTTTGGGGAGTTTCAACCACAAATGTCAGAGCCTGGAACTATACCTGATATGCCAGACTATCTGGACATCGTGCTCTGCAAGAAGGATGGCAGCATCTTCTACGAAAGCGACATTCTGCGCCGTGCCGTCAACATTCCGCATGATTGTCAAATGGGTGGATTAGTATTGGAAATCTTTATCCAGAACTGCGATGGCACGAGATACAAAAAAAGACATGCATATCCCAAGCCTTGGTGGAACCATAAAGCTAACGGCAAGTCGGGCATGAGAAAACTGAAAATTCATAAAACTATCAGCAAAAGGAATCTTAACAATCAAGAAGGCAAAGACTCTGAAGACATCAGAATACCTGAACTTAGATCTCAGATTCTCAAGTTTCATAAATTCTTAAAATAACCATCCCATGACATACGAAGAATTCAAGCAATTGGCTGAGCATCCACAGCATCGGGATGTTCCTGCCATCTTCAAGCTCGAAGTTTTAGAAACAGAAGAGCTGGAGGAGAAAAAGCGTTCACATTATCCGAAATACAAGGTGAACACCTATTGTCCGCAAGCCTTCACCACAACTTTGGAGGAGGCTGAGAGTCTGATGCACCAGGATGTCCTTTACCGCAAGAAGATGAAGGAGGAAGACGACTATCCGCTGGATACCTTCTGCTATTATATCTCGGAGATTCCAATGGGACTGTTGCACTACAACCGGGAATGTCTTTCGGAAAGGGTGTATGACGGGGAGGGAAAACTGATCGACCGGTCTTACTGCTGTTCGCGTTTCAGCATTTACTATCCCGGAGTCTGCGATTTGCCTGCATACGACCGTCATCCTGACGAGACCTTCCGAGGCAGAAGCGCTGAACAGATCAGATTCAAGAAGGGTGACATAGTGGAAGTATATCGTGGCGATGAGGTGAAACTTGCCATCGTTGTCGGAACTCCGCTTACCACCGAATGGATCTGGGAGAGAAACCAGGCTGCCAAGGATAAAAGGGGATTGGATAAACTGCCATATGATGAGACGGATGACAGCTATACCGTGATAGATGGTCCCGGCTACGAATACCACGACCACGTTCCGTCGCTGTATGTCTTCGCCCCTCACTATCATGTGCCGCTCTATCTTCAGAGACGATTCAAGGGGTATCTGGAAAAGGCTGAGAAAAAGCAGAAAGAAGAGGAGGAGAAAGACAGAATCTTCCGCCAAGCTCACGATTGCTGCTTCAGCAACAAGGAACAAATAGAAAAATCTGAAAAGTGCGGCTGTTTCTTCTGCGGCGAAATCTTCTCGCCATCCGAAATCACGGATTACCTCCCTGATGAGCCGCCTACAGCCGAATGTCCCTTCTGTTATACCGACTCCGTAATAGGTGATGCCTCCGGCTTCCCTATCACGAAGGATTTCTTGAAGAAAATGAAGAAGAGATATTTCTAGGCGATTTTTCAACGTTTTTCACCGACCTGCCCCCTATCTCATGGGGGGCAGTATCAGTTTTGAAAACGGACATTAAAATACCATTTATCCAAAGAGATCATTCATCCTTACCTCACTATTCACCAATCCACTATGCATATTCTGCTTCACCCCATAAGTCGTGATGAAAGTATGCAGCAATGCCTTCTTCGTCTTGGTCGCCACAGAGAAGGAAGACATCCTGTCACGCAGCCGCTGCTCATAGCTGGCATCTATCACAAACTCATCCTTGGCATATTTCATCTCACAGATATTGATAGCTCCATCAGCACGGTCTATCAGCATATCTATCTGACCTCCTCGCCATTCTGCACCAGTAGAATCTACAAAAGGACGGCAGGACCAGGAATAAACATTCGCCAAAACACCAGAAATACCCAATGCCTTCTTGATCTGTGGGATATGATGTAGGCATACCTGTTCGAAAGCATAACCGCTCCAGGCTGTTCTACTTCCCGAATTGCGCATGTTACTCCAGAAGTTCTTATCCTGCCCACTGTTATTTTCCACAAAACGGGTATAGAACAATGAGTATAAGTCAGTTAACTGATATAGGGCATCCCTTTCACTCTTTCCTATGGTAGCATATTTCCTGATAAAATCGCATTTCTTCAGATTCTCCAGGATTTCTGATAACTGTCCACCGCCTTTCAGTTTCAACTCATCCATCAATTCCTTACGGGTCATCCCCTTCATTTTTTCAGAAAGCACCTCTACTATCTTGCGATAATGCTTGGAGTCATTAAAGAGGGAACGGAAGAGGAAATCGAATTCTCCACGTAATGGCGAATCCTGCGAGAAAAACAGTCTGTCGATGCACACATCTAACGGCACACCACGCTCCAGCATATCAAGATAATAAGGAATACCACCCAATATCATATACACATCCAATACCTGCTGGCGAGTAAGAGCAAGGCCTTTCAATTCGTTTAAGAACAGCTCTGTCTCGCCCAGAGAGAATGGAGCCAGATAGATCTGCCGGGTAACGCGACCATACAATCCGCCCTTATCGCCTATAAACTTAGCCAACATCCACGTGGTGGAAGAACCACAGACGATAAGTTTCAGTTGAGGGACCATAGAAGCCCATGAATTCCAGAAATAACTGAAAGCTGCGATAAAATTGCTTTTGGGCGTATCCATCCAAGGCAACTCATCAAAGAACAGAACAATCGGTTCCTGCAGAGATAAGCCCGACAGATATTCACGCAAAGCAGCAAAAGCCTCAAACCAGGTTTTCAGCTTGGGCACGGTCTGCTTAGCATACTGCGCCAACGCCATCCGAAACTGCTCCAGCTGTACCGCACGGCTCACTTCATACATACCAATAAAGGAAAAGGCAAACTGGTCGTTGAACATTTTTCGAACCAGAAAAGTCTTTCCTACGCGCCTACGACCATAGATAGCTATCAGTTCTGCCTTGTTGCTTTTACAACGTTCCAGAATGAGTTTCTGCTCATATTCACGTCCTATTATTCCGTTTGCATCCATAACTTTCTGATTTTATTTCATTTATACTAAATTTTATCGGTGCAAAGATAAACAAAAAAAATGAAATCTGCAAGGATAGTACCGCCCTAACTATCTTTTTTAACATAGTTAGGGCGCACCTATAAACGATAGCACCGCCATAACTACCTATTTTTATATAGTTAGGGCGGTACTATCAGAAAAGAAGCAGGATGGAAGACTGGTCCACCCTGCTATTTTATTAGAATACCTTTACGAAACGGTCGATATCGATAGAAAGGCCTACCGTGAAGGTGCGACCGGTGGTCATCGCCGAACTCCAATAATACTTCTCTGGTGTATAATCGAAGAGATTATCTACCGTAAAGTTCAGATTGACGGCATCCAGGAATCGCTGTTGAAGCGTGAACTTCCACAACTGATAACTGCTGTCATGCTTCTCGATGTTTGTATCAGGAGAAGACAGGTATCTGCCTGACAGAGACGCATTGATGCGATAGAACGAACAGAGTTGGCGATCGTAGTCGAGACGCCAGGTGGCGGTATGAGGACGAGGCTGGGAGAACTGGGAATCTACACTTCTGCCACCCACATGGAGATAGCTGTAGTCGAGTTTCACACCGAGTCCCATATCCGAACGGTACTGGGCACTGAAGTCGATGCCGCTCACCTCTACTCCATCCTCGTTGCAATAACGCGAAGCCACATCCGGCTGACCGGTTCCCGGGGTATAATCGGCATAATCCTCGGTAGTGATGCGCTTATCATACTTATTATAATAGCCCATCAGGGTAAGACTATACTGACCGGTAAAGAAGCCAGCATTCTTCACCCTTCCGGCATGCTCCAGCGCCAGGTTGTAGTTATTGCTCTTCTCCGGCTTCAGATCCGGATTACCGTAAATCATCTGCATACCTGCCATATCAAAGTTCATATACATCTCCTTGAGCGTTGGGGCACGGAATCCGCCGGCATAGTTGGCACGGATGGAGAAACCCTTCCACTTGGTCATCAGAGCCAGACGACCGGTAGTGGCATGCTGGCTGGATGCAGAGAAGTAATCATGACGAAGACTTGCCACGATGTTCAACCACTGCAAAGGATTGTAATCGAACTGGGCGAAGGCATCACATGAATTCTGATTCTTTGATGCATTATCCTCAAACTGATAGGTGGTAAGATAATCGTTCAGGAAATCTGCACCTACCGTCAATGTATTCTTGCCGAAGATATGGGAATAGAGGGCACGGACGGTGTTCTGACGGTTGGTATAATCGTGGTCATGAGTACGCTCATCATTCACATATCGAGCCTTGTCATACTGGTCGAAGCCGTAAGAAATCTCCAGATTATCATTCTCCGAAAGATTCATCACGGTCTTCAGTCCGGCAGAATAATCCATGTAATGATCATCATAGTTGCTGCGCTTGCTGATACGATTGAAATAACCGCCACGACCTATCAGTTTTACCTTATCAGAGAACTTGTAGGTAAGACGCTCCTTCACATTGAAGGTCTCTCCACCATAGATATGGAGGATGTTGGATTCTGTATCGAAAGGACTGGTGAGCTGAACCTCATCCGATGTGGTGCGCTGGATGCTGGTCTGCGAATTCCATTTTCCGGCATTGAAGCTGAAGCTTCCACCGTGGCGCCACTCCTTGTTGAAGTCGTTGTAGCGGGTATTGACATTGGCAGTCCAAGGTTCGCTGTTTTCACGGGAGATGATGTTGACAACTCCGGCTACGGCATTGGCGCCATAGAGCGCTGAAGCAGCACCCTTTACTATCTCGATACGTCCTACATTATCCAAGTTCAGACGACTATAATCTACATTATCCATGGTTTCACCAGCCAATCGCTCGCCATCTACGAGGAAGAGCACGGCGTTTCCACCGAAACCATTCATGTTGAGAGAAGTCTCCTGATTCATGGCATAGCCGAATTCCAGACCCGGCATCTGCTCGGTGAGGAGGTCCTGGATATTGGTAGCATCAGCTATCTTGATATCATTGGCGGTAATCAGACGGGTTACCACAGGAGCATCCTTCAAAGCCTTCGGAGTTCGGGTTGCGGTAACTACCACCTGATCAAGGGCTGTAGCATCCGGTTGAAGGCGAAGCACATGCTGCTCACCTTTTCTCTCATCCGCTTTCAGTACGAAGGTCTGAGTCTGATAGCCCACAAAGCTCACCTTCACTCTCACCGCTCCATCCTTGCTGTAAGGAATGCGGAAATATCCGTCTTCATCAGTTGTTACCCCACTCTTTGCATGCAAAATCTGGACGGTAGCACCCGCCAGAGGTGCGCCCGAATCATCGAGCACCCTACCCACGACATCGCCCTGGGTTTCGGCTTTCAGATTCAGGCACAATCCGCAAAGGATCAGGAATAGTGCGAATATCTTTTGTTTCATCGAGTTATATCAAAGTTTATCCAGAAACTATTCTCTTATTTTGTACAAACAAACTTACCAATCATTGGCATAGGCATTTTGCCATACTGCACAGAATAGTTGACGGTCAGGGTTTTGTCCTTCAATGTACCATGCAAAGTAACTGTGTACTTCTTCTCTGCACCATTCACGGTAATAGTACCTGCATAGTTCTCCTGAGAGAAAGCATAAGCACCGTTAGAACCGGAAGCCTTCACAGCAGGTACCTCCAGAGCAGGAAGAGCCATCATACCCTCGCCACAAGCTGGCAATGTAACCTTGACTGTAGCATCATCTACAGCCTCAATCTTCATGGTAAGGTTATCGTATGTAGAAGCCGTGCCCATTACAGTCATATCCAAACTTCCGGTATAGGTACCCGCAATTTCCTTTGCCGCAGCTACTGCTACAGGATCATCATCGCTGCTGCAAGAGCTGAATGCTACACACATAGAAACCAAAGCCAACATCATGGCCATCATTGTCTTAAACTTTTTCATTTTTCTTTATTTTTCTTTTAGTTACAATAATATTTTCTGTTTGAGGGGATTTGCAATCCCCGATTATTTATCTTCCGGAACATAGATGATTTCGCCATTCTCCAACTGGTAAGCAATGCCTACCTTCTTTCCCTTGTTGCCAGATTTATTGCTCTGGTCTTCAGAAGGAGTATAGCGATTGATCTTCTGTCCATCCTTGGTAATGATTTCCATATTCTCCTTGCCAGGGTTCTTCACCATCGTGAAGTTATCCTTGCTGAACATTTCCGTCATATTATAGCGCGAAACGAGTGCTACCATCAGGGCGAGGGCAAACACCATCGCCACATCGAAGAGGTTGCTCACTACGCTCATCGGATCATCATCCTCGCCATCATGCGCAAGCCTATTTCTGCGTCTCTGTCTCATAAATTATATATCTTAACTTTTTTACCTTTTTACTTTTTTACCTTTAAAAGCCTTTTTACTTTTCCTCCAAAAGGTCTGCCATAAACTCGAGGTTGCTCATATCCTCGGTATACCAGCGGTTCTTGGTCTGCTTGGTTACGAAACCGATGGCAGCAGAGAACAGGCCTACTACGGTGGTAGCGAAAGCCACCTGCATATTGTAAGCCATCGAAGCAATATCGCCGGTAGAAAGACCTACCAGGGCAGGACCCATCGGAATCAAGGTACCCATCAAACCGAGCATCGGACCCATCTTCAGGAGTGTAGAAGGAAGAGAAAGATCCTTCTCAACAAACTGGGCATACTGGTCGAGGATGCGGTTCACCTGCGCCTTGCTCTGACGGTTGTCCACGAGTTTCTTCATATAGGATACGATGACAGCCTGCTTGTTCTTTGGCAAGCGATCGCCCAGGGTATCGATGTTATCGAGCGTCAGGGTGTTCATCTGTTCACGAATCTCCGCACCCGACTTGCGCTTTACAAGATACTGTCCAAAGAAACCTCCAAGGAGCAGCAAGGCTCTGAGGAAGAAGAAAATCAACAAAATAATCACAGGAACCAGCATGCCTGTGGAAATCCAAAACAATACGTCTGATATGTAATTCATTATACTCTATATTTTTTAATTTGATAATTGTAAATTGCCCATCCTATCGCCATTCCTACGATGACGATGGCGATAACGCCGAGAAGCGAGAGGGCATCGAAACTGTTGAATCCTGCCACCGCAGTCCTGCCATTCACCGTACCGATGATGCCCATCAATCCGAGCAGCACCTCTACCAGAAAAAGCAGTTCCAAGCGGATTGGTCGCTCCGGCAAGAGCCATCTCAAACCATAGGTGAATACCGGCGTCAAGACCAGCAGCACTACGGCAAGCACCCATGCCACTACCTGGAACGATACGCCGGGAAGCAGGAAGATGGTCATCACCAGAACGCTGAACAGCACTGGGAAAACCAGCAAACCCGGGAAGTACTTCAGGAAGATGAAGAACACCCATTTGCGGCGACTCACATGTTCCGAAGTCTTCAGATCTACGTGGTGCACACAGAAAAGCATCATGAGTGCCACATCGATACTCAGCAGCACCGCCATATCGAGCATCAGCTTCTGGTCGGCTATCCAGGCCGCAATCTGCGTCTTCGACTGTTCGATGGCAAGTGGCCAGGTCATTCCCACGAAGAAGGCTACGAGCACCGAGATGATCATAATCTCCTTCACTCCGTGGAAGGTCTGCTTCAGCACAAAACTGAAGCAAACCAATATCATCATTACTAAAACTAATGTCTCCATTTCTATTCAACCATATTCTTTCTTCTTCTGCGAATCAGAATCGCCAACATCACGAATGCTACGATGACGATGACACCTACAACGATGCCGCTCACCACAGTGGTGGTCTTCTGAGTTTCCTCATTCAGCGTCTCCTTCTTCATCACCATACCCTTGTCGCTGCTGTTCTTCGCAGCCTCAGCATCGCGGATCTGCTCTACATTCTGCTGATATTCCTTGGCAGAAGCAGCATCGGTCTTGCTGGCGATATAATTGCGCAGCTTGGCATTGTCGCAGACGAAACCGGAGCATGAAGGCTTATACTTGTTCACGGTCTCGGTATGAAGCTTGGCGATGTCCTTGAGCTGCTGAGGAGTAGCCTTCCACATACCCTTGCGGGCACTCTCCATCATCACGGCGGTCATTTCCATCAGCGCAGCCGGATTCTGCTTGTCGAAGAACTCCTTGGTGCCGAGATTGTACTTGTCCTTGACATATACATTATATATCTCATCCCACATCTCCTTGTCGATAGCCTTTGGCTTCATCACATTCCAACCGTAGGTATTGGTTACGATTTCTGCGAATGTGCTGGCGCTGCTGGCTCCACCCTTCATCTTCTCCTTGATATAGGCTGGATTGAAGATGGTGGTTCTGCCCTCGATGCCGATAGCCTCCTTCACCTCCTGCATTCTCATATTGCTATGGTTGCGATAGTCGGCGAGATAAGCATCTGGATCCTTACCGGTTACGTTGCGCACTGCAAGGTTCATACCTCCCATAAACTCATATACATGGTCGAGACTCAAAGCGCCCCAAGTGTTGCTCTGTCGTGGCTGAACTACCACATCAGTACGAGTCAGCGCTGCCTCGAAAGCAGCCTTGCGAACGGTCTCCCAGTTCTTCTCATCACCGTAGTAGGCACCCATATTGTTCAGATAGACCTCGGCAATCTGACTCTCCTTATCCCAGCGGTCGCCTGCGGTTACCATCTCCTGAATACCGGTGCCATAGTTGCCGTTTACGCCACCAAACACTCGATACATACTTACCTCGCGTGCCTCCTTTGGCGACATACCCTTCTCTACGAGCACTCGTTCCGATTCGGTAACACCGGCTTTCACCAGGTTGTCATACTTATCACCCTTGGCATTTGCCGCCATCTCAATCGCCTTGTTGATGAGGAAGAGACGTGATGCTGCCAGGTCGCGGAGCTGACCGGAAGTCTGAACCACGACATCGATGCGAGGACGGCCCAACCGCTTGGATGGGATGAGACGCAGATCGGTAACACGACCGAAGGCATCTCTTACCGGTTCTACACCGAGCATATAGAGAATCTGGGCGATGGTAGCACCCTCTGTTTCGATAAACTCGCTACTCCAGAGCGTATAGCTTACCTTACGAGGATATTCACCCTTATGTCGCTCGCAATACATCTTGATGGTATTGTCGCAAAGTTCCTTTGCCTTCTCCCAGGCATCCTCCGAAGGTGTATTCTCCACATTGATGGAGAAGAGATTTCTACCGGTAGGCAGGGTGTTTGGATTCACAATCAGATCACCACCAGGAGATGGAGCGGTAAAGCCGCCATTCAGGGCATTCATCAGAGAAGACATCTCGTTGAACGGACTCTGACAGAGCGCCTCCGAATACTTGCCCACATTCTGCAAGGCATGCTCTACGGTAGTAATCGCCTGAGCCAGATGAATCTGCTGACGGGTATATTTAGGTGCTTTCGACATCATCATACCCTTATCTTTAGAAGATTTCAGAGATGCTTTGCCCTTGCCGGCTTTCGCCATCTTCGCCTTCTTCAAATCCTCCTGATACCATTTCTGGCCCTTCTTGATGGCTTCCATCATCTTGTCAGGGAAGCGACCGGTCTGCTCCATCTTCTCAAAAGCCTCACGACTCATCTGCGGAATCTTCTTCTTATGAGAAACCTTGGCAGCACGGAGCTCGCTTACCGTACGGTGGTCCACCCTCTTCGGCTTCGCCTCCTTCGCTCCACCCATCTGGTCTGCCATCTGCATCATCATCTGGATAGGATCCGGAGCTGCCTGCATCGCCTCTACCTTACGCGCCATCTGGAGTTCGGAAGGAGTGATTCCTACATAACGGCAGATGTATTCATCAGAAACCGAGGCTGAACCCAGAAGCTGGGTCACAGTGTTGCGTGCCTTGCTCAGATAGAGACGGTCGAAAAGCTGCTTGTGCTTCTCCACACCCTCCTGGGCACGACCTTTCAGTTTATCTACTGCCAGCATTCCGTAGGCAATAGGATCTGTAGCCATCGCATAGACACTGGTGCGGACATCATCGTTATCGTATGGCACACCCAGAGTATAGAGTTTGCCGGTAATCTTTTCGTTTGCCAACTCTTCCGCAAAATTCTCTACTCTCGCGATTTCATCTGCAGAATAAGGCTTGTTCATCTGCTTGGCATCGAGTCCCAGTTCACGGGCGATTCCCATCTTCACGGTCAGCGCCTTCACTTTCAGCGACAGTTCGGCAGATGCCTTCTTTTCGTAAGACTGGATGGCATCGCTCAACTGCTTATAGGTCTGTCGCAATTCGCTCTCCTTGAAAGGAGGAGTGAGATAGCTCTGGGTCTGGGCATAGGTACGGCGCTTGGCAATCATCGCCTCGCCCACATTGCCGATGGTATATATATAAAGATGTGGAACCACACCAATCAATCGGTCACTCCAGTCGTTGCTGTCGAGTGCCACCTGCTTTCTCGGGGTATATTCCAGCGAGCCGTGGGTTCCGAAATGGATGAGCGCATCGGCACTGAAACCATAACGAGCCCAGAGATAAGAGGCAACATAGGTGTAAGGAGGTGCCTGGTCGGTGCCATGCACAATCTTGAAGGAGTCGCCTCCCACGCCTGCCATCACCTGTGGAAGCAGAGCCACATTACCAAACTGCAGTCTTGCCACCGCCAACTTACCGTCATCGGTAGCCATATATTTGCCAGGGAAGGAACCATAGAGCTGATTCAGCTCCTTGATCATCTTCTTAGACAAAGCCTTCTGTGTCCATCCGGCAAACTGCTGGGCGGTAACCAGGGCTGGATGTCCCGACTGGAGGAATTGGGTATAGGCTCCCTCTGCATAGGTTCCGAAGACGGCACCCTGAGCCTGGATCATCTTTGCCAGTTCCTGAGGATTGGCTGGCAACTTGCCTACATTATATCCCTCATTCTTCAAGCGAACCAGGAGATTGTAGAGCGATGGAACCACTTCCATTCCCGAAGCGGTAAGTGCATTCTGACCCGGACCCTTGAAGTAGAAGATGGCGATACGCTTGCTGCTGTTCTTCTTGTTCTTCAGATTCACATAGCCCTGCACGCTCTCCACAAAACTCTCCATTCTGTCTGGGATGCCGTAAACCTCCTGCAAGCCCTCCTTGTTGATGCGCTGACCGAAAACCACGTATGGACGGATGGCACCATCAATCTCCGGAGTCACGATGCTCTGCGACATGAAACCGCCATTCATTCCCTGCTTGTCGTTCTCCCAATCGGTGGTCAAGCGGTTGATATTAAGAGGTGAGAACAATGGAATATTCTTCTGCTTCAGAAACTCTACGAAGTAATCGCCCAACCTGCCGTGCGCCATATTCACTACGGCATTCACCTGGATACTGTCGGCATGATGACCGGCGATAAAGCTCTGCAGCTGGTTGATGCGATACACCATGAATCCCTTCTTCTCGAAAGCCTTCTCCATATCAGGAGCCGCACCCATAAAACCGGTGAGCAAGATGGTAGGAGCACCTTTCTTATATAATCCGTTCTTCGCCAGGAAGGCATTGTACTCACGGATGCTGTTGAAACCCAGTTCATCACCCTTTTCATCCTTCGGGTCGAAATGAGTCAGGAGATAGTTTGGTCGCTCATCCACACGTTCCGGTTCTGGAGCCATGAACTTCTTTCCGTCGATAAATTTACGGATATAAGCGAGCATACTGTGATAATTCTTCTTGCTGCCGTTCTCGATGTACTGCATCAGATAATCTGCATCGAAGTTATCTACTGATACGATATTGTTGGCTGGGTTGGTAGCAGCATGAGTCAGGGTCGGCACCTTATAGGAAGCCTCTTCCAACTGCTTGCGCTGGTTCTCGTCAATTCGGAGTCCCATACCATTCACGATAATCATATCGTAATCATCCAGATGATCGAAATCATCGGTCGTGATCTCACTCAGTTTAATCATCGCATTGTCGTTGGCATGCGAAATCTGTCCCAGCGCAATAGCCTGATAGTTGAGGAAAGCGATGCGGGTAGTACCCACCCAGGCAGAGTAAGCCTTCGCCAAACCTCCCAGAACAATCACGGCCAACAAGGCCAGGAAGATGTGTTTCTTTTTAATCTTTCTGATTTTTCCTAATCCTTTTTTCATATCTATTCCTTTTTTCAGGCTGCAAAGGTAAGACTTATTTAGAAATTGTACAATACCGAGAAATTGTGATTTTCACATTTTTTATACTTAGAATTAGGTATCAGGTTAAACGCATAGATATAGTCTGTACTAATAAATAAGTAGTGTTTTCAGGACTTTTTCTTTCATTTCAGCCCTCAAAAAGAGGAATTATTCCGAAATATGCAGAAAGAGCGTGATCACCATTACGGCAATCACGCTCTTTCTACTTATAAACATAAAACATTACGAAGATGAAAGAAAAGCTTAGCAAACCTTCTTCTTCCGCTCACAATAGCGTTCGCATTGGGCACAGATGTCATATCCCAGCATGGCACCCAAGATGAAATCCTCCTCCGGCGTAAGCTGGCACAACGGTTTGGTGATTATCATGCGGATAGCATCCAGACATTCTTTCTTACCAAAGAAGAGATTCAGACGGTCGTTGCCAACCGGCTGGATGATATAATCAATGTTCTGACGCTCTAATCTAGTTATGGCAAAAGACTCATATTTCTTGTTGAAGGTGTAGAGCACCAGGCGGCGCACGCCCTTCTTATATTCATATATATGATTCATCAGAACCTTCAAATCTACTGGTGTTGCGATTTCCTGCTGCATACTATCCGAATTTATCTGTTTTTAAACCAAGAATCAGAGAATTCCATCATTCTCCAATTCTTGAAAAATATTTTTGTAAAATTATAACGCTGGCTTGATGTCCTCGAGCCAGGCATCGATACGCTCCTCTGTCTTGTCGTCCTCGTTCACCTCGTCGAGTGCGAGTCCCAGGAACTTGTCGCCATCAATTGCCTCACTGTCATCATAGGTGTATCCGTCTGTAGAAACACCAGGCAATACGGTAGCACCAGCCTCAACGGCAGCATCATAGAGTTCCTTCATGCCGCCACAGAATGTATCAGGGTAAGACTCACTGTCGCCACAACCAAACAGGGCCACAGTCTTGCCAGGCAAGCCGGCACTCTTCAATGTCTTCACGCCATCATACCAGTCGTCCTGCATCTCGCCGGCACCCCAGGTAGAAGTACCGAGAAGAAGATTCTCATGACTTGTGATAGTAGCGTCATCGATGTTAGCTACATCTACAGCTTCCACGCCCAACTTAGAGGCGATGGTTTCGGCAATCGACTGGCATGAGCCAGTAGAAGAGCCATAAATTACGATTGTTGTTTTCATTTGTCTATCTTACTTTTAGTTACATTTATTTTCGGGTGCAAAGATACGCCCTTTTCCCGTAATCTGCAATACCTAAAAATGATGGTTTCGCAGAAATACCTAAATATGGGGATAGATAAAAAGTTTTAGGACGATTCATCCTAAAACTTCTCTAATTTCAAAAGTTTTAGGACGATTCATCCTAAAACTTTCTTAAATATTCTACTTTTAGGATGATTTATCCTAAAAAAATAGTATCTTCGCAGCAAATATATAATCAAAGAGCAATGAAATGAAACGAATAGAAAGAACGGAATATCTCAATAAACTGATCGCTTTCAAAGACAAGTCTCTTATCAAAGTGATAACCGGCATTCGCCGTTGCGGTAAATCCACCATTATGGAGATTTATCGTGACTGGCTTAAGAGGCAAGGTGTCAGTGCCGACCAAATCATCTATCTCAATTTCGAGGATTACGACTTCTATGAACTTCGTAATCCACATAACTTATACGCTTATATCAAGCCATTAATTCATCAAGACAAGATGACTTATATCTTCTTTGATGAGATACAACATGTGGAAGATTTCCCAGACATCATCAACAGCCTCAACCTGAAGCCAACAGTAGATCTCTATATTACGGGGTCGAATGCCTATATGCTGTCAAGCGAAATCGCCACGTTATTATCCGGAAGATATGTGGAAATCGCAATGCTTCCCCTTTCATTCAGAGAGTATGTTGAAGGTATCGGAGGAACCGACAATCTTCCCAAAGCCTATACAGACTACATCACAAGGAGCAGTTTTCCATATACCCTTGAACTGGATACTCCCGCAGAAATCAGCGACTACCTGAATGGCGTATATAACACCATTGTAGTAAAGGATATCATGAGCAGGAAGAAGTTACCCGATGTCATGATGCTGGAAAGCGTTATCCGTTTCACAGCCGACAATATCGGCAACATCCTATCCACCAAGCGCATAGCCGACATCATGACTGCCGATGGAAGGAAAATAGACCAGAAAACCGTAGAACGATATCTGACCGCACTCTGCGAAACCTTCTTCGTATATGAAACCAAAAGATACAACATCAAGGGTAAGCAGCTGCTCAAGACATTGGGTAAATATTATCTAGTAGATATCGGTTTGAGAAGAATGCTCCTAGGTTCCCGCTCATTCGATGCCGGCCGCATCCTGGAGAACATCGTTTATCTGGAACTACTCCATCGCCAGCAGAAAGTATATATAGGAAAGATGGATAATCTGGAAGTAGATTTTGTAGCGATTGATGAAAACAATATCACGTATTATCAGGTAGCTGCTACCGTTAGAGATGAGACTACCTTAAAACGTGAATTGGCATCTCTGCAGCAGATCAATGACCAATATCCTAAGTATATCCTTACACTTGATGAAGACCCTACTGCCGATTACAACGGTATCAAGAGAATCAATGCCCTAAGATGGCTGATGGGAGAAATAGGATAGCCTATATTTCCTCAGAGTAACACCATAATATATAAGGCACAAAAATGATAATTCTATGAAAGATTTTGCAGCGATAAATTTCGAAACGGCCAACCAGCAGCGTACAAGTGTCTGCTCGGTGGGCATTGTGATAGTGAGGGATGGCGAGATTGCAGACAGCTACTACAGCCTCATCAAGCCCGAACCGGAATAGATGCCGAAGCCTGTGCCTGGATAGCAAGAGAGCTGTTATAGTAAGTACCAGAACTGCATAAGGGTGTGTCATAAATCCATGACACACCCTCTTCTGTTATTTGTCAATTTCAGCACGTATGAATATACCGTTATTGCCGTAATAGAGATCGTAGCCAGGAATATCAATTTCATATCCGCCAACCTCTTTTTCAATTTTGTAAGGCTTCAAATCAGGATATTTCTTTGCAATATCCTCAGCTATGACAGTAGGAATAATGCCTACAGGGATCTCAGAGTATTTGCACTCAACACTCGTCCACTCTCCCTTCTCATTAAACTCCACTTTAGAGCCATCACTGAGCAATACTTCATATTCCCAAAAGCCATTATCTTTCTCCTTTTCCACACGGCTGTATGATGCATCAGCAAAATATTGCTTTACAAACAGCTGTGCCGACATCGGCAATGCTGCATAATCAAACTCTTTATCTTCACTGCTGCATGAAACTGTAAAAAGGACCAGTAACATCGCAAATAATGTGGTAATAAATGGTCGTTTCATATTCATAATGTTATTGTTTAAAATTACTATAATATATTCTATAATCTCTTGAATCTAGGTTTGTTATGCAGATTCGTATCTATCGGTTACAAATATAATAGTTTTATTTTAGATAAGAATGATTTCAAACTCAAATTAACTATAATTCAATATTTTTTTATTTTTCCATTTGTTCTACTGCCATAGTTCTTAGTTGTTAGACTTATTCAGGTTACAATAGATATTGCATAGATAGAAATTACAAGGTAGACTTTTAGGTTCGGTTTTTGAAAGTGAGTCCTGCTGGCAGTAATGTCGGCAGGATTCTGCGTTATTATGCTCTAATGCAGACTGCGCTTACTTAAATTCTTCAATCTACGGGCAAACTCAGGTGCAACCTCTATCCTATAACTCATTAAGCAAATCCTCCGCAGGAATAAAATCTATTTTTCCTTCGCGATGAAGCTTCAATTCCGTAAAGGCCTGATTGATACTAGCAAGGGCTTCTTCCAAATAGCTCTCGTCATTAGAAAGTACGCCCAAGCTATTATAAATATCAGTATTCAATTGCATCACATTCATTATCGAATCCTTTCTTTTAGCGATACATTGCGTAGAAATTCTGCACCTTATCATGGAGCATAGAAGCATGGAGAAGACCACTTTTCCATTCTTCTGGAATTTGGTTTATTCCAAATTTAGCACCCAGGATAGCCCCTGCTACTGCAGCATTGGTATCCGCATCTCCTCCTGATAAAACAATCTTCAGAACACCCTCTTTATACGAGGTTGCATACCAATAAGCCCATAGGGCAGCCCCTAAAGTTCTGAGCGTATATCCCATACTCTTTTCATCATCCAGGCACAAAGAATCCAGACCTTCATGGTATACCAAGTCAACAAATGGAATGATTCGCTCATCATATTGTTTAGCAATGCCAATCACATCTTCTTCATCCAATATCCTGTCTTCAAAGACAAGAGCATGTATGATAGAAGAAACGATAACGCAAGAGCCCACACAGCGAGGATCATAATGAGTTAGCTTACAGATATTCTCAGCATTACTAGTAACATTGTCCTTCATAAGCCCTACCACCGAAGTTCTCATGACGGCTCCATTAGCTGCAGCTTTTTTCTTTCCCATTTTCCAGATAATCTCTGCAGCCTTCTGTGGATTCGAAGTATAGTCGCCAAGAGCCATTACATTATAGGTATGCCGGCCAATTCCCATGCCTCCGTTCATCATCCATTCCTTAAATCTTCTGGCAATATCAAGAATATCTACCTTTTGACAAGCCACAAAGGAATCTAAGATGCATAGCATCATGTCGGTATCATCTGTCCAGTCGCCTCTTTGCCAACGACGACGATGATCATCCTGCACGATTTGTGAATAGTCCTCTATCCCATTAGGATAAAAACGATCCACCTCTTGCTTGGACATAAACTCCGTGCTCAGTCCCAAGGCATCTCCTACAGCTTGCCCAAAGATAGTACCGAGGAATCTTTCTTTTATAGTTTCATTTTCCATATTTTTCTATTCATACAACCAACAAATCGTAAAATCATCCATATCTGGTAATAGTGCTGTACAGATTACACAACTCCACTTTTTTAACGACAACACATATTCCCTTTCATGCTGCTTCAGATACTTTTAGTCTAAGCCAAGAAGGGAAATATTTCCAAAGCTGACATCCCATTTTGAGTTCGACTAAACGTTTAAAAGTTCAACTAAGTTAAATTTCATCATTAGCAACTGATTTTCTGAGTATTATAACAAAGGCACAAGCTAAAGATTGACTAACTTCGACTAAAAGTTCGACTAACTTCAACTAAGTTCGACTAAACATCGTCTAAAACCCACCTCTTTCCAACAGTTAATTTTATGATTCCTTTTTTCTTAAGCGTAGAGAGGAAATTACCTATTTTACGTTTTTTCTGTTCATCAGTCAACACATCAGACAATTTTGATTGTATAAGAGTATTCAATTCACTTCTAGTAGCTCCACCAAAGGAACGAAGATAAGATATTATCATTTCTCTAAAGTGATGATCGTTGAAACTACGGTTTTTAATGTATTCAGTTTTCAACTCATCATTATTTGCAGTTTTTGCCACATACTCCGATAAAAATAATTTTGGGTATCGACCTTCCACAAGGTGTAGCTTTCTCAATCATGCTGCAGTTTCCTTATCTATTGTTTCATGTTTTTGTACCATATCCAATGCAATACAATCATAAAGCGACAAGTCAGGATTGGCTTTCAACAAGCGATAATATTGCTCATTAATAAGTTTGCCGTAAATTTTAACAACAACTTCTCTCTTAGCTTGGTCTATCTGATAGTCAGGCATCGAGAAAAAGCGTTTTTGCTGTTCTGTAAAAACCTTGCGAATACCTCGTCCTATCGTATCTATCATATTGAAGTTAACCATACCTTGGCATAACACATAATTGCGATAGAACTTCTGAGGTCCATTTTGTTCAATAGCATTTCTTACAGTACCAGGCAAGAAGAATCCACCATTAGCAAATGTTACAGAGTTAGGTTCTTCAACCATAGTGATACGTTCTTGCATAGTATAATCCTGATGCGCTATACAATTATGAAGCACTTCACGAATGCTGTATTCATCATATTGCTTGACGACATCAGGAAACAGTGTTCCACCTGGCAAGATGCGCTGGTTCAGATTACGAATTTTTGACAACGCTTCGTTAACTGTCAAGATGAAAGGAGTATAGAAATGCTCATAATCTATCTTTTCATCATGCTCATCAACTAACACCCATGTGATAGTTGCTACAGCAGGACTAATAAGATAAGTAGAAGTCTCTTTGCCTAGCAAAAGTATAGCCGCACGAGTAAGTTTGCCTTTTATTGCAACACCAGCACGACACAGCAATTCCATATCATCCCAAGCATCGATTTCTTCTGCCAACCGAGGATGAACCGTTTTATATTCTGTTCGAGCTTTAGCCAAAGCTGTGGCATCAAGATCTTCCAAAGTGGCATTTTGAATTATTTCTGCAGACCAATCAAAAACTGGGCTATTCTCTTCAAGGATGGCATTTAACCTCTTTTGGGTCAGCTCCACCAAAGAATCCCCAATACGTTGCCATGCCTTATTGTGGGCATAAACTGGAAGTTTTGGACGATGCTTAGGAATATGTATTATCCAAACTTTCTTGTTGGTATCATCAGTTATAAATTCTTCCACATCAAGTCCTTCTGCAGAAAGATTAACACATCGTTCTGTCAATCTTAGAATCGCTTTCTGGCGATCATAATTATAGGTATCAGTACCTATAATTTCTAACGACTGATCTTGCACACCTATTACAAGATGTCCTCCCTCCATATTGGCAATAGCCGACACATAGGATATGACATCATCCTTCTCGTCCCCACAGAACGAGTTTTTCAAATTCTTAAATTCCTTCCATTCACAGCAAGCATTCTCTTGTGGGTACTTGCGGAGGAGGTATTGTTGTAATTCTTGTTCGAGCATGGTTAATCAAATAATGATGGTTCATTTTTGTAGCTCATTACAAGTTTAAAGCAGCATTCCATTGTCTTTAAACCTATACCAGGATAGTTTATCAACGAAATCATTGACCGTAAATCATCTGATTTAACAGCTGAATCTATCGTGTCAATCTGCTTTTGAGTACGAATTTTTGTAACAGTTTTTTTCTTGTTGTCTGGTATCGCAAGCCATCTACTTTTGAATGTTTCGTATAAATCGTCTGATGCGGAAGGATCATAATCATAGATTTCAACAGGGATATTGCATTCTGAGAGATAGTGGACCATCATGTCTTTAACAACCTGTTTGTCTAATCCTCCATTATTGGTACCTAATAAAGGGAATGCCACAGATTTGATTCCATGACTTTCGTAAGTCTCAACGAATTTAGCTAATCCTTTTTCAATGTATTCATATTTGCTTGGATATTTCCAATGAAACTTTGTTGGAAAATTGAGGACCCATGGATCTTTTTCGTCTCCTTTGTAAATCCATAATTTACCAATGTTTATTAGATGCTGGTGACAATAGTCCTTATATATATCAAACATCTTAGGATAGCGCAGTTTGTAAACTAGTGCTATCCCTTTTCCCATAACTCCGACACAGTTCACTGTATTAACTACAGTTTGTGCTTTTGTATTAAATATATTGCCTTTTACAAATGTAATGTTACCCATATAATTATGATTTATAAATAAGCCACTGCTTAGTATCAGCTCTTGGATTTGGGTCCATCAGATAGATTTCTGAAGGAGGATTTTTCTTATCGAATTTTACCGATGGATATATAATTGCTCCTGAAGATATGAAATTCTTTATTGATCCTTTATTGATGATAGTACCGCCTTTGACCAGAATATAAGCACAACCATTCAAGTCGTAGTCAGAAGAAATTGTTATTGTATCTTCATCTTCTGACATATCAAGTGATCTATTATCATGAGAGTACATAGAATAGCTTACTTCTATTTTATCAATAATTTCATCATTTCCAAGATATTGAACTAACAAATTCTTCTGAAATTCATCATAACAATAAATCTTAAAAGAGTCAAGACAACTAAAATCTAACTCGTCAAGTACCAAAAATTCCTGCTGAGACTGTTCTTTTATATGTCCCATATACGTATGATGTAGGGCATGGTCAAACCCCCCATGCTGCTTTGTCATATAAAATGCGTCCGAAATATCATTATAAAGATAACTTGTTCTGATCATTGATGGCTCAGAATCTACCTTATATATCGACGCAAAGTTTGTTTGAAGGTTTCCGCTACTATAATAGCATTTATCAGGCATTTTTGCAATAATCTCACGTATGTCAAACTCAAAGAATACAGGCATAGGACACTTAGGCAAATGTAAATTACATGCCTGAAGATAATATGATTTATTCCACATAGTCAATGAGTCATCCCATCCTAAACATTCATTATAGAATTGTGTAGGAGATTTTGGACGATAATAGAATCTTGCATAAGGGTGAGCTTTGTTTGTACGATGTACAACAGCTCCTGCAGCATCGTATCTCAAAACTTTGTTTTCCTCTGCTTTGTTTCTGCTCATTATCTTTCTGTTCTTGATAATTTCTATTGCATTGAACATGTGAGAGAAATGGTATACCTTGAGTCTATTGTAGCCATTCGTGTCGCATTTAGACAATGTCTCGATAAATTTTACTCTATTTAATTCAGGAACAAAGTCTTTATATAAGTCAGCAGTAAAGTCAACAGATTCATTTTTGCTAAAAGCATACCAATCAATCAGATTTCTGTATTGATACAAGAAATCTTCTGTAAATATAATTGAAGATGACGAAAGCTTAGTCCAATCAATTTTGTCCTTAATGCTATCAATGACAGAAAGGTCTAACTGATTATAATCAAATCTGTTGTTTATTGATTTCCATATCAGATAATCCTTATACTTTACCAAAATTGGGTTTGTAAGTTCAATGTGCTCTGAAACATATGACCAATTGAGGAACTCAATAAATTCATCAAGAATCTTTTCTTCCTGAATCTTAATAACGTTCTTGTTGGATGTAAGTATCTTCCAATCTAAGAAGTCTCTATATTCTCTGACAAAAGATAAATCAATATTCTGATTCTTTGATAGAGCACTCCAATTAATCTTTGCTCCTTCTTCGATTGCTCGCTTCAAGCTCTTAATAGAAGGGGAGAACGACGGATTGCCTGATAACTCAAACCAATTAATGTCAATGCCATCCATTAACTTAATAAGTGTGTCATCAATATGCAACTCTCTCTTTGCTACTACATCGTCCCAAGATATGGCGGCTTTTATAACTGGGTCCTTGAGAATTTCACGCAGTTTTGTATCATTCCATTTTATCGTTGAATTTTTAGACAGGGCACTCCAATCCCATTCTTTTTCTCTATTCTGGAAGATAAAGTCGAAAGTGATATTCGTACCAGTATTTGATGATAATGCTTGCCAATCCCATTTTTCTTCGATGAAACTGCTAACCATTTTATCATCAATGTTTATATCTTCTCTCGTTGATATAAGCTTAAAATTCAGGCGATCTCTGTACTTACGTAGATACTTTTCGTTATGAACTGGGGAAAGACAAATACCAAACTGACTTATATAATTCCAATCCCAGCGTTCAGGTGTAAGCTCATAGAATACGTCATTTTTCTGCTGAATGGAATCAAGTTTTGTCAACTCGGAAAAATTCCAATTGTATTTTCCATCATTAAGTTTTGATTTAATGATAGCTTTCCATGTTCTAAATACATAAGTATCAGAATCATAGGCAAACATGCTGTTGGCAGCTTGAGATGCTGATAACGCTTTATTATCTACATAGCTATGCTCTTTGCTGACAAAGTCGTCAAGATCAAAAATGGCTTTATATATATAACTATAATTCCATTCGTATCCATTAGTAGGATTGTATTGTTCCGATAATTCCAATAATTCAGCAGGAGTATACAAAGATGTGATTGTTTTCCAACACTGTTCCTTTGTGTCGGATTCAAGATCAGCTATAGAGTCTTTTATATGTTCAAGATTGTCCTTGACATATGATTGATTGATTTTCTCATTTAATATAATTTTCCAATCCCAATATTGAGCATATTTAGCCAGATTATCAACGATAAAACCGGTATCAAATCGTTTGGTTATAATGTTCCAATCCCATTCAGCATTTTGAAGATCCTTGAATTTAAGAATCTCTGGTAATGGCATATCTTCATTCAAAATACTCCAATCAAGATGCTCTGCTAAGCCTGGTGTGTTCTCAAACAATAATCCAAAATCTATATCCTTCATATTAGAAATACGAGAAGACACGATGTCCCAATCAAGATAATCTGCTTTCTTGGATAGAATATTCAGTAATACTTTATCTGTAACTGATTCAGATAGCAGATACCAATTCCATACACTATCCAATTCATGATCATTAAGATCGTTATTATTAAGCAAAGGAGTAATTCTGCTTACTGCTGTATCTTTATCCCATAAAGACAAATAGTCCTTAAAGTGGACATGCAAGAATGCTGAATTAACTCTATCAGTTAAAACAGACCAGTTCCAATAATCGACATATTTTGAGATGTATTCTTCGATGAAACTTACATTAAAATTATTAGAAAGTATTGTCCAGTCTAGTGCGGTTTTGCAGTCGTCCAAAGAATCAGGCATTTCTTCTAATAGCGGAATCATTCTTTGGGATATGATCTTTTTATTCCATTTTTCACTTAGATGATGGAAAATGAAATTGACGCTAAGATTTCTAGATAGTTTATCCCATATATTGTTGTTTGCGAACCAACTATTTGTTATTGATGTTCTTTCCGCAATTTTGTTTATATAAACAGATAGTCCTAATGTATCAAAATAACGCTCGATTAAATCATATGATGTTGTGTTGAGCCAATTTGTAATAGCATCAGTGTGAGAGTTTAATAATGCGCAAAATCTCTCATCTGTAGAGATAGTTTTATTCCCTGCGAGTTTATTCCAATTCCAAGGAAAATCAAAAAACTTTATCACAGTGTCATAATCGTTAACTATTGATGATACAAACGATGCGTTTTCTTCACTTCTCATCCATTGGTTGTGAGAGGCAAAGAATTCGGATGTAAACTCGGTTAATGAACGTTTCATCCATTCACTGTATAGTACTTTGTCTTTACCAATATAAAGGATGTCTTCCGATTCTGCAAAGTGTGGATTTTTTGACAAGCCACTCCAGTCCCATGAAAAATTAGGGTATTCTGTTATAAGTGATATATCATTAATATTTTCTGAAATATAGGCATAGTCTCTGACGGAATTGATTTTTGCATGATATTTATTGAAAAACTCTGGAGTCCATTCGATATAAGGGTATTGTGCGAAGCCAGTGACAGAACCGATAGTGTTCCAAATTAACAGGTCACATTTTTCTAAATACTCAATAAGTTCATCAGACCATATATAATTTTTCTTAGTTCCAAGATTGTAAGAAATCAAATATCCTTTTCCTTTTATAGATTTTACTGCCTCTGCAAACTCTTTGTTTGTGATAATTGATTTTGTAAGGTTATTATCGGAGAATATTTTATCGAGAACTGGCTCTATATATACAGCAATATAATCCTGCAATACACTAATGTTCTGTATTACAAGATTTACATCTGCTTCTCTAGTAAAATAAGACCAATTCCATCTCTTATGACAATATTTTACTATAAGGTCCTGGTTGGATGATGGTAGCCAGCTAGTAAGATTATAAAAATCAATGTTTAGATGTTCTATGTTGTTAACTACAAAATCGACATCAAGGAAAGGTTTTATGATATCCCAATCCCACTCGATAATTGTGTTTCCATCACACAGCATTAATTTCTGCGCTTGTTTCTTGGTAATATCATTTCGCGAAAGAACGACATTCATTTCCCAAGCATATTTTGCACATGACTCAATAATGAAACTAACAGGCAATCTACGAGAGAGAGTAATCATGTCAAATTTTGAACATGATTCTCCAATATGCTGGATAATAATATCTTCAGGACAATATTTTGATATGTAATCCCAATCATTGTTATTGCAAAAATCATTAGAGACAATATAGTTATATGTATCTACATCGCTCCAGTCGGTTCTAGAATCTCTTACTATAAAATCAAATTCATCTTGCTCTATCTCGTCTTCAAAATAGCATATTTCATTATAATTAATTGTTGAATTAGCATTATTGATCAATTTTGAATATAACGCCTTCTTTATTTTCTTATTTAGGAGATACGTATTTTGCTCTCTATATAAAATGTCAGTCGCTGCAACAGATACCCTGTCTTTTAACAAAATAATTGGATAAAAATCATCATTAAGCTTATAGAGACAAACATCAACACTTTTAGAAAAGTATTTCCATTCAGAAAGTGTATTTGCTTCAAAAACGTTTGTAGTTTTATTAGACTGAAGATTTATTCTATTTATCAAATCATCAGTATGATCTATATTGATTTCGTCTGGATCAAAGTCTGTAATCGCCTCCATGTCTGTAATTTCAGAAAAGAAACCTAACTCTTCGTAAAAAGGGAAATCAACTGTGTCTATTGATAGTTCTGACTTATTGACATTTTCGAGCAAACGCTTCTTTCCTTTATAGAATGAGAATTTGCAGTTCATTTCCAAAGCCTTATTACCCAATCTAGTAAGACGGATATATTTTATGGTTTCTTTTTTTGCAGATATTTCCTCATTAGCTTCTTCTGAATTCTCAGAGTCTGAGCATTTTTCGGAACATAGAGCTACGCTATCGGACTCTTCAACAGCGAGATGCCATTTAAAAATGGAATCAATCATACTGTTAAAAAGAGATACCTCTGCTTGATCCCGATAGAAGCGTTTGTTGCCGAATGTCTTTTCAGCAACATCAAAACCGAGAGTTAAGGCTATATCCTCCTTTGTTATTTTATTGCTCTCTAATGAACTAATCAATCTAAGTAAAACTAACTCTAATTCGGACAGATCTTCTGTCTTATAGAATCGTACGGCGCATAAAGTTTCTTTTACAGGCCATTCACGAAGTTTACTATCTTTGAGTAAAGACTTGTAAACTAGTGTTCCATTATTTATAATATCACTATATTGCATAATTAATTGTCTGCGATGTTATGTAAATGTTGCAAATAAATACCATACCATAGTCCAGTGCCACTCACATGGATTTCTTTTATATTGAAGCGATCCATAAGCGACAAGAACATTGGGAGGCCAAGACGCATTGTTATCTGGTCATCAAGTCGTTTACTTCCTCTTGATGATTCAAAATCATACTCATTCAACTGATCAACAGTATCAAACTGGTCTAGAATCGCCTGAGTACATGTCTCGATGCAAGCTTCGATCTTCTCACGAGTCATAACTCTATCATGTTGAGCTGCATTATTCTTTCCGCCTGTAGCATGAGTGATAGCCGTTCCAACGCTAATACAGAAACTTTCAGTTTCGGATGTCATTGCATCTCCCATATTCTTGTAGAATACTACCAATCGTTCCTTGATTTTTTGGTCACTACGTTTTAATGCCTCATATACAGGTGTATCTCGATCCGAGTCCAAAAATAATATGTTTCGTAAAGCTGTAGTACCAAGATTGATACTATATGAACTTACAAGATCAATATTTTGGAATACAGACACCTCGGTTGATCCACCGCCTTGGTCTATCATAATAACATGCTTAGAAGTAAGCATTTGCTGCTTGTACCTGGAGCTAAATAAGTATGCGAACATAGTAGAAACAGATTCTTCTTTCTTAGAGAGAATGCGAACATTTATGCCTGCTCTTTCTTTAATGAAAGTTACAATCTCATCACGATTTCTGGCAGTTCGATACGCTGCAGTAGCTACTGTATATACGACATCAACATTCTCTTGCATCATTACCCGCTTCCAATTGCGAATAGTCGGCAGTACGTTCTTCTCAAAATAACGCATGTTCATATCATTTTGAGAGTCTAATCCCTTACCAGTTTCTGTTTTGTTAGCGTTTCTGATGAAATTCTGGAAGTTGAACTCGTCAACATTTGCGTTTCTTATTAACTCTTGATCTTTGCCAATCAGACATTTTACAGCCTTGGTTGAAAGTTCAAGAACAGCAATTTTTGGATTGATTCTATTTGCATTTGGACGCAACCAAGTTTCAATTACTCTAAGATGTCCATCTGTTTCCGGATTAATATCGCGAGTATTGAGATTTGCAGAGCGATTCTTTGATATTGGTCGTGGACGCTTCTTCATTAACTTGTGCTCCCAGTGAATTATTTTTCCATTAGGATTTGTCTTGATACTTTCAAAAACATTCTTATAAATAGCTTCACCTTCTTTGTTTTTATAAGAAGAATAGTGAGCACTATTACCGACAATAATTAAAAGACGCTTTGCACGTGACAATGCTACATTTAATCGGTTTGGTGATTTAGCGAAGCCAAAATCCGTTTGCTTCCTAAATCCCAGCTCTTTGTAAACACGATAATCTGGAGCTTGTTTCTCGTTTTCAGCAATACAATTACTTCTAACAAGAGAGACAATAACGATATTCCTCTCCATACCTTGGAATCTGTCAACAGAACTTGGCTTCAATGTCAGTTTACCAGAGTATTTACCTTGTAATTGTCTTAATAGTCTTAGCTGAGCACCGTAGAAAGTGATCAATCCAATTTCCTTGTCTTCTTCGCTTGAAAATTTGTTATTATATGCTTCAAAGGAATCAGAAGTTGCCAGCTGTGAAAGCACCCAATCAATGGCATCAACCTCTCCACGGTTGGTACGTGAGGTTCCTTCCGCAATTTCAGGCGAATTTGTATCAATCCATATCACATGATTTTCAGGTGATATAAGCCCATCTATATTGATTCCATGATAACGAGAGAATGGAGTACCCTCTGATTCGTAGTCTTCATTTATAAAACCACATTCCAAACCTCCATCTTTGGTATAGAATTGTTCAATGACTTTATTGATATCAGGATGCATCCTATACTGCTTCCTAAAGGTGCCCTTGATGGAGTTGTCTGCCTGTGTAAAGAGTCGTTCAAAATGAGATTTTTCAAGTTGATCAAAATGGTATCTTACAAATTTTTCCAACTCAATTATCTGTTCTTTCTCTTCTACATCAACTGTTTGGAGTGCTTGATAATGAAGTTTATATAGAATATCTTCTCTGTCAAGATTAGGAGGTAATTGACGATGATCTCCAATGATTATAGACTTTGTTCCATAAACCAAAGGCATAGATAATTCAGAAGGGGTTGCTTTCGAAGCTTCATCTTGAACTACTACGTCAAAAGCTAAATGTTCGTCATCCTTAAAGACATTTTTGTATCTTTTCATAAAACGACTCTCAACATCTTCTTTCTGAGATTCTATAGCTGCATAGTTCTTTTCGGTAATAGAACTACATGTTGCGCCAATAACATTACAATTATTACGATAAGAATTGAATACTTTTTTGCGAAACTCAACAGGAAGATTTAGCATAAAATGGAACCATGCTCTTTCTATCGTTTCATCTTGAATTTGAGAGCGGTTGATAATATTCTTCATCCATCTAACTAATACATTATTGTCCTTGTTAAAAAGCTTATATTCATCTGATTCTTCAATTGCTCTGTTGTCCTCTGAAAGAATGTAGTTCTTTGAAAAATCAATGTCAGCCCACTTCATCATCTCGGTGATGGCGTATGGCAAACCTTCTGATGAAAATTTATCACCAGCTCCAATTCTAATAGGTTTTACTATGTTATGGTCTGAGAACTTCAACCGATCTAATGCGTTATCAACAGCCAAATTCGCTTCAGATGTAAGCAGAGTTCTGTCCTTTGGATTAGCCAATGCTAATTGCCATATCAATTCTGCAATAGCAGTTGATTTTCCTGTTCCTGGAGGACCCTGAATAACTGCAAGGTCTTTAGCTTCCACAGCTTTAGCAATGGCTTCTATCTGCCATTCATTAAGATGCTTATTAAGTTGATTGGCTTCAATATGCTTAATTCTTTCCTTAACTTTTTTCTCATCTGTAGGAGTTGCTTTGCTGGCATCAAAAAGAAAACTTGCAAGCATCGGATTCCTAAGCTGCTCAAAATTCTCGGTGATAAAATCAAAAGATTCTTGCAAGCGATTTACTTTTTCAGAATCTCCGGTCAGATCTGTTGATACCATAGTTAGTCGCTTTTCGCTAACTAATTTTTCCACAGCATCAAGTTTCTCTTTTTCAACTACAAAAGTAAGAACAGGGTAGTTGACATTTTTTAGCTTGCCAACTTCAATTCCGTCACAACTGAAAATTTCTCCACGGAGCGTTCCAATTACTACAGCCTCATGCTCTTGCTGTCCAAAAACATTTCGTTCGATATAAAACTTATCCTGTTCCTCTAAAGGGAATATTTCAAAGTCAAAAGGTATTGGCTCATATTCTTTAGTTTCACCAGTATCTTCGTCTTCAATGGTAGAACCCTCCTGAATCTCTTTCAATATATCACGAAGTGCAATAAAGAAATCTCTTGCTTGAGAATGAGAACTATAAGCTTGGCGGAAAGATAATTCTCCTTGCTTATTTGCGACAATTACGATATTAGGGAAGCAGTCACCTAACTGATTTTCAATGCCTTCTCTTTTATCTTTCTTGTAGTTCCAAATTTTTCCTTCTATGTATGGTTGTGGAAAGAAATTCATATAAAGGCACTCACATTCTTCTTCAAACGCCTTTAATGATGCAGTAGAAATGGTATCTATGTTTGCATAAAAGTTCCATGAATCTTTACCAGCAGGGATTAGCTCTGTATTGAATCTTTGTTTGAACGACTTTTGAAAAAGTTCAAATTTTGATTCGGTATTAGCTTTAATAACCAATTTGCCATCCGCACGATGAAGTTTCGCTGAGTTTACATCAAGCAAAATTGGCTGCTTCATATACTGAAGCAGACACTTGTTAATCTGAGTAAATATCTTCCAGACTTCACGAATTGATTTTTCTTCTCCTGCAAGATTATCAATATCAATCGCAACTTGTTCCCTTATTGCTTGTTCGTCAACTTTCTTTTTACTGAGATTGTATCGTGGGTTTCCAAACTTATCGGGTTTTCCAGGTCCAAGGATAATGACCTCAATTTCCTGACCAACCTCAAGATTGTTTGATACTTGGCCGAACTTACATGGAACTTCTGAGTAATGAATCATTCCTGATGCTCGACCTTCAAGTTTTACAAATGCACCAATATCGTTAATATTAGCAATTTGAACCTTTATTTTATCTCCTTTATTGTATTCCATATTGCTCTTTTTCTTTATCTATCTTCATTATTCCCATTGGTATATATGCCGTAGCCACTAAGTATCCAGCAAAAAGTTTCACCACCACTCTCTGTTGCCCAGCAATCCTTGTCACTCTACCACGTATATCCTTAAACTCACCCTCTGTAATCACTACTTCATCCCCTAATTTGTATTTGATGTTCTCCGAAGTAACAGGGATGATGTGAGGATTATGTATGGAGGTTAAACGGATGAAATTATCCATAACTGTATCGGCAATGATAAGAGGAGGATTCTTGGTTGGCGCATTTTCACAATGTGAGGTATGGTCGTAATAGTAACTCAACAAAGCCCTATTTTTAAAAGACTTGATGCTCTTATCTTGCAAAAGAGAGTCAACTTGCTCAGCTGATGCATGAACAAAGAGAAAAGAGGAGAGAAGAGACTCTGTTATGATTCGCTTCTTTCCTTGCTTTCTTACCTCTTTATATCGCAAAGGAACATAACATTCGAGTCCATTAGCCTCTACGAATGCTTTTGCCTTGATGATTCGCCCATACGAAACTCGTAGCACGAACCATTGCTTGTTTGCATCAAGCACGTTCTCTACCGACACCCCATCCTTGTTATTTTGGATGGAGGGCGTACAAGAGGTAAGTCTTGCACTTGGACACGATGAACCTGTGTCTGTAGGTTGCCCATTATACAATGAAGCATCAGCCATAAGAGGCTGATTGGCAGAATCTTCCATTTTCGTTAAAGAATTAGATAAAACCTGATGGTCTTTACTTTATAGAATTGCCGTTATTTAACTACAAAAATAATAAAATTAAATTAGACCAAAGAAAAAAATAAGGAGAAAAGTAGAGAAAGCTAAATATTTTAACGTTTGTTTATGGTTCGAATAATAATATCTAATAAAGTCTGCTGGGGCAATGCTGAAACAGATACAGCAATCGCCCCAGTCGTTGTCATTTCGTTTTTACCGACTTGTTGTTGGGAACACAACCCTTTAAAACAATGGATCTGGTTTATTTCATTTAACAAGATAACACCAGCAACAACGGCATTTATATCTACGCCCCCTCTTTGCCTATGTCATCAAGAACCTGAGAGTAGCACTGCTTGGTTCTGAAAAAGTCATTAAAAATCGCAGCAAGATAGGCTTTCGTGTTTGGGATATTCGGCATTAGCAAACATTGCAACTTAGACAGAATATAATAAGACTTTTCTTCCTCATACGACATATATAAAACCGTATTATGCACTAATTGATTAGTACGATTAACAGCCTTTTTCATATTCTCTACATCTTGGATATTCTCCGAATCCACCATATCCCAATGAAGATTCCAAATTGTAATAAAGGCAGAGTCGTTTGAAGCCTCTATCATAAACTTCTCATTTTGATACGTGAAGTAAATGTCATCATGCTCTATACGAACTTCACAATTAAGCTGCCGGAGCAACTCAAGACACAAGTCTCTAGTACCAATATTCTCATTGCTATCATTAGATGGCGAGATAGAATTAACGATCTCATCCATCTCTTTTTCTGCTCTTTTCTGGCGGATGTAATACATTAAACTTATGCCAATCAATACTGAAATAATTGGTAACACCATAATTATAATCTTTTTAAATTAATACTTTATGAGATGGCAAAGTTAGTTCTTTTTTTGCAAATAGATGTACAAACTCGGGAAAAACTTATCTCCACAAGCCTTGTGGAGCCTAAACATTTGTAGCATCCAACACCATTTATTATTTTTGCAGCCAAAATAACAATAAAAATAATAGGAATATGGAAAGACTCTTTTTTTTCGTGATTGCCGTTGCGTTAGCATTCGGCGTTGGTTGCCTGGGAAGAAACAGAAAGATTGGTTTCGGATGGGCTTTTGGTATCTCACTCATCAATGTGGTGATTGGTCTCATTGTCGTATTATGCTCTAAGAAGAAAACGCCAAATGAGCTTGAAAAGAAGAACTAAGTTGAAGATTTGGGGATGGGCATGTATTCTGATTGGAGTAATTGGCTTTATCAGTATCATTATGCGTGGCAACCCAAACCTCGGACCGAGCGTTTGGGTTGCCATAGGAGTTTATTTGTTATACAGGAAGAATACCTAAGAAAATTCACTTCCACTCCACAAGCTTTCTATCCAATGGTATCTTCTTGGGTTCGCCACGATTGCCATCAATGAAATAACTCCCGGCTAGACTTTCATCAAACTGGAGAGTGAAGGCTTGGCGGATACGGGCACATTTCTCATTGATAGAATTAGACAACGGATTCGTCAGGGCTTCAATGCTCTGGCGAATCTTCTCTTCTGAAAGATGAGCCCCATTGTTGTTCGATTTCTTGCGAATATCCACATAGATATCATATAGCTCTTCCCTATAATCCGACAGACATTTGAAAAGGATTCCCTCCTCATGACGCAAAAAGAGAATATACACCGCTTTTACCAATGGCTCCATCTTGATAGTCATATCATGATAGTCGGGCAGTATGATATCGTAATTCTCCGTGATGACCATTCTACTCAGGTTCTTGGGTGGAAAGAGATACTGCTTCAGCACCCAATCGCTTACTCCGCCAAGGCGTAAGTCCTGTACCTGTCGGTACACCTCCTTCATCTTCTGCCTGATATCATAGCTGAATGTTTCATCTGCCGGAATCGGTGTCGGATCAAATATACTGTATGGAAAATCATCGACAGAGCTGAACATTACATTGCAATCCGGCAACTTATCATACGCAGCCTGCATCAATGGCATAAAATCCTCATCTTCCTCTATAGACAAAGAATAGGAATTGACATAATATATGCCATCCTCCTCATGGTCTAGCTGTAAGATGCTAGGATGTAATTTCTCCTTATTCTTTTCTTCTACCAATTGCGACAACAGCAAATCGGAAGGAACAGAGATGTTCAAATCCTCTTTATTCATCGCAGGATAGCTGTAGAGAGCTGTCTTCCTGATATGAGGACCCAGAAATGGGAAATAATTAAAATGAATAGACTTGCTGATAAACAAGTTGTTGATATCCAGGAGATGGTTGATGATGGAAAGGTTCAACTTTTCATCATACCCATTCTCTACAAAGAATACCTCGCCATGTAGGCGTGTTGGGAAGTCGCGAAACTTCAATACCTTTTTTCTTCCAATCTTTCCGGTCATTACTTACCAATTATTATATGGTTGAGTACAAATTTGTCAATATCAGATCTATCTTCTTCTGCATTTATCGAATAGCTAAACACCGAACATGGCAAAAAGAACAAAAAAGACTCACCCTGAGCGCGCTGTTCTAAAGGGAAGCGGGGGGGGAGTATGTTGTTACAAAGGTACAAATGTTATTCGAAACAACAAAACTTTTAGCAAAAAAGTTTCGAAAAAAGTTGTGTGAGGGGACACAATCGTAAAAAGGAGAGCTATTTGCGGAACATGATTCTTCCTACAAAAGGGATGAGGCTAGAAGGAAGTTTAGAAAGAAGTACGCAAGCGATAAAGAACCAACAAATATACGCACGTATAAATCTTATTTTCTCGAAAAAAAGTATCAAAGTCTCATTTTTCGGCGCAAAACGAGGTTTATATCTTTAATAAACAGAGCTTTATCACGAATGAGACTTCTCTGAAAATGAAGGGAGAAGTATCATCGAAGTATCATAAATTAGGGAGAAGTATCATGATTTCTTGCTTGCATCGAAAAAAAATGCTTTATGAAGTGATAATAATAGCATTTGCAAGGCAATAAACAGGATGTATTTGCGTTTAGTAAAACAGAATGTTTTATTCTTAATACTTAAGAAACATGGATGAAAAGGAATTACTGAAAAAGGCTTTTGAGTACGGAAACGTACCTAGCAACATCACCTACTGTTTCACCGAACCATGTCCGATGAAAAACAAATGTATCCACTATCTATCCGGTCTCTACAAAAACGAGAAGACTGATAGAGGGGATGCCATTTTCCCAAATGCCCTGAAAAACGGGAATTGCAAGTACTTCGCTCCGCTGCGTGTCGTGAAAATGGCATGGGGATTCGACAAACTCTTTGCCGAAATGAAAGTGAAAGACGCTCCTGCACTGCGCGCTGAAATGAGAGACTACCTCGGCAGCAAAGGACAATACTACCGTTACAAACTGGGACAACTGAAACTCCTGCCGGAACAACAGGCATATATCAAACAGCTCTTCGCCAGATACGGATATAAAGATGTTGAATTCGACCATTTCTCAGAAGAGATTGATTTTACTAAAAGCTAATCTTTTTCTCTGCCCTCCAGATGTTCCAGCCATGCCATTTAAGCGGTCCCACAGAGAACACGTGACGGGCTACCGGTGAACACGTGACGGGCTACTAGAGAACACGTGACGGGCAGCCATTGCCCGTACAACGGGAAACGAGTGCCCAATTTACCAACCAAACTTTGGGCAACGCTGATAAGATTTTATAGTTTATAGTTAACAGTTTATGATTAATAGTTAACAAACATCCTAATCAATATATTCAATGAAAGTAACTATCGTTCATACAAACAATAAGAAGCAGCTCCTCGTCAGCACCAAGACGATGGAGAAGTTGCTGCAACGTATCGCAAAAGATGACAGCAGACTTACTGTTACTCATTTCCGTGAATATGTGCCCCATATGGAAAACAACTACGAGTATTACAAGGATATGCCAACATGGATGCACATCTACCCCGCTGCTGAATTCGCCAAAGACGAAAACAACAACCTGAAGATGAAGGCGTGCAACGGTACCCTGATGCTGAAATTCGGAAACATTACGGATGCGGACGGCGTGGAGGGCGTGAAGCGCTCGGTTGCCATGCTGCCTTCTACCTTTGCTGCGCTGGAAGGTGCTGATGGTAAGTCGGTTATCGTATTGGTAAAATTCAGCAATGAAGATGACTTGCTGCCTGTTGAGGAGGCGGATGCCGAACGACTGTACCGCATCGCTTACCAGCAGATTTTGCCTGTATATCAGGCGATTGCCAAGGCTTCGGTGCTCACAGACGGACCGATACCTTCTATAGAAGCGGGTTCTAACCTGTCTTTTGAGCCTTCGATGCACAACAGTTTTATGATGACGCTCGATGCGAAACCTTATTTCAACAATAAGGCGGTAGCGATGAAAATTAACAGCAACATGCACCCTCAGAACCAGGCTTTCAACACGGAAGATAATCAGCAGATGATTCCTGGTTCCGATACTTCGGAAGAAGAAAAGAAAGTTGACAAGAACAGCGTTCGCGAGAATATCATGAGCATGATGCAGCTGCTGAAAAGTAAATATAACTTCAGATACAACACGGTGATGAAATTCGTGGAATACATGCCGAAAGAGAAAGGTTGGTATGGTTTTCAGCCCGTAGATCCGAGAGTGCAGAAGCGCATGACGCTGGAGGTGCAGCTCGCTGATATCCGAGTGAGCATCAAGGATGTCAGGAATTTTCTGGAGTCTGATTATATCAAGAATTATAATCCGATAGATGAATATCTCTTCCAATGCTACGACAAATGGGACGGAAAGGACCATATACGTGCCTTGGCTCGTACGGTTCCTACCAACAATCCTTACTGGGCAAACTGGTTCTACACCTGGTTTCTGGGCATGGTTGACCAGTGGCGCGGCTTTACCCATCGCCAGTATGGCAACTCGGTGGCTCCGCTTCTGATTTCCAAGCAGGGTTACAACAAGAGTACTTTCTGTCGCCGGCTGTTACCGCCGGAACTACAGTGGGGATATAACGATAATCTGATTCTGTCTGAAAAACGTCAGGTTTATCAGGCGATGGCGCAGTTTATGGTCATCAATCTTGATGAGTTCAACCAGATTTCTCCACAGGTGCAGCAGGGATTTCTGAAGAATCTCATCCAGTTGCCTACGCTGAAATACAAGCCTCCGTATGGCAGTCATGTCATGGAATTTCCTCGTCTCGCCTCGTTCATCGCCACGAGCAACATCACGGATATTCTCACCGACCCATCCGGCAACCGAAGATTCATCGGAGTGGAACTGACGGGACCGATTGATGTGAGCGTGCGTCCGAACTATCAGCAACTTTTCGCCCAGGCGCTGACTGCTTTGCACAATGGCGAGAAGAGTTATTTTGATGCGGAACAGGTGAAGTTGATCATGAAGAACAACTGCCAGTTTGAGGTGGCTGAGCCGATAGACCAGTATTTCCAGCTCTATTTTGATTTGATTGAGAATGAGAAAGAGGGTGAATATCTGACTGCCGCCGAGATTTTCGACTATCTGAAAAAGCAGATAGGTTCATCGCTCAAGGTGAACAGTTTGATGGGATTCGGCAGAAAACTGGCGAATAAGAGTGAGTTAAAACATAAGAGATTTGCAGATGGAATGAAGTATCTTGTAAAGAAAAAGTGAAATAATGATACTTCTATGATACTTTAATGAGACTTCTCGGCACCAGAACCGAGAAGTCTCATTCTCTTTATCTTATTATATATCAAGTCTTTAAGTCGATATTTTTAATAGAAAATGAGACTTTGAGACTTTTTCTCAAAAAAACTTTTCCACGTAAGAGAAAACTATTATCCTTTAGATAGCATAAAGGAAGGTGCGGATGAACCAGTAGCAAACGATACCTGCAATGTAACCTACGAAAGCAATCCAGGAGATGTGCTTCATATACCAGCCGAAGGTAATCTTCTCCAAGCCCATTACTACCACACCAGCGGCACTACCGATAATCAGCATAGAACCACCTACTCCGGCACAGTAGGCGAGCAACTGCCAGAAGACGCCATCCACAGCCATATCACCAGCGGCTGCCACAGGATACATTCCCATACATCCGGCTACCAGAGGCACATTATCAACAATACTTGAAAGCACACCAATGATACCAGTAACCAGGTAGTGGTTGCCATCGAATACGACGTTCAAGCCCTGTCCCAAAGCAGTCAATACGCCAATCTCAGCCAGGCAGGAAACAGCCATCAGGATACCGAGGAAGAAGAGGATGGTACTCATATCAACACGAGAAAGCAACTTGGTTACTCGCTTCTGAGTACCCTCGGCATCAGCTCCACGATGCAAACCGCGATAGAAAACTTCGGTAGCAGTCCAGAGAACGCCCAATACCAGAAGGATTCCTACGAATGGAGGCAAGTGGGTGATACTCTTGAAGATAGGAACGAAGATCAAACCGCCTACTCCCAACCAGAACACTGCCTTGCGCTGACCTTCGGTGAAATCGCTGACCGATGCATTCTGCTGGGCAGAAACCTCAGGCATCACGAGTTCGCCCTTCAACATGGTCTGAAGGATGAGGGCTGGAATCACCATGGAAACCACAGACGGGATGAAGATTTCGGCGATAACGCCGGCTGCAGTAATTAATCCCTTGTTCCAGAGCATGATGGTGGTAACATCGCCGATTGGTGAGAAAGCACCACCCGAATTGGCTGCGATGATGACGAGGGATGCATAAACCATGCGATCCTTGTGGTCGGTAACGAGCTTTCGGAGAATCATGATCATCACGATACTGGTGGTCAGATTGTCGAGGATGGCAGAGAGGAAGAAGGTAAGGATAGCGATACGCCAGAGGAGCGCACGCTTCGACTTGGTCTTCATCACCTTGCGAACCCAGTTGAATCCGCCGTTCTGGTCCACGATTTCCACGATGGTCATTGCACCCATCAGGAAGAAGAGTGTTGTGGCAGTATCGCCCAGATGTTCCTGGATGATTCCGGTCACCTTCTCCACCATTCCAGCAGCACCGCCTGTATAATCAGGGTGCATCAACTGGAGATACTGCATTGGATCCATCATGTAGAGGGTCCAACAACCTACCAACATCAACAGGGCTATCGCAGCCTTGTTTACCTTAGTCAAGCTTTCGGTAGCTATGAGTGCATAGCCGAGCACGAAAACGACAATAATAGAAATTGTAAGTGTAGTCATTACTTTTTATTTATTATTAGATATTCTTTTTTCCTTTATGTATGATTTGGTACTCACAATTGCCAAACGGCTGCAAAGATACAAAAAGAAAAGCAATAACCACACGATTCCTTATTATAATTGTATGTAATCGTTTACTTACTTACGGTTTTAACCTAATAATAACAGATTTTCTTTGCGCATCTAACTGATTATTCTTACTTTTGCACATCATTAAGTATTCTTTTTAAAGCATCACCAATATGAATCATCATTATATGAAATATCTGTTTGTGCTTCTCCTCTTCCTCCCAACTTGCCTCATGGCGCAGAACAAGGAAGAGAAGATGCCTGGACATATCACAAAAATACAGAAACTGGAGGATGTGAACGTAACAGGGAACCGTCCTCACTTCATCAGACTCAAGGGATATTATCGCAGTTACCAGACCAACGACTCTGTAATGAAATACTTCAACGACGGCATCGTGGAGTATTACATCAACCTGAAGAATGGAAAGACGGATCTCAATGCCTATTCCAAAAGAAATCTTCACAACAGCCGACTCGTTTCCGAAGACAAAAAGCGAGCATTCATGGTCAGCGACAAAGGAACCTTCCGACCTTGGCCGGAAGAGAAGACACTTATTGAGCAATATCGAAAGAAATATCAGCTGAAAGATTCTCTGGGCTCTCAACTCGTCCTGCTCAATCAGCAGACAATAGGCAGTATTCAAACGGACAGCAGCCGGAATATCTGTCAGATAGAAATCAACCAGCTTCCTACCTACAAGAATCTGACGCACCAGCTTTTCGGTTATACCCAGACAGATATCTACGACCATGTGGTGGAAGCCTATCAGATAAGTCCTGAAGATTACTATTCCTTCAAGGACCTGCTCTTCCAGAAATCTGACAACAGCTATCTTTTCTCTCACAAGAAAGACAATCAGCAGCAACTCATCCATGTGATTACCGAACTATATATCACGGAAAAGGAGTATGTAGAAAAGAAGCAATCCATCAAACCGGATTCTTCTACTCCCAAAGAATCAGCTGCCGCCATTACCGATTTCTGCATCAGAAACAAGATACCTTCCTTGCCTGAAGCAACAGAGCAGGAGATGCAGCAGTTGACTCCCTATAATCCTGCAAACATGAAAGAGATAAAGGAGTAAGGAAACTATACAAAAAAATCCGAAACAGATAGCTGACAACGCTTCTGTTTCGGATTATCTTTTCGTATTCTTTCTTATTCTTCCTTAAAATCCATGCGGATTCTGATATTTAATAAAGCTAGCAATAATCATGTTCACAGGTTACTTAGCCACCTTGAATACGGCGGCACTAATGCCTGAAGCCTTGATAGCATCGGTCTTCTTGCCTGATTTATATACAACCTTGCCTGTAGAAAGAACAGAAACTGCCTTGCCACCTACAGAGCTGATGTTGAGAGAGGCAGCCTTGGCACCAGGATTCACGACAACAACATACTTCTCATCACCCAAAGTGCGCTCATATACCATCGGATATTCCTGACCCTTCTGGTTCAGGAGCTTCCAATCTCCCTCATTGTCAAGAGCCTTGGCTGAATGACGCAAAGCGGTCAGCTTACGGGTATATGACAACAGAGAATTCTGATCTCCCTGCTGAGCCTCAACGGTCAACTTTCCGTTTTCCGTATCTACAGGGAAGTAAAGCTTATCAGGCGCACTCGTTGAGAAGCCGGCATTCTTGCCCTTGGTCCACTGCATCGGAGTACGGGTACCAGAGCGCTCATTGCTACCCTCCTTGTTAGGGAGATTCATCTGATACTTCATACCAATCTCATCACCATAATAGATAAATGGAACACCTGGCATGGTGAGGAAGAAGGTCATCGCCACCTTCAGCTGGTCTGGCGTGTTGCGGGTACCGATATTAGGACGCTGGTAATCGTGGTTGGCAGATGGAACAGCGATGTAGCCGAGATTCTTGGTGGCATTATATGCCTTGGTATAGTTCTCGCTAAATTCCTTAAGCGAACCCTTGCCCTGCTTGTCGAAATAGCAGTTCTTATAGCTCTGCTCCCACTTGCCCCATGGAGTCTTGCGGTCGAAGAACAGAGAGGCATAGCCCTTAAGACCGAAATGGATGTAGAAATCGATGTTGAAACCGGCAGGAATGGCTTGCTGCGGATTAGCCCACTCTGAAATCAGGACGGTCTCAGGATAGTACTTGTCCTTCCATGCACGCATCTCATTCCAGAGTTTGGAAACCTCCTTCTTGTCAGGGTCGTTCTTGATGAGCGATGACGCCATATCAACACGGAATCCATCCACACCCTTATCAAACCAGAAAGCCATGATGTTACGTATCTCCCTGCGAACAGCCTGTGGTCCAGGCGCATCTACGCTCTGCTCCCAAGGATGATTTGGGTCTGGATGAGCAAAGCCATAGTTCAAGGCTGGCTGGCACTCGAAGAAATTCTTCTCATAATACTTGGCACGAGGAGCATTCGCCTCCACATATCTGCCTCGGGTACTAGACTCCGGACTTGCCTCCTGATGACGGGCTTCTATTTCTTTCTTCTCGCTCTCAGGAATATCGTTCATCCAGATATAATAGTCGCTGTAACGCTGGTTAGGATCTTTCTCGGAAGACTCCTTAAACCAGACACACTTGGTACTGGAATGTCCTGCCACCAGGTCGAGACAAACTTTCATGCCACGCTTATGGGCCTCATTGACCAATGTAACCAAATCGGTATTGGTACCGAATCGAGGATCCACCTTGTAGAAATCGATGACATCATAGCCACCATCAAACCATCCCGACTCAAAAATCGGATTGAGCCAGAGGGCGTTCACACCCAGCGACTTGATGTAATCCAACTTGGAAGTGATACCCGGCAGGTCACCAATACCATTGCCATCAGTATCCATATAGGAAGATGGATAAATCTGATAGAAAAGTGCATCACTCAACCAAGCCGGTCCCTTCTTCTGTTCTGCCTGAGCAGAAAGTGTGGTTGCCGCCAAGGCAGCAACCAACAACATTTTATTCATTCTTTTCATGAGCATCATTATTAATTCAAGAATAATTTCTTTCATAACAACTTAAAATCCTGCATTTTATTGCGCAAGAAGGCTAATTGCGAATCCGCCACCTGCAACGGAGTTCAACTTCAAGACAGACTTGCTGGTTACAGTCTTCTTGGTGATGACATAAGCCTGCGGATTGGTCTTGTAATTGGCATTCTTTGCATCCTGATAGATGGTAGCCACATACTTCTTGCCCTTCTCGAGGAAATCGAGCTTTACGGTAGACTGATGAGCCTTCATGCCCGTAACGCCACCGACAAACCAGTTATCAGAACCCTTTGCCTTGCGGGCAGCGGTGATATACTCCATTGGTTCAGCCTCCAGATAGATAGACTTGTCCCAATCTACAGCCACATCCTTGATAAACTGGAAGGCATCCATGTGCTTCTCGTAATTCTCAGGGAAATCGGCAGCCATCTGCAACGGACTGTACATCGTTACATAAAGTGCCAACTGACCGCAGATGGTAGAGTTGCAATGAGAACCATTGGCGCAATCCATTTCAAAGATACCCGGTGTATAATCCATCGGACCACCCTGCAGACGGGTGAAAGGCAAGATGGCGGTATGTCCAGGTTTGGTACCTCCGAAAGCCTGATATTCAGTACCGCGAGCACTCTCGTTGCCAATCAGGTTAGGATAAGTGCGGCAGAGACCGGTAGGACGCACAGCCTCATGGGCATTTACCATGATGTGATAATCGGCAGCACGGGTTACGGCATGCAGATAGTGATTGATTTCCAACTGACTGTAGTGATGCTCGCCACGAGGGATGATGTTGCCTACATAACCGCTCTTCACTGCATCGTAGCCATAATCCTTCATCAACTGGTAAGCTCTGTCCATATACTTCTCGTAGTTCATTACAGAAGAGGAGGTCTCATGATGCATGATGAGCTTCACTCCCTTGGAATGCGCATACTCATTGAGCGCCTTGATGTCGAAATCAGGATATGGAGTCAGGAAATCGAATACCTTTTCCTTCATATAGCCACTCCAGTCTTCCCAACCGATGTTCCATCCTTCTACCAGGACTGCATCGAAGCCATGGGCTGCAGCAAAGTCGATGTAACGGCGCACATTGGCATTGTTGGCAGAATGCTTGCCCGATGGCTTGGCATGTACATAGTCGGTTCCATCCAACTTCACGGTAGGATAATCATGGGTATAAGCCCACTCACCCTTACCGGAAATCATCTCCCACCATACACCCACGTACTTCACAGGATGAATCCAGGAGGTATCCTTGATCTTGCAAGGCTCATTGAGATTAAGAATCAGGTTGGAAGACAACACCTTGCGGGCATCATCTGTAATGACCATCGTACGCCAAGGGCTCTTGAACGGAGTCTGCATATATCCCTTCATACCCTGTGCATCAGGGGTAAGCCAAGAGGTAAAAGTCATGGTCTTGTCATCCAGGTTCAGATGCATGGCTGGATAATCTACCAGGGCAGCCTCATGCAGGTTGATGTAGATACCATCATCAGTCTTCAACTGGAGTGAGGTCTGTACACCGGTATCTGAAAAGACAGTCTGTGAGAGATTGCTGCTGACAGCAGCATGCAAGGCTGGACGGATGCCCGACAGACGGGTCTTGGTGTATTCATACTCCTGGGTATCGTAATCACCCGGAATCCACCAGGCGGTATGATCGCCCGTCATGGCAAATTCTGTACGCTCTTCCTTGATGGTAAAGTAGTTGAGATTGCCTTTCTGAGGGAACTCATAGCGCAATCCAACTCCATCGTCATAAACACGGAAGCGAACGTTCATATAACTGTCTGTAGAATTCTGCTTCAACTCTACCAGCATATCATTATAATGATTGCGGATAGACTTATTCTCTCCCCAAACAGGAGTCCAGGTCTCATCGAAAGTGGAAGTTTTCTCATTGATGACACTAAAATCAGAAAGCAGATCCTTGCCGCCCTTGGCGAGCTGATAACCCAGACGGCTAGGCTTGATGATGGTCTTGCCCTGATAGGTCACACTATAGGTAGGCACTGTGCCATCCAAGGTGAAGTTCACCTTGATTTGTCCGTTAGGAGAAGTGATGTCTCCTGCATCTGCTGAGATGCCAAAAGCCATCAGAAGGCTTGCGAGCAAAAAGAGTTTTTTCATATTTTTTGTTTAAAATTGTTTGTTGCTGCAAAAGTACGGCAAAAATCGATAAGTTGGTACGAATAGTAGGTTCTTGGTAGATTACCGCTATCTACCAACCTCCTCACCTCTCTGAATATCAACATTTTGCAAATTCTCAAAAAAAACGGCTAGTAGATGCGAGATTCTCAATGTTTTTTATTATTTTTGCAGCAGAATCTAAAAACATAGGAAAAATGAGACATCTTTTCGTTATAATCATCACACTGCTGATGCTACAGCCGATTTACGTAAAAGCAGACAACAGCCAGCTCTACAAACAGCTGGATGCTGCCATAGAAAAACGTGCGCATTATGTAGAAGTAAAAGAGAAAAGTCTGAACGACATCAAGCAGGGTGCCAAGTATGTAACCAGCAACGAGGACAAGCTCAAGCTTTACGAGCAACTCGCCAATGGATACAAAGCCTACGAGTATGATTCGGCGATGACTTACGTAAAAAAAGGCCTTGTTCTTGCCCAAAAGAGCAACAACATCTTATATCATAAAAGATTCCAACTTAGCCAAACCAGCCTGCTTATCACACGTGGATTCTATGCTGAAGCAAAAAACATCATGCAGAAGATAGAACCCAAGAAAGAAGATCCACTTGACTATCAGTTTCAATACTATTATACACTTTACGGACTATACAACAACTGGTCAACCTATTGTGAAAACAATGAATTCAGCAAGATTTACGACCAGCAGAAAGTGGAATACCTGAAGAAAACATTAGAACTGTCGTCAAAGAAAGATGCATTCTATTACTACCTGCTGGGAGAGTTTTACTATTACAGCAATCATTCCAACAATAACAAGACCATCCAATACTACAAAAAAGCACTGAGTATGGAAAAGCCGGACAGCCGTCTCCATGCCATGACCGCCTTTGCGCTATCCGAAGTATACAAGAAATCCAACAACCAAAAACTGACGGAACATTACCTGCTGGTTGCAGCCATCTCAGACATCACTTCTGCCACAAAAGAAAACGTAGCCCTGCAAGACATCGCACTCTTCATCTGCAAACATAAGACCAGAAGTCTGAATAAAGCCCAGGAATACATCAACCTATCCCTGGAAGATACTTATGCATACAACAACCGATTGCGCCGCATTGAGATTTCATCCAAATTGCAGATGATTACCAATGCCTATACAGATGACATCAGAGCCACCAACAGCATGCTCTACATTGCGCTGTCGGTCATTTTCCTGCTCTTGCTCGGAGTGGGACTTAGCAGTCTGTTCATCCGTAAGAAGAACAAACTTCTGAAACAGAAGAAAGACGAAATCACGGCTACATCGGCAAAAATGGAAGTTCTCAACAGCCAGTTGCACCTCATCAACGACGAACTGAAGGACACCAACCAGAAGCGCGAGAGACTGATAAAGGTGTATATTGACCTGTGCTATAAGAACATAGAGAGAAACAGCAAACTGCGCACCTTGGCAGTAAGAAAGATCAAGACCAACCAGAGTAAGGAGCTGCTGAGCCTCCTTTCTTCCTCAACCAATACAGAGAAAGAGAACAAGGAGTTTCTGACGGAATTTGACAAGGCATTCCTGTCTCTGTACCCAACTTTTATAACCGAGCTGAACAAGCAGCTTACAGAATCGTCACACATCCAGCTGAAAGAGAATGGAGAAATGCCCCCTATCCTCCGTGTGTGCGCCCTGTTAAGATTAGGCATCACCGAAAGTTCAAAGATAGCCGGCATCCTGTCTTATTCGCCACAAACCGTATACAACTACCGTTCCCTGCTCAAGAACAATGCCATCGACAAGGAGCACTTCGAGAAGAATGTGCTCAGACTCTGCATGGTTATCGCAGACTGATGGGAGATTAAGAATACGGCACAAATATCCGAAACAGATAGCTGCCAATGCTTTCTTCCGAAAAAATGGAGCTGATTTGCCAAAGTAACATCTTTGTCGCAGCTTCGTCAATGCCTTTCAACCTCATTGCAACCCCAGTGTAATATAACCACCGTACCTTTGCAACCGAAATCAAACGATATAGGTTATGAATGCTAAAAGGGGAATTATTGTATTAGGATTGCTCTCAGCGGCTAGCATGCCAACGTGGGCGCAACAGATTAAGGGTGTCGTAATCGACCAGAAATCGAAAGAGACACTCATCGGTGCAGTCGTCACTGTGGATGGAACCAACGTGAAGGCTATCACCAACATCGACGGAAACTTCCAGATCGATGGATTGGATAAAGAAAAGAAATATACACTATATATAAATTATGTAGGATATAAGACTCAAAAAATTGACGGGGTTCAGGCGAAGGACGCAGACCAGGTGATCGCGCTGCAACCTGATGAACAGCAGCTGAAGGAGGTGACCGTTACCGCAATGGAAAGGCGTAATACGGATGCGGCAATGATACAGGTGGCCAAAAACAGTCCCGTCATCGTGAGTAATGTTTCGGCACAGGAAATATCCAGAACTCAGGATACGAATGCGGGTGAGGTGATACGCCGAGTGCCAGGCGTGAGCCTCATCGACGATAAATTCGTGATGGTTCGTGGCTTGTCGCAGCGTTATAACAATGTGTGGGTGAACGGAGGAGCAGTGCCTAGTTCTGAGGCTGATTCCAGAGCATTCTCCTTCGACATCATCCCAAGTTCGCAGATTGACAACCTCACCATCGTGAAGTCGCCAACGGCTGAATATCCCGCAGACTACTCGGGCGGTTTCATCATCGTCAACACCAAGGAGATTCCGGCAGAAAACAGTTTCAACATCGCCGTAGGCGGAAACTGGAATACATCTTCTGCCTTCAAGGACTTTTCTTACTCAAAAGGTTCCGGAACCGATTTTCTAGGGTTCGACAATGGCTTGAGAAACCTGAATGGGGGCATCCATGCTGACTTGAATCCACAGCTCGATGCCAACGGAAAACCGGTGAGCGATTATGCTACTTCGCTCCTGGGCAACGGATTCAATAATGATTGGCTCATCAAGAACAAGAAGCCTTTGGGCGATTTGAAACTGGCAGCCAGCCTAAACCAGCGCTGGATGCTGGGCGGAAGAACACTCGGCATGCTCGCCGCCCTGAACTATACCAACGAATACCGCACCTACGAGAACATGGAGAACAATCTCTATGGCATCTATGATGTGGCAAATGACAAGCCGAACTATCTCCGTCACTCTGTTGACGACCAGTATAATAATAATGTGAGACTCGGAGCGATGCTCAACTTCACCTTCCTTTCCAAGGACGGCAATCACAAGTATCAGCTCAAAAACATCTTCAACCAGTTGGCTACCAGCCGATATACCTGGCGTGATGGCGTGAGCGCCCAGTCGAACCTGGAGCGAAGCGCAGAGTATTACTACCGCAGTCGAACTACATATAACGGTCAGCTTACCGGCAAGCACACCTTCACTAGCGATGCCCTTGACTGGAGCATCGGGTATGCGTATGCCAACCGTCATTTGCCTGACCGTCGTAGATACCTCATCGACGATGCTCTTGAATCGGGCGTTTATGCCCTGAGCACCGGCAACGACATATCCCGCGAGTGGACTCAGCTCGACGAACACATTCTCTCTCTTGGTGTAAATGACAAGCACCACTTCAAGTTTGGCAACTTTGAGCCAGACTTGCAAGTGGGTGCCTATGGGGAGTATCGGACCCGAGAATACCAGACCCGCAACTTCATCTACAACTGGAATGTCTCAGATAACAACATGCCATCCGACTTCCGCCACAGCGACATCCCAACCCTGCTCTCCAGCGAGGCAAACATGGGTTACGACAAGCTGTATCTTCTGGAGGAAAAGCAGATGCGCAATAACTACCGCGGACACAACACCTTAGGCGCCGGATACCTGGCGTTGTCTCTCCCCTTTGGCAAACTCGGCATCCACGCCGGTGTCCGCTTCGAGCATAATGATATGGAACTCATCTCCAATTCCCGTGACTACGAGAAGAGTGAATCGAGCCGTCATTACAAGACCGATGATGTTTTTCCATCTCTCAATACAACATATAAGATCAACGACCAGCACCAGGTGCGACTTTCGTATGGCCGCAGTATTAACCGCCCAGAATTCCGTGAAGTATCGTCGTCGGTGTATTACGACTTCGACCTTGCCAGCAATGTGCAGGGAAACACTGAGTTGAAGAACTGTTATGTCGATAACCTCGACCTGCGATATGAGTGGTATCCATCCCGTGGAGAGCTCATTTCGCTGGCAGTCTTCTACAAGCACTTCGATTCTCCTATCGAGTGGACCTATACAGTGGCTGGTGGCACTGACTTGATTTACTCTTACAAGAATGCAAAGAGTGCCAACAACTATGGTGTGGAGCTGGATATCAGAAAGAATCTCGGATTCATAGGATTGAAGGATTTCAGTTGGTCGTTTAACGGTGCCCTCATCAAGAGCAAGGTTCAGTTTGAGAAGGGAGCGAAGGAAGAAGACAGACCGATGCAGGGTCAGTCGCCATACCTTATCAACACCGGCATCTTCTATAAGAATGAGCCATTAAAGATGGATATCGCCCTGCTCTACAACCGCATAGGCAAGCGAATCATCGGTGTGGGCAGAAGCGAGGGGAGCACAGGCGATGACTCCAATTCCCGAGTGCCTCACAGCTACGAGATGCCTCGCAACACCATCGATTTCTCGCTGGCTAAGAAATTCGGCGAACATCTGGAACTGAAGCTCAACGTAAGAGATCTTCTTGCTGAAAAGATATATTACAAGCAGTTTGCTGATGTAACGTATAGCGACGGAAGCAAGAAGGAAGTAGAAGAAATAGCAAGATGCTACAAGCCGGGTAGAAACATCGGTTTGCAGGCAATCTATAAATTTTAGAGACTATCCGTAGAATTTCAAGAAAGATAATAATAGATGTTTGTTTAATAAAACAGGAAACAATGATGAACAAGATGTATTTTTTAGGATGCATGGGCATCCTCGCAGCATCTGCCATGTTGAGCAGCTGCAGCAGTGACAATGACGATCCAACTCCTTCTCCAAATCCTGGATCAGAAGTAGTTTACAAGTGGACAACCAATGGCGGCTTGAAGGCTTGCGACCACATCCTCTTCGGAACAGATGACAAGGAAAACGCCAACGGAACACAGATTGGCAACGGCGACCAGGAATTCGTTTTCACAGGCAAGCAGACTTTAAAGAAAGGCACTTATCTCCTCAAGGGATGGGTATATATTGCAGATGGTGCTGAGCTTACCATCGAACCGGGAACGATTATCAAGGGCGACAAGCAAACCAAGGCGGCACTCATCGCAGAGCGTGGCGGCAAGCTCATCGCCAAGGGTACAGCCACAGAGCCTATCGTCTTTACATCTGAAGAGGCTGCCGGCAGCAGAAAGCCTGGCGACTGGGGTGGCATCATTCTCTGCGGCAAGGCTAAGAACAACCAGACTGAGCAGCAGATAGAGGGTGGTCCTCGTACCAAGCATGGTGGCGCAGATGATGCTGACAACTCAGGAGCCTTGAGTTATGTACGCATCGAGTTTGCCGGTTATCCATTCCAGAAGGATAAGGAGATTAATGGTTTGACTCTCGGTTCTGTAGGTTCAGGCACAGAGATTGACCACGTTCAGGTATCTTATTCCAATGATGATTCCTTCGAGTGGTTTGGCGGTACAGTAAACAGCAAGTATCTCGTAGCCTACAAGGGCTGGGATGATGATTTCGATACAGATAACGGTTTCTCAGGAAAGGTGCAGTATGGTCTTTCTCTGCGCGACAGCAAGATAGCCGACACCTCTCAGAGCAACGGTTTCGAGAGCGACAACTGCGCCGATGGTGCTACCGTAGATCCTCGTACCAAGGCAACCTTCTCTAACATCACCTTTGTAGGTCCTAAGGTATTGGATGATAAGTTCCAGAACACCACAGATTATATTACTGCCGGAGCATACAATCCAAACAACGGTTCAGCTCTCGGCAAGTTCCAGTCAGCCATGCAGATTCGCCGTTCTTCTAACCTAAACTGCATCAACTCAGTGGCCTTAGGCTGGCCTATCGGTTTGATTGTTGATGGTGAGAAGGGTGAAACCGTGAAGAATGCCAAGGAAGGCAAATTCAAGCTTCAGAATGTATATTTCGCAGGTATGGATGCCGTTGGTACTGATGCCAACAAGAAGTATGAGGATTACCTCTATGATGCAGCCAACAAGAAGGATCTCGACAAGAATCAGAAGTCATACAGCAATACCTTCTTCTTCTCAGAGCCAAGCAACAAGTATTTTGACAGTTGGGCTTCATTGGTTGGCGCAGACGGTTATACTCCTATCGCCGGCAGTCCGTTGCTCGGAGCCGCAAGTTTCGCCGGCTGGACAGGTTTCGACACCGTAACCTACATCGGAGCCTTCGATGGCAGCAACAACTGGATGAGCGGTTGGACCAACTTTGACCCTCAGAATGCAAAGTACTAGAAAAAGATTAGTACCGGAATAAGAATTAGAATCGCTAATTTCTATTTTGACTATAAGGCTTTCTTTTATTGGAGCATGGCGCAGTGATTTGCGCCATGCTTTTTTTGTTGGGTTATAGAGGGAAACGTTGATGTCCAGAAACAGGACATCAACCTTCATTTATCTTAATCCATGAACTTTATCATGTCCTGGCGTCTTGGCTTTGCCTCCGGCGATTCGTCAGGATAACCCAGGGCGATGCAGTAGAGCAGCTTGTAATTCTTAGAGAATGCCATGCGGTCGAGGTAAGGCTTGGCCGACGGAGAATCCAGTATCCAACGGGCAGAACTGCCCAGGCAGCAGGAACCGATGCCCCTTGACCATGCTGCAAGAATGATGTTCTCGCCAAGCAAACCGCAATCAATCTGCGCCATATCATAAGTAGTATCGTAGGCGATGCAAACCACGCATGGAGCATTCACAAAGATGTTCTTGAAGCCCTTGCGCTCTGCTATCTTAGGATTATCCTTTACCACGGCTTGGGTGATTGAATCGATGAGAGCAGGAGAATCTATCACTCTGATTTCGTACGACTGCAGGTTCTGCCCGTTTGGCGCATGGATGCCGCATTTCAGAATCTCGTTCAGGGTATCGCGGCTGATGACGGAATCCTTGTAAGCACGGATGCTTCTGCGACTCATCATCAAATCGGTTACCACACTTGCAGAGTCAACGCTGGTCATTGCCTCCGGCTGTCTGTTCTCATTGCAGGCAGTCAACATCAGTGCAGCTGCCAATCCTAAAAATATCTTCTTCATATTATTCACTGTATGATTAAACTTCATATTATTCATTGTATGATTAAACCTATATTTCAATTAGTATATACCCATGTAGCACTATTAGTATTTATCCATGTAGCGTTATTAGTACATACCGTGCAAAGATAGCAACAAACATTGATATCCAAGAAGATACGTTATGATTTTTAAGAGTTTTTATCGGTCTCTCTGCCATTCTTTTAACAAGTATATATCATAGCCAAACATTTTCCACCTATTTTGCTAGAATTTCCCAAAAACTTCGTATCTTTGCAATGGCTTTATACAAGATAAGCTGTTTATAAAATCATCATACGTAGAATTATGGAAAGAAAAAGTTATTCTATAGATATAAATCGCATTGCACAATATGCCATGTATGCATATTGCATTTTCGCATTGTTTTCGCTGGCATTTTCTGTTTGCAGACAAGCGGGCTTATCCTTCAGAACAAGTCCCATCCTGATTCCAATAAGTCCCATCCTGGTTACCATCAAGCAACTGGTCTTGCAGCTCGCCCCTATAGCTTTATGGGGAATATTCCGCTACACGCTACCGGCAGGCGTAAAATTGCTACGACGCTGCAGCGAGTTGATGGTACTTTACTATGTGCTCTCATTCATCCTGGGCCAATGCTTCAATCTTCATCTCGTAACGATGATGCAGAACGAACAGATAACACCCACGGCAACTATTCTTACCTGGATACAAAGCTCTATGGGATTGATTTCCGTCATCGCCTCCCTGATAGCCGGCTGCCATCTGTACAGCAAGCACAGAGGTAACATGCGCAAACTGGGCTTAGCCCTTGTCCTGGTTTTCATCGCATGGCTGCTATGCTCGAATCTCCTCCCGACGGCAGTGTTTTACCTGGCAGACAACACCCAGCAGACAGCCTTCACCAGCGTGAATATCATCAGTATGATAACAACGACATCGGCATATATATACGCTTACTACATGATGTATCGGGCGATAAACGACTGAAAAAAGTTATAAAAAACTCCGTTTCTGAGTTTTCAAGACATCAGGAACGGAGTTCAAACATTAATCCTCGAACAATTTATGAAATTCAACGGCATCCATAAATTGATAATTTGGATTATTTCCTACATTTCTTCTAAGCCTATTTAAATTGGAAGGAGTTGCAGCTTTCTTTGTCAGCAAAACATAGAAACTGTTATCAAAAGAATAGTTAGAAGTAACCATTGCCTTTGATTCACTAACCTTTTTTGCTATCTCCTTTGAATCCAAATTCCTGGTATTGCTTAGTCGGAATTTTGCATCGGCCAAAAGTAATCTCTTATCATTCACATGCAATAGCATATCTGCAGAAGATTTCTTATCAGCATGATGTTTTTGAGAAATAAATCTTTTGCTGTCCAACAATCAATCTTGATTCCCTGATAATTGCCAATCTTAAATTTCGCCATAGTTCTCTACGTATTTCTGAAGAGTATCAAAAGACTTGTTGAATGATTCAAATACAGGTTCAATATCACAGCCCAAATTCTTATAGTAGAACGAATCTGTACCTTCACTTTGCTCTGCCAGATAAAAGCGAGTAGTATTCAACAAGCCCTCTTTTTCAGAGATATACCTGATAGCCGATACCATATCGGGATTGTGACTCGTGATGAGTATCTTGGTTCCAAATGTTTTGTTGATGCGAACAAGAAGATGCGCCAACTCAACCACCCATTGTGGATGAAGATTTGTTTCAGGCTCATCAATCTCCAACAAAGTGTTTTCTGTCAGCCACCCGTTTTCTATCAGACGAAGCATATAAACCAGCGGTTTGAATCCCGATGCTATATCTTCAATTCTAATATCCTTACCATTGTTGCTGTGATAAACTAAATCAACAGCATCGAAATTTTCCTTTTCTACAATAGAACCATCTATCATTTTATTAATAGAATGAAGTAATTCCTGTTTGCCGGTAATCTCACTTCCTTTTTCATTTACATGAACCACTTTATGTGCCAAGGAAGTCATCAGAACCCTATCTGATTGACGAAGAGAAATAGCTGCTGGTGTTCCTATATATATGGCATTATTTAAACTATATATCTTTCCAAGTCTATCAACAAGCAATTCCACTTCATCTTCCTTAAAGCTTATGCTGGCAGGAAAGCCATCCTTTTCCCGATATACAGAAGCGATTTTCTCTTTCAAGTAACTGATGGGACGATTTTTTTTGTTGTTTTCATATTTCTGAAGATATTCAGAAAACAGCTGAATGGAATTTCGTTCTATATCCTCATGAACATGATTTTGTTCAGTAATCCCAAAAAGATTAAGCACTCGACGCACCTGCTGAGGATTCTGCTCTTTCTGAAGGAAGTTAACCAGCATGTCATCAAGTGAACCAATCGCTCTTTTATAATAAAAATCGAGCTTCTCCACACCACCATTACTCAATGTTACCATTGTCATTAATGATAAGGTATGGTCAAAAAATCGTTTTTTATCATCATCCAGATAATTTGAGATATCATCCAGCGCAGTAGAATATTTCTCTAATGATTTGATAATCACATCTCTGAAATCAGAGAAAAAGAAACTGTCTAACACAGACAATGTATTGACGATATAATACAACCAACGGGACATAGTGCTTTTTCCACAGCCATTGCTACCCACGATAACTGTGATACCCTCTATTTCGATATCAGCATGCCCTATAGCATGATAATTGTCTATATTAAATTTATACTTGCTCATTATTCAAACTATTTTAATGCAAAAAAACGATGTTTTTGTGTAACCTCCAAATTTTCATAGCACTTTTTACTGCCAAGGGTTCATAAAAGCCAGATTCCTATCACGAATATAAGTATAAAAGACTTAAAATGAGAGAATTTATTTTGGAAATCTAGATTTTATACCTATTTTTGCACATCAAAAAAGAAAAATAAAGAAAAAGTATGAATATCAAGGAGAATTATCAACAATATGTAAGCCGATACGCTTCTGAGGTGGCTGCCCTGAAGCGTAAGAATACGGGATTCATAACGGGCGAACTGCTGGCTTTTGGCGGCATCCTCGCCTTTCTGATCTGCTATTTCGCATTGGATGGGGATACACAGAACTATCTGATGGGGGCGGCGTTGTGCCTGATTGCCTATCTGGGAATCAGACGACTTGACGACAAGAACAAGGAGAAGATAGAGCATCTTTCGGCATTGCTCAAGGTTTATCAGGACGAAATCAAGGCTTTGGAGGGCGATTTCTCGCCTTTCGAGACGGGCGATTCCTATCAGAATCCGCAGCATCCTTATTCCTTCGACCTCGATGTTTTCGGCAAGAGTTCGCTGTTCAACCGCATCTGCCGAACCATCACATCGGGCGGTTCGGAGGCACTCGCCAGGAATCTTACCCGGGAAACGCCTTTGGGCATGGAGGAAATCAAAAGAAGAAGGGATTTGCAGAAGGAATTGGCTGGAGAAGGCGAAAACTGGCGGATGGAATTCCTGGCACTTGGCGAAAAGAACAGAAGCCAAACTGCGGATGGCAAAATGGTGAATGGCAAGATGAAAAAGATTGATTCTGCTGCGGTGGCGGATGCGATGCAGAAGGTTTCGAAGATGGAGGTGCCGGCATGGTTTGGGTCTCCGGTATCGCTCGTTATCGGATGGCTGCTGATTATCGGAGTCGTTGGTTCCGTGATTTTGTCGATATGCAATATGTTTTCGGTGGATTTCGCCTTGTGGTGGGTGTTGGTTCAATACATGGTGGTATTCTTCGTCTGCAAGCAGACACTTGATAAGATAGATAGCAATGGCGGCAAGCTTCGCCATCAGCTCATCGCCTATGCCCAGATACTTCAGCTTATCAACAGGCGCAATTTCCATAGCGAATCAGGCAAGGAGATGCAGAATTCCCTAGCAGATGCCCTGCCTTCCTTTGCCCAACTGGAAAAGATATTGAAGGGGTATGACAGAAGAGGCAATTTCCTCGGTCTTTTCTTCACCGATGCCTTCATGCTGAGCGATTTCTTCCTGGTTCGCAGTTTCCTGAAATGGAAGAATACCTATATGGTGAAGATGGAGGAATGGATGCATATCATCAGCGAGATGGATGCAATGGTTTCGATGGCGAATTTCAGATATAATCATCCGGAGGCGGAAGAGGCGGAATTTGTTTCGGGAAGTCCGGAAGCAGATACCGAAAGCGATGTTTCTGAAAATGCAGGAATCGGAAGTCCAGAAATCGTGTTCGAGGGAAAGAATCTCTATCATCCTTTCCTGGGTGCCAAGGCGGTGAAGAACGATTTCACCATCAAGGACGACAACTATTATATCATCACCGGAGCCAACATGGCGGGAAAGAGTACCTTCCTGCGTTCGCTGGGCGTGAACTATATCCTGGCAATGGCGGGTATGCCGGTGTTTGCGGATCAGCTGAAGATTTCCCGTTTCAGATTGTTCTCGAGCATGAGAACCACCGACGATTTGACGCATGGCATCTCTTACTTTAATGCTGAGCTGATAAGACTGGAGGAGCTGCTGAAGTTCTGCAGGGAAAGTGCTGAGGGAAAGTGCTGCAAGGAAAGTGGAGAAGACAATAAGGAGCCACTCCGAACGCTGATTATTCTGGATGAGATTCTGAAGGGAACGAATTCATTGGATAAGCTGAATGGTTCGAGAAAGTTCCTCGAAGCCATCGCCAAACAGCCGGTGAGCGGCATCATCGCTACCCACGATCTGGAGCTCTCCAAGATGGAGAAGGATGCATCAGGAAAATTCCACAACTATTGTTTCGAGATAGATTTAGGCACGGATGTTACCTATACTTATAAGATACAGAAGGGTGTGGCAAGAAACCAGAATGCCACCTTCTTACTGAATAAGATTCTGGAAAAATATTAGAATAAAAAGAGAAACTCCCGATAGTTTGATCAGTTTCAAATTATCGGGAGTTTTCCTTTTAAATTAAACATTATAACTCCACGCTATCCAGGCGGAATTTGAGCAAGCCGGCTGGTACCTTTACCATTACCTCTTCACCTGCCTTCTTACCCAGAAGGGCCTTGGCGATAGGCGACTTGATGGAAATCTTGCCACTATGGAGATCTGCCTCGTGAGGATTTACTATGGTATAATTCATGCTGCACTTGTTGGCGAGATTGGTAATCTTAATCTTGCTCAACAAGCCAACGGTATCGCTCTTCAGGCGAGACTTGTCGATGACACGGGCATTCTCCAAGACCTTCTGCTTGAAGCTGATGCGGCTCAAAAGCTTGCCCTGCTCACGCTTGGCTGCATGATACTCGAAATTCTCACTGAGGTCGCCCTTATCGCGGGCCTCAGCTATCGCATCGCGAACGGCTGGCAACTCTACGTTAACCATGTGTTGAAGTTCGGCCACGAGCTCATCGTAACCTTCCTGAGACATATATTCCATTTTCTCTGATAATCTTAATGAATGATGTTTTTAATTTTCGGGGTGCAAAGTTACTAGTAATTCATGAAAACACCAAACATTTTTGATAAAAAGTAAATAAAAAAAGAGAAGATGTGCAGCCATGACAGACAACACATCTTCTCCTTGAATATATCATTATCCCCAAACTTCCTCGGAAATCTCTCTCACCAGATCTATCTTTGCCCACTGCTCAGCATCGGTCAGTTTATTACCAATCTCGCAAGAGGCGAAACCGCATTGAGGACTGAGACTGAGCCGATCGAGGGGGATATATCTGGCTGCTTCTCGGATGCGGGCGATGACCGTAGCCTTATCTTCCAACACCGGAGATTTGGAGGTTACCAGACCCAGCACCACCTTCTTGCCATCAGCCACATACTTCAACGGCTCGAAACCACCCGAACGCTCATCGTCATACTCCAGATAGAAGGTATCTACATCCTCATGAGCGAAGAGATAAGGAGCTACGGCATCGTAGGCACCCTTGGTGGCATAGCAGGAATGATAATTGCCACGGCATACGTGGGTGTTGATGGTCAACCCCTCAGGTTTGCCCTCGATGGCAAGATTGTTCACCTTGAGATATTGCAGGGCTTCCTGCTCTAGGGTGAACCCTGTGCCCACCTTAGCCTTCCAGTAATCACTATCCACAATCATTCCCCAGGTGCAGTCATCCAGCTGGACGGTACGGCAACCGGCTGCATAAATCTCCTGGAAGAAGGTGCGGTAAGCCTGAGCAATATCCTCAATCAGCTGGGTAGTGTTAGGATAGAACTTGCGGGTGTTCTCGGCATTCTTGCCACGGAACAGTTCGGCAAGGAACTGAGCCGGAGCAGGAACCGTCTGCTTTGCCTCGAAGATATATTCGCCATTGGCATCCAACTCCTCAAACTGCTTCACAAACAGGAAATCCCTGATAAAAGGATGATTCTCGCCGGTAATCTTGCCGGTCAGTTGGATAGAGCCCTTGGTTGTCTCCTCGCCATGAAACTGGTAGCCATGCTCCAGTTCGATATGCTCCACGCCATTGAATCCCCACATAAAGTCGAGATGCCAATAGCTACGGCGGAACTCGCCATCGGTGATATAAGGCAGGCGATGCGCCTTCTGCTGACTGATGACCTCAGTAATCAGGCGGTCTTCTACGGCGCGAAGGTCGGTGGCAGAAATCTTGCCATCAGCAAACTTAGCTCTCGCTTCCTTCAACTCTGCAGGGCGCAAATAGCTGCCCACTGCCTCAAAATGTATATTTCTTACGTTGCTCATATTTTTATCTCCTTATTATTATTTGATGTGAATGACTTTTTATCCTGTCATTACCGATGAATGACGCTTTGCATCCGGAATTGCGAGTGCAAAGGTAAGAAGAAGAATTTTATTTGCCAAATATTCTCCGTAATTCAGAAAAATATACTATCTTTGCAGCGAATTAAGCAAATCAGCAGAATATTATTCTGCAAGAATCAGTAAAAAATAGAAATAAAGAAACAATGACAACAGAAGAAAAACTTGATGAAACAGACATCAGAATACTGAAGTTACTGCAGCAGAACTCCCGACTCACCGTGAAGGAACTTGCCGCAAGAGTACACCTCTCCCCTTCTCCCACCTTCGAGCGGCAGAAGCGGCTGGAACGCGAGGGATACATCCAGCGATATGGAGCCATCGTAGACCATCACAAGTTGGGGCACAACGTAATCGTGCTCTGCAATATCCGGCTCAAGCAGCATACCCATGACCTGATTCAGCAATTCATGGATACCGTGCAGGCCATCGACCAGATAACGGAGTGCTACAACACCACTGGTGATTACGATTTCCAGATCAAGGTATATGCCCGCGATATGAAAGCCTATCAGGACTTCATGCTCAACACCCTGGGAAACATCGACTGCATAGGAAGTCTGCACAGCATCATCGTGATTGGAGAAATCAAGGATTCGCATTATATTCCCGCAGCAAAATAAGGAGAAACGTGATGAAAGCAAAAAATATATTGATGATATGCCTGTTTATTTCCGGACTTTTCTCCCTCCCATCCAAGGCACAGCAGCCTGGAGAAACCGTCAGTTCTCAAACCATCAGGAAACTGGGCGAGAAGCATTTCTTCTCCATCTCCACTATTCCTGATGATATCTTCCGCCTGATGCAGGGCAAGACATACAAGAAGAACTGTACCATGGCAAGAAGCGAACTGAGATACATAAGATGCCTGCACGTAGACAAGGACGGCAGAAACATCGTGGGAGAAATGGTGGTGAACAGGGCAATAGCCACAGATGTGCTCGATATTCTGAAAAAGCTATACGAGGCAAAATATCCGATAGAACGGATGAGACTCATTGACTACTGGGATGCCGACGACGAAAGGGCGATGAGAGCCAACAACTCCTCCAGCTTCAACTTCCGCTTCATCTCGCATACCCATACGGTATCGAAGCACGGAAGGGGACTGGCCGTAGACATCAACACCCTCTACAATCCTTACTACAAACGACTGAAGAACGGCAAGGAAGTGGTGGAACCTGCCACCGCCCGCCCCTATCTGGACCGCAGCAAGAACCACGCTTATATGATAAAGAAAGGCGACCTCTGCTACCGGCTCTTCAAGGCAAAAGGATTCCGATGGGGAGGTGACTGGAAACACAGCAAAGATTACCAGCACTTCGAAAAATAGAAATGCAGGAAAGAACAGCCAGCAAGGAAAGGACATAAAAAAAGACTATGCCTATGTTACATCATTTCTTTAGTAACTATGGCATAGCCTTTTATTATCCTAACGATCTTTTTTATATGTAATACAAATTTAATTCACCTACTACAGCCTTTTTATAATACATTGTAACTAGCTGTACCAGACAGAATTATATTCTCTACGTTCATCGTCCTCATTATAGAGGTTCTCATATTCAAGGTTCATAGCCTCGAATGATTCCAATGTCTGTTTCATGATAATTCCTCCTCTATTTATTAAGTTCAACTTTTAATATGGCAAAATTACTAAAAAAAACAGATTTCTGATGTCAATATTTCAGAAAACTTTTGTATTTTTGCACCATCTCTGCACATCAGGGGCAAAAAGTGCAAAAAAACAGCTCTGTTCAAGAGCCATGCAAGATAAAAAACAAGAAACAAGATGAAGATATTACATACTTTACGACTCGACAGAATGAAGTGGCGCCACTGGGTACTGCTGCTGTTGCTCATCCTCGTCACCCTTACCAAGATGATTCCGCTCTGGGGAGTTATCTACACCTACCATGTTTATCCCGTTATCGGCAGCCTTCTTTCGCCCATCTCAGGCATCTTTCCCTTTGCCGTGGGCGATATTTTCATTGCTCTCAGCATCGCCTGGGTCATCCTCTATCCTATCTACGAGATGGGATTACGGAAGAAACTCGCCCGTCGTTTTATCTTTCTTGCTGCAAAGAGCGGCGGCTATCCGAAGAAAAAGGCGGTTTTCGGGAGGGTAATTGAATATCTGCTGTGGATATATGTATGGTTTTATGCAGCTTGGGGACTGAACTATTCGCAGCCTGTTATCTATTATAGAGTTGGCATGCAGCCTGCTGAGGTTTCGGAAGAGAAGTTCCGGAAATTTGCCTACCAGTATGCCGACAGCCTCAACCTTTTGAGTGAAGAACGGAGAGGGAAGAGTGAAAAATTCAATTGTATTGTGGATGATAAACTGAAGAATCGGGTGCGGGATGCGGTTCTGAAGGAATATAACAAGATAGGCTATCGGGAGGGCATCAATCCGCCTTTCAACCAGCATCCGCATGCCAAGACGATGGTGTTTACGCCCATCAGTTCGATGTCGGGTGTAACCGGCAGCATGGGACCATTCTTCTGCGAATTTACGCTGAACGGCGATATTCTTGCACACGATTATCCTGCTACCTATGCCCATGAGTTTGCTCATTTTCTGGGCATTGCTAACGAAGGAGAGGCGAATTTCTACAGTTATCTCGTCTGTACGGCATCACAGGATAAGGCGGTGAAATTCAGCGGATATTACCACATTCTGCCCCATGTATTATATAATGTATTCGACATCCTCGGCGAAAAGGAAGGTGAGAAATATCTGAAACATATCCGTCCTGAGATAATCAGGCTGCTGAAAAGCGACCGCCAATACTGGCAGGGCAAAAGATGCAAGGCACTGGATGCTGCCCAGGATTTCTTCTTCGAACTCTATCTGAGAGGCAACCATGTAGAAGGCGGCAGAAAGAGCTATGCCGGTGTCATCGGTCTGATTCTGGCTTGGAAGGACAAGCAGGAAAAATCTCTTATGAAAAGATGATAGAAATAACTACATGAGAAAGAAAAGACGATTGGCGCGCGCTCTTGCACCAATCGTCGTTCGCATATATTTGAATATAGAAAGTAATCTTTTTTCCTTGTATAAGAGGACTAATATATTATTATGTTAAACCTATTCTGTTTTTTACTTCTGCTGTGCAGATCTCCACATTCTTAGTCCTGGTCTTCCATCCTTACCCATTCCCTTGCGAGAACCTCTCTGGGTAAAGCGCTTCATCATCTGTCGCTCCAGTTCGTAAACACGCTGAATCTGCTGCTGGCTCAGGAACTGCGAATACTTCTTGTAGTATTTCTGACGGATATTGAGAATCTTTTCGCTCATCTCAAAACGCTGCTTGATTTCCTGTTCGGTTTGAGCATCCGTTTTCATTTCGCCCTTCTTGTGATGAGGGCGAGGACCTAAAGCCCATACCTCTTTCTGATAATCAGTATAGGTCTCGATAAACTTAGCGTTGGTCTTTTCATCAAGCCCCAAATTCCGAGAGATGTACTGAGCCTGCTTTTCTGCCAACTGTTCACGACTGAGGCGCTGCTTCTGGTTAGGCGCCTGTGCACATACATTTGTAGTAACCGTCATCATGGCGATGACCATCATTAAAATACCAAAAATTCGTTTCATAACTCTATCATTTTAAATTATTATTGAATCCGTTTAATTGTTGAGGAACACATCCTCCTGATATACAGAGAGAAGATAAGCCTGATCGGCAGAAGACAGCTGAGCGAAAGCCTTATCAACCTCCTGTATTCCGTTATTCACCTGTGAAGGCTGGGAAGAAGAGGCTGAGAAATCGATGTTGAGTACCAGAAGTACTGCCACCGATGCAGCCACAGCTATTGCAGCCGTCCAAATCACCTTCCTCAGAGATCGTTTCTTCAGCTGTATCCTGACAGGTGCCAGTTTGTCATTCTTCACCTGCTCCAGGATATTGGCTTCCATCTCCTTGAAGAATCCTTCTGGCGTAGAATAAGGCATCCGCTTACCCACCTTACCGAAGTCAAACTTCCCGGTTTTGTTGAAATCAAAATTTGTATCCATATTCTTTTCCATTTTGAATAACCATTTAAAAACTCACAGAACTCTCACTTAATCGTTCGAATTCATGTACTTGATAATTTTCTCCTTGGCAACATGATAGCTTGCCTTGATACTGGCTGGCGTGGAATCAGCGACCTTCGCTATTTCGTCGAACCCAAGTTCATCGTAATATCTCATATTGAATGCCAGCTGCTGCTTAGGCGGAAGCGAGAGAATCGCTTTCTGCAGTTTTACTGCCACCTTATCATCGAAGTCGATATAATTATCTGCTGGGATGAGACTGACGCCCGTTGAATCTGATTCTAGAGAAACTTCTTCCTGTTTCCGTTTGCTGATGAGCCGCAGGGCCTCGTTGGTAGCGATGCGGTAAATCCAACTTCTCAGTGAGCAGTCGCCCCGATATTGATTGAACGAGCGATAGATTCTCACAAAAGTTTCCTGCGAAGCATCCTGTGCATCATCATGCGAAACCACCAATCGGCGTATATGCCAGTAAACCGGTTCCTGATACTTCATCATCAGCATTCTGAATCCGTTCTCCGGACACTCCTTCAGCGTATCCACTATGCCTTTGTCATTTACACTCATATTCGTTTATTTTCATGAACGTTACGATTATATGACCTTAAGAAAAGGGAAAAGTAAAAAGCGGGATGCATTTTTTTCGATACCTGCTTAATTTTTCCTCCTTTTTTCTCTTTTAATATCATAGAGAAGAGAAAAAAGGAGCTATTTCTCCGCTTTCTCAAAGAAAAAGTATATATTTGCAAACGGATTGCGGATATCAAAAAGATATATCGATATGAAGAAAGAAAAGAATTTTTCAGAAACTGATTTTCACCGACAACCAGTTTGAGCACGATCTTTACCAGACGATAGAAGACATCGGCAATTTCTATTATGGCAGAGACAGCAAGAACAGCATCATTCTGAAGATGCTCTATATAGAGGGATTCCGGGGCAAGGACGTAGCCGCTCAGTTGGGCATATCCCATTCAGCCGTTACCCAGCGTTGTCAGAAGATGATGCACGATGTAGTGATTCCTTATTTCAAGAGATACTTCGATGCATCGGAATACGGAAGCTACCTGTCGTTCGCGGAGGAAGACACCTGTATCGAAAGTGCTCCGAAGATGTCGATGCCGAGAATGATGTCCGAGTGCATGCGCTGCGAGGAAGCGACTGATAATGGCAATAACATATTTAATAATAAGAATAATATGGAAGAAATGAAGAAGGGAAGAATCACTCCTCACTGGATTGATTCATTAAAAGAAAACGAGATTTTTGTGTTTGGCAGCAATCTGGCTGGCATGCATGGTGGTGGTGCAGCCCGCATTGCCCGCCTGCATTTCGGTGCCGTCATGGGCAAGGGTGTAGGCTTGCAAGGTCAGAGTTATGCCATCCCTACGATGCAGGGCGGCGTGGAAACCATCCGTCCATACGTGGATAGATTCATCGCCTATGCCAAGCGACATCCCGAGAAGCATTTCCTGGTAACCCCAATAGGTTGCGGCATCGCCGGTTTCGAAGCCGAAGACATCGCCCCATTGTTCGAGAAGGCAAAGGAGATGAAGAACATCAGCCTGCCGGAGAGTTTCTGGGAGGTGATACAATAATTTTCTGAAGAAAGAGTGGAATATAGGTTTTGAAAGAAAAAGGAAAAAATCATGCAGAACTTGAAAGAAACTTTAGAATCATTTTCCTTGAGTGAGGATACACGGAGAAAAATTCTGAACGAAGACCACCCATTCGGGAATCAGGGCACCCCATTCATCCCTTCTGAATTCAAGGAAATCGCTCAGATAGCTTTAGCCGGTCACTTCCTGGTAACTGCTGGAGTACAACAGGTAACAGTACAACCCACATGTGTGGAATTCTACTATCACGAAGAGGCCGAGGGTGGCATCAAAGACCCCATCGTATATCATCGCAACCCCAAGAGTGGTTCTCCCAAGAGCATCTTGAAGTTGGGCATCCTGCACAACCATGTTTCCGGAATCGACATCACGTTCGAGAAGGGCACCCATCCCGAAGATGCCATCAGGGCATCCCTGCTGATACGTGAGTTTTCGGTAGATGGAAATCCACCCGACAGTCGTTCCACCTTATTATATGATATGCTTTATTCGCAAGCCTCCATCTTCGATGGCTTCTCCATCAAATGGGTTGATGGAGAAGAAAAGGCAGAGGTAGAAGCTGATGTGCGCAAGAACGTGGCGAAATATGATGAAAACGGCCAGAAGATGCAGGCAAAAGAGCATCTGAAACTTCTCGACAAAGGGTTCACACTGACAAAAGACAGGAAGCATATCCAAGACCCACGACCATGGCAATTTAAAAAGATACAGGTATGATAGCAGATAGAGATACGAATCAGGTATTCGTTTCAGAATGGCTTCCAAAGGTTCATCCCGCATTCTTCAGCCGTTTTTCGGAGTTACTGAAGAATGTCCACATCAATATGGCTCTGTTATCAAACACAGCCGATATCTGGTGTCGTGACTACATGCCGATTCAACTAGCCGAAGAGGATTTCCTGCAATATCGGTATTATCCCGATTATCTCACAAAGAAAGAATCAGACAAGCAATATATTACGGATTCAAAGAGCGTGTGCAAAGCTTTGAAACTACCCAATATCCAAGCCACCGATTTGATAATAGATGGCGGGAATGTGGTAAAAGCCCATGATTGCATCATCATGACAGAGAAAGTTTTTCATGAAAACGCTCAATATCCGCAAGCAGAAGTATTGAATGAGTTGGAGCATCTATTTCATTGTGAGGTCATCATGCTTCCATGGGATAAATATGAGAAATATGGGCATGCTGATGGAATAGTGAAACCAATAGACGAGTCACGTCTTCTAATGACCAACTATGCTGATTACGACCAGGAACTTGCAGAAGAATTCGAGCGACGGCTTAGCACCCGTTTTCGGATAGAGAAGCTACATTATCATGTTCAGCGAGCAGATAAGCGAAATTGGGCATACATCAACTTCCTGCAAGTTGGCAACAACATCGTTCTGCCAGCTATCAACACAGAAGAGGATGAGCAAGCTATGGAGCAAATAAAAACATACTATCCATCATGTACTATCTACCAGTTGGATAGTGAAGAGATCATTAAACAAGGCGGAGCCTTGAATTGTATAACTTGGAATATTAAGAATTAATTATTATGGCATTTATACATCACACAGAAGAAGAGCAAAAGCGATTCTGGGAACTCATGAATCGTTTTGAAAACGAGGAAGAGGCTATCAAGAATGGATTCTTTAAAGGATTCACAAGAGAAGAAGTGATATTTATGGGAGAAATGGATGTCGTCGAGTTTGGAAATAAGTATTATCAGCTCTGCTATTACTACATGACTGAATTAGATTTAGATTATTAGCAGCTTATGTTAGGAGCAATTATAGGAGATATTGCTGGCTCAAAATATGAGTTCAACAATACGTTTGATTATGATTTCGAGATGTTCGGAGAGGGATGCGACTTCACCGATGATACCATTTGTACGGTGGCGATAGCCGATGCGATACTGAACGGACGAAGCTATCAGGAAAGCCTGCTGGATTGGTGCCGCCGCTATCCTTCCCCGAAAGGAGCGTATGGCGGAAGATTCGCGGGGTGGATTCGTTCTCTTGATCCGCAGCCATATAATAGTTTTGGCAATGGTTCGGCAATGCGAGTATCGCCGGTGGCTTGGCTATTCGATGACCTGTCGCAGGTTTTGGAAGAGGCAGAGAAAACGGCTCTTCCTACTCATAACCACCCCGAAGGAATCAAGGGAGCCAAAGCCGTGGCTCATGCCATCTGGCATTTCCGCAAGAACAGATTCTCAGAAGAATCTAAGGAGTGTAAAGATAAGAATTCTAAAGAATCTGATGATAAGGCAATGAAAGCCTTCAGGGAAATTGCCCGAAGCTACTACGAAGATTTCGATACCCGAGATTATCCGAAAGGCAAATTCGATGAAACCTGCATGGATGCCGTGCCATTATCTTTCTATCTCCTCTCGCAAGCCTCATCCTTCGAGGATGCCATCCGCCTAGCCATATCTCATGGCGGCGATAGCGATACCATCGGAGCCATCGTTGGCTCCATCGCCGAAGCCCGCTTCGGTATTCCGCAAGAAATAAAAGAGAAGGCAATCTCTTATCTTCCGAAAGATATGAGAGAAATATCGGCTAGAATAAAGTGTTGCAACTAGGCTCAGCAAAGCTGCTGACTGCAGTCAGCAGACCTGCCGACTAGGCTCGGCAGACCTGCTGAGCCTAGTGGCAACTTCTGAGAAGGTATCTTCTGGAACCCGAGGAGTAATGTCTTTCAACTCACGAAGACGCTTGCATCAACCTATTGAGTTGACTCCTTTATCCCATCGAGCCGACTCCGTCATCCAGTAGAACCAACTCATTCTACTAAATCAATCCTATCTACAACCTTCTCCAGGCAGTTAATCATTATGATACTGCTTATCAGAAATCGTGGTCACAATAGCACTCAGCTGCTGCATTTTCTCCTCATTTATTTCCTGCACATAATTTTTTTTTTCGAAAAAACTTTTTTCGTGTGCGTATAAACTCGACGCTAAATCTAAAAAGAATCTGATACAATACCTTATAGATACCCCAAAAATTACGCCCCGACGTAGACTTTACTACATGGCGACGTAATCTTTCCTACGTCCCGACGCAGAGATTCCTACATCGCCATGTAATTTCAAGGACAACGGGAAATGAAAGATGTATTAAAACAATTTGCTGGAAAATGCGAAATAAAGCCCAAATAATTTGGTGTTATCGAAGAAAAACTATAACTTTGCCACCAATAGAATTTATCAAACAATATAATTTATCAATACTGCGTTAAATTAACATTTAATCGTCTGTAAATCAATAACTTACATTAAGAAATGCTTATGAAAACTTAACTATAAAAAGTTGGTCAAGTCACTGATTT
>OHFR01000054.1_pt1 | contig 64088 bp, 70 predicted proteins | sample 1567531 | NCBI WGS metagenome assembly OHFR01 (sample SAMEA3879597, study PRJEB24766) | human gut metagenome | biome: human-associated habitat; feature: feces | place: USA | collected 1985/1987
CTTCGAAACCATATCTACAATCATCTTGTCGTCAGCATCATCCAAAGATACTACTCGTTCGTTTTCGTCCAAAACAGTTGTCGAAGAAATCGCCGGTTTTAATGCTTCAAGCTCAGTATCCGTATCCAACAAATATACAGGTGCTCTTTTCATGTCAGCAGGGATATTGTATGTTTCTCTAAATGTTGATTCGGCATGGTCTAATTCATATTTGAGCTGACTGATTTGCGACATTTGAATCATTATCGTCTCATTTTTCTCGGTTAGTCGTTCTTTGAAGGTATCATAAATACTACGTGCCTTTTCCTGATTTTGCTTAAGCATATTACGGGCTCTGGCCAGCAGATCTGTCAAAGACATTGCTTCAAGGTCTCTGCTTGAAATATCACCATACGCCAATTCACTTTCCAAAACCTTTATACAAAAGGCTCTAAAACTGCGAATAAGCTCCTGCGTTTCCGCCGTTGCTTTTTCTATAAATGCATTAAGCTCCGTAATTTGCTCATTTTTTGAAGCTATCTGACTTTCTAAACGCTGAATGATTAATTCCATTTCCTTGACGGATTTCATATTACCCCTCCTTCGACTTTAATATGGCAGTAGGATCCTTCTTTTCTGCAGCATTTTTTAATTCCCACTTATAAAAGCTACTGTCCTCAATATGCAGCGAATCAGATATCTTTTCCATTTCTTCAATGATAATTTCATATGTATTAAGCGCATTTTCTCTATACTGAAGGGCCGTTGTAACGGCACCTGTATTTCCGGTAGTTAAAACCTCTGAAATACTTTGAAGATAAATTGCAAGATCATTTTTAAGCATGCTCTCAATTGCTTCTTTTATCGGCTTTTGATTATCCTGCACCGAAAGAGAGGTAATCTTTGGAATCATCACATCTAATTGCCCGTCAAGAATAGAAGTATAATGGGAGGCCGCTTCGTAATTTGAATAGGCACCGTTTGCCAAATGGATATCAACAACGGTAACCTCTGCCAACAAATCACGCACATCGGCAATGATATTCTTCAGCTCATTATAATCGTCTTCTTTCTTTAAGTCCGAGAAAGTGACTCGATATGCCTGCCTTTCCCCGTTTTCATCCACATAAATCCGCGTAGTTAATAATCCGAAGGCAAAGATAACAACATACAGCATCACAAATGCTACAATGAGTTTTTTACAGTTCCTTTTTACCAATCGAAAGAGCTTATATATTTTACCGTTATGTTCAACGGTTTCCTTTTTTGCCGCGACATTGATAGTGTCTATATTCCATCTCTCATTTTTTCTCATTATCCACACCTGCATGCAGATCTTCTCGTTCTTCCTTGCTTACAAAATTACAGTTATACAGGAACTCAACACCGGTAGGAATTACCTCTCCAACTCTTTCTAAATAAATAAGATTCCCACCGCAAGAGTTACACATGACTCTTCTTTGTACATCTCTTGTTTGAAATGCTCCGGTTAAATAAATTTGAGAGGACTTATGCACCCGCCTAATACATTCGTCTGCCGTTTCTCCAAAAACCTTTATCCACGGAAAGTCAGTTCTTGTAGCCTTTTCCAACTCATTGACTTTATATCTGCGATTAACAGCGAGCTGAAACTGTGCGGCAGTCGGGCCGGTATCTCCGTCCTTTCGCTGTATTTCCGTACAAAGGACACCCATCATATTTCCGACATTAGCAAATTCTGCAACCTGAATCGGTTCAAGTTTTTCCTTTAAGATGAGAGGCTTACCATATGTTACAATCTCGGTCTGCAGGGTGCCTATAGGGCTAACATATCCACAAGCCTCACATTTGATATGCTTATCTACCATTTTTGTAGAGACCATTCCTCTTACTTGCACCCAAACTTCTTCCTTAAGAAGCTGCACATATTCCCTTGCCTGCTCCTCTGTTAGACTGTAAATACTTATTTTAGGAAAATCCTGACGCCCATTGCGCCTAACAGTTTTCATAGTAAAAGTTACTCTATAAGTTTTCGATTCCTCGTTAAACAAAACAACAGGAACTGTATCAACAACTCCGAAAAAGTTGAACGAATTTTCTCTTGCCATAAAAATCCTCCTTAACAATATGCCGTAATCACGGTCCACGTAACGACCCCGGACGCATCCAAGGTCTTGTTTATCATGCACTCTGGTTATTTTTTTCTTTATCCGAATGAGTGCAATTTCCGGAAGAAAGTATTTCCTTAATTCTTTTTTTAGCTTCCTTCTTAAAATATTGCGGGTCATTTACGAGAGTTTCCGCCATCGTGTACACTGCGTTTAAATTTTTTTCTAACACTTCTAAGAACTCATCGGGCGTCACAGTATAGTCATAAGCTGTATAGATAAGTCTTGCACTGCCTTCATAGAAAGCACGTACAGTAATAGAATCCCATCTTTTTTCGGGCGATCTTTTATCAAGAAGCCGGGTGTATTTTGTCATAAACCTATTGAAAATCACAGAATATTTGTCCGACAGTCTTTTGGTTTCACAACCGCCAACCCACTCAATCAAACTGTGCTTTTCTCCACACACACGGGCTTGATTTATGCCTTTACAACCACCGCACCCGTTTATATCTTGCAGAAAATACCTAATCTTTTCATCAGCTTCTTCATCTGTTTTATCCTTTGCAAAACTACCGAGCTTGCCAAAAGGATATATTCTACATACAGCCGGCTTATGTGACTGCACTCGACAATATGCTTTCCCGTCTTTTCGACCAAGAAAATAACAGGTTGTTGTTCCGTCCGGCTCTTGTCGATACCTTAGTCTAACAATCGGAACATGTGAATTTTCTCCGACATACATATCCGTGTACTTCTCAAGAATTGTTTCTACATTCTTTCCGGTTGCTTGAACAAGGTTGTACAAGTCAAAGGGAGACAATAAAATGTCCTCTCTGTTGTGACAACACTCTCCACACTGAACACAGGCAATTGGTGCTTCATCCTGTTCTTCATAAAAATCCAGTGTGCCGTCCTCAAGTGCTTTTACCAGGTGCTCCAAATGATTATTCATGACCCTATTTTCCTTTCTGCGCCATACATTCAGCGGCGACTTTACAAATTAAAAATTCCATAAATCTATTTGAATGTACGGTTATAATATGGTCGGAAATAGGGTGCCGTTTCAAGAAAACAATTTGATTAAAGTAAAAGCGTCAATAAACCCCAAAACGGTAAGAACCATACCGCCTACTGCACAACATAGAATAAAAGCCAAAATGATATAATCTCTGACTGTCAGCTTGTTTTTGTTTTTTATCGGGTTTTGCAAAATCAACAAGCAGACGCTCAAAAGTAAAAGAACAACTCCTGTCAAAAGGAAGAGATTAAGTCCTGTCATGGTAAAATCAATTCCCATTATTCATCCTCCCATTCTCTCGTTCCACCGTAACCGGAGGAAAAGGTTATATCCTTGTCTTCAATCAAGACATCATCATTTGAATCATCTAAATCTATAAATTCCACATCTTCCAGTGAATCCTCAATATGGGCCAAGCGCTTTTGTTCCTGAACACTTTTTTCATATATATCACTGTTTCTGAATTCAGAAATGGAATTACGAAACAGTGGACGGTGTTTGTTCCAAAGGTGGATAAGGAAAACAATCAAAGCAATTACGCCTGCCAATATCAAAACATCAATTAAAATGTATAACCAAACCATGATTTCCTCCCTATTTAGCCTTCGAGCATTCGATTATAACAGTTGCAGCTTCGCTCACACCGCAACTGCTGACAGATATTGTGCGACCGTTTTGGATATATTCCGCCTTTAAGATGCCGTTGCCTCCAAAAACAGAATCCATTTCGTCGCAATTATTCATCTGTCCCATAAAGGCCGGCTGAATTTCTTCCATCCCCAACAGCTCAGCAATTTTTTTATTGACATTATTAAAGCTTTCGCGAAACTTGTCCTTTTCTTTAAAAGGGGTACTGCCGAAAACATAAGATGTTATCTGACCGTTATTCAAATAGACAGACAGGTTTCCTTTAATATCACAAAGGCTTACATAGTCATATCCAATCATCTTTTCGCTTTCAACAAAAACATTGTCTTTGGATATTGTTATCGCCGATGTTTCCTTGCCGAGATATGTTCCGGCAATAAAAGCATTGTCAATCGTTGTATACTCCATCTCAGGCATTAAAGGAGCGTTCTCCGCCGGTATGCTTTCAACTTCGGGCTCCTCCGGCTTCGTATCGCAACCGGAAAGAATTGCAATTGCTAATATACACAGCACTATATAAAGTAATGATTTCACTTCTTATCGGTCCTTTCCATTGTAATTTGGGGTATATATCCCTTAAAACCCGACTCATCAAATAATTTCAGCACTGATGCGCATAAAAGATTTTCTCTTGGAGAGCATATCTGAACTATCCACAAATACCCTTCTGAATCCCGAACAGAATATTCAAATAAAACGTAGTTTCCCATCAAAGCCTTCATACTGTTATCAGGTTTGTTTGCATATACCTCATCATTTGTAAATTGAAGTTCAACCGGCTTTAGTTCGGTGGATAATCCCATATAATCAGAAAACGCACTAATGTATCCATCAACGGCACTATCTGCATTCTTTATATCAAAATCATTCTTTTCCAAAAGTACCGTTTCAAATGAAACCCATAAAATGTTATTGTTTTCGTCCGCTTTTGCCCTGATATCACCGTTGTAACCAAATTCTTTTCGGTCATAAACGGTATAAATACCATCGTAATCTTGTTTTGCATCTAAATCAGAAAGTCTTTCAACGCTAATATTTGTGAGTAAACTTTCTTGTTTTTGATTTGCAGCGGTTATGAATATTAACCCTACAATAATACCGATAATACAAAGCCCTGCAATAATAAACATCGGTAGCAATAAAATTTTTCCTTGTCGCATAATACTTCCTCCTTAAAATGGACAGGTTACTATCGGCTTATTTGAGCCACAATGAATACCGCACCATTGCGAACTGTCAGAAGCGGCACATCTCGTACACAAAATATGATAATATGACGTCCATTTGTGTGTCCCGGCTGCACTGCAATAAGAGGTCCATGAGCAACTGTGCTTTACTGAACATTTGCCTGTGAAATTGTGCGAGGCCGTTGCGGCATAAGAACCCGTCGCGGTCGCAGCACACCCACTGCATTTGTAGTAGATAGTTCCGCCGGTGCAGGTTGCTCCCGAGCGTGATGTTTCGACCCAAGAATGATTGAAATATCTTTTTCCGTTGCAGCTACTACAGTTGTCATAATGATTACCGCCATTGTTTATCATGCCACCACGACTACAGGCAGTATTAGCGTCCATCGTTGTACCGCAATTCGAACAGTTTTGATGGTGAGTCCCGACGCTTGTTGAAGAGCCGTTGTTATCATAAACCCATACACCGTTTCCATTATGACCGGTTTTATTAATTGTATCGTCATATGTGTATCCGCAACTGCGAGAACAGTAATAGGTTCTCACTCCATTGTTTGTGCATGATGCGGCTGTGGACACATAAGATGTCATTTGATGCGATGTTAAATCGTCAACCCAGTAGTCACAAACCGTGCAATATCGATAGCAGTATGAAGTAGAATAATATGTCCAATCCGACACCGAATGACTATTGGAATTACACTTATATCCGCAATTAGTACATTCATCCCAATGCTTACTCGAATCGCATTCCATCGTAAAACCGACATGGTTTAATTCTTCCGTATCGACTGTCATCAAAAAATTCTTAGTTGTTGTTTCTTTATAATTTGAACTGCTTAATTCCAAAGAAACATAGCAAATAGAAGTCAAATCAATTTCGTAGTAGCCGGGTACAAGATTGACCGAATATGCGGCTTCTACCCCGGTTGCATCGACAGTTGCAGATATACTGCTGTACTGCTTTGTACCGTTAGAATTCGTGCGCACAAAAGCAATTGTAAGATCATCCAATGTCCCGCTTTTTGATTGAGCGGTGTCGTCAGTCATATATGGTGTGACAGTTCCGGATATTTCGATTTGCGATATTGATAGTGCTATCGTGCATGAATTATTTCCCGAAACAAAGCATCTGTACTTATAAGTTTCACCGCCCAAAGTGCTCGGCAATGAAATTTCTAATTGATAAAATCCGTTTTTCAAATTAGACAGTGTGAATTTACCTTCATCAGAAGTAGTACAGGTGCCTGAAGCCGTTGTATCTCCGTTTCGTTTAATCGTAACGGTCGCACCGGGAATAGGATCGTTATTACCTAAATAATTGTATTTAACCGTTCCGGTAAGACTTCCTGTAGAAACATCGGACTTCGTAACCTTCCCCGATATAACAACATGGCGTCCATCAATTGTTACATAGTCCGGAAAAGCATTTAGACCGGAAAACCTGTATGGAGAATCAATTTGAAAACTATAAGTTCCGTCGGGCAATCCCGAGATGGAATATGAATGCTTTCCGTTTGAACCCTCTGTCAAATAATTGCTGTAATATGCCGTTCCGGTATTAAGATTGGTAAGCTTTACTCTGGTATAGACATAATAATTATCAGTATATGCCCATGTTCCGGTAATGCCACTTGGCGTTCCTCTCAATGGCTGGTACATACTCTCGTATTCAATCACTCCCGACACCGTTCCCTGCCCGGCAGGAGAACGCATTACAATCGGGAATTCATACGGTGAAGACATCCCGGAAAATAAATGATTAGCATCGTCAATACCATACACACCGGCAGTAACATAATTCTGATAAGTTCGATACCCGTATGCTGATACTGAAAGGTTGTAATTACCGTAGGTTAAGAATTTTGAACCGGTTAATAGGGCTTGTGTTCCGCCTGTTTCATATAGATTTGTTGAATAACTTTCAGTGCGAGGGAACCCTCCGGGATTGGAATTATCGGCATTAAACCGGGATGTTGTGGTTACGCTTCCGGTAATAAGCTCTCTTCTTGTGTCCCAAGCACCTGAATTCCATGTTACGGTTTCTTCATAAAATCCCAAGCTGCCAAGCGAACCCAGCTTAAGTTCAACCTTATACGGAGAATTCATTTGACAACCTTCATATCCGCTTTCGGAGATAAAGATTTGTCCGGTTTTGTTATAGAATTCACTATTCGGGAAGGTTACTGCTCCCTGGGCGGACACAGTTATGGTTACGCTTCCTACAGGAACACCCGAAAAGCCCACAAATCCGTTTTGTCCCTCATAGGTAGTTGCGCTAAAACTCCGCGCCCCTGAAACGACCGTAACTTGAGCATTGTCAATTGGAGCCCCTGTACCAAACTGTGTTACTTGAACAAAGACGTGACCCATTCCGTTTGATACACCACCGAGAGCAGCTCCGCTGCCGCCTTCTCGGCTAAGGAACACCCAATAATCCTCAACATTAACAACTCCGGTGAGAATTTGTGATGCTGTCGTGGTTCTTAAATCCGTTCGTTTTACCTTTTTAACATTGCCTGTAAGGTAATAATAAACATACTCATACTCTGCGTCTGCCGGAGGCGGAATAAAATATTCGTCACTTACCGCTGTATCACTATATGCCTTGATAGCGATAATTGCTTCTTTTCGTATTTTGTTAAGCACATCAGCATCTGAGGTTCCTGCAATAATATTGAAGCCCGGGAAAGTTCCCTGTCCTGATTTTGCCGCAAAAAGTGAATACTCTGAATTAGTTCCGGTCGTTGTTAGCCGAGGATATTTTGTTGCCTTTTCGGGCTCGGTTGATGCATATTTGTTCATTATTGAAGTGTACAGAACAGCATTTACATCCTCGGTGGCATTCGTTCCTTTGTTAATCAGACCAGATATAATCGGCACCGAAACAGCAGCCATAATAGCCAATATAGCAATTACAATTAAAAGTTCAGTTAGTGTAAAACCTTTTTTAGAAGTCTTTCGCATACAACCACCTCTGATTAATGTTCATGCTCCACATTTTCGGAGAGAACAGTTTCATCACAAATCCAAACCATCATATAAATTGTATTGTCCGAAAACATTATGTTCATTTCATAACGTAGGCCATTGCTTTCATACATGGTATACATTACCGTTTCATCGGAGATTACCATTTCAATCATTTCATCAACGGTTAGCCCATCGTAGTCTTTAAACTCTCCGCTTGTGTTCATAAGCATAAAAGGCTCCGAAGGATTACCAAGCAGTGCAGATATATTTGTCTGAATATTTCCTACTGCGTTTTGGAGCTCTGTTTTAGGATCTGAATCGTTAGTGTAATTCACATAATAGTGCATAACCTCATTTATTTTTTTCGTATCATGGTCGTAGTAAAGATATGTAGTACCATCGGTCACACCAATTTCCTTTGAAAAATCAAAACGCATAGCATCTACCATAATGTAATTCTCTGTAGCGTCTATCATATCTTCCTGCCAATCCGGGTCATTTACAATATCTTCAACGGAATACCCATTTAATATTTCTCTCACGAGCAGTTCATCTGTTTGCGAGTCTGCAGAGTTTTTGGACTTAGACACAAAAACAGCTACTAAGGTTCCGCTGATTATTACAACCGCTAATACAATGGAAATAATAGCAATTATAGTTTTCTTCTTCATATGTTATCTCCTCCCTGCCCTTTTATATGGGTCTTCCCATGCAGGGTTCGTTTTAGGCAGAATCTCTGTCCCGTTTTCCAGACGAGTATAACCTAACGGTTTATTAGCACACCCGCATTTATTTGTTGTTCTTAGGGGATTCCCCTCATGGTTTATCGGCGCATGGCAATAATATGCCACACCGTTAATTACCGGGCGATTACCGCAAGCCGTATAATGCGAAGACTTTGTATTGCTAAAAATAGCAGACTTGTTGTAATTGGCCGGTGTACGACTGCTTAAGAAATAGCTCATACCGTATGCTCCGGAAGACGTACCATTAGGTCCCCACACCTGTCGACCGGAATAATTGCCGGAAGACCCCATTTTCATGTACACACGACCGGTGCTCGACACAAAAAATGCTTCAGAAATATTAGTTGGGAAGTTGTAATACAGTGTTGAGTTCACATACTCTCGCATGATATAGCACTCTATCGAATGACCAACTTTGGGAGAATTAGTCTTATAGTAACCGCAAGTTAAACAATCAGCCCGCTTTGTGCCGTTATAATAGCAAAATCCACCGTCATCCGACATTGTCACCGTTGTAGACGACCAATACCAATCATTAAAACTATGTGCCTGTGTTTCCTTTGCAGAGCAGCCTGAATTTCTACAACTCCTGCTATGTGTTTCACTATTATCCGATGTCCAAGCACCAAAATTGTGCCCTGTGTAATCAATAGGTACATCTTTACCGTAACTGCATCTGCTGCATTCATAGTGACTGTTACCCTTCGCTACACAAGTGGCAGCATAACTTCCGGATGACTGATATTTATAGTCATGTGCAGTAACGGGGTCAAGCGTTCTTTTGCAGTTTGTTTCCGTGCAGTATCTATAACAACCTGCGCCTCCTGACGCAGTCCACGCAGAAGGAGTGTGGGCATTCTTATTGAATATCGTTTCACACTTAGAGCACTTCTGCCAATGGTACGCGGCGTTCTGTTCCCATACAATGCTCTCATTGGGATGACAGGTAATATTGTTACCATCAATTTCAAGTGAAAAATTAAAGGTCTTATTCGCCTTGAAATTGTTGAGTGCAGAGGCATTGGCATAGCCCTTATAACAAGTAACAGCCGTAGAGAGCTTATACATACCGGGGACAACAGAAATTTCATATGTCGCTTGTTCGCCGCTCGTTGCAACCGTTGCGTTAACGGTGCTGTATGATTTTGTTCCGGCTTCGTTATATCTGGTAAACTTTAAGGTTAAACCGGAAAAGCTACCTGCAATACTCATTGGATTGCCATCCGGCTTATATCCCGTAACAGTTCCTGAAACCGTAATAGCTTCAACGGGAATTCTAATAACAATATTTTCGTCACCATCAATGAATGTTTTATAGGTGTATTCCGAATTTCCAATGTAGGAAGGAAGAGTAATCTTAATTTGATAAAAACCTCGTTTGGTATTTGAAAAACTCACCTGTCCGACATCTGAAGAAGTTTGGCTACCGTAGTCCGTACTACCCAAACGCTTCAGCCTGACAGCAGCACCGGAAATCGGATCATTATTACCTCTCTCATCGTATGTAACAGTAATCTTCGCACTTCCGATATCGACATCAGAATATTTTGCAGAAGCATTGATCACAAGCTCTGCACCGTCTACTGTTACCGAAGCCGGGAAACCCGACAGATCAAAATAATTATTGCTCCCGTATTGGGACTCAAGGAATATCTGATATGTGGCATCCGGCAAATTGCTAATCTTATAACTGTATTTGCCGGAAGTAGTTGCCGGAAAATAACCGCTGTAATATGTGGTTCCTGTGCTGCTGTTTTTCATGACAACACGGGTATTTACAGCATAATTTTCAGCTCCGGTTACCCAGGCGCCTGAAAAAGAGGGTGCAGAGGCAAGAGGCTGTTCTGCACGCTCCCATGTGATAATGCCGGACACCTCACCCTTTCCTTCAGGTCTTCGCATTACAACAGGGTATTCATATGGCTCACTTGCGTCAGCATATTCGCCCAAACCACCGTTTTTGTAATTGTCTATACCATAAACACGCGAAACAACATCTTCCCGATAATCACGAAATCCGGATGCAGAAACAGTGAGCTTATAAGGACCGTACAACAGGAATTTCCCATCGGCGGTCAAGAGTTCTTGTCTTCCGGCAGATGTCTTAGCGTTAGTGTAGTATGTTTCATTCCGTGCTATACCCACATCCCGACTTGTATTAACACGAAAAGCACTTGTAAAGTCCACATCTTCTGTAATGTAAACATCGTTACTTGACCACTGCGTTCCCGTCCAAGTATTCGTTCTGCGATAAAAACCTATTGAACCGAGGGAACCCATTTTAAGGGTAATCACATATGGATTTGCAGCAGAATCGCCGATATAACCGCCTTCTTTGACGGTAATATGTCCCGTCTCATCATAGAACTCGCTATTGGGGAACGAAACAGCTCCCAATTTCTCCGCTTCGATGAAAACCGAGCCCAATGAAACATCGGTAAAGCCAACCGTTCCATTTAGGCCTGTAACTGCTGTTCTAATTTCAGAACCGATTCTAAGTGTTACGGTTACGTCATCAAGCAGCCTACCTGTTCCAAATTGACGTAATTGAACAAATACCATTCCGGTTCCGTTGACAGCGTTGGAAATGGCTTCTCCGCTTCCACCGTCTCTGCTCAAATAGACCCAAAAATCTTCGACATTTATTACACCGTTTTCGATAGAACTCTTGGTTACCGGAGATTTTGTTCTCTCGTCCTCAATAGCCACTTGACCGGTCAGATAGTAATAAACATACTGATAATGTTCTTTGGACGGTGGCAAGACATAATATCCATCCTTGGTTTTAACATCGGTAAAGGCTTTAATTGCTATAACCGCTTCCCTGCGAATAGCGTCATAAATATCCTCATTGTTATCCAAAGTCAAAATATTATATCCTGGAAACATTCCCTGCCCGGCCTTTTGACTCAGTACAGCATACTCAGCGTCAGCACCTGTAGTCGTAAGTCCGGGATAAAGAACTGCCTCACCGGCTTTCTCATTTGCGAACTGTTGCATTACAGAGGTATATAAGCCCGCCGACACCTCGTCAGACTGCTCATTTGATTTACTAAGCAACCCCGAAAGAATGGGAACAGAAACTGCTGCAACAATGCAAACAATGCCTATGGCAATTAGCAGTTCAACCAAAGTAAAAGCTTTTCTTTGTTTCATAGCTTCTCCTTTTTATAGTTTATTGACATTATATTATATTTATGTTATAATGCTTATAACGAAAATACAGAAAGGAGATAGTGTATGTATCGTTCTAAGCATTTAGTATTCATTTTATGTTTTTTTCTTTTACTATGCGGATGCAGTAAAAAAGACAACCGTTCAGATACTCCCGATTTTCAAAACACCACAGCGAATATTACGGCATCCGATACAGACGGTGTTTCGTCAGATTCAACCACAGAACCGAGCGTTACTTCTTCTACCACTACTGACAAATCCGAACTCGGTAATTCCTCCGTTCCAACCGAAATCGAAAAACAGCCGCAATCAGAAGCAAGTGCAGCTCAAATGCCAATCAGTTCAACAACTTTGCCAACAACATCTACTGCACCTGCTGAAACTACAACAACAAATCCTAGTGAATTAATTCATATTAAAAGTATTTCTGTTTCACTCTCAGGTTATTACAGCACAAATGAAAGTAAGCCTTACATAAAATCAAATCCGATTTATCAAGTTCTTTACAATGGCTCAAGAGCACAGGTCGGAGACACCTTAACCTTTAATGTATCAATCTATCCCGTCAGCAATAACGGAAAAATTTCGATTAAAAGCAGCGAAAACCTTTCTGCTACCCTTTCAGGAAACACGTTATCAGTAAAGATAAAAGGTGCCGGTCAATATGGAACCGGTTTGGTCACTATCTACGGTTTGGATCCCGACGGTAAAAAAATTGACGCCGAATCCACCGTAAATCTAGTTATTGATAAATCTGAAAATCCATTTAATAATCTATCAACCGTTCTTTCAGATTACATTCGGGCAAAAAACATGGAGTATACCACTGTATTAAATGGCTATACAAAGGACGACCCCGCATTAAGTATTACCGCTTATCCGGGTGCTCCTGCCTGGGATGACTGCATCTACAAGAGTGATAGCAACTATATATCCCGTTGCTTCTGGCTCATTGACGAATACGCATCTCTGGGATTTAAAAAAATCAATTTTATAATTACAGGAGAACAGATCGGCTTTGCTGCTTCAAAGTAGCAGAGCCGTCCTTTGTTTTACCGCGCCCGGCAATGTCTACACAACAAGGCTTTCACTTCCTCCGACCAAGCTATATCCCGATATGCTTTTTTCCAGACTTCCGTCATAATATATGCGTATATCATAAATGCCCGGTTTAAACATCGCAGGCGTTTGACTAATCGAAAACATTGTGTAGGCCTGACCGCCTGTTTCTATCTCAACTCGTATCTTGCTGATATCCCTTGAGCCGAAATCGAATCTGAATGCGCAAAGGGTCTCATCGGTAACATAAAGGTACGGATTTCCTTTTGCTCTTTTCGGTTCAGTAGTTGCCGATATGTTGCCGCCTTCTCGGTCCAGCCAAACATAATACTTATATACTTCATCATCACCTAAGGAACTCTCTGTCGAATCAATCCTCTCTACCGTCACCCGTCCAATCTTGTAATAATACTTAAATCCGTATTGCGTGCCGGATTGAGGCGGCATAATATACTGTTCTCCTGAACGAATATCAAATTTAGTATCTGCTGTCGCTTTAATTGCCGTTATAATCGAATGCCTGATTTCGGCTTCATTCTGTAATTCTGTTCCCGGAAGCTGCTCAGTTCCTGCAAAATAATAAGAATACATTTGCTCGGTGTATCCACCAATGCGACCTTGAGTAGCTTCTCCGGCAGATGCACTTGTGAAAAGATTATTTCGCTGAAAAGAATCATCGGCATAGTCAGTAGAAATCCAAAAATCAATAGATGTCTCTATTGATGCCGCTGTAACTCTGTCGGCTTCCAATCCTGCTTTTCTTGAAATCGAGGAAATTACAGGTATACCTATTGAAACGGTAATAGCCAATATAGCCATAATAACTAACAGCTCCGTCAAGCTAAATCCCCTTTTTTTCATAGACAGTCCCCTTATCCGATAATGGAGTACATATCAAACATCGGTAAAATAATCGATGCAACGATAAAAGCAATCAGTATGCCTAGAATAATAGTCATAAGCGGTTCAAGCAATGACATCGCTGCCGCAATTTTCCGTTCGGTTTCTTCCTCATAAAACTCAGCAGTATTATTAAGCAGTTCACCGATCTTGCCGGATTCTTCGCCAATCTTTGTCATAGATACAGTAAGCGGCGTAAATAAACTTGTATTGTTTAAGGCTTGATAAATCGGTATACCTGTTTTCACTTCGGAAATGACATTTGAGAACGCATCCTCATAATCAACCTGTTGTAAAGATCCTTTAGTTACCGTAAGTGTTTTAATGACAGATACTCCGCTGTCCAGCATCGATGATACAACACGGGCGTACTTGCCCATAATTTTTGACACCGTAATTGCCTTGAGAACAGGAATTTTACGAATGATTCGTTCCATGTATCTTCTGCTTTCCCTTTTGCTCCACAAAGTTTTCACAGTCGTGACAAGAAGAACAGTCACTATAATCAACACATACCAATAGTTTTGAATGAAGTCCGATACAGCTAACATTATCTTAGTAATGCCTGGGAGTTCTCCACCAAAATCAATGAAAAGCTGAGCAAAGGTCGGTACAACCTTAACCGACAGAAAAATCGTCATTCCCACTGCAAGAACAAGCAGAATAATAGGATAAATCAATGCAGATTTTGCCTTGCCGGCAACCTTGATTTCCTTTTCTGTGACGCTTGCTATTCGGTCAAATGCAACATCGAGCTTACCGTTTACCTCTCCCATTTCCACCATATTTAAAATAAAGGGAGAGAAATATTTAGGATATGCCGCCATTGCAGAAGAAAGCGGCGTTCCATCGGTAACATCTCTATGTATGTTGCTTAGCATTCCTTTGATTGCATCATTCTTCTCATCATCTCGAAGGACACTAAGCACTACGGGAATCGGTATGGAAGCATTTATCATAGTTGACATTTGCCTTAGCAATATTGCAATCTGTTTTTTATTTACCCTGCCGGGCAGTTTAAAACCGCTCCCCTTTTCTTCTTCAACAGAGAGAACATACATTCCCATTGAAGAAACCATTGACAATGCTTTATCCTTTGAAGAAGCCTCCAACAAACCTTTTGACACCTGTCCATCTTTTGATTTTGCAATATATTTGTATTTCATATAATTCTCCTTACCTTGTTTGAAAATTAATATCTATAACACCACGAAAACCGCTGATACCCGAAAATCAAAGCCTTTTGCAAAACGCATACTCCTCTGGGGCCGATGCTAACATACATGTTCGCCAAAAAGGCAACAGACGTTCATCTTTCCGTGAATTGTAAGTGCTTCATGGAACTATCTTCCTTAGCAATAAGGCTCTCTACGTCAAGCATAGATGCAGATCTCAAAGCAATGCGAAAGTATGATGTTACTTCCGTTATTTCTCAAACAAACTTTCAAGTGTGCCTCTGTCGTTTGCGACTTCAAAGGCTTTTTCTTTTGAAATTACTCCTTGCTTCACAAGATTGAACAGAGACAATTCAAAGCTAACCATACCGGTCTTAGCACCGGTAGCAATTGCATTATTTATAGCGGAGGTTTTCCCTTCCCGGATATTATTGGCAACCGCATCGGTAATCAGCATTATTTCGTTCACAGGAACTCTGCCGGCGCGATCACTCGACTGAACAAGTTTTTGCGAGATAACAGCTTTAAGAGCTCCGGACAATTGCACTCGTATTTGCTGCTGTTGATCGGGCGGGAACACGTCAATTAATCTGTCTATGGTTTGCGCGGCTCCTAAGGTATGAAGAGTGCCGAACACAAGGTGACCTGTTTCTGCTGCAGTTACCGCAATCGCAATACTTTCAAGGTCTCTCATTTCTCCAATTAGAATTACATCCGGATCTTGTCTAAGAGCACCTTTCAGCGCCTCGCCGAAGTTGGGTGCGTCGGTTCCGACTTCGCGTTGATTAACCAACGCTTTAATGGAAGAATGTTTGTATTCAATAGGGTCTTCAATCGTCAGGATGTGGCAAGCTCTGTTTTCGTTTATATATCGCATCATGGCCGCCAACGTAGTTGACTTGCCGGAACCGGTAGGTCCGGTTACCAAAACAAGTCCCGAGGGTGCATTGCAGATACTTTTTAAAATATCAGGCAACCCAAGAGCTTCTATCGTGCATTCTTTGTCATTCAAAATTCGTACCGCCAGTGAATAAAATCCCTGTTGCATAAAAGCATTACAGCGCAGACGAAGACCGTCCGCAGTTTGATATGCGTAGTCCAACTGTTTTTTCGTTTCAAATTCCTTATATTTGTCTGACGGGGCAGTCGAACGAATGAAGTCATAAACATCGTCGTTTCTAAAACAACCAAGTCGCTCCAATCTTACTAATTCGCCGTTAATTCGGCAGATAGGCTTTTGTCCAACCGCAAAATGAACATCCGATGCTTTTTGTCCCTGACAAACAGAGATCAATCTGTCAAATGTGTTACTCATGACTTTTACTCCTTCGCATAAATTACTCTTACGGCTTCTTTATAGCTGGTAATGCCGTTAAGCAACAAATCTTTGCAGCTATCCTTAAGGCTTATCATTCCTTGTTTTTTTGCAGTCTGTGTCAATTCATCCAAAGACGCATTTGACAATATGGCTTCCCGCAATTCTTTAGTTACGGTCACAAATTCATAAATAGCAATTCGTCCGGAATAACCTGTATTTCCACAGCTCATGCAGCCTCTCCCAACCTTAGTAACAGTACCGACAGGTAAGTCGGTCACATGCGCTTCTTCTTCGGTTAAGATGTGGTCTTCACAACATTCAGGACAAACACGTTTTAATAGTCTCTGGGCAACAACACCGCAAAGAGATGATGCAACTAAAAACTTTTCAATACCCATATCGCATAATCTCATTACTGCAGAAATGGCGTCGTTGGTATGTAATGTTGATAAAACCAAATGTCCTGTTATGGAGGAACGAACGGCAATTTGAGCAGTCTCACCATCACGAATTTCTCCTATAAAAATAATGTCGGGGTCGTGACGAAGGATAGAACGAAGAGCCGCAGAAAAATCAAGTCCAACCTGGCTGTTAGTCTGTACCTGGTTGATATCCTTAACCGGCGATTCGACTGGATCTTCAACTGTGATAATATTGACCGAAGGCTTATTGAGTTCTTTAAGAGCAGTATAAAGCGTGGTTGATTTACCCGAACCGGTAGGTCCGGTAACAAGCACAAGTCCATCAGGACGTTGAATCATTTTTCGAAATACCCTTTCATCCTCACTTGACATGCCAAGCTTCGAAAAATCGTAATCAGCACCATTCTTGTCAATAACACGCATTACGCAGGATTCTCCAAACAAGGACGGCAAAATGGAAACACGAAGTTCAAGCAAGCAATCCTTGCCTTTATATGTAAAGGCTCCGTCTTGAGGGATGCGCTTTTCCGCAATATTAAGATTAGCGAGAACCTTAATACGCGAAATGATAGTATTAAGTGCCACTATGTCAACTCTGGTAACTTCACGAAGTTCGCCGTCAATTCGCATTCTGATACGGACATCCTTCTCGTTAGGCTTTATGTGAATGTCGGAGGCCTTTGTTAAAGAGGCTCTGTCAAGAAGCATATTTATAAACTCAACAATCGGCCCGGTTCCATCAGATAGGTTCTCCGGAATAGTTACAACCGCACCGGTCTCAACGCCTTGACGGGCAAGGGTCATCATTCGTTCTTTTTCATGCTTGTTTTCAAAGTAATGTTCAATGATGTACTTTAGCTGTTTTCCAACAGCCATAACCGGTACAATCTGTTTGCCTGTCCAGTCACGAACCTCTTTCAAGGCTACTGCGTTTTGAGGGTTCTCAATAAGTACTTTCAGTTTATTTTCCTCAAGCTCCCAAGGTAGTACGCAAAATGCTTTGCAGATTTTTTCGGAAACAAGCGAAATCACCTTATCGTTAAGTTTTCCGTACTGATCGCCGATAGGAACGAACTCCACATTCAATGCTTTTGCTACAGCGGCATGGATTCCGTTAATATCCATTATTTTCAGTTCGACAATTGCCACACTGCTACTGACTTTCTTTTCAATAACATGCCTTCGTATTTGCTCATGCTGCTCTTTCGTGATACATCCTTGAGATAGCAAAATGTCTTCTAAACGATTAAAGGATAGCTTCATTTCATCACCCTGCCGTTATTTTCTCATTTTTCACAATAGAGTAGAAATTAATCTGAACCTCCCCGGCAAGCTTACTGCCACCGGTTTTATCGTTGCTTATTGCAATATGGTCAACTGTTGCATAGAATCCACAGTCCTCACACGATTTCAAGAAATTCCAAAGCTGATTGTAATCACTGACGGTCTTCAGCTTCATTTCAAGCAAATAAAAGTTTTCTGTATTTACAATCTCTTCCGTGGTCCCATCCTTATTTTCTATAAGACCTCCCTTTACGAACGAGGCATTACCATTCATACTGATTTCCTCAAACTCAACCCCAGAAGACGCAGCCGCTTTTTCCACAATGGAAAGAATATTCGGAACATCAATACGGTTATTAAGAAGATTTGAGTTTTCAGTAGAGCCACCTATCAACTCGTCAATCTTGGCCTTGTAAGTAACTATCAACATCGGTGCTTTTTCTGCCTCTTCAACCTTGTCGGCAAGTGATTCAATTTCAGCATTTAAAGATTCTGCCTGTTCAGTGTTGGGATTACAGATAAATACAACAGTTAATACTGCCACTAATGCAACAATAACAACGGACAAAACAATGGTTGCTATTTTCTTTTCTAATTTGCTCATTTTATTCACTGCTTTATCCCTCCAATCTTAACTGTGATGCTGAACACCCAACGAACATTTTCGTTAACAATTGATTTGCTGATTGTTGAAACATTGATATATTCAAGCTTTTCAGCCTGTAGTTTTTTTAAAAAGTTTGCAACAACCGTTCTATCGGTGGAGGCATATTCCATTCGATAGGTGTATTCGCCGGAGCTCTTAAGTTGTCCTTCAACCCCGGTCAAGGTTGCTTCTGCAGGTTTGTGTTGGGTAATAATAGTGAAAAGCTCGGTCATCTTTGTCTCAATATTGGGAATCAAGGTAATGTTTCCGGAGTCAATACCTAGAATGAGATTATCATACTGTTCCTTCAATGCATTAAGCTCGTCTAAGCGGCCTTCAGCAATAATTTGCTTGTCTTCTGCAACTTCCCTTTTTAATCCGTCAACCTCAATAAATCCCTTGACGGCAAATGCTCCTACAAATACAATCGTCAATGCACAAAGAATAATAATCACTTTTTGCACAAACTTTAAAACACCGTAAATTTTAAGTTTTTCAGGAAGGAGATTGATTTCTGTTCGGAGATTTGTTTTTTTCTTATTCAAAGCTCTTACCTCCCATTAGTGCACCCAAAGATGTGGTAAAAAGTTCAGCTGTAGGATGCGGGCATCGATGCCCAAACGAAATGCAGTTGTCACCTATTCTCATAAAATCATTCATCGGATATGCAAAGCAAGGCACACCAAAGCTATCCTTAACCTTACTTACCAGAGTGGGAGATTTATACATACCGCCGGTGAAATAAATTGTTGTCAAATGCAGATTGTGTTCGCCGCCTATTGCCTGTTTAATGTTGCGGATAATTTCGGAAGATACATTTTCAACGAAATCATTGTATTGGCTTATTTTCGATGTAAACGAAGGGTTTAGTTTGAGAGTTTCGGGTATGATTTTAGGGTCTTTCATTAAGTCCTGAGATGAGCCCATAATAATTTTGTCAAGCCGATACAAATCATGCGGTACGGAAATGGTGCTGACACACTTATCCTTTGATATAACCGTAATATGAGCAGAACTGTATCCGACATCAATGACAGCAACAGCATCTCCCTGAACATTAATCCCGTATTTTTTATCGCGGCGTAAGAGTATACCGGCACGCTCCAACACATTTGGTGCGATTTCAACGCGAGTAAGATTAAGTCCTTTCTTTTCTGCAATATCATATAGAGCCTCAATCGATGCTGTTTTAGTGGCTGCAACCTGAAATCTGCCCTGCCCTGAAGAATTGCTCTCAATCAATCTCCAAGAATGTGTATATTGGTCAACATCTTCAGATATCAGGGAAGTTAGGTTGTTACGAATCATGGCACCAACATCTTTTGAGTTGCCGATAGGATATTCTGTTTCTGCTGCAAATGTGTTTTTTTCGTCAACAGGCAAAACCACAACCAGTTCCCCTTTTTTTACGGCGAGCTTATCCAATTGCAAGGCAAACCCCTGCACCACATCAGCATCAGATAAACCGTTTTCGGGTGTGTTTGTAACAGTACCGCTATAAAGAACCGGCTTACCATTCTCCATTTTGAAGGCAGCAATTTTGGTCTTTCCGCAACCAAAATCGACTACCACGCAACATTTCCCCATAGATCATTGCCTCCTTTAATATTTTCTATATAATCTACTGTTCGAAGCTTAAGGGAAGTAATAATTCCCGACTCATAAACCGGGTCAATTATTGCTTCAACAGTAATAAACTTGTAATAGCTTTTGTTTTGATAAACATATTCACCGGCACATAAAAGCGTCATTCGCCCCTCTGTGCGAATTTTCATTTTCTCGGTTGCGGCAATATACACTTTGTATGCGCCGCTTAAGGTTTGGTCTGCACGCAACGACTTAGTTCCTGCGGACGGAGATATAATGTAGTTGTAATTTAGATAACCTTGCAATGCTAATAACGATTTTGAATCTTGACCGCTTCCTTCAAGCGGAACAATTTCTTCAACAATGTCATATGCGGTAATCCATAAATCACAGGCGTTGGTTTTCATATTGCCTTTGTCTATGTAATAGGCATTCAGATAATTTTCAAAAGACTGAAGGCCTGAATCCGCAACACATCTGGCACCATTCCCACCGATAGTTCGATTCATATTGTTTCCGTAGTAAAGCACAATTGATACTGTGCTTAAAACCAAAGCGCATGAAAGCATCATGGCAATAACCGAATAAACTAAAACATATCCTTTATTTCTTTTCATATCACTGACCTCGCTTATAGGCATAACCGGATACCAAAGTTTTAGTTTCTCCACTCTCTGACAGACCCAAAACCTTATATTTGACCCCACCGCCATTTATAGTCCATTCAATGTTAGTTATTTCTTTTGAAACAACCATTTGTTCGGTTCCATCCATTCGGTCGATAAAAAGGATCTTATCGTTAACATCAAATGCAAGGCGAATTGTATGCTTCTCACCGGCATTCCCCCCGAAGGTGGAACGGTCAACTGTAACATACAAGCTTTTTCCGTTATCCGAAACTGAGCAGAAACTTGTAGAACGGATGTATTGATTAATGATGCTAACTGCATCATAGGTATTATTGTTTTCGACAATCATATCTGATGTACTGTCATATGTAGAGGAGGAAAACTGCACAATTACAAAGGTGGAAGCCATAATCATAGCCGACAAGCCCATGGCAATAAGCAGCTCCACCAATGTCATTCCTTTACTTCTTTTCATTTTTTACCCCCTGTTAATTTGCAAAATATAACTGATAACAGCCGGCCTTCGCTCAGTATAAAAGCTGTGTCCATTTACACCCCAATCTTTTGAATTGCGTTGAACTCTAAGTTCAAATGTCATAAGCGTATCGTTCGGGGAGTATATTCCGGTTCCAAACGGAGTACCTAAACTGTTTTCAGACAAGTACACAGCGTTAGGGGAGATGAGAAAGAGCTGAACTTTATAATCGGTCAATGTGTCTTCGTCAATGAGTTCTAAATAATTTAAAACCTCTTTCCCTGCTGCTTTCTCCAACTGCAAACTGTTTTGAGCCAAATCCAAATCTATTTCGGTCATCGCCGGTGCTCTTCCGTAAAAGTCTCGTATATGATCAAATACCGAATATTCGCTGCAATTTGCCGATGCAACGAAGGCTTCACTTACCTGTGTTGCAAATTCAGATGTTTGTCTTGCCTGCTTAAGATACTTTGTATTAATTAACGAAACACTGATGGTAGTATAAACACCTATAAACACAATGCCTGTTATAAACAAAGCTACAAGTACCTCTATAAGTACTGCACCTTTCCGCTTATTTTGCATCTTTTATCCTCCTGTCAGCACGATATAGCGAGACCGCAGACCAACCGGAATATCAGATTGCTTTAAGACGCTAACGGTGCCGGATGTTTTGTCATAAAAATAGTCATAAGATGCACCTTTAACTGGATTAACAACATCAAATTCCTTACCGGTATATAGCTTAATAATAGCCAGCACTTCTGCTTTTGTCTGTGGATAAATACCCTTACCGGAATTGGAAAGAGCCGCTATTTCATCACTGTCCATATTCAATTCGGCTCTTATTTTTACTCTACCGTTTTTTTCGAAAGTTACTGATTTGTTAGCAGTTCTGCCAAGCGATGAATAATCATTAAATCTATAACTTTCAACTGCTTGGTTATAAACTAAGATCAGTGCATTATCAGTCCGTTCCTTGCTTCTCTCGTCTGCATGCTTTATAACCGGAACGGAAATTGTGCATAGAATTGCTAATGTACCAAGCACACATAACAGTTCTATTAAGGTATAGCCGTTTCTTTTCATAATCGTCTCCCAAGGCTAAAAATCGGTGCAGGTGCAGCATGCACCTGCACCGATAGCTGTACTATTTAGCTGCGGTGTATTGACAATCCGTTTTAGGAAGCTTGCTGCGGAGCTACATCGTTTGCGGTATCAGTGGTAAGATTAATCCACTTAGTGTTGCTATCAAGGGCATTACCCTTGGCATCAATACCGTTTTTGAACTGTGCATTCAATTCAGAAACAGTAGACTCGGTCTTAGCAAAGACAACCGCACCGAGGGAAGGAGCATAGAAGAAACTCATGGTTTTCTGCTTAGGCTCAAAGGTTTCGCCCTTAATTTTGGTGTAGTTCTGAACAATCGATTTAATCATAGCTTCGCTCGTAGGATATTTGGTTCGATAATCGATACTGCCAACCGTCTCACTTTCAACCGTAGCATCAGCTCCTTTTTCAAAAAGGCGTACCACAGTTCTGTCAGTAGCATCAAAGTCGGCATCAACTGCTTTAATGGTGTTTTTAACACGGCCTGCAACAGGATCGCTATCATCAACAGTACCTGCATTAACCTCGGCGATATACATTTCGTACTCGCCAACCCATCTTTCAACGGCATTGGTCATTTCGGTAGCGTTCTGGGTATCCGTCGAAACATTTCCCTTTTCAATGAGTCCGGCGACCGACGGAATCGCAACAGCAGCAAGAACGGCAAGAATGCCGATTACTACCAACAGCTCAACGAGCGTAAAGCCCGCACGGGATACTCTGCGTTTATTAGATTTCATAGACAATTGTCTCCTTTTCATTATTGAAATAGTGCCAGATAGGCTGATATTATTTGGTCTCCTATGAGCATAGACAGATATGTGCCTGCACATAGATACGGGCCAAAGGCAATCTCACTTTTCCAGCCTTTTTTGTTTTTAAGTTTCATTGCGATGGCAACAAAGCAACCGATTACAACACCGAAAAATGCAGCAACCAGCACGCCCTTGTAGCCTAATAACACACCAACTGCAGCCATCAGTTTTACGTCTCCCATTCCCATTACTTTGCATAGTGCCAACACGAGAAACGGTATGCTAACACAAAGCGCACCAATAAGAGAAGGGATATAATCACTCTGCCAAATCATTAGGCCAATACCTAATAAAGCGATAATAATAACCGCAACATCAGATATTTCCATCGTTTTATAATCCAGCACAGTAATTTCAATTAGTACACAGGTAACAACGCTATAAGCAATTCCTGTTGGCGTTAAGCCGTAAACATAAAGGCACAATATTCCGAGAATAGCCGTTGCAAGTTCAATCGCCGTTGATACAAAAGAGATTCTTTTTTTGCATCCTTTGCATTTTCCTCGTAAAAAAATGAAGCTAATTATCGGAACCATTTCTAATGCTCCGAGTTGTCTTCCACACTCATCACAGTAGGACCGTCCTTTCAAAATTTGTTCGCCCTTTGGAATTCTGTAGGCACATACACCTATAAAACTTCCCACACAAGCAAACATTATAAATGCAAATATGTAGGTCATAATCCTCATCTTCACCTCATGTAATTTTGGAATTGCATTGTATTAGATAATGACTTTATTCACCAGCTTTCCTAAAACGGGTGCAAAAAAATACAGCACCACCTTGTATGATATACGTTCAATCAAGTCGGTCTGCATCAATATCATTACTTTATTAATTATTAAACATTCTTGGTTTTGTCCTGTTCCTTGCGAAGAAGAAGTACAAATTCAGCAGCAGATTTTTCAAGCACTTCCCTTGAAGGCAACTTTCCACTGATAAGAGCAGCAGCGATGCCGATAAGCAATCCCTTTGCCATCTCTTCGGAATACTCGGTCACATTCTTTTCAATGCAAAAACAAATCGCACTGTAAATCCAACAACCTGCCTTATCATATTCATTTTCATATTTGTGGCTGTCTTTCTTGACTTGCTTAAGATTTACAAGTTGTGCTGCAATTTCATAGCATTGCTGAACCACAGACTCTTGCTCGCAGGTGAGTTCTACCCCCGGCACGGTTATTCGTCCTCCGGATCACCGGCAATTGTTTTTTCGCTACCGACATCGGCATCGGTTTCAGGAAGGCCGGCAGACTCAAGACGTCTGTACTCGCTCAAAACAGCATCTTGGATTTCTTGCTTGAATTCGTTGTTAATCGGATATGCCATAGATATCCAATGGTTATCCTTAACCTTTTTGCTCGGCATCGCGATATAAAGCTCTTCCTTGTTTTTAGGGAGAACAAAAATATCCCTTACCTTAAAGCAATCGTCAAAAACAACGCTTGCGGTTCCCAGGAGTCTCGGCAAACCTGTCAGTCGCTTTACATGAACATTAGTAATTTTCATTTGGATTTTGCTCCTTTTATAAATTAGTTTTAATCCCGCCAGCGTTCTCACACATTAATGCAGCCTGTCAAACTCCATTTTTTGTTCGATTACTGTTCGAGATTAGTCGGGAAGTGTATTTTTCACCTCGCACATATGTAATACTTCGGTTTTTGGCTTTTGTCAATAGTTTGAGTGTAATTTTCTCAATTATTTATAAATTCTCTTGAAAATTCAGCTATTCCAATGCTAAATAAAAGAACAATTTGTAGAAACAACGGCTTTTGCCAATTTAATAAGCGTAAAAACAAAACGACCATTTTTTGTGCGAATACTTGATTTTATATAAATATTAGTGTATAATGTAAACTACCGACCCAAAAAAGGAAGTGTTTTTTCAAATGGAGCATTTTTCAAAAGAACAGATAAAAACATTGGTTGATCGCAATTATTCTGTTCATCAAATGGCTGTTGAGCTCCGGTGTGATGAAAAAGAGCTTGAACTGTTTTATATAAGCTGCTTTAAAGATAACAGATACAAATTTCCATTGCATATTCTTCTTACACCCGAATGGCTCAAGGAGAAGATGAAAACAACATCCGTTCTTGCCATCAGTGCGTACACCGGTGCAAGTCCCACTGCAATTCATCGTATACTTGCCGGTTACGGAATGAAAACGACCAAAATCAAAGACATTCTTACTCCGGAAGTTCTTTATGCTTTGTATATAGAACAGCAATTATCCGCAGCCGAAATTGCAGACCGGTACAAGTGTTCTGTTGACACTGTGAAAAAGCTTGCATCTAATTACAAGCTCAGTACAGCCAGCCGTAGCCTTAACAAGCCGGATATAGATCAGAAGCTATTTCATTTGTTATATTGTGAGCTTGCTTTCACAATATCTCAAATAGCCCAAATGCTTAATTGCACCACCAATTATGTGAAGTTAACTCTTCGCCCAAAAATGATTGAAGAGGGTGGTCCTCTTGCAAAGGAGTTATCAGCAAGAAAGAACTCAACTCCTTACAAAACAATTGCAAGCACTTTATTTGAAAAAGTTGAGCCCGTTGTTCTTCTTGAACTGCTTCGAGGAAACACCATCACTAAGGTTGCGGAAATGTATGATGTTATTCCAAAAACAAAATATGAGTTGTTCACTAAAGAATGGCTTGAGCACCTACTCTCTCAAATGTCCCTAAAAGACATCTCGGAGAAATTTCTGGTTTCCTACTCATATGTAAAAACGCTTAAAGATAAATACAACTTAGAGAGCGTCAACGTAGAAGACCGCTTAGACGCGGAGCTGGTTAAAAAACTATATATCGAAAACTGCTGGTCTGATAAAGAAATTGCTAAGACCTTAAATACCTCTTTATATTCGGTTCAAAAATTTCTTAGTAAGCACAATATTAAACCCAAAGACAGAATGTCACTTGAACAGCGATTGTCAGCAGAAGAATTTGCACATTTATTTCTCGAAGAGAAATTGACACTATCACAAATCGCAACAGTGTATAATACTTCAACAGACAAGGTTTCTGCTCTGCGCAGAACATACGCCAAAGTAAATCCCAAACTTCGTTCCCATAAACCCAAAGGCGTTGACGAACAACGGGTTAAGTTCTTAAGAAAAGAAGTTAAATTCAGAGGTTTTAAGTAATCATATAAATAGCAAAGACACAGTTAGTGTTTCTGCTATTTTTTTATGCAATAACCAGCCAACATAAACAAAGCGGCACCGACACTTGTCATCCATGTTCCCGATAGGACAGACAATAACGCGGCACCGCTGATAGAAATAATTAAAATTGTTATTTGGGCAATAAAACTCTTGCGCTTGGCAGGCGGATCAACCTGAAAAATATTTTGTCGTATTTTGTCGATTTCAGGTCGCTGAACTTCCCCATAATGCTCGTAGTAAGCAACATATTCCGCATACTTTCGATTCATCCACACCTCATTGAGTTCATCATAATCGGACGCTCTGTGTATGGTATTTACGATATCATCGTGATTAACATATATCAGTCCGTCTTCTACGCCTTGTGGAAATTTTACACAGGTGTAATCAAACCTGCTTATAATATCCCTTCGCAGAGTGAGATGTCCTACAACAACACATACTGTTTCTTTCCCCTTGTCGGTTTCATGGCGTATAGTAATTAAGCTACCCACCGGAAGAATTTGACTGCGCTCCAACATAACATAGCCTCCTCTGATTATTTAACCGCGATTAAACGGCACAGCTTATTCCTTTTGAGCAATAAGCGTGTGTATTATTTTATTCACAAACATCTTTTCCTCATCTTTCAGGAGATTGAACATCTTAATCATTTCTAAATTCTCATCTTTCGCTAACGGCTCGAAAAATTCAGCCGGAGTTACATTTAGGTACTCACATATCTCAAAAAACAGTTCCATCGACGGGTACGCCTTATTTGATGCAATTGACCATATGTAAGTTTTTGACTTTCCAAGTTCGTAACTCATTTTTTGCTCTGAAACATTGTGTTCAATCCTCAGCTCGGTGATTCTGTTTGCGAAAAAATTTTCATTCATTTTTCTTACCTCTGTCTATATTATATCAATTTTTATTTAGGCAGTAGGTAAGTATAATTTGTAGATTTTTAGCGAATAATGCGATTCCCTAATTTTACGGTAAATTATATTTGGAGTTTATACTTGTAACCCTAATCATACTATACATATGCCGTATCACATAAATCCCTTTCACCTTGCTGCTCCCTCCCAATATTATAATGGTTATAGTTAGTCGAAATAGTGCTTAAAGACACTATTTCGACACCAAATCTTCGATTGGGGAACAAATTTTCAAAGAAAATTTGACTATACCCATTGCAATGAATATCGAGCGAATTCAAATAAATGTTTATTTGAATTCGCAAAACCCGATAAAATCGGTTTGTCGAAACGCTTTTCTGCGTTTCAACATTCTATAGTCATTATAATAACAAACTGATTTACGATAAACAAAGGCGAAAAATGACATAATAAATTTTGTTATGATATTTTACACCCTGTGCATAAGTGTAATTTCTACCTTTGATTTTATTTGAAAAGTGTAAATATGTTTGCATATTTTCTATTGAAAAGTGTAATAATATATGATACAATAGGTTCAAGCAAAAATTCAGGAGGACATTTTATGCTTTACCGTAAAATAGAATCATTTATTCGTGACCATTTGAAGTCCAAGAATAACAAAATTCTTTTAATAGAGGGTGCCCGGCAAATCGGAAAGACTTATATTATCCGAAAAGTATCAAAAGAACTGTTCGAGAACTATATAGAAGTTAACTTTGTATCGGATGCAACCGGGGCAAGGTTATTTGAAAATGTACATTCAATCGACGACTTTTATTTTGCTCTCAGTACTGTTGCCGGTGATAAAATGAAGGATAGAGAAAACACAATCGTATTTCTTGATGAAATACAGGAATATCCCCAATTTATCACTTTGCTGAAATTTCTCAGAGAAGACAACCGGTTCGAATATATCGCAAGCGGTTCATTGCTCGGCGTAACCTTGGCTGAAACAACTTCTATTCCCATCGGTTCTATTCTTCACAAGAGAATGTACCAATTGGATTTTGAGGAGTTTTTGATCGCCAACGGTTTTTCGCAGTCGGCGATAGATTCCCTTGAGGAAAAGTTCCGAACCAATACTACCCTTGAGCCTGCTATGCATGACAGAATGATGGATCTTTTCAAAAAGTATCTGATTGTCGGCGGATTGCCCGATTGCGTAAACACATTTATTTCCACCCGTAATGTTATGGCTATCAGACAAATCCAAACAGATATTACCGACTATTATAAGGCGGATGCCGGTAAACGGGACGAAGAACGCAAACTAAAAATCCGCAGAATCTACGAGATGCTTCCTTCGGTTATGCAGAGCACAAAAAAACGCATTGTTGTCAAGGATATCGAAGGCATCAAGGGGAAACGCTATTCAAACTATATTGACGAGTTTGATTATCTTATTAACAGCGGCATTTCCAATGAAGTTAAGGCAGTTTCCACCCCTGTTTATCCATTGTGCCAAACGCAAAATAAAAACTTGCTTAAGCTCTATATGAACGATGTGGGGCTGTTGTCGAATATTTTGTACCGCAATAATACAAAGCCGATTTTGGAGACTGTTCGCTCGGTCAATCTCGGTGCATTGTATGAAACTGTCGCAGCAAGCCAGCTTAAAACTCTTGACCATAATCTTTTTTACTACGACAATCGTAGCAACGGTGAGGTTGATTTTCTTATTGATGACTATGAAAATCTTGCGGTGCTTCCGATTGAAGTTAAAAGCGGTAGAGATTATATGATTCACAGTGCGATAAATAAATTCCTCTCTAATCCTGATTATCCCGTGGTAAGGGGCGTGGTTTTATCAAACGATAGAGAAATAAAAACTGTAGGTAAGATCACATACTATCCTATCTACTTTATTATGTTTTTCAAGAGTTCGGTTGATTACGGAAAAGATTTGCTCCTGTAGCTTTGTTGTGGTTTCAAGGGCAAAATAATAAGGCATGTTACAATCAATCAATCGACACCGACAATTACATTTAATACGTCCACAACAAAAATCCTCGCCCCTTTTTGCCGGACGAGGATTTTTAGTGTTACTATTTGTCTTGAACGCTGTAAGTACTATAAATGCCGCATACCGGACAACTGATTTTGCCGTCAATAGCATTGTCTATTTGTTCTTGAGTAACTTCGCCCGGTTTTCCGCAGCATCCGCATGTAACGGTTATTATTTTAGAAGAGGTTAATATCTCCGGTCTGAACTTTCGGTTAAATGAAACGAAGTGATACCACAACGGGTCGTCAAACAGTCTATAAGCATGGGATATTAAAGCATCCATTTCAAGTTCAGTTTCATTTCGATGATAGCCATACTCTTTATTGTGCTGCTTAATGTGTTCATATATTTCTTCCTCGCCGTTTTTGGTAATCAAATACTTTATAATTTGCCTCCAAACCGATTCCTCAATATCACCGATATTGGTTGCTACACCGTTTCGATATTTGGAAATTTTTTCATGGTTTTTTATTACCGAGAACGCCATACCTGTACGGTAATGAAGATAAACATCATCAAAAGTGAGATTGTCCAAATCCACCGATTGAATACTGTCTATACGAGTCTGATTCAAAACATATTTACGATTCATCTCGCCTCTCCTTTTCCTAAAACTCTAATCATACTCGGTGCCATAATAACCATGTCCAAAGCCAGTTCATCAATCTTTTTTTCTTCACCGTAAGCTTTAGAAAATCTCTGTTCTATTTCAACAACTTTTTTCTTGTCCTCCGGTTTTTCAAAAGAGCAGTATATATCAGGAGTATCATTATCCGTATCCTTATCATCACCATCACATATTTGAGTTATCACACCGTATAAACCTTCATATTCACTTTCATCAGTAGCTATGACACGGTCTCCTATACGATATATCTTTTCCTCGTAAAGAAATTCACCGCGTTGCTTAATAATAGTCATGTTTGTTCTCCTATCTGCAGATTCTATCCAACTGCTGTCAACAGTCTTACCGTCGACACACTCTAATTCACGAATAACAGTTGTACTTCCGCACAGTTCAGAATAGAGAAATTTTTCTGTATCGTTATCTCGAATTAGTAGTGTTGCTTCTTTTCTTTTGTTCGCTGTACAGTCTAAAGATACTTGAATACAAGTCGGGAATTCCATATCGTCCCCGTAAAAACTAAACATCCCGTTTTCAAACAATACTCTGCATTCATCCGAATCGACATATTCCATTTCCTGTGAAATTGCATTGTAAGCGGAATAGGTTGTTTTCAGTTTCATCAACTTGTCTTTTATCTTATTCCTGTTGATAAGATGATACAAATAAACGATTATCGAACTTTTTGCCTTTTCAACCGACTCAAAACCTCTTACTCTGGTAGACCACTTGGAGTCGTCCTTGTCGGGAATAAAGCTATGAAGTTCTATCATAGTCTCTATCTTATTAAGCGGCGGCTTAATGTCTACTTTCTGCTCATGGTCATCGGCAATATCAATTTCCGCATAATGCTCCTTAGGAATAGTATAATGTTGCTCGCCATCATGAATAGAAATGCCTTTTATGAAGAACCAAGGAGCATCCTTTGGCCTTTCTTCAAAATATAGTCTGTAATTAGCGATCTTCAGCTTTGACAGCATTTCACCCATACCGTTAAGATAGTGCTCTGTCTCATCGAAGCGATACACTCCTTCCATATTTATATTAATCCTGCAGTATTTTTCGTCACGGTCATAGTAGGTGCTATCGCTATCAATAGCCAAGAGCTCCCCGTCCGTGGTTTGAAATTCAAATACATCAACATACACTTCTGCAATATTGGTATATGCTTCAATCTCTATGTACATTTATTTTTCTCCTTTTCAATTCAGCTTCCATTGCCAGATAACGTTCCCTTGCTTTTTCCCAAGCCGAAAGTGTAGGCAGTTTAGCAAGCCGCATGCCATCGCCCCAGTTTCCCTGGGGCTTGGCATTTTCTTGGCAATATTTTTCATAAGCCTTATCGCGCATCCTTTGAAGCGTTTCTGTTTTGTATCGTGAATAATCCGGCATAACAGTTTCCTCCTATTTCAGTTTTCTCTAATCAAGGTAGCTATTACCGTTTCGGTTCCATCGCAGTTGTCCGTTATTTCCCAATGATCGTACATATACTTTCCTCCATACATTAGAAGATATGGCTTTGAATAGTCGTCATAAAATACAGGTGTGTAGTTTTCATAAGCCCATTTGCTTACAACATCACGCGGAGTATAATTGACAATTTGATGAAATTTAACCTCAATTATGAAAGTATCCGGTCTTTCTCCCATATCTGCCTCCTATATGTAAAACATTTTGTCGGCAGTAAGAACCTCTGAACGAATTTTGGCCTTTTGAATTTGCTCCTTAATGCAGTTTTCATAGTGAAAATCCGCCTTTGAGCCAGCATTAGTTTCAACGTCCCGTTCAATGGTGTCAAGCAGTTCTTCAATCTGTTCTTCTGTGGTTTCGGGCGGCAAAACAAGCGTCATTATCCCCTTACCATTTGCACTTTGTCTAAACTCTACAATCATACCGGGATGCACAATAGCACCGTCAATTTCAATATCAGTACGGACAAATTTAAGAATATCCCACACAGTCATCTCGGATAAATCATACGCACAACGATAGATATTTGCTTGCATTTCTCCCGTAACCAAAGAATTTTCAGGTGTGCTTTTTATTATCGTCATACATTCCTTTTCAAGCTCAGATTCCTTGATATTCTTCATACCGTTGTAAAACAAAACGCAAAGAGCAAGGCGGAACACGTAATCGCCGTATTTCTGATATAATTCTCTAAGTTTAGCTTTCATCATCATTTCTCCTGTCTGTTTCAAATTCTTCTATCACTGCATCTTCTAATAGAGCCGATAAATCTTTTCGCCCTCTGTTTCCGACTCAAAGGTTTCCAAATACAATCTCAAGTTTGCTTTCTACGGAAACTATTCAGGGATTATTTTGCGAAGATACCCAGCCTCTATAACAAAGCTCTTCGTCAGCTACGTCTTCATCGGAACAGTAAATCCATACACGGTTAAGCTCGAAAATTGGTTTTCCACTACTCACCATCTGAGGTGTTCGCCTGCTCCTCTAACAGCTTCTTTTCGGTAAACTGCACTAAGGTTTTACTGGTCCACCCGCATATTGCTACTAGGAAATCCTCGATATTGTCCTCAATAATAGCCTTAGCCATATAATGACCCATACGACATGGATTTTCGGTGTCGGACTGCATTTCCCTTTGGAAAACCTCAGCGAAAGCTTCAGCCTTATCCGTATCCTTCAAGAATTCAGTAAGCTTGCCTATGGTTTCCTTACTTGCCTTTGGAAATATGCCGGGTGATATAGGAAAAACACGAACAATAAGCGAATAAAAGTAAGGCGAGCATTCGTCACCTTTGTTATACACAGTCATCTCGCATCCCTGACCTGTAAGTAACTTGCCGATAAAATCAACCTTTTCGTAACCGTCAAGCAAACAATACTCTTCCTCTTCTGCTTTTCTTAATTGCTCATTAATCCAAGTCTGCACCTCGGCAAACCCGCACTCGGTCACCATATCGCTAACAGCAGGCATTTCTTTTTGCAATTCTTCGGAATTCTCCAGGTAACAAACAAAAGCTGTATTGGCGACCTCGCCATTAAACGAAGGTTGAACATCATCAACCTGTCGGCTATCTGCTACACGATTTAATGCTTTAATAAGCTCCGGTAACTGTTTGCAAAAAAATCTTTGTCCCATTTGTGTCTGATAAAATTCCATACTCATAACTTTCTCCCTACTTTCTCCCTATAATTTATTATTTAATCATATCCTGTAAGCAACAAATTACGCCTCTCCTGCACTGTCTTCATTTGATTTTGCAGAATACGGCTCGTAATATATCGGTTCATCCTGCTCGGGGCTGTAAACACAAACAAACACCTTGGACTTGCCGTTTGAATGAGTATTATGCTCAACAAAACAAATTTCACCAATATCTTCGGGGTCGTTTCTGTCCCAATAAATCTTAATGGCAGGATAATCATTGTCATACATGGATACAGCTCGCAAATAAGTACCATCCGAAAGCGCCAGCACTATAGTCGGGTCAGACTTTATTGCAGGTTGATGATTAGAAGTAAGGGTGAATTTTTCTTTACCTCGTGTTGCACGGCAGAAGAAGCGTTTTTTTGCTTTGTCAAGTTCAGCCTGAAGCGCTGAAAATATGTAATTTACCTGCGCATCAGTAAACTCATAGTTGCCCGGCGCAGAACATTGGCCCAACAATCGAATCATTGCAATGATTTTGTTTACTCTGGCTTCTGCAATTCGCTTAAATCGTTCTGCCTTGCTTTCGTTGCACGGTTTTCTTTTCATATCAATTTCCTTTCCCCACTAAATTACAAACTCTTTGTAGGAACGAATATCTCTCGTTGCAATGCCTGCTGTTTTAAATGCACTGTCAATCTCTACGCAAAGATTTACCTCGGAAAAATCTCCATTGTTCTTTTTGTCGAGGTATTTCAAACGTTCCTCAAGCACGATATATGCATCTTCAATATAACGGTCATCCACATCGCTATCCACTACGCAATAGGCAATGTGTTCATCAGTGGCATTCGCCTTAAAATGAATTATTTTTCCGTCTGTCAAATACACCCCGGACAAAGGGTATCTCAACTTGGCAAACTTAATAAGCTCATTGCGACTAAGCTGTGCCAATTCAATAGCACAGCGAATTACATTTTTTTGCATGTTATATGGAATGATTTCGCTGTTGCTTCTGCAGAACGACGCTTTTCGGCATTCCTCATCTGCATCCATCTGTCTGAGATTTGAAATTCCAACCTGTAACAGTTGAGCAAATGCAACACAAACAATGACGCCATCATATTTGCTGATGATATCATCAATTGTCCGTTCATTGGCTTGGTCATCCGAAAAATCAAATAGTACCCTTTCGTCTTTCTTAATAGAATCATTGCGGATAGTCATACCAAGCAAATCAGTCAGCCTTTCCATTTCGTAACGAAGTCCGGCAATTTTTTGTTCTAACAGTGTCTTCTCATCTTTGGAATTTTGATTGTTTTTTCCCATAACAGTACCTCCTGATATTTAATTTTCAAAAACCCGGCAGCACCTTTTTATAAGTGCTGCCGTTTGTTTTTACGCCACTGCTTCAAGATGTGTGTTCGGAATCATAATCGGCTTTTCAAGCCCTATATCGCACTGACATTTCTTAAAGCCAACATCCAAAATGTGAACCGTCTGACCGCTAATGTTTTCAATCGCACCGTTTTTTCTGCGAATCAGCACCGGTTTAGATATTCTTGCATAACCGTCCTTTTTCATCTTAGGCATAAACATGTTCCTTTCTTCTGAATTCTCTAACACGAAGTCCGTATTGCCGGCCAAACCTTAAGACTTTTTGCATATCTCCAATTCGCATTGTATCCTCATAGGAATTGTAAATTGTTTTAATATAAAAAAGGTCTCTACCGATATTAACCGCAAATGTAATACCGCTGTCTTCATCAATCACCACAATGTCCTCACCGATTCTTACATCATTGATAAGAAATTCTGACACTGCCTTATTTGTGAAGAAAAGCTCCAACACATAATCAAGGTAACCGGTATCTAAATCATCAAATCGGTCATACAGTCTGTGGACAACATGGGAGCCATAATCGACCTCTATGTCATAATCATTTAATTTAAATCGTTGTCTCATATGTAACCTCCGAGATATAATTACCCCACAGGTACATACTGCGGGGTTAAAATTTGTTCCCCGCAATCAGCGGTTATTTAGTTTGGTAGTGACGATGATGTTTTTCCAAACTGATACAATTCTTCAAGCAAATGATACTGCATATTGTATGGATAATCGGCACCGTCAGACGGCATTCTGTTTTTCTTGTCGGGAATGATTAATCTCAAAACATGAACTCCGTTCGAGTCGGGAATGGAGTGCAATGTAATATCACAGTCTTCGTACAGCCCTTTTACTACATCTCCGCTTTTAAACCTCTCGCCGTTTTGAACTCGGCGTCCCAGTGAGTTGAGCAAATAGCATACATGTTCCATTCCGTAGTTAATTACCAACTGAAACTCCATGTGTCCGTATTTGTCCATGCCGTGAGTATGTGCATCACAAATGTATTGAGGAAAGTTATTTTCGACTTCTCCGCACTTTGCACACGAAACTCCGTTTGCCACAAGATGAATAATCCAGTCAACCTTATTTTCTTTTGTCATGTTAAAATCCTCACTTATATAAAATAAGGACACCCATCTTAAGAAAGATAGGTGCCCAATCAATGAATTAGAATTAAATTTCATTTGCAAATTGTATTACTTTTCTTAGAATGCTTTCAAGCTCGGCATCAGAGACATGTACATCATATGCCGCACCGCAAATCATTTTCAAAAGAATTTCGACAGTCATCTCACTTAAGTCATCATAGACTTCCGATAATTCATTTATTATGCTTTCAGGAATGATTTTGCTGTTGCGTACCGCCATCCAAGTAATTTTGAAATTTTCGTCACGAGCAAAATTTTCGTCACGAAGCAAATCCAATACAACGACCTGCTTCTCTACCAAAATTACATTGAGCTTAATGGATGCTAATGCCTCTCGAATTTCGCTTTCTTCTGCACAACCTTCTGCATCAATAACATACTTTACCTTCATGGCTTTACCTATCTTTCTTGTTTTCGTCACGAGACGTTATTTTTGGCTTCGGAAGCCGATTGTTACACCGGCTTCCATGTGTTTGAACTCAGAACAAAGATTTCATACCGTTAATCTTTATGAGCAGTTTAGTTCCCTCACCGTTGATATCCACTAAAACAGTAAGCCCTTCATCGGTCCGGCTCATATAGCCGTTAACCTCATTATAATTAAATCCTTCTGTTTTTGGGTAATACAACAACACAGTTACACCACTATTATAACCGAATAATTTAACTTGCGATACGCCGGTTTTCGTAATTCGCCCATTAAAGTATGTAGTCTGGACAGGAACTGAAATAATTTCGCCGTCAACGGTCAAATTGATTATAGCGGTATCATCATTAACATTAGCAATACGAATAGCAGTATCACCGATATAATCTTTAAAAGTCTCTGTTGTCGGCTTGCTCTGATCATCGTCCTTAGCCGTGTTATCGGGCTTAGAAGTTGTGCTATCGCCACCGTCAGGTTTAGAGGTGTTGTCCGTTTTATCAGTCGTCTTGTCAGTATCATCGGACTGATTTTTGTCTGTTGGTTCCGTGCCGGCGTCATGAGAAGTATTCCCTTGAATCTGCTGCGTCACTCCGGGATAACGATTACCGCTGTCAACATCGGTGTCGGAAGCGTCACCGTCATTTTTGTTGTCATTGTCTCCGCTTAAGGTAGTGGAATCGATGTTACCGGCAGTTTCAGTAATAATTAAGCCCGAACCGGAATTATCATCGATCGCATCACGCTGCCACCCGTTGATAATGGTTGCAGCTCCCCATGCCAGAAGTGCAAACAAGAGAAGAGCAATTACTATTAAAATGATTTTCTCTCGGTTGCTAATTTTGTCCTTCGGCGGTTCTTCTTCATTTTCTGCAGTTTCGTCATCGGGAGTTTCCTCTCCGGGATTATCCTGATCGTCATTGCCGAAATCCTCATCATTCGGTTGAGGGTGCTCGTCATTAGGGTTAACATCTTCATTTCCTTCAGGGATAGTGGCAACAACTGTTGCCTGCTCCTGATCTTCTGCGGTTTGAACCTCTGCGTTCATGTTTTCCAAGTTTTTATTGTTTGTCATTTGAAACACTCCTTAAAAATTAAATTTGAGTGTTTATAATATGGTCGAAAATAGGTATTCGTTTCAAGAAAACATTTTTGCACACAAAAATTTTGGCTTTCACATGTAAAAATGTTTTCTGGCGCATTGTAAAATGAACCTGCAATAGTAAGAAAACAGAAAAAAGTATCCATAGTGACGAACCTGTGGTAGAATTGAGATTGGACAACAACAATTCTGAAAGGAACATCACTATGGACATTCTAAAGTATACCACAAAAGTTCGCAAAGGGCAACATCTGACTGCCGAAGAACGGCACGACATTGAAGTTCATCTGAAAGACGGTTGGTCAACATACAAAATCGCCAAACATTTAGGTCGGTCGTATAACACCGTTAAGGATGAAATCGAGCGAGGCACTGTACTTTTGTACAACGGCAAGGTCAAGCGATACAAAGCTTCCGTGGGCGAGCAAGTATATAAAGCACACCGTCAAAACAGCGCAAAGAAATACCGTGCATTGGAAACAAGCAGCTTCCTTCAATATGTTGCAGTGCAGTTCAAAAACAAAGGCTGGTCATTGGACGCTTGCATTGGAAATGCATTGGTAAAAGGATTGTTCCCCCGCAATGAAATGGTTTGCACTAAAACCTTGTACAACTATGTTGACCTTGGCTTGCTGCCGTTGACAAACTTGGATTTGCCCGAAAAGTTACGAAGAAACACAAAAGCAAAGAAAGCAAGAGAAAACCGCAAAAACCTCGGCAGAAGCATAGAGGAACGCCCTGAAAGCGTTGAAAACAGAGAAGAATTCGGTCATTGGGAGTTTGACACAATTATTGGTAAAAAGGATGAAAACGAACCTTGTGTTTTAGTAATGACCGAGCGTATGACTCGTATGTCCCTTTGGATTAAAGCACACCATCACACTGCTGAAGCCATTAGCGAAGCACTCCAAAAAATGTTGGCATATTTTTCAGAACAATACAGTTCTGTGTTTAAGACAATAACTGCAGACAACGGTTCAGAATTTGCTGACCTTTCACTGGTGGAAAATGGAAAAACTAAGGTGTATTTCACTCACCCGTACTCCTCATTTGAGAAAGGAACGGTTGAATGCCACAACCGAATGTTTCGTCGCTTTATTCCAAAAGGTAAAAGCATAGACGATTACTCAGCCGATGACATCTGTTTCTTTGCAGACAGTATTAATGGATTACCAAGGAAAATCCTCGGCTACAAAACACCGGAAGAGCTGTTTGAGCAAGAACTCGACCTCATTTATGCCGCATAAGAGATGGGAAGTCGCCGGCGCCGATGTTGGATTTCTCCGTTCGGGCTTCGCCCTCTCTCCGCAATCCAACATCATTCTACGCTAATCGTTACTTTTCTGTGAATTATTGCAGGTTGCTATTGCAATTTGCGAAAAATGTTTTCTTGATTAGAAACCTTAAATCTAAGTATGTTATATATGCATCTTTTATAGAAGAAAGGAGTTTTTTAAATGAATACAAACAATGAAACGGAAGGTAAGATGCATAGTGAAACAACCGAACAGAGGGGAGAGGTATCCAAAAGATTTCGTTTTAAGATTTGGCAGATTGAGTCCTGTGAAGAAAACATACCATATCTTTTCACGGACAGCGAATTTCTTATTAAACATGAAGGCACAGTTTTTCCTCCACCGAAAGGAATTTACCGTGAGGTATATTCTTCAGGTCAAAATCATTTTGACACAGAGGATGTGTTCAAAAAATTCAACACAAACCTGCCAAGCAATTACCATGCCAGAAGTCTTTCCATGAGTGATATTTTGGAATACGAACTGCCTAATGATAAGAAGCTTTATCTGTATTGCGATAGGTATTGGTTTATTGCTGTGGATTTTCGCCCCAAGTATCAAATCGCAAAGCTTCCCGAATACTCGCCCGGTTCTAAAACCGATAAAGAGCATGTTACCCTGTTCTATAAGGGCGATGATGGAATGCGGTCGGTATCGGTTTCGGCTGAAAATCTATTCAGTTCAAACTACATTGGTACGACTCAAGATGGAAACACGGTACAGCTTAAGCCGGCAGAAATCTACAATGCTACCCTCTTCATTCTGAACGGCAGAAGTCATTACCGCAATGACAATATACCAAAAACATTAAATTCATGGCTCAACTGCGGTATCCACAACTTCTTAGATTTTATTTATCCCGGTGACGCTGTGGATAAGGAACTCATTGACCATTACGTCAACGGTATGGACAACACCATTGAAACAGATAATTATCTGCAAGCGGGAAAAGCAATATCAGTGATGTACGATGATAAGTCTTCTGTATGGCCTGCATACGTTACCTTTACAAAAAAGGATGACGGTTGGTACTATGTCGGCATATGTCGACAAGGTGACAGTCAGAACATTGCACCGTTTCTCTTCTTTCCAAAACGAATTGAAAAAATGATGTTTTAAAACAGCGAATGGCTGGGGCATAACGCCTCAGCCATTTTGCTTTGTGTTATTTTAATGATTCTACTGCCGTTTGCAGAACTTCGCCAATACTTTCTCTGAAAATCAGAGTGGCCTTATAATCAAAGGCTGTCGGCTCTCGGTTTATCAGAACAATATCCTTACCTTTATAATAGCGTATGTAATTTGCGGCAGGATAAACTGCGAGGGATGTACCACCTATAATCAGCAAATCTGCCGATGAAATCGCTTCCACAGCCGAGGTAACCACCGCTTCGGGTAGACTCTCTTCGTACAAAACCACATAGGGCCTAACTACGGAATTACATTTAGGGCATCTTGGTACAGAACCTTGCAACGCTTTTACATCCTCATACGACATCTCTGTTTTGCAGATAGGACAGCAATGCCTGTATACACTGCCGTGTAACTCGTAGACTGTTTTACTGCCTGCCTTTTGATGCAGACCGTCAATATTCTGCGTAACAATAGCCTTTAGCTTACCCATCTTTTCAAGTTCCACTAAGGCTTTATGAGCCCTGTTCGGTGCAGCCGTGGTGTTAAGAAAGTAATTATAGTAAAAGTCATAAAAGACATCCGGGTGGCTATCAAAAAAACTCTTACTCAAAATACTTTCCGGAGACAATCCGTACTGTTTTACGGTATTATATAGTCCATCCTCGCTACGGTAATCTTTCATTCCGCTTTCAGTCGAAACACCGGCTCCGCCGAAAAATACGATATTTCTACTCTCGCAGATCAGTTCAGTAAAGGCATTCATATTCTCAATACTCATCATTTCATCTCTTGATTATTGTAACATAAAAAAGATCAAATGAATAGAGGTTATTATGTGAATGCGGTCTCAAAGTCAAAATCATCAGGTACGGTCATCCAGTCAATCATACTGATTCCGCTTTCATGTACCCAACCCATTTCTTCAGCAAACCTGTCTGCAAAGGATTCATCGGGACTTCTCAATAATTCATTTTCGTCAACAGCCAGCTCCACCAAAATTCGCTTTACCGGTCCTTCATCAACTTCTTCAGATTTATTCGGCACAACCTTCCAACGAAATTGGTCATATACATATTTAATCGCTGCTATTCTTCCCTCTTTATTCATTATATCCTGCGCCTTTTTTGCTTTTGAATTATCAAGAGTGGTGCAGACAGAGCATTCGTTCGAAGAACCTACACAACCGCAATTATCACGGTAGTAGTTCATTGTCCGGGTGAGCTGAAACGCACCGCAAAACCTGCAAGGAATATATTCTGCGTCAAAAATACTTTCCACAGCCATTTCAGCACCGTCGATACCGTTGCTCATCATCTGTTCGCGATAAGGCTCTAGCCGTTTTACGTCAACAGCAAAATACACCATATCCCCACAGTCCTTGAACCGAAAGGAATGTTCCTCTAATATCCCATTATCGTATACGAAAATGAAGCAATTTCTTCCGACAGATCTTCTGAAAGAATTGATATTCCGATATCGCCGTGCACTTCTATACTGACAGCATAGCCACCAAAGCCAATTACGCCAATACAGCCGTTATACCAAAAGCAATTAAGATGTTTTTGATCAATAAAATCACTGACTTCCAACTGCAATGTTGCACCTAATCGTTTTGCTTCCTTTTTAGCTTTACGAACAATTCTCTTTATGCTTTTCATTACAGCAGCTCCTCACATATGACAATCAACGCTTACTAAAACAGCATTTTCGTCAAGAGAGTCAATAAAATCATCAATCATATGGTACCATTCACCCATTTTAGGTGGTTTGGAATAATTGTAATCATAAGAGTCCTTATAGGTGCCGTCGCTCAAAAGAACTGCGCCGACTCTCATATGATATTTACTTTTTCGTAACCAACCGTGTCTACGTAAGAAATGCGTTAATCGCTCGCCTTTACAGTAGAGAACATCGCCAAAGCTGACAAGTCCTTTCTTCTCAATCCGGGCATACATCCCTTGTGGGATTATTCCTGTAGTAAAGGCATTTTGGTATCTATGGTAAGCATTTATTACCTGTTTCAAACGCCAGTTGTACATCAAATCCCAATGAATATCCTTTTTTCGTGCGGCGGCAACCCAAATATATCCTTCGGGTGCTTCCTTTTCGTCCTCAATACCAAGGGGGAAATGTCCACGGCTGTATTCATTACAGCTATCCTTGACCAAAAACTCAAAAGGATATCGCCCACCTATAATACACCCGTCGTAGAACGCACGGGGATTGCAGAAATATCCACAACGGTCTGTTTCCTCAACATAAAGATAACAACATTCTCGAACGGCGTATTCCTGCCATGACTTATAAAGTTTCTTAAACGGATAGTTTGGCAAAGCGGTCATACGCTTGGCTTTTTTTGTTCGCTTAGGGTGCTTCAATGGTCCTGCGCAATTTTGGTAGACAACGCCGTCTATGATTGTAAAGCTGCGACCGATTCTTGAATAATGGGAATATATAACTCCGTTGCTACCCTTGAAGCAATCCATTGAGCCGTTTAAATATTCTTCCTTTACTTCATCTGTGCAGTCAACAAACTCTAAGTACTTTGTATTTTTTGTTTCAGTAAAATAAGGATCTAATACTTCGTAAGTTTTATCCTCGGTTTCTCTGCTAAAAGCAGTCATTCTGCTGACTATACGACTAAGGTAAAATTCATCCATAATATGCTTTTCATCACCGGATAAAATCCCATTTTTCAACAGTGAATACTGCAACATAGTCTGAACTGTTTCCGGTGTTGGACTTTTGGGTGTTTCATTTGTGGGCGGCACATCAACCGCCACAAGCGTCATAGTATGCATAAAGCTCCTCCTAAAAATGTTATTAGGACGGGCTCCGCATACTCGGCTACCCGTCCTTATTACGCATAACCGAGTCGGTTATTAAATTTTCGCTACCTCGTCCAGAATGGACCGGCATGCAGATACGGTATCATTGATCTCATATGTATCTGCCTCAAGTATGTGAGCACATATTTTCGTCAAGAGGTCAAGAGCATTGTCGCTGCCAAGCAGCTCTTCAACCTTGTCTTCCGGCAGAGTGCATTTAGGCAGCTCTGCTACGATAAGGCTGCGCAAGCCAACCTCCAACAACTTTTTCCTTGTCAATTCCGAACCGCTAATTAAGCTTGCTTCCGTAAACTCACGGTATTCTTTATCTATTCGTTTTGAAAGCTGTTCGCGTTTAGGAACATCGGTCAGAAAATACCGTGCCGGTACCTGATGGTCGCCCATCAGCATTTCGTATACAACACCGGCAATATACTGCATTCTGGTATGAGCGGTTCTATCGTCATTAAGAGTTTTTCCAGTAATAAAACGAATGGGTCGTGTGCAGCCGCCTGCATCTGCAATCAAATCGATTTCAAGATAAGTGCCCTCACTGCCGCCCCAGACGGCGTATGCATTTACCTCATAAAATTCCGGCATAACAGAATTTTCGTCACTAAATTCACTGCCTATAAGAAAATACTCTTCCGGAAGTAACGCTGCATCAGACAACCTCTGCTTAATTTCTTCAAAAACATCAATTGCCTTGCGAAAACCTACGCGTTTTACTACTCCCGGTTTGTCAGGAACATTCTCATATATTTCTGTTTCAACTCTTTTCACGGCAATCACCTCTTCGTATCAATTAATTCAGATTTTCGTGACGAAATATAACCCTGCAGAACCGTTCTCATTGGACCTCTGTCAGTTTCTTTCATAGTCAGATTCTCAAGCACGGTGATGGCATTCTCGAACTCCATAATTTGTTCACGAATATACTCGTTGTGTTCCTTTATGCCAAGCTTGGTCATCTTGCCTCCCCGGCAATAATGCTTCGTCACGAAATTTCACCTGCCATCTTAAAGAATTCTGAAGGTGTAAGTACTTTCACTCCGAGTGCATTTGCTTTATCGAGCTTGCTGCCGGCATTGTCTCCACAGATAAGATAGTCCGTATTTTTCGTCACCGAGCCTGACGGTTTGCCGCCAAGCAAGTAGATCTTCTGATGAATACCGTCCCTCGTGTAAGGCTCAACCTTTCCTGTTACAACAATAGTCTTGCCGGCAAAAGGAGAATTCGCCACGACGGGCGTTTGACTTTGAGTCTTGATGGTCATCATGGCTTTCATATCCCTCCAAAGTTTCAAATTATTTTGGTCACTAAACCAACTGTGAATATTGTTGTTGAGAATCTCTCCGAAATCACTGAGTATAGTGAAATCGTATTTACCAATTGCTGCAGCCTCAAATTCGTCAAGAGAATTATTGAATACCTTGGCAAGCTCTCGAGATGCATGGTTACCTATCATCGGAATATCCGCCGCAATTACGAAACGCTCAAAAGTAGTATTGCGTGCATTTTGAATTGCATCCCAGAGCTTGTTCCAGGACATCTCACCGTAGCCGTCAAGTGAAATAATCTCGTCACGAAAACGGTCGAGTGAGAAGATATCCATTCGTTCTTTCAGGAAGCCCATTGCCATAAAGCGTTCGATAGTGTTTTCCGAAATACCCTCGATGTCCAAAGCCTTTTTGCTTACAAAATGAGCAATCCGGCGAATATTGCGAAGTCCGCAGTCTAGGTTATCACAAAACAGCGTCTTACTTCCGTCGGAAATATGAATTCTCGTAGGCTGACCGCACCAACTACACGTCTTTGGAACGACCTTTTCAATATCAAAGTTCCCACGGTCAAGGTTGTCCTCAACATGCGGAATAATCATATGTCGTTTAGATACGAGAATACGGTTACCTACCGTTAATTCCAGTTCTTCTACACAGGAAACATTATGCAGTGTTGCCCTGCTCACATCACAGCCGTCAATCACGATGGTATCAAACTCGGCCACCGGTGTAATTTCACCCGTTCGTGACGTAATCCATTCTATATTTCGAAGCACAGTTTCATAATTATCGTCTTCAAACTTAAAGGCAAGTCCGTCCTTGTAGTATTTTCCTGTTCTGCCGCAAGACTTTGAGTAATTGATATCGTCATAGCAAATAACAATTCCGTCGATGGGCAGGTCGTCCTCATCCGCTTTTTTCGTCAACAAATCCACTGTGCTTTCCAACAGATTGTAGTCTCCCAAATTTATCTGCACGGTTTTTAGCTTCCCAAACCCGTACTCGCAAAGCTTAAGGGTCTTGGCGCGCTTACTGTTAGGAATGGCGAGCTTTTCGTCATCAAGACCGTTAATAACTGCAAAGGGAAGGAAGTTCACACAGCGTTTAGCACAGGTTGCTGCATTATGTGCGGTAACTGAGCCTGCAGCCAAATTCCTGCCATTCTTAAACTTCTTACCTTTGCTGTCTACCAAAATCTCTTTCAGACGTTCAAAATCAGATTTGTGGATGAAAGCTTCACCGGTAACAACCAAATGGTTTTGGTATGGAATTCGCTGCGGAATGCCAGATATAGCTCCGACATTATGCGTGATGTCTTCACCTACATTTCCGTCGCCGCGGGTAGAGGCACTTTGAAGTTCCCCATTTTCGTAAACAAGTTTAATGGTTAACCCGTCAAGCTTGGGAGAAAGATTAACAGTGTGGTTGCGTTGAAACTTTACAAGGTCGTCTATCGACTTTGTTTTGTCAAGAGACAGAAGTGCAATATCGTGATGCACCTCTTTCAATCCCGAAACGATAGGATAGCCCACGCGCCGCGTAGGCGAGTTGGACAGTTGAATGCCTGTTTGCTTTTCAAGTGTTTCTAACTCGTCATACAAACGGTCATACGCAGCATCAGACACAGATGGTGAATGTTGATTATAATATTCGTCACAGTAACGGTTGAGTTTAACTACCAATTCATGCATCTTAGTCATAGAATCATTCATCTCAATTTTCCTTTCTTAATTAGTTTCGTTACGAAAAATAAGCCTTTTCTGTTTCAGGGTGGATCCTTACCGCCCCTGTTTGTCTTTCCAAGTCTTACTTTCATATTCATTTAAACCACTCCTTAAAAATTTAATTTGAGTGGTTATAATATGGTTGGAAATAGGGGTATGTTTCAAGAAAACATTTTGGCTTAACCTTTTTGACCCGGTATAACACCATTGGAAACGGACAAAAGAATATATTGGTTAAGAAGATTAGGCTCAATGTACTGTCCCGGGCAGAGTTTCATCTCTGGTGAAAAACACAGACACTTGTTCGTGACGAAATCATAGAATTCTGTGCCTGCCCAATGATTTCCGTCATCATCCTCTGCCTGCAAAACAAACTCGTCATCAAACCGCAACCGTATATCGTATATCTTCATGGCAGATAGTATTCTATCCAGAATATTTAGTTCGTTATCCATTTTGGTAAAGAGCTCATCACGCTGAGGGTTCTCGGAAAAGCAGTGGACATAAAAGTTGTAGTCTCCAACTCCGGGATAGCATTTGACGAAAAATTGATACTGACCTTTTTTGAGATAAAACCCAAAAGTTTCGGTATTCCAATACTCCGTCAGTCGGTTATCCGGATGCTTGCTACAGATATCTGCCATCTTTTTGCGGTTTTTTAATAAAGAAAGCTCAAAGTCGCCCCGCAGTTCAATTATCAACTCATCAAGGATATCTTTGAAGTGACTGCACTTAAGTTGGACATTACTGTCAAACCATGTGCTGTAAAATTCATTGCCGTCTTTACCAAAATCACCTCTCAAATATCCAATTTTATTTGATGCATATGGGTCATTTTTGTCGAGAGCAAAAAGTAGCCTACGCTGCTCAGGCAATAATTGTTCAGAAGTAAAATTCATAAATACTCACCTTTTCGTCATTAAATTTTTTCAACTGTATTTGTGGTGCTGCTGCGTTACTTTTCCCATAAACCTGTAAGATTTCTCGGATAATAATACAAACGTCTACAGTTGCTTCAGAGCCCGCCATCTGTGGCCAAATAATTTTCGTCACGTATCTTTCCAGAGATGTTGCCGATTGGTAGATCCATGCGCTGCGATGCAATTTAGAACAGACATCAATTCACCTCACCACGGTGAAAAGCGACCATATGGTAATTTAATTTTCCATTTCTGTTTTAGTAAATAAAGTCGCAGTGCAGACCAGGATTACCTCCATGCCAATTAGTTTGCTAAAGCTTGCGCAGCAATTGCTCGCTAATAATCCGTACCACGATTTTGGTAGAGAAATCGCTTGCATAGCCATCCGGGAGATGCTTCCTTGAGATTGGCACTGCAGTTAGTATCAAACGGATAAGTGTGCATCATTTAAAAAACTCCTGTTCAAAATAAATTTTGGTATTTATAACATAGTCAAAATTACAGTTGCAAATCAAGAAATCATTTCGCTACTAATTCCGATCACAAGCCGGTTTCGGATAAATTATGTTTGTTGACGAAAAAATAAGGCGAGAAAATAATGAGAAGTTAGTTGCAGCAATTGCAGTTTCATGAAAGTTCCAAGCAGGATAAGCATATCGGCAAGCTGCATTTTAGTAAACAAAAAATCTCACCGGCTGCCAGCGGCAGTTGCGATGCGATAAGCTCTTATTTGGTTACTATTTGATTTTCTGTGTTTCCAATCAGCTTATCTCTGTTTCTAATCGGCACGTTTTTGTTTCCGGACAGAATGTTCTAAGAAGCATGATATTGGTTATTGTCGCAGTTTCGTGACGATAAAGGTGTTGTAGGCTTGCTTACATCATTCCTCTGAAACTCAGGTTCCCAAAGTCATAAGAACTATTCCCTTAAGGACAAAGGTCAGTTTGGCATAAAGATGTGCTTGATGACTTAAGCAAACTCGTGTGATAAAATGGCTTTTGTGACGAAAAAGGTGTTGGAGAATTCTTTTTTGAAAACACGCGTGTCAATAGTCATTTTTAGTAGAGAACAGCGTAAAAAACAGTGGCTGGGACCATGGGAATCCTCCCGGGACGGTACCTTTTTTTAGGTTGATCGTTACGAAAAGTAAATAAATATAATTTGCAATGGGCCTCATGAATTCCTCGAGTGATGGTAACCCATGATTTCGTGATGAAAAAGTGCCTGATGATATTGCGGACCGGTAACCTGGAAGCCTCTAAAAAATGCCTTTCTCTACGAAAATGGTTTATAATCATATACCGGATGTATAATTGCTAAGGTTTCTGCCAAGGAGTATACCCTGAGGAAATGGTTCACCAAGGTATAAGCTATTACTTTTCGTAGAGAACAAAAATCAGCATGTCATCCGGATACATTTCGACGTGCTGATTATTATTATTTTCGTCACCGGAATAACATCTCTTCAGACGGAAGGGTTAAATAGATATCATGGTGCGGCACGAAGAGTTAATCATAATATTGGTAACGAAGTAAGAATTAATGCCTTAAGCATCTGAGTGCACTTCAACCTGCGGTCTTCTGACGGAATATTGTGTGGTGACGAAAAATAAGGCAATGCAGAACGGATGTGATATGCATGAATGCCAAGACTCGGCGTCATAGACGAATATTTTGTAATAGTTTCTGTTGACGAAAATTAGTTTTGCAATTTATTGAGCTCAGCGCCGCGGCTCAACAGGCGCACTCGATGCCAAACTAGAGAATTCCTCTTTTGATTTTCGTGACAAATAGTTATCCTGCTAATTAATCGCGATATCGATACGGGTGGCCTTTTGGATTTGTTTCTTTACGAAAAACTTAGATAAATCCGAATTAATAACGGTGGATCCATTTTAAAGTAACCTTACCGCTTGGTCTTTACTAAAAAGAAAGATTAAAGGATGAGGAGTCAGCGGGTTCACTATACTTACGTATATGTCCTATCCCTCGTGACGAAAATTATCAGTCCTAAATCATAATAACTCGAGTCAATCCACGACCGCTGTGTCACAAATTGGATTCCAGTCGTCGACGGCGTCAAAGGTATATGCACTCGTGACGAAAACAAATATGCGGTTCTGAAAAAAGCTACCTGCAGATATCAATCATACAGGTCAACATAATGTTTGAACTTGTCGCTGCGTCATAAGTTACAGATTTTCGTCACGAGGATACCATCACCGTCAGGAGTGAGATGGCGGAAGATAACGTGGCACTTAAGTTGGGGCTAATCGATGTCGTCGAGCCGAAGCTGGACATAGGATGAATTTTCGTCACGAAGTTTCTTCTCTACCGCTTCCAGTTGCCTTCGAAGAACTCGAAGTTCCCTTTCAATTTCTTTTATACGCTGATTGCTTTGCACCTTGGGTAGGTAGTCATCAATTATTTTTTTACCGAGGTAGAGTTCTTTCCATTGCTCGCCCTCTCGATAACGAAAATACTTGTTCGGCCCGTGTGGGTAACCTCGATGACAAATGCAGTTCGGTCGTTTGCAAGTAACATACTTTTCCACAATTTCACCAACATACTGTGGGTAAAAAGTCAGTGTTGCCCGCTCAGCTTCAAGTTCTCTTATATTCTCGGTATAGGTTTCATAAAGAATTTGGTTGTATGTCATAAACCGCTCCCCTTTCTTTGTGTTTATAACATACTTAAATTTTTAGGTGAATTTCAAGAAAACATTTTCACACAGACCTTTCGTTCTTATTGGAAAGCGGTCGCAGTCATTTCATAATGACAGTCATTTTTATCGACCGCATATATGACTGTCAGTAGGTATATAAAAAAATGCCCGTCATTTCGGAATGATAGTCATTTTATAGATTAATTATAGATTTTTATAGTTTAAGTTCGGGCAAACAGTCATTTCGCAATGATAGTCATATAGATTAATAATTGATTATTCAATGATTTATGGGTGCCGCTCATTTCGATATGATTAGACCTGCTCATTACGAAATGATAGACTTGCTATCGTTTCGATATGATAGGATGTCCGTCATTTCGGAATGATGATTTATAGATTTGTTTTTGATTTGTTTGAGATTAAACGGGGCAAGCCTCATTTTGAAATGATTTGGAACCGTCATTACGATATGAGATATTTTGGATTAATTTTAGATTTGTTATAGTTTAATGGCAACGCTTCATTTCGATATGATAAGGCGGTCTTCCCCTCTGAAATGATGGGAGATTTCTTACCCTCTTGCTTGCGTTCAAACTGAACATCATTTTTCCTGTCATATAAAAAATGAAGGTATGACCATAGGTGAAAATTACAGTAAAACCAAAGCAAAAAATAACGGTCATTTTTTTGCACTGAAAGTCAATTTCAAAACGATGAGCATTTTGGCAAAAAAACTATCAAATTTTTATCATTTCAAAAAGGACAGACGATTTTTAAAGAAAAATATTGAAAAAACTGATTTAAGACGATTTAAGGCGATACAGACGATTTTAGGGCGATTTAATAGCGGTTTCCTATCACTTTACCCGTATATTTTGGGTATTTCCATAACGATTTTGATAACATTCAATACTTAATCTTTAAGGGGGCAGCGGGGATTCAAAATCGTCCGGAGCACCATTTTACCCTAAAAAACAACCCATATTTCAACCCAGCCCATATTTTGACCCATCCCATATTCCGATACAGCTTTTGTTACAGCTTTTGTTACATATTTCAACCCAACACATACTTCAACCCAGCCCATGTTCCGTTACAGCTTATAATACATCTTTTAACCCATGTTATGATACATCTTTCAACCCACCCCATGTTTCAACCCATTCCACCTTTCGATACATCTTCTGTTACATGTTTCGACACAACCATATTTCAACCCAGCCCATGTCTTGCTACAGTTTTTCAACCTAATAATTCTTATTTTGAAAACATACATATCCTTTTTGATGAGTCCATTTTTACATGGCTCAAATTGTTTTCTTGAAACATCACCCTAAATCCGACTATTTTATAATTGCAAATTTTAATAGATAGTGAGGAGTGATTCAAATGAGAAAGACACCACGCAACGGTCCTCCAATAATGCCTATTTCAAAAGAAAAACTGAAGGATCGTCTAACCATTTTGGAAGTCGCACAGAAATATTCCCCTAAAATTAATGAGCGCACACGTAGACCGCTTATCATATGTCCTTTTCACGAAGACAGAAATCTCGGCTCATGCAGAATTTTCCCTGAAACTAACACCTTTAAATGTGAAGCCTGCGGTGCACACGGTGACACCCTAAAACTTGCATCCGGATATCTCGATATTGATTTATCCGATATGAACGACCTTTTGGAAAAGCTTGTAAAAGAATTTGAAATACCTGTTGAAACCGTTCGCGTTGATTACACTCCCGGTGCATATAAAAGTCAACCGCCTCCGCCTGAAAGATTGACATCGGAAGAGTACACCGAACTTCTGACTTCGGATCATTATTCTATACCGATTAATTTTAAAGAGGTTGGATATGAAGAAGGTGTATACGATTATGTGCCGTGTGAAAACATGACAATTTATTATCGAACACTTGCAGTAAAGGACCCTGAATTTCACGATTGGGTTATATGTACCGTGTCGAGAATTTACTGGTTACGCTATGCTCACATGCTGATGTATTGTCAGAAAAACGGGTATTCACTGCTCGAAACCGTCATTGAAGAGAAGATGAAAAATTTTAAAAATTTATTGCAGAAAGGGCTTATTGATAAAAGCCTGTTCCGTCCGGAGCTTCGTCTTAGGAATGAATTATTGAACGACGAACTTCGCGCTTCAGCATAAAAACAAGGGCGGCTTTTTTGGTTGCCTGTTACATTTTTATTTAATAGTTTATTGACATTTATTTTTATTTGTGTTATAATAAACGCAGAGGTGATGAACTCAAATGAAAACTTTTAAATATATATGTGCTATGCTCATTTTTGCAATTGCTTTTGCTTCCTTATACTTTTGTATAGGGATAACTTCCATATCATATTACTGCTTTATCGGGCTTATGGTTCTTTGTGGGATCATAGTTTTATGTGACGGTTTTCAAGGTGAAACGCATGAAAAAAATTAAACAAACCTTAAGAAATTTCGCCGTAGCCAATGGTCTTGAACACCTTATTGACGAGCTAATTGTAACCGATAAAATAACCCCGGACACAATAGGTTCGTACTCAACCGGTAAGGTTGATTGGATATGTAAGTTCGGTCACAAGGAACACGAGTCACCTTTTAATAGAACTCGCCGCGGTTATTGTTCAATTTGCGGGCGTAACAGAAATGGTTCTCTTGCACAGAACTACCCTGATTTAGTAAAGCTTTGGAGCCCGGAAAATCATAAACAACCTGAGCAAGTTCCGCCGACATACACACCGTTGGTCGAATGGAAATGCAGCAAAGGTCATACTTGGAAACGCACAATTAAGATACAGCTTGAACAGGATAATTGTCCTATTTGTCATCAACAGGAAAAATCCTTATTTTCTATTTGTCCGGAACTTGAGAAACATTGGGATGAGGAGAAAAACGGCAATATTGATCGTAAAACCGTAGCACCTTTTTCATCCCATAAATATTACTGGAAATGCGAACACGGACATTCTTATATGGCCGCTCCCGAAAAGTTGATGCGAAAAGCTGCACGATGTCCGATATGCAACTCATTTGGATTTAACCGACCGGATATAATAGATGAATGGCATCCGACCAAAAACGGTGACAAAACACCTTTTGATTTTTCCGTAAACTCGCAGAAAAATGCTTGGTTTATCTGTGCCAAATGCCACAATGAATATGAATCTCGAATAGCATATAGGGCAAAAAGGATATCGCCGAACTGTCCGATTTGCAAAAGTAATAAAAGGGATGTAAAAAAACATTCTAGCACATATGAGAATCACGGCTAAATGTGAAACTCGCATGTTTGAATGAATATTCTGCCAATGTTGAACACCCGGACGCACAAGAAAGAATCAGAGACTCACATTCAACCGTGAGCCTCTGATTCTTTAAACAGCTATTTTTACAATTAAAAATTATTTTGATTGTAAAAAAACCAAAATGGTGTAATTCTCACTATGAAATCACTTCTAAATTAGTGACATAGGTATCTTGGAAATCGGTGATTTTTTTAAAATCATTATTATCAGGAAAATATCCAAATAAAGATGAAGCATAATCTTTAGCAGGCGTTTCACTAATGGTTGTATTAAAGAAATATCTGTCATTCACTATAAAATATTGTCCGACCAGACTATTTTCCATTTTATTATTTGAGATTATTACTGATATGCTTCCACATGTGTGATATCGCCTTTAAAAGTAGCTATTTCCTCAATTGAATTGTCTTGAATCAAATACTCTAACAACGTAACTTTAAAACCTTTTCCTTTATCAACAGAAGCTGTAAAATAATATCTTCCATCAATTAGAAACAGCTTTCCCTGTGAGGTGATTTTTTCGTTTTCATCGGTTAACGATACAATACTTTTGGCTATATTGTTGATCTCTATCCCTGTCACAGAATTTAAATCAATATGATACAAATATGGAACAGATTCTTCTGTACTTGTTTGAAATGCATAGCGTTCCACTTCGGTGGGTGAAAACTCCGGAATTTTCTTTTTCTTCCCGTTATCATATATGTCATAATATCGTTTATAGGAAAAAATGGTGACGCCAATCTGAGAAGATGTTATTACCTTTAAAATAGGTTGTGCTTCAGCTTTTTTCTCACAACCCACGCAAGAAAGACAACAGGTTATGATACATAGCCACGCTAAAAATTTTGTGATTCTATTCATTATCAAACACCTCACTCAATACCCAATAATAATTGACGTAATTTAACCATATCCTGCGTATTGATTTCCTGATCTGATTGTAAATTTGCGGCGGTAAGCGCCCGACCTGTCAACGTTATCATTCCCGCAAGATATTTTTTTCAAACGAACCAAATCCCTTATATCTGTAAATCCGTCGTCATTAATATCGCCGGGCTTAATAATAAATTCCGGGTCTGTTACTGTAACAACAAAGCAGGTTGTAATTCCATAATCAGTTGTTGCGGTTATTGTTACCGTTCCTGCCGCCAGCGCATGGAGTACATTGTATTCATCAATGGAAACAATACTTGCTGTATCAGTAGTTTAAAGCAATTACACCTTTATTTGAGATTATTACTGATATGCTTCCACATGAGTGATACTACTACTAAAGGTGGCAATTTTTATGAAAGAGTTATCACTCAAATAATACTCAAATAGTCCGTTTATAATAGAATCTCTATCTTTCTCGAGTAAAGCAGTAAAGTAATAATGGTTATTGATTATCCGCAGTTTTCCTGGCGAAAAAACATTATTATCTTCATTTTTAGTAGTTAAATTAACAATGTTTTTTGCAATATTATTTAGTTCCGCGCCTTCTTCGGTATCTATATCAACTAAATGTAAATAAGGAACATCCTTTTCCTCTGCATCCGGATTAAAGGCATAACCTATTACTTCAGAAGGTGAAAACTCCGGAATTTTCTTTTTCTTCCCGTTATCATATATGGCATAATATCGTTTATAGGAAAAAATGGTGACGCCAATCTGAGAAGAAGTTATTACCTTTAAAATGGGCTGAGGCTCAGCTTTTTTCTCACAACCCACGCAAGAAAGACAACAGGTTATGATACATAGCCACGCTAAAAATTTTGTGATTCTATTCATTATCAAACACCTCACTCAATACCCAATAATAATTGACGTAATTTAACCATATCCTGCGTATTGATTTCCTGATCTGATTGTAAATTTGCGGCGGTAAGCGCCCGACCTGTCAACGTTATCATTCCCGCAAGATATTTTTTTCAAACGAACCAAATCCCTTATATCTGTAAATCCGTCGTCATTAATATCGCCGGGCTTAATAATAAATTCCGGGTCTGTTACTGTAACAACAAAGCAGGTTGTAATTCCATAATCAGTTGTTGCGGTTATTGTTACCGTTCCTGCCGCCAGCGCATGGAGTACATTGTATTCATCAATGGAAACAATACTTGCTGTATCATATGTATAGGTAAGTTCGGTTTCAGTTGAAGTGGCAGGATAAAAAATAGGTTCAAGAGGCGTCCTTTCGCCAACCGTCAAGGAAAGATCGGAAAACGATACAGAGGTTGCATTCTGCGGCACCGTGACGGTGCAGGAAGAGGCTTTGTTTCCGTCCGTTGCAGTAACGGTGGCTTTCCCGTATCCTATAGCCGTGACTACACCGGAGGAAGAAACCGTAATCACCTGTTCATCGGAGGAGCTCCATTCTAACGATGAGGATGCTAAATCTGCATCATCCCCTACAACAGAAACGGTTTTTGTTTGACCTGAAAACAGTTCCAACTCGCTCGGCAATTCCCATTCGGTCAGATGGTTTTGAGAAGTGCCGCCTACAATAGCTGCAAGGTTTGTGTTGTCAAGCGGAACAGTCGTTCCGTCCAAAGACAGAATAAGTCCGTCTGCAGTTGTTTTACTTATCGTGCTTGTAACACTGACATCTTTTAATCCATCATCATGCAAGGTGGATACTTCTGCTTGAAAGTTTACATCCACATCTGCACTGTCACCATACCGAAACACTAATCGGCAGCCGTCTGCCGGAAAATAGATCGTTGCGTCGCTGCTGTTTGCTTGTCCTTGTTCGGCATAGGAGCAATAAATCAAGCTGTCACCATCAAATCCAAAGAAATCATCGGGAGACACTTTTGCGATCTCGCTGTTATCGCTATCATACACCTTTGCCTCAACAAGAACATCGGCGGTATAGTTTACTTTGATCAGATCGGACATTCCTATAGAATCGTCAAGAGAACTAACAGAAAATAAATCAGCAGTATCATCGCTTATTATGCCCTTGATTTCATCACATATTTTGTTTAAGACATCTCCATCAGATACTAAGTCTGTATGACGTATATTGCTATATTTTTCTACCTTTATCTTTTCTCCGCTTCCGTCATTAGCGGTTGCGCTGCAATAGGCAACCGTTCCGTCACCGGAGGGTTCATTGTTTTTATTGCTATTTCCACCCTTAAATATTATTTCCTTTAATTTTGTTCCGCCGAACAATTTGCTTGAATAGTTAGCTATTACCGGCGTTTTTTTGTCCGCGCTATCCGATGCAACCAAAACGGTATCAACCGTTTGCAAAACCGAAACAATATCTCCGCCTAAGACCGTCTCACGGAAATACCGATGACTGCGGTTATTGCCGTTTGTCAGATTGGAATTGATGTTGGTACTGCCGTTCAAAATGCTGTAGTACTGGCTTGCGGTGGTAACGGCCGTTCCTCTTTTAAACTCGTTTTCGTATAATTGCGGCATAAGTTTCAGATATTCCACACTGGGCAACAATTGATAGGTGGTGGGAGAATTGTGTGTTACATCCTTTATCCAATTATTTGCGGCATCGTATATGAGTGTTACAGCGCCCAACTTTAATCGAAGGTCGGGAGAAAAATATGGATTGACTTCAGCAAATTTCGCCGCCTGTGCAAAGCCGTTTACCAGCTCGTAACTCGAACCGATCAAAGCGCCCGAACCGGTTTCCAGCGGTGCCAACGCGGAATAGGTACCAAATAACGGAGCCGCCACCAAAATGGCTTTATCAATTTTCACTTTATCGGCGCTTTGTTGATTTTTGGCTATAAATGCAGACGCTAAAAGCCCTCCGGTGCTGTGTGTTACAAACACGATATTAGTATATCCTTTGATTTTAATATCCCGACGTAACAGCTTTTCGGAATCGTTCAAATCGCCAAGCCAATTATATGGGAAAAACTCAACCGTATATTCCCCGTCAAATTCTTCTGTCAGTTTTTCAACCAACGCCTGATAGGTGTTGGTTGCACCGTAAGCATCCCTTGTGGCGTCTACATGCATTTTGGAGCCTGACCCGTCACTGTTCAGCATCAAGGCGGAGGATTTCCGATTGATTGCGTTTGAGGCGATGTCGCCCACTAAAGGCAGATTATCGCCGTTCACCAAACTGATATTCATTCCGGTGCCTTCGATCCAGTATTGCGTATCGTCTTCCGAGAAAAGCTTTGATCCCATATACCCCGGCAGAACATAGATTGCTTTTTTCACGACCTTGTTCAATTTTCCAACGCCTTGATCGCGACCGGAAAAAGCATCCTTGTCTATTTCGATTTTACCGTCACCTGTACCTAAAGCGTTATCTCCTTCAAGGTTGGCAAATTGAGAAAATGCCCAGTTGTCAGGAATTTTAAAGCCTAAATTTCCGCTGAATCCGGTTGACATATCTCCCACAAAGCTACTGCACGCATATCCCGCTTTGGAAACACGGGTACACACATTTCTGGCACCGTAGATACCAACCTTATATCCGCTGGTTTTTACCTCAGCGTAAACATTTTCAAAATACGGAATTACACTATTGGTGATCTGGTAATCCATTGCGTCAAAATCAACTGCAAAATAGATAATCGTGTCGTTTGGTAACCCCAGGGCGCGAGCCGCCGTAATGGCGGCCTGACCGTCATATGTACCCTGTGCTGTTGTAAAGTAGGATTCTTTATTGGCACTGGTCTGATAAATCGGGAAGAAGCGGAGACCTGCATCCAAAATAATATTGGCTTCTTCCACTGTAAGAGCCTTACTGATTCCGCCCCCGTAGGTTCCGGTAAGATACCGCCCAATATAACGGTAGCCGTTGTTATATAGGGTTTGTGCCTTTGCCTCATTTAAAATTGTGGCGCAGTCCGCCGCTATTGCGGGTCGGTTAGGATTGCCGCTGCTGACAAGCAAAGCCATCCATGTATCAAGATTCACGACTCCGGTCACAGGAAGGGCATAGTGCCGTTGGAACGCTCTGACTGCCTTTTGGGTTGAAGATGAAAATACACCGTCAAATGTGCTGTCACCAAATCCATGAATCAGCAATGCGTATTGTAAAAGCTTGGTAAATGCCGTGATTGAACCGCTTGAATAGTAGTTGCCCTGATAGTTTTTAGCCGCTCCGCTTCCAATCTCATATGGAATTTGCGGAGCCAATGTTCTGGTAGTAGGACCAAAGGTGCCGGAGGAAACGCTGACGGGTAAGCCTTCCTCGGCCTGAAATGCATAAATCAGCGCCCTGTTGGTATTCCGACCATAAACACCGTCGCAGGGATTCAATCCGGTATACGCTTCATATGTCCTGTTTAATTGTTGCTGTATAGCCCGCACTTCCGACCGACCGCCGTAATACGAACCAAGGAGTTTGAAAGCGTCCATGGAAAGGAGAGCTTTCATAACATTGACCGTAACAACCCCGTCGGGATTAAGTAACCCTGCGTCTTTTTTCAAAGAAATAACGGCGTTTTCAACACTTTCATTAAATACTTCCTTAAAACTTACAATACCGGTTTCCGAATCCTGAGTAAGATAATATCCGGGATTATATCCCTTACACCAAAGAGCTCCTTGCAATATAGCAAATTTTCTATCAGTTACTCCATCTTGTCTTTGCAATGGGTTTTGTCCATACAAAGAAGCCGTAGTAGGTCCAAAATTGTTTGCCAATGATGTTATACCTAATTCATGTTGCAAAGCCCTTGTTAAACCATATACAACATTCCAGCCGGTTTTACCATTTTCTGTGACAGAGCCAAATCCCTCTACATCTCCATATTCCTGATTTAACCATTTTTGTGTTAAATAAACCATAGGATCGCCTACAGTTTCGGTGGCAGCAAATGTAGAAATTTCATTTGTTTGCATGCTCTGCTGATTATATACATCTTCATCATTAATATCTGCGGTTTCAGGATAATAATCATCAATACCGGAATGAATATTTACATTTTTAAGTACAAATGTACTGTCTTCATTTTCAAATATAATTTCATCAACAACTTGTGCCGGAACAGAAATTACAGAAGTTGAAAAAACAATAACAATGGATAAAATGAATGGTACAAATTTACAAACAAAACATTTGCTTTTTAACATAATAATGCATCTCCTTCATTTTTAATTATGCCTTTTTTAAAGTGATAGAAAAATTTCCACATCTTTATAAATATTATAAAATAAATTGATGGATAAAGCAATAAAAATACAATAACTTGTCCTTACCGGCTACTCATGTGAGAAATTATTCTTTTTCCCTCTTGTCGGGAGCATATCTTACAGCCCTCCCCGGGTTAGAACGAAAACATTCCTTCTGTAACCGCCAGATATACTGCAATAAGTTCGGGTAGTATTGGACTGTTTCTTGTCTTGCAGAGTCGTCCGCCTATTACGGCCTCATATGTGATTTCTGTCCGTCGGTCCGGAATTTTGCCTATCGGGAACTTTTAATCCCTCAATCCGGCTTCCTTCAGATTTCACCTCACGATGAACACCCTTGCCTTCGGCTAATGCTTCCTACTACCAAGCGCATAGCGGACTTTCACCGCCAAGTTATCCCCCGTGCCGGGCGCACAAGTAATAAAGCTCTCGCGCATTGAATCGTGAGAGCTTTTCGTTTTATAAGTCATTATCTATCTCCGCCTGAGAATATATAACGGACAAAATTATCTGCTAAGAATTCTGTAGATTTATATTTTAGTGCTTTAATGTTCTGATATATGCGTCAAGTATTTCTACAGCGCCTTTTCGTTGTTGAGGCGTAAGCACTGCAATTTTTTCAGTCACCTCGTTTAAGACATATTCCTTACCGGACGGTAGCTCATCTCTTAAAATATAGTCAGCAGAAACATCTAATGCTTCAATAAGCTTAATAAAAATTCGCATACTCGGCATCTTTACACCTCGTTCGATTTCACCGAGATACATAACGCCGATATCCGCCTTCTCTGCAAGTGCTTCCTGAGTTAAGCCGGCCTTATTACGAGCTTCCCTTAATTTCTTTCCGAGTTCGGCCTTATCCACCACATTCACCTCCAAGCCAATGGCAAATATCTTATGCTATTAGTATAAGTATTTTCACAAAATCTTTGAATAATCATATAGAGTTGTATATACGCTATTTGCTAATATTTAATTATGTTTTTTTGAAATACTTTATACTTTTTGGCAGTGGAAGGCTCGCAGAATTTCTTTAATTAAGTATATTATTGTAACAGAAAATCCGATGAACCGTCACTTGGCGTTCATCGGATTTTCTGTTGCGCCAGGCTTATTTATTTCTCGCTACATAGCAGCGATGACGTATTATCACTCGTAATGAATTCTTTTTACTGTCTGATAAAGCCGCTAATTTCATTCCCAACCTAACATCCCTATTCTTCTGTAAGCTCCTCTGTTATCTGCTTAAAGAATTCTGCACACCACACATTAAGTACAGACTCATCGTGGATGAAGGGTTCTACATCCTGTTTGGCTTGTTCAAAATCAATGCTATCGAAACGGTCGCTCAGGAGCTTCTTAATGTCGGATAATGTACATTCTTTATCTGAAGGAATAAATCCGGAATCAATCAGACGTTGATTCAAGTGTTTCAAATTAAAAGATGCTCCTCGGGATAGGTAGAACACATAATCATACAGGTCTCTCCCCTTAATGCGACTTTGCCAAGCACGACAAATAACCGCATGCAGCTTACCCGCAAACAAAGAGGGCATATCATAAAGATTTACTTCATAGGGCACCGGCAATAATCGATATTTATGTTCGAAAGACGCAAATGCAGGCGGATTAACATCTACCTCAAATTTTATTTTTATTGTTTCATTCTTGGCAGCTCCGCCGGCTATATGCTCATCTGCATAGAACAGCAAAAGATGTTCCTTTGTATTTCCCTTAAGAAATGCCGAACGAATTGCACTTTCCTTATTTTTCTCCTTTTCTGATATGCTGACATTCAAGCCGAACGATTTAACCTCTTTTTCAAGAATAGGGAAATACTCTTTTAAGTCAAAGTTCGTGTCGCTTACTGCAAGCGAAAAATCTAGGTCCTCGGAAAAACGGTCTAATCCGTAAAAAATCCTTAGAGCAGTACCGCCATAAAAAGCTGCTTTTTTAAAAAAACCTGCTCGGGAAAGTCCGCAAAGAACAATCTCTTGCATAATCTCCTTCATTGCATTTTTACGGTCATACATATTTTGCGGTTGGTATTTTTGAAGCATTTGCTCTATGGCTGTATTCATTTTTGCATCCTCCTTAACAGAGTGCAGAGTTTCTTAATATTAGTAGTATGGTAATGCTCGGATAACATCTCAATCTTTTTACGGTCAAGCTTTGCAAGCTCGCTTTCTTCAATACGCAGATCTTCTGTTAAAAGCATCAAGAGTTCGTCCGTATTTGCAACCGGGCTAATGGTATATAGCTTATCGCACAAAGCTTTTTCAGGACCGGCAATTCGATAATAGTATTCACCCTCTTGAATTATTTCCAATTCATAGGGAAAAACATCAACAGGCACATCTCGATATGTGAATGTACCAAAGACTGTTTCATACTTTTTCTTTTTCTTTTTATCAAAAGTTGCGCATGTCACAACATATACTGCTTCGGGTATCATTCCGTGATAGCTTAAAGCATATTCAAATGAAATATATGAAGGACCATAGATGCTTCCAGCAAGAAGATGGGGCGGTGTACCGGCATCTGTTTCGTACAGTCCCTTAACCACAGGAAATATTTCTCCACGCTTAACCATATGGAATAACTTAGAACGCGGTGCAGCGTATTCGTGTAGTTCTTCTAAGAGCATATCTGTTGTTTTTATCATATTTTCACCTCGCAGTTATATTATATGCAATTTTTCGGTGAAAATCAAGCATTTTTAAACAGGTTGGCAAATTTATTGCGATGGCAGGATTTTTGCAAATAAAACGTTCTTAAACCCGGCAGCTTTCATACTGTCATTTTACTAATTCGTTATAGTTTTCACCTGATTTCTTCTATTTTTCACAACACATCAAAAGTTTTTACAAGCAAATAGTAAATAAGTAATGCTATTTGCTAATTTTTGTGGTATAGTATATAAGGAAAGGAAGTGCAGCATTGAAAATCATTATATGCGTTGACAAAGAAAACGGCATGCTATTTATGGGAAAGCGTCAGAGCCAGGACAGCATGCTAAGAAACAAAATACTGGAAATAGTTGGTGGTTCAAAACTCTGGGTAAGTAAATACACCGCAGGGCAATTTGAAGCAAAAGAAGTTTTAACTATTGATAATGACTACATATCTAAAGCTGAAGCAGAAGACTATTGCTTCGTTGAAGATATGGGTTATGACATAAGTAAAACTGATGAAGTAATTCTTTGCCGATGGAACCGTTCTTACCCCGGAGAGACATACTTTGAAACCGATCTGAAAACATCCGGCTTTAAAAAGAAAAAGACCGAAAACATTATAGGCTCTTCCCATAGGAAAATCACAATTGAGACTTATAGGAGGGGCTGAAAATGAAAAAGACAAGTTCAATAATTCAGTGGATGTTAACCGGATTTCTTGGTTTATGTGCTTTGGTTAACGGATTTCATTGGTCGAGCCTGCTCTTTATTCTTGCAGGGGTATTGTTCATGCCTTTACCGGCAATATATGAAGCATTCAAGAAGATAAAACTAAAAAAAGGTTTTGTGATAGCATTAGCTGCTATTGTTATGCTTGTCGGTATGTTTAATTCTCCGCTTGGAGAATCTAAACCGAACACAGATTCAGGTGTTACATCATCCGATACATACGAGGGTACACGCACAACAACCTCAGACACTTCGGGTGCAGAATCAGGAACAACCGATTCAACAGGCAGCACCTCTATTAATGCATCTGAGCAAGATAAAATAGAGGTTAATTCTTCTGTTGGCACCGGAAAAGCCGAAAAGCCTTCATTATCTTCTATCCCTGCATATTCGGGAAATCCGTATGTTAAACTTAACAACGGTATACCGAATTTCAGTTCTGCAGAGCTTACAACGAAAGGATATGAGAAATACGGTACTCTTGATAGTCTTGGAAGAGTTACCACTGCAATTGCTTCGCTCGGTAAGGAAACTATGCCCGGCGAAGATGACGAAAGAGGCAGTATCAGTAATATTAAGCCTACAGGTTGGGTTCAAAAGCAATATGACAATGTAAGCGGTAAATACTTATATAACCGTTGTCATTTAATCGGATGGCAGTTGTCCGCTGAAAATGCTAATCGTAATAATCTGATAACCGGCACAAAATACTTTAATGTGACCGGCATGCTTCCATTTGAAAATATGGTTGCAGACTACATAAACTAAACAGGAAACCATGTTGCATATAGGGTGACACCTATCTTTGAAGGCGACAACCTGCTTTCCAACGGCGTCCAAATTGAAGCATACTCGATTGAAGATAAAGGCGAAGGCATTCAATTCAATGTATTCGTATATAATGTTCAGCCTGACATAAATATCAACTATGCCACCGGAGATAGCAGTTCAAATGTTAAGCCGGAGACAAACACTCCGCCTGCAACTACCGAAAAGGAAGATACTTCATCATCTTCCGCACCACCGGTTCAATCGCAAGAAGAAATGGTTTGGATACCAACAAAAGGCGGAACAAAATACCATAGTCGGTCAAACTGTTCTAATATGATAGATCCCGATTATGTAACTAAAGATTATGCTATAAGTCAGGGTTTTGAAGCTTGCAAACGCTGCCACTAAACCTAAAAAGCACCGCAGACGAAATTTGCTAATGCGAATGGGTTATAATATGGCAATAGATATGGATTCAGGAGACATTCATTTTATTTCGGGTTGGTCTGACGAAGCAGACGATTAAAAGAAAAATAGAGACGAGTATAGCACTTCATTCATGTACCTCACTCGTCTCTTTATATTATTGGGCTTCACCATTAAATAAACACTGTTAAGAATCTTTCAAATCACTACTTGTTTATTTTTGGGTTTCGGAGTTGGTAACCCCTCATACATAGCATTAAACAAACCTGTCAAAAAATCTTTGTTATCAACTTCATCTACCAACAACATTTCTTTTGCGCCATCATAAGGTAATTCATATTGAACTGTTGGCATATAACTAATTGCCGATTCTACTGATTTAACGAGCAATCTATCATCATAGATACCGCCTACAATCTTGCCACGATAATAGATAATGAATTCTCCCATCATAGATCTATATGTAATTTCCTTTAATTCAGATAACTGACCTAAAATAAACTCTAAATATTCTTTACTTGACGCCATAATTTCACCTTACAATTTCAATTTATCGACAGTATATCACATTTTAAAACATTATTCAATTGTTCAGGAGCATTATAGATATAGAGTATGCTATAAATGCTATCTCAAACAAAAACACCTGTAAACTTTGCTTGTTTACAGGTTAAGTAATCATATTTTGTAAGTGAAAAAAACGCTATCTATGCTACATTTGTCAAATGCGCTATGCCGTATTGAACACTCCGAAAAGAGGTGAACATATGAAGTTTCCTTACATGCGCAGTGCGAAATTCAAAAGACACATAACATTTCGCAGAAAAGCAAAAGGTCAAATATGCGACTTGCTGCAACAAGTCCACGGAGACCTTATTACAACTGCACCTACGGAACTGATTGTGCATATATTCTTCAGCAAATAACAACCTTTTAATCCATTATCGACATAGCACATAGGTACAAACAAAGCTCTTGAATTTCAAGAGCTTTGTAAGAGTGTTGGCATATACTTATTTTTCCGGGCAGCTTCCCGCCGAGTATCTTCAGCGCAAGCGAGCTTAACTTCCGTGTTC
>OHFR01000060.1_pt1 | contig 61866 bp, 52 predicted proteins | sample 1567531 | NCBI WGS metagenome assembly OHFR01 (sample SAMEA3879597, study PRJEB24766) | human gut metagenome | biome: human-associated habitat; feature: feces | place: USA | collected 1985/1987
CAACCCTCAAATTCGCACTACCGTTCAGCAAGTTTGACAACTTGCGAAACTTGAGATAGAGCCCGCGAGGGCGAGTGCAAGTCCCTTCCCCGAGGGGAGGGATTTAGGGAGAGGGTAACGTGCACAAGAAAAAGTGCGTTGGGCTAACAGCCTACGAACGAGAGACAACCCTCAAATTCGCACTACCGTTCAGCAAGTTTGACAACTTGCGAAACTTGAGTTAGAATGCGAAGGAGACGCCGACGCCGGCAACTATGCTGGTGCGGTAGAAATCATCTTGACCTACCACGGCGAGAGCCTCAGGAGTAAGTTTGCCGGCAACTGACGGATCGATCGGAAGGGTGGCGAGGACTGGAGCCAGCTTGTTGTAAAGGAGGGCGCCATTTCCGCCGTAATCTTTCTGCTCCTTGGTAAAGTGAAGGAAGAATGTCTTGTAGACACCCAGGTCGATATTGATTTTCTTCGTCACATGGAACTGCGCGCCGAGACCACCTGAAATGGAACTCGTGGTGTAGCTCATGTCGGAAATGTAACGGGCATCATTGCCGAAACCGAAGGTGCTGCTGTTTGCACCGATACTGAGGGTCAACAACGTGCAGACGTCATATTCCAGACCTCCGAGAATCTCGAAAGAATTGTGTTTCAGATAATTCTGCTTGTCATTGAGACCGGTTTCATTGTTGTACTGCTTCGACTGCTTGTCGAAATAGTAGTTGAAGCCGAGCGCTACGCGGAAATTCGGCTTCACTGCATATTGCGCACCGAGATTCAAGCTCGCAGGGATGTCGGCAGCGATGACCTTGTCATCATCGAACTGGGAAATGCCGGTGGAATTGGCCTTGGTGTCATTCTTGGGACGGACCTTGGTGTTGAATTCGTAACGTGCTGAGAAATTGAACTTTCCGGTCTTGTAATCCACTGAGATGATCGGCGTGTAGGCGATGTCTTTCTGATGGGCGTCAAGTTCCTTGTCACTCACGAGCGCAGACGCTATCGGTGCCACATTCTCTGCGGGGACCTTGCCGCCTGTCAGCTGTGAAATGACATTGGCAAGAACGGCGGACGCCGGCATCATCTGGCCGCCGGTAGGCTGCAGCTGGATGTTCTTCAGGCTTCCCACGTAGTAATTGGAGATGTAGTTCAGACGCACGCCGGCTGCCACGCTCCAATTCTTGCTGATTTTGTATCCTAAGTTCAGCTGTCCCGCGAAATTATACTGCTCGCCGGTAAGGGCAATGTCTGCCGAATATGCTGAAACTGCCTGGGCTCCGGACAAAGTGTTGATCAATGCCGGAATCATGGCAACAGGCGCTTCGAATGAGCCAAGTCCCTGATCATAAACGGCTTTGCCGCCTCCGGAAACTACGCCGAAGTGGAATGAGCCGAACCAGTTGTTATGTTTGTAGACGAGGTCCAGGTGAGGCAGCACCGGCACGAATGTCTTGCCGGTATACTTCTTATAACCTTTTCCGTCATTGTCAATGCCGTATTTCAGCGGCTCGTAGGTGGATGTCGTATAGCGTCTCTGGACTGCTGTCTGGATATCCAGTGCGAGATGCCAGCCATTGTTCATGAATGCGATACCGGCAGGGTTGAAATATGCTCCTTGTACACCTATGACTGCGTTTTGTGCAGGGTTCCTCAGAAATGCCACATTTTGATTCGTGTTGGTCACATAACCGCCAGCAAAAGCGGAGAGTGAAGCAGCGGCGAGTGCCGCCGTAAGAATAAGTTTTTTATACATTTTGTCGCTTTATATTGTAAAAACGTCGACAAAACTAGACCTATTATACCTAAATATAAAATATTTCGACCAAATGACATGCGAAAAACCATATTTGACTTCGATTTGTGTCCGGTTATTCCATCGCCACACGAATCTTTGTTGACCTCCACCTCTAGGCGAAACGTCGAAAGATTATTATATTTGTAATCGGAATAATACCGACACGAATATGCTGATTGTAATAGAAGGACTGGATGGGTCCGGAAAATCCACACAAGTGAAACGACTCAGGAATTATCTGCAAACCAAGTCCGGAAACCTGGAATACATACACTTCCCGCGATACGACTCCCCGGTCTATGGGGAACTCATAGGCAAATTCCTGAGAGGAGGATTCGGTAGCATTGACGCAGTTCACCCTCAGCTCGTTGCGCTGCTTTACGCCGAAGACAGACATGGCGCCGCACCGCAAATGTGGGACACCCTGAACAAGGGCGGAATAGTGCTTCTCGACAGATACGTCTACTCGAATATCGCCTACCAATGCGCCAAAATCAATGACGAAACTCGCCGCGAAGAACTCCGGGAATGGATTTTCGACACAGAATTCGGCCAATTCGGACTTCCCAGGCCGGACCTGAACATCTTCCTCGACGTGCCGATAGGATTCGTCGAAAAGAAACTTGAAAATCCACGCGGGGGCGACGACCGGAACTACCTCGAAGGGCGCAGCGACATACACGAAGCCGACATCGAATTCCAGAAAAACGTCAGGAAAGTATATCTGAGACAATGCGAACTCGACCCGGGATTCATACGCGTCGACTGCAGCGATGAAAATGGCAGGATGTTACCGCCGGACGCCATCTCGGCAGCCGTGCAAGCAGTTGTAGAACAGAAACTTAAATAAATATGAAATTGCACTATATCGGAAGCAGGTTTCGCAGACTCTGCGCCGTCATCCTCGGATTCGTGTTCTTCGTAGCGGGAGTCCTGAAACTGATGGACCCGGTCGGGTCAATGCTGATTGTCAGGGAATACCTGAACTTCCTTCATCTCGGATTCCTGCGTGCAATGGCCGGCCCGATAGCCGAAATGTTCGCATTGGCAGAAACCACACTCGGAATCTGTCTAGTCACGGGAGTCTTCAGGAAAGTGACCGCATGGGCCACCACGATACTCCTCGGCGGCTTCACCCTGCTTACCCTGTTGCTCTGGATATTGAACCCTGACATGGACTGCGGATGCTTCGGTGAGGCAGTGCATCTTACTCATTTCCAGTCATTTGTAAAAAACATTGTGCTATGTCTGCTGACACTGGCCGCATTCGTTCCGTACAATGACTTCGGAAAGCCAAAGAAAAGCAAATACTTCACATTCGCATTGACCTTGGTCGCGGTCTTGATATTTGCGGTGTACTCGCTGATGTTCATCCCGCTCCTGGAACTCACGCCGTTCAACCTCTCGTCAAGACTGGAAAGCGCGGCGGAAATCCAGGAAACCGTTGAAGACGAATATGTTGCGACATTTGTATACGAAAAGAACGGCAAGACGGGAGTATTCACATTGAACAATATTCCGGACTCCACCTGGACCTTCGTGGAAGCTCGCACGGTCAAGAAACAAGACCATATCGACGAAACCGAATACCCGCGACTCTCCTTCCGCGACGCTGCGGGACAATACCGTGATACGTTGGCTGCCGATGGATTGGTGATGGCGGTATCAGTTCCGGAACCGGAAAAAATCAAAGAATCGGCATGGAAAAACGCGGCAAGGCTGCTCGCCTCCGCATCGGAAGCAGGCTTCACGCCGCTCCTCCTTACAGCATCCGACCCGGCCTCATTCTCAAGCCTCATCGCATCCGGAAAATACACGCAAGCCGAATCAATGACATTGCTTACATCAGTATATTACTCTGACTACAAGACACTTATATCATTGAACCGCTCTAACGGAGGCGCAGTCTATTTCAACGACGGCAATATCATCTCCAAATGGGCGGCGCGCAGCCTTCCGAGCAACAGGAAACTCGGAAAACTGATACGCAAAGATCGCGTGGAAGTGATGCTCGATGCAGACGGCAAGGGGAAACTGCTTTTCGAAGCCTTCATGCTCTACACATTCACATTGATGCTCATCCTGTAACCCGACAACGAACAACATAACATATAAATTATGAAAGGAGTATATATTTTTCTGGCCAACGGCTTCGAAGAAATGGAAGCATTGGCACCGCTCGACATCCTTCGCAGAGGTGGCGTAGACGTGAAGACAGTCTCTATCCATAGGGACAAATACGTTACCGGATCACACAAGGCCACTGTTGTCGCAGACATGACCTACGACGAATTCAAAGCCGAAGTGCAGCTCGACGGAACAGAAGAAAATGACGTAATGATATTCCCGGGCGGTATGCCGGGCACGAGAAGAATTGCGGAAAATGCAGAAATCATCAATTTCATGAGATTGCATTACGCTGAAGGCGGGGCACTTGCAGCCATCTGTGCGGCACCCGGCCTGGTCATCTCCCAGCTCCCTAGCCTTGCCGGAAAACACTTCACATGCTTCGACGGCTTCGAAGACGCACCTGTTGCACGCGGAGGAATATACGAACAGAAACCGGCTGTCATAGACGGAAACCTCATCACAGGCCGTGGAGCGGGATGTGCCGTCGACTTCGGTCTGGCAATTCTGGAACACCTTAAAGGAGAAGAAGTTGCAGCTACCGTGAAGCAAGGCCTCATGCTTGCGTAGCGTAGCTGCTATCGGATAATTTCCCTGTCAATTCTACGTGGAATGCTCGTCATGATTTCATAAGGAATCGTGCCGAGTATTTCCGCGAGTTCAGAAACCGTCGGGTCATCCCCGAAAATTGTCACCGTATCCCCGACCTTCGCATCCACGCCGGTAATATCCAGCATACACATATCCATGCAGATGTTTCCGATGGTCGGCACCCTATGTCCGTTCAGCGAAAACGACGCGCGACCGCACCCGAGATGACGGTCAATACCGTCCGCGTACCCGACCGGAATCGTCGCGATAGTCGTCCCCTCCGGGGCAATGATTCCGTGACGGCCATAGCCGATAGTGCCGTCTTCGGGCTTCAAATGTTTGATTTGCAATATTTTGCATTTCAATGATGCTACAGGTGAAAGCTTTACGCCCGGCAATGCGCTGATGCCATAAATGCCGATACCCAGCCTGACCATATCATGCTGGAACTGAGGGAACCTCTCGATACCGGCAGAATTGAGGATATGCAGCATCGGCTTGTAGCCTATCTCATCTACAATCTTACCCGCATTGGCCTCGAACATGCTGATCTGCCCCAATGTGAAATCATCCGAATCAGGATCCTCGGCAGCGGCCAGATGAGAGAATATCGACTTCACCCTGACAAATTTGCAGTCCCTCAGGAACGCTGTCAGTTCCGGGATTTCGCTTGTCATGAAACCCAGACGATGCATGCCCGTATCCAGCTTTATGTGCACCGGATAATCCGTGATTCCTCGCTTCTCCAGTGTCTCGCAGAACAGCCTCAATGAATACATGTTCGGGATGCTCGCCTCCAGGCGGCTGTCAATGATTTCATTATAATAATCTGTTCCGGCGGTCAGCACCAATATCGGCAGACTGATGCCGGCACGTCTCAGTTCAATGCCCTCTACGGGGTATGCAACTGCCAGATAATCAGCACCTTCTTTCTGCATCATGGAAGCGAATTCGACTGCTCCATGTCCGTAGGCATTGGCCTTTACCAGCACGAGAAGCTTGGTGGACGGCTCCAGCAGGCTTCTGAAATATCTATAGTTGTCGCGGCATGCGCTGAGTTTCAGCTCCAGCCTTGAAAAATCATTTTCCTTCAACATTGTCAAGAAATAATTGCCGGTCCGGCCGGCGTTCCCTTTTAGCGATGCAAAAATACCAAAATTATCTGACTGAGGGAATAATTTTTATGTTATCTTCGCGTTGGTCTGCTTTTTGCCCGACCGATGTGGTTTATTAAAAATGAATATTATGACTTATTGGTTAATTTTTACATTATTCATGGTCCTCAGCATATTCGTGCAGAATATGCTCCAGAGCCGTTTCCGCAAATATTCCAAAGTTCCGCTGCGAAACAGCATGTCCGGTGCGGACGTTGCCCGTAAAATGTTGCAGGAGAATGGAATATATGATGTCAATGTAATGTGCATCCCCGGACAGCTTACCGACCACTACAATCCTGCAACCAAGACTGTGAACCTCAGTGAGGCCGTCTATAACGGCAGGTCCGTGGCGGCAGCGGCAGTCGCAGCGCATGAATGCGGCCACGTGGTCCAGCATCAGGTGGGATATGCACCGCTCAAACTCCGTACGGCATTGGTGCCGGTAGTATCCATCGCGAACAACACCGTCCAGTGGATTCTACTCGCAGGAATATTGATGGTCAATGTTTTCCCTACGTTGCTTTGGGTCGGAATCGCACTCTTCGCGATGACCACATTGTTCAGTTTCGTCACCCTTCCGGTGGAAATCAATGCGAGTGCACGTGCAGTGAATTGGCTGGAAAATGCCGGAATTACCGACTATGAAACCCGTCCGATGGCTGTCGACGCGCTCAAATGGGCTGCCTACACTTATGTGATTGCCGCGTTGAGCTCACTTGCCACACTGCTATATTATATAGGTATCGCAAGAGGTAGGGACTAATATGGAGGAAGTCGTGGATATGGCTGTGGATGAGCGATTTATGCGTGAAGCATTGCGCGAAGCCATGGCGGCTGGGGCGGAGGATGAAATTCCGATAGGAGCAGTGATTGTATTTGGCGGCAGAGTTATTGCCAAAGGACACAATATGACAGAACGTCTGCATGATCCGACAGCGCACGCCGAAATGATAGCGATAACTGCCGCTACGGAAGCAATGGGCGGTAAATACTTGAATGACTGTACATTGTATGTGACCGTGGAACCGTGTCCGATGTGTGCTGCGGCGTCTGCGTGGGCTCAGGTGGGCAGAATCGTCTATGGCGCTGCCGACCCGAAACGCGGCTACTCCAAGTTCACCCCTTCACTTCTGCACCCTAAGGCGGAAGTCGCGACAGGGATTCTTGCGGAGGAGTGCGGAAACATTGTCACGGAATTCTTCAGGAAAAAAAGAAGTTGATAATTTTTATATATGGAAAACGTAGGAGAAGATTACAGAATCGTGTCGGACAGTGAGAAAGATGGAGTCCGTCATATAACTGCCGTGCCTAGCGCAATGGTATGTTCCAAGCAGATTGATTTCGACCTCAAGGATGGCAATCTGCACAATGTCAAGTATTTGCGCGGATGCGACGGCAACTTGCAGGCTGTAGGCCGCCTTCTTGAAGGCATGTCCGCAGAGAAAGCCGTGGAAATTCTTGATGGCGTAAATTGTCATGGACGCGGCACATCTTGCACTGACCAGCTGACCAGAATCATCAGACAAGTCCTGAAATAGCGGCCCGGCTGCAACGAAACACTCCCTTATTGCATCTATATAAGGTGTGTTGAAAAACTAAAGATGAATAATTTGAGACTGATAATTGCTATCCTGACGGCGACATTGCTTTCCATGGCAGCGGCGACGTCAGGATTCGGCATGAGCACCGACACGGACACATTGAACATACTCTCGTCTGGATCAATACGGGAAAAATCCGAATCTTACGATTACCGCACGGACTCCCGTCATCCGCGTCAAGGCAAGGTCGAGGGAACATTGATTTACAGGAAGGGATGCATATATACATCTGATAATCAACCGTTGAGCATTTCTGATTCCAAGATGTATTTCTCACCCAAGCAGGTGCGGATCTATATGCGTAATTCCAAGGTGTTCTCCACGGGAAACAGCATTGCCATCATTGGAGCAGGCGGCGGACTTGGAGGAGCATTGGGATTCATGGCAGCGGATGCGTCGTCAGGGCGGGAAGACAGTTTCGCAGCGGTGCTCACTGCTTCGGCCGTGGTGGCAGTAGCAGTGATTGTGCCATGTACCCTGGTAGGCGTTCCGATGATGATCAAGGGAAAAGCCCGACTGAAAAAACTTGTACGCGACTACAACTCCAAATATCTATTTGCTGAATAAGCGTTTTTTATGTAAGTTTGCATGTTAATGCAGACGCAATGTTCAGAAAAATACGTTCATATATACGTGAATTCAAGCTTACGATGAAAATGAAGCTCGTCTTGAGCCTCAGTTCGATAGCCGTGATATTGCTGGTATCCAGCTTCATTTCCATTATGGAATACAGCAGGATGAGCAGCTATGTGTCCAACCTCATTGCCGGAAACATCGGCAGTATCAATGCCGCACAGAAACTTGCCGACGCGGCCAATGCCTATAACCTTGGCATTCTGGCAGTTATCGGTGACAACTCCACGGAACACATCCCCGAACTCAGGCAAAACGACTTCATCGCGCATTGCGACAGCTTGAAATCATCATTGACATTGGCCAGCATGCTTCCGCTCGCGGACTCGGTATTGTACTCATATTCGGCTTATATGCTTACTACTCTGGAACTTCCGCAAGCTATCCTATCGGATTTCATCAATACACGTGAGTGGTATTTCGACAGGCTGCAACCTAAGTACAACAGGCTGCGCTCCGATATAAATGTCTTGAATACAGCCATTTACAATGACCTTCAGAAGAACTCCGCCACATTTGAACGCGGATTCTACCGAAGCATCATCCCGGGAGCCGTGGCGGTGGCGGTCGGACTGCTTCTGGTCCTGCTCCTGATGTTCTTCCTCATGGCCTATTACGTGAACCCGATATACAAGATGCTGTCCGGACTGAAAAACTACAGGTCATTCGGCAGCAAATATTCCTATACTTTCGAGGGTGACGACCAGCTTTCCGAGCTCAATGACGGTGTCACGGAAGTGGTAGGGGAGAATATCCAGCTCCGCAAGCGCATCAAGATGATGCGTGACACGTTGGAGAAACATGAACATGGCCAGGAGGCAGAGAAATGAATCTGAAAGTCATATCCAGGAATGTTGGATTCGCGCTGTTGGCCAGTGCGTTCTTCATGTTTCTGTCCATACTTGTCTCCATCTCGAACGGCAACGACAGTGCGCTCGCGGCATTGATAATCAGCTTCACGATTACCTTCATAGTGGGAATATTTCCCTTCATTTTCGTACGTAAGTCCCCGAATATCAGCCTGAAAGACGGCTATATGATCATTGTCCTCTCATGGACATTGTCCTTCATTTTCGGTATGCTGCCGTACGTCCTTTGGGGCGGACCTTTTTCTGTCATCAACGCCCTGTTCGAAGCTGTTTCCGGATATACGACCACAGGCGGCACTGTGCTCGAAAATGTGGAGCAACTCCCTGACAGCCTGCTGTTCTGGAGGTCATCCACGCATTTCATCGGCGGCTTGGGAGTCGTGGTATTCCTGCTTCTGATCATCCCGTCCTCCAGCCCGGTGCGGCTCAGGCTCACCAACATGGAAGTCTCATCATTGTCCCGTGAAGGGTACAAGACACGCACGAACAAGACGGTATGGGTTTTCACGGCCGTGTATTTCGGCATCGCCGTCTGCGCGTTCCTATGCTATTGGCTCGCAGGGATGTCTCCGTTCGATGCTATAAATCATGCATTTGCCGTTACGGCGACAGGTGGATTCAGCACTAAGAACTTGTCCATCGCATCATTCGGTTCGCCGCTTATAAATATCGTCACGATATTTTTCATGTTCTTATCGTCGATACACTTCGGCATAATATTTATGGTGTTCGCGTCCCGGAGCCTCAAGCCACTGAACAATCCTGTGCTGAAATTCTATGCCGGAACCATACTCGTGGCTGCTCTGCTAGTGGCATTCTCTCTCAAAATGAGTTCGGCCGGATTTACATGGGGCGAATCGTTCATGACTGGTTTCTTTCAGGTCGTCAGTTCGATATCCACTACCGGATTCGCAATATCCGACAACAACACCTGGCCGCTTTTCGCCTGCATAATCACTGTGCTGATTACTGTGCCTTGCGGTATGGCAGGCTCCACTACCGGAGGTATAAAAATGGACCGTATGCTACTGATGTTCAAGTCGGTAGGCCAGCAGGTGAAAAGCTCCATGCATCCTTCGTCCATAAATCAGGTCCATATCGGCAATCACATGCTGGGAAATAATGAAATCTATCCCCATCTCGTATTCATCGGCCTGTATTTCATCACGATAGCCGCCTCGATGGCATTGACCATACTTTCCGGCATGGACGTGCAGAATTCATTGGCCGCGTCCATCAGCTGTCTGAGCAACGTCGGACCTGCGATGGAATCCGTGGGTACAATGGGTAATTATAGTGGTGTGCCGGTGCTGGCGAAAATCGTATTTATCGTGGATATGTTCCTCGGCCGAGTCGAGATTTATCCGGTCCTGGCGGTAGTGACGATGGCTTTCAACGGGAGGAAATAGCATGGGGCGAGCCGATTTTCTTTACTCCAGATTCCGTGAACACTTCGCCTATGAACCCACAGAATGTCAGGACAATTTCCTGCGGCAGATGGGCGAATTCCTCACCGGCGACGACGGCGACATATTGATACTCAACGGTTATGCCGGCACGGGAAAGACCACGGCCGTCGCATCCGTCGTGGCGGCATTGAAAGAATTCGAGGTGCCCTGTGTCTTGCTCGCGCCCACCGGAAGGGCCGCGAAAGTGTTGTCAATGTATACCGGTCAGCCAGCGTATACCATTCATAAACAGATATATAGACAAAAATCTGTCAGCTCGGAAGGCTTCGGGCAATTCTCATTGGCCCCGAACAAGGCGAAGGATACGTTGTTCGTCGTAGATGAGGTTTCTCTTATCGGTATCGATTCCGGCAGTCAGCAGTCCACGGCAATGTTCGGCACCGGCAATTTGCTGGAAGACCTTGTGAACTACGTCCGTAACGGGACGGACTGCCGCCTGGTGATGATCGGCGACGCAGCCCAGCTCCCGCCTGTCGGCCACGAATACAGCCCGGCGCTCGCCAAGGAATATATGGAAGCCTTCGGCGGAGTGTCATGGTCAATGCTCACGACCGTGGTGCGCCAGCAGAAAGAATCAGGTATCTTGCTCAATGCTACCATGTTAAGGACAATGATAGCCGAGGATTATGAGGCCGGGGGCAATGTCTTTCCTGTGGAGTCGCTCGAATTGAAGACGGACGGATTCGATGACATCCAGCGGCTTTCCGGAGGAGAACTCATTGAAACACTGACAGATGCGTACGACAAATATGGCGAGGACGAAACCATTGTCCTTTGCCGTTCGAACAAGCGGGCGAACAGGTACAATGCCGGTATACGTGCCTCCGTACAGTATAAGGAGGAACGTCTTGTGCGCAATGACAAGCTGATGATAGTGAAAAACTGCTATCAGTTCCTTGAAGGTGTCAAGGATATTGACTACATTGCAAATGGCGATATTGCCAAGTTGATTTCCATCAATCATTATGAAGACAGATATGGTCTGCATTTCGCCCAGGCACGGCTGTCTTTTCCTGATTATGGGGACCAGGAAATATCCGCCAAGGTGTGTCTCGATACCCTGGATTCGGAATCTTCATCATTGACATACGAACAGCAAAACGCTCTGTATCAAGGCGTATCGGAAGATTATGCGCATCTTCCCACGAAGAAGAAAAGGTACGAGGCTGTGCGCGAGGACCTGTTCTACAATGCGTTGCAGCTGAAGTATGCCAATGCGATTACGTGCCACAAGTCACAGGGCGGACAATGGAAATGCGTATTTGTCGACAATCCTTTCTGGCAGGAGGGGTTCACGGTCGACGATTATAAATGGCTTTACACGGCACTCACCAGAGCCGTGGAGAAAGTTTATCTGGTGAATTTTAAGGATACCTGCTTCTTATGATTCGGATCAATGCTTTTTGGCGCCGGGCCCTAGTTGCGGCAGCGACGCTCGTAGTTTCAATGTCGGTTTATTCCCAGAATTTCAACAGGATTCCGCTGAGATGGAAATGGATTGACAATGAGAAAGTTGTCTTCTCTTACGACGGCACCTACACCGACGCCGGCGCGTTTGCTGTCAAGGCCGGGAATCATAAGATTGTCAACGGAGTCACCGCTCCTGAAAAGTACACTGACTTTCCTGCAAGACCGGCAGGTGCCGTGAATCTGACATTTTCGCCGGATTCGTCAATGCTCGCATTTACGAGGGAGAATGACCTTTATGTATATGACATTGCATCAGGGAGAGAGAAACGTCTGACTTTCGACGGTTCCGATACTATCCTTAACGGCTATGCCTCATGGGTTTACTACGAGGAAATCTTCGGTCGTCCGTCGATGTACCGTGCTTTCTGGTGGTCTCCGGATTCCAAGAAGATAGGTTTCTACCGTTTCGACAATGCCGATGTCCCGGTTTTCCCGATTTATTCGCCGTTTTCGGATGATTCGTCCCGTTCCGGAATGGGGCTTTTCTACTCGCAGAATGCGGGGGCTGCCGTAGAACTGCCGGGAATGTCGCCGGCAGGCGGTTCCGTAAGGATGACCAGGTACCCGAAATGCGGCGACAATAACCCGCAGGTACGCATCGGAATAGCTGATGTCGGTGACGGCGGCATCGTTTGGGCTGATTTCAATGAAAAAGAGGACCAGTATTTCGGAACACCGTTCTGGGGTGCTGACAGCAAGGATTTTTATATCCAGCGTGAGCCCAGGACACAGAATACGCTGGATCTTTACGCCGTTTCCGTGAATGACGGAACCAAGAAGCACATTTATCACGAGACCTACGCCACATGGCTGGACTGGATTGACGGTATGCTTTTCGGCCGTGACGGTATCTATATGGTACGTTCTTTCGAGACCGGCTGGCAGCAGATTTATTATCTTTCTTATGACGGCAATGTCCTGAAGCGTCTGACTGACGGCAAGAACTGGAGAGTTTCGCTAGTGGATGTGAAAGAAGGAAAGTCTGCACAGGGCTTCGACGGCAGCACTTCAGAGATTCTCTTCGTGGCAGAACGTGATTCCCGTGTACGCAGCGGACTTTATTCCGTTTGCCGTGGCGAGGTGAAGAATGTTTCCGATCCGTCTCTCCATGTGAAGGCTGTCCGCGTTTCTCCGGATATGAAATATGCCGCAGCTTCCGTCAGCAACTCCAGGACACCTTCGCAGGTGTGGATTTATGACCTTACGAAACCTGCCAAGTCCTTCAAGGTCGCTGATATGGCAGGTGCCGGTTTCAATGCTGCTGATTACGCTCTGCCTGAGGTGATTACGATGACGACCAAGGACGGACTGGAGCTTCCGGCAATGATTGTCTATCCGGAAAATTTCGACAAGTCGAAAAAATATCCGGTATACATGTATATTTATGGCGGTCCTGATACTCCGCAGGTGGTGGACAATTTCCGTTCTCCGCGTAATTTTGAATGGTATGCCAAGAACGGCATCATTGAAATAATTGCTGATTGCCGCGCTTCCGGCCATAATGGTCGCGAGGGCTTGGACCAGATTTACAAACGCCTGGACGAGAGGGAAGTACTCGATTTCGTGGAGTGGGCTGAATACCTGAAGACGCTTCCTTATGTCAATGGTGACAAGATCGGTGTCGAGGGATTTTCTTTCGGAGGAACGATGACCGCTCTCCTGCTCATGAACCATTCCGACGCCTTCCATTACGGCATCGCCGGCGGCGGTGTCTATGACTGGAATCTTTACGATACCCATTATACCGAGCGCTTTATGGATACTCCGGCGAATAATCCGGACGGCTATGCCGAGACCAGCGTCCTCGCGAGCGCCGACAATTATCCCGTTACCGAAGCGAACTATGACGGCTCCGTGATGCTCAAGATTACCCATGGCACAGGTGATGACAATGTCCATTTCCAGAGCACCCTCCAGCTGGTGGACGCCCTCCAGAAAGCCGGCAAGAAATTCGAACTGATGATTTATCCGGACGGCATGCACGGCTACCGCGGCTACCAGGGCGCCCATTTCAATGAAGCCAACCGAGCCTTCTGGCTGCACTATCTTTGCGGAAAATAATTATTTCTGTCTGGTAGCCGCGACCAGGTAATTGGCTGATGCTTCACGGCAGAAATCGATATGGAGACCGAATATATGGATATCTCCGCCGGACTGGACTTTCAGTTTCCGGCGGAGTTCTTCGCTTGTCAGCGGAAGATTGCGCGCTGAAACCTCGGCTCTGGGATATTTTGCGGAAAAATCCCTGATGCCCTGCTTGCAGAACGGAGCCAGGCCAATGATTTTGAATGTCTTTCCGAAATTGGATGCATTGTTCTGACTGTCAGTGAAATACAAGTGCGTGGAACGGCCGGCTTTCAGCAGCATTGTCCCGATCCCGGCATCGTCCTGCATTGTGCAGATGGCATTGAACAGGCCTGCCTTGGCGAGAGCCTTTCCCGGCTCGAAGAGGAATTGCATCGAGTTCAGTTGGGCTGCGTCCTGGAGAAATTGCGGGACGGCGGCGGATTCTGCGGCGATGCTGGTGCGGAGGATATTGCCGTTCTCATTGATTATCAATGCGGTGTCGTCGTCGGTCGACGGCATGCACCATAGCAGCAGCTCCTTGCATTCGCCGCCTGCGGACACGATGTGGAGTTCTTTCGTCCAGGCGCCATGTTCCTGCAGACGTTTCAGCAGCATGGAAATATCCGCCATGGGGGAGAGCTTCAGCAGCAGGTTGCTGCAGATTCCGAAAATGTCCGGTATCAATGTGAGGACGTCGGGGCTGCAATCCTCCAGCAGGAATACCTTGCTTCCGGTGGCGGAACGGCGTGCCGGGTCCATGTAGACCAGGTCGGGGGAGAATTTTTTCAATGTCTTCCAGAAATTTGCCGCCCCTTCCGACTTGCCGGACTCTTCGACGCAGAAACTTGAAACAGAGATGTTTTCAGCTCCGAGAAGCGGGAAATTGTGGCGGGCTGCCTCGGCACGTCCGGGCTCCATCTCATTGTACATCACCTGCGAGGCGACGCGTGAGAAAGCCAGGCTGTCTGCGCCGAGTCCTCCTGTAAGATCGGCGATTCTGCCGCCATTGGCAATCCTGCTTGCGATGGAGGCCTTGTATTTGGCTGTGGCAGAAGAACTTGACTGCTCGGAGCTGAGCCTGTCGGGATAGATAATTTCTGGGATTTCATACCATTCCGGCAGCTTGGTGCGGAGCTTTTTTCGGCACTCTATGATGGTCACCGCCTTGTCGATATCTATGTCCGGCCACCTGTTTCTGGACAGCATCAGCCTCGCCGTGTCATCGTTTTCGTGTTCTTGTATGAATTCTTTCAATGTCATGATTCCAGGAATTGTGTCGGTTTCCCGCCCGACTATTCACAATATTCCACAAATTTAGTATTTTTGTATGATTTGATTAAAGGTGTAAAAATCAAAAAACAATATAATTATGGCAAAAGATTTTAGAGAAGTAGCTCAGAGCTGGCTTGATGGAGATTTCGATCCGGAGACGAAAGGCAAGATCATTGAATTGAGAAACAATGATCCGGCAGGATTCGAGGATGCTTTCTACCGTAACCTGGAATTCGGTACCGGCGGTCTTCGCGGAATCATGGGCGTAGGTACCAACAGAATGAACAAGTACACCGTAGGAATGGCTACCCAGGGACTTGCAAACTACATCAAGGCACATGCTGCCGAGTGCACTGACGCTTATGGCGACCCTATCAATCCTGAGGATGTCCGCGTCTGCATTTCTTACGACAGCCGCAACAACAGCAAACTTTTCGCGAAAATCACAGCTGACGTGATGTCTGCCAATGGAATGCACGTGTTCCTCTTCGACAACATCCGCCCTACACCGGAACTCAGCTATTCCATCAGGGAGAAGAGAGCCATCGCCGGCGTGATGGTTACCGCTTCACATAACCCTAAGGAATACAATGGCTACAAGGTGTTCTGGTCTGACGGCGCGCAGATTACATCCCCTGTCGACAAGGACATCGTGGCAGAAGTTGCCAAGATTACCGAGCCTTCACAGGTGCGTTTCGAACCTAAGGAGGAATGCGGTGAAATCGAACTGATGGGCAAGGATGTGGACGAGAAGTATCTTCATGATATTCTTTCACTTATGCTTACACCGGAAGCCCGCAAGAATCACCCTGAACTGAAATTCGTCTACACTCCGCTTCACGGATGCGGCGTAAGACTCGTTCCTGAGTGCCTGCACCGCCTCGGCTTCGGGCATGTCTGCCATGTTCCTGCACAGGACGTGAGCGACGGCGATTTCCCTACGGTCGCTTCACCTAATCCGGAGGAGCCTGCAGCAATGAAGATGGCTCTGGAAGTCGCTGACCGTGAGGGCGCAGACATCGTGCTCGCTACCGACCCGGACGCTGACCGCATGGGTATCGCAGTTCGTGACAATGACGGCAAGATGGTCCAGTTCAACGGCAACCAGACAGGTGCAATGCTTACCTACTACATCCTCACACGTTGGAAGGAACTCGGAAAGCTCACCCCTGAAACGTATGTTGTCAAGACCATCGTGACCACCGAACTCATCACGGAAATCGCCAAGAGCTTCGGTGTGAAGATTTACAATGTCCTCACAGGTTTCAAATATATCGCAGAAGTAGTCAAGCGCAATGAAAAGACAGGCGAGTTTATCTGCGGCGGCGAGGAAAGCTATGGTTTCAATGTAGGTCAATATGTGCGTGACAAGGACGCCCAGATTGCTTGCTCTATGGTTGCTGAATGTGCGGCATGGGCTGCAGACCAGGGACTTACGCTTTATCAGCTGATGCAGAAGATTTACAAGGAATATGGTTACAGGAAAGAAGGCTTGACCTCTCTTGTACGCAAGGGCAAGTCCGGAGCTGAAGAAATCCAGCAGATCATGATGGATATGCGCCAGAACCCTCCTAAGGAACTCATCGGCTCTCCTGTAAACAAGGTGGTGGATTATCTGAAGACTGAGGAGACCGGACTTCCTTCATCAAATGTTCTCCAGTTCTTCGATGAGGCCGGTGACGTGGTTTCAGTACGTCCTTCAGGAACAGAACCTAAGATCAAGTTCTATTTCGGTGCGAAAGGCGATGATGCTGATGCCAAGATCGGAAAACTAAAAGAGCAGTTTATAAAATAGTCCTGCTTGATGGATTTAGAGCGTTATAATTCACTGATACAGTCTATCTTTCAGCGGTTTCCGTCGGTACAGACATCCTCTTTCAATGATGCGTACAAGCCCGGACTCCAGCACATGCTGGATTTCAATGCTGCGCTAGGAGGACCTGACAAGGCATTCCGCATGATTCATGTGGCCGGTACAAACGGCAAGGGATCTGTGGCGAACATGCTGGCATCTGTACTAGCCGGAACCGGGCTGAAAGTGGGACTATACACGTCGCCTCATATATTGGATTTCCGTGAGCGGATGCGTATCGTCAGTGGAAAACATACGGCGGAACTCGTTCAGAAAGAATATGTCTATGACTTTCTGGAGAAATGGTCAGACACGTTCGACAAGCTCGAATTGTCCTTTTTCGAGATTACTACGGGGCTGGCATTCAAGTGGTTCGCTGATATGGACGTAGATGTGGCAGTTATTGAGGTCGGGCTGGGAGGAAGGTTGGACAGTACCAACATCATCACCCCCGAGCTCAGTATCGTCACAAGTATCGGCCTGGATCATTGTGACCTTCTGGGCGATACATTGGCGAAAATCGCATTTGAAAAAGCGGGGATTTTCAAGCCCGGCGTTCCTGTCCTGATAGGGGAGACGCGGCCTGAAACAGAGCCTGTGTTCAGAGAGCATTTCGCCGAAATCAATGAAGCTGCACCGGGTGCGGCAACATTGACCTTTGCCGACGAAGTCGAACCGTCGTTGTGGTACATGCATGATGATATTCTTTCCAAAATGGATTTGCAGGGGGGATATCAGCGCAGGAACCTGCGGACGGCACTCGCGGCGGTTGATATCCTGCGTGGGCGTTTCTCGGGAATGGAAGCGCCGGAAGTTGTTGACTCATTGATACATACGGCTGCGCGCATGGATTTTCACGGAAGATGGGAAAGACTGTCGACCAATCCTGACGTCATCTGTGACATCGGGCACAATGCACCGGCATTGAAATATAATTTCGGGCAACTGAACTCGTACCTGGAATCGGGGAAATATTCCTCATTGATAATGGTTTATGGCATCATGGCAGACAAAGACCTGGATGCGATAATGCCTCTGTTCCCGGAGAATGCCACATGGATTTTCACGACTCCGCAAACGCGCAGGTCTGATTCGGCTGAAGATATAAAAGAAAGATACTCAGCGTATTGCGCAAGCTGCGGGCGTCCGGCCACACGTCTCTATGTGCAGAACTCCGTAAAAGAAGCCGTGGCGATGGCATTGAAAACTGCCGCTGCCTATGGCGGTAACCCTCTGATTTACATAGGAGGATCCACATTCGTGGTCTCCGAAGCTGTTCCTTGTTTCTGACTGTCTCAAGTTTAGCACTTTCGAAACTTGAGTCATGCAATGAATCCCAAATAGTTGCATTATCGAAACGGATATTGTAAAAACTGATTATACCATGAAACGGAAGACATTGACACTGGTCTTTACGGGACTGATAACACTGATTTTAACCACATTGACTATGAACGCATTTCTCAGAAAAGACAAATCTCAGGCGACGGATGAGCAAGGCCATGTTCTGACCGGACTTTGGGCGGACTGGAACAAGGCCGTGCAGCAGGACAGGCCGAAACTCCAGGAGGAAATTCTTGCACAAATACGTGACAGGGCTATGGACCAGCGTCTTGCGTGGGATTTCTATGATGCTTCGACACGATATGTGGATGCGGTTACCGACAGGAACTGGAAACTTGCAGACTCTCTGGCTGCTGAATTTGCCGACAATGTCAGGAAATTCGACGAACCGGTAGTCACCTTTACGTGGATGGGCAGACGTGGCGGCGATTCGCCTCTTGCCATCCTGAAATATGTCCAGGACCATGCCAAGTCATTGAAATCCAGCCGCAATGATGCTTTCTATCGCGTCGGGCTCTCCCGCTACGGCGGTCTCGGCGCGACTCTGGCCCCGTTCCTGCCGGAGTTTTATGCCAATGACTATGAGTATGCGCTTTGGCAGTTGCTTCCGTTCACTTCTTATCCGAATGTCAATGAGGGTGAAATTTATGCCGCATTGAAAGACTATGAAAGGGATTCATATCCTTTGGGCGTATATCTGGAATATCTCGAAGCTAGTCTCAATTCCCTGGCACGTGATGCGAAACTGGCTGAACTGCAGAAATTTGCAGATAAATATGAGGGCAAGGCTGTTTCAATGTATGCCAAGGCGGATATTCTGGATTTCCGCTTCGATGAAATGGAAAAATCCTGTGCGGAATCTGCTGATTACGAGGCATTCTACAAGGAATGTCAGGACTTCGAAAAGGTAAGGAAGGCTTTCAATGGTGATGAGGCCAAGATTGTCGGGGGCTTGAATTCTGTGGACGACATTGTCCGGAACCTGACGGATAAGAACATTGAATTGAGAGTTGAGGACGGGAAGATTATCGCCGTTCTGAAAAACCTCAAATCGGTGCACCTGAGCATGGCGCTGTCGTCTGTGAAATCTGCCGGAGCAGTCATTGACAAGACTCTGAAAAATGAAAGGTGCAGTTTCTATGTTCCTGATACATTGACACTTGACTTGCCGCAGATGAATGACGGCGAGTATGAAATCAAGGCTGTTTCCGGAAAGGTGGAAGAATGTATCACTTTCCAGTCGAGGAGAATTTCTTTTGCGGCCCGAACGGAAAACCGGGGCATCTGCGTTTATGCGGCTGACTATGAATCCGGAGAACCGATACGGAAAGCCGATGTTGAACTCCGGAAATCAGGCAAGACCGTATCTGTATATAAAGATTTGAATTTCAATGGGTTTACGCCTCTTCCTGCGGAGATTGCGAAGCAGATGGACGTCCCTTCACGTTATACGTTGGTGTGCAGATTTACCGATGAAAATGGGTATCTTCATGAAAGCTGCGATGTATCCATCTGGGGAAATTCACGAGTGGATGACGGGACGGCATCTGAAAAGAAGACGCAATGCTGCAATATCTATATTGACCGCGGGGCGTACAATCCGGGAGATACCGTTGATTTCAAGGCAGTTATATATAAGACTGATTACGTGAACTTTGCGGAGACCGCTCCTGCCGGCGAGAAATATAATGTTTCTTTGTTCAATGCCGAGGGCAAGAAGATTGATTCACGTACTCTTGCGACCAATGACTTCGGCTCCATTGCCGGACAATTCGTCCTTCCTTCAGACGGCAGGAATGGTTGGTATCAAATTACTGTAATCGCGGAATCGGACAAACTAGGTGGCGCCTTTACGAAATCTTTCCGCGTGGATGAGTTCGTGCTGCCTACTTTCGATGTCGCCTTCGATAAGACAGCTAAATTGTATTTTCCTGGTGATGAGATTGTTGCGGCCGGAAAGATTACCAGTTTCACGGGGCATGCCGTTTCATCGGACAATGCTGTCTATGAAGTGACGAGTTATGACAAGCTCATTGCCTCCGGAGCATTGGAAATTGCCGCGGACGGCACGTTCTCGGTGAAATTCCGTGCTGACGACAAATATAACTGGTATCACTACAATGTGGCTGTAAAGATTACTGATGCGACAGGCGAGACTCACGAATACAACAAATCAATGTGGGTGACCGGCGGACTGGAGGTCAATGCGGAGTTGACCAATGAGTCGAATGGAAGAGTACGTTCAGTGGATGAGCGGGAAGGGCGGTTCTATGTAGACGCTCCTTCGATTCTGATGTCCGATGTCGCTGCCGTGAAACTTTCCGTGGAGTCAAGAGAAGGTGAGCCTGTTCCTGTCAGGATTGCTTATGTGCTTAGTAATGAGGCTGGTAAGGTGGTTGTGGAATCGTCGGCCCAGTCAGGTGCATTGGAAAACATTGACATGAAAAACCTGCGCTCCGGCCTTTATGAGCTGAAGGCTTCAGCGGCTGTGACCAGCGGCTCGGGGCGTGAATATTCGGATACGACGACATTGAAAATCCTTCTTTTGCGTGATACCGACAGCGTTCTGGATGCTCCGGTGAAGGATGTGATTGTTCCGGTTAAGGATGAGGTCAATGCAGGTGAACATGCGGAACTGCTTTTCGGAACTGCTGACGGCGCCCCTGTATGGGCATTGGCGGAAGTCTTCGGTATGAATGCCAAGTTGCTGGAAACCAAGCTCGTAACGCTGTCCGGCAAACGCGGTGAATCAGGTTCCTTGACACGTCTTTCTTTCGACTATAAAGACACATATCCTGACGCGGTTTCTGTTCAGGTATTCTATTTCAAAAAATCCGGAATGGTTTCGGAAAACTATGAATTCCACAGAAAACGTGATTTGTTCAGCCTGCCTCTGGAGTTTGCAACATTCGAGGACAAGGCATGTCCGGCATCTGTTTATACGTTCAATATCAAGACTTTGCCTGGTGTGGAATGTCTGGCTGCCGTGTTTGACAAGAGTACGGAAATCATTGTCCCGAATGTCTGGGATGTTTTCCGGAGGAACGAATTTCATGCGGCTCCGGTGAGCGTTTCTGCAGCACCGGGTTTTGTCAGGGGGGATTATTTCGTCGGGTATGGACGCCGTTCCGACAAGCGCTTCAGCTATGCGATGGCTACCCGTTCGGTCGCGATGGATTGCCTGGAGGAATCTGAGGTGGTCTGCAACGAAAGTGCGGCAATAGCCGATGCCGGTGCCGACATTTCCGTGCCGATTCGTGAACGGTTTGCCAATGTGTTGGCATTCAAGCCTTTCCTGCGCTCTGACAAGGATGGGAACATCTCATTTTCGTTCAGCACTTCCGACAAACTATCCACATACGTCGTTTCGCTTTATGCGCATGACAGGAAGATGCACAATGCCGCTCTCCGTCGTGAGATGATGGTGACTGTCCCGTTGAAAGTCAATGTAGTAGAGCCGTCGTGCCTGTATTATGGCGACAAATATCGACTTGCGGCGTCGGTTTCTTCCGTGGTGGAGCACAATGTCTCGGGAACATTGACCCTGTCCGTTTATGCCGGGAAGGATTACAAGGCGTTGGAGGCTGCCGGTGTCAAGCCGCTTTCGGTGATGAAGCGTAAGGTGACCGTTCCGGGAGGGGAGACCGTCAAGTCAATGTTCGATGTCAATGTCGCTGAACTTCTCGCGGGTGCAGCATTGCCTGCCGACCTCGGCTTCAAACTTGTGTTCAAGGCTGATGAAACCGCAGGCGTGAAATATTCTGACGGAATGTTTGTCAATGTTCCTGTATATCCTGCTGTCCAGGCACTTACGGAATCGCATTCCGCTGTTCTCCGTGCCGGTATGGATAAGGATTCCCTGACGGCGCAGCTGCGTGGCATGTTCGTGAATGTCGCGGGGGATGATGCTGAGGCTGAGGTAATCAGTATCATTGACATGATTCGCGATGCGATTCCTTCCAAAGTGGATCCTGCCGGCAAGGACGTGCTTTCGCTTTCGGAGGCAATGTATGTACGCGGAGTTGCCGCACAGTTGCGCGCGCTTTCATGCATGCCTTCTGATGTTGAAGCGGAAATGCCTGACAATGATCTGTTTGCCAAGGTCTTCGCTTGCCACAATGCAGATGGCGGCTTTGCCTGGTTCGAGGGAATGAAGTCATCTCCTGTCATCACGGCGACGCTTCTGGAACGGTTCTCGAAGATGATATCAGCCGGCTATCTGGATGCTTCTGCGCCGGTTTCCGCAGATGCGGCCTCATGTGCTGATGTGGATGCGGTGCTCCGTTCAGCTGTCCGTTATCTCGACAAGAGCCATTTCAGCACTCCGGCGCTCTGCCCGCTCTGGTGCGGTGCCGTTTCTGATGAACAATATATGTATGTCAGGTCAATGTTCGCTTATGTTCCATTCGAAGTGAATCAGTTGACAGGAACTTTTGCCTGCAAGAGATTGGATGTTTTCCGGAAGGATGCGAAGGAATATCTCGTGCCGAAGAAGGTGCGTGGCATGAATGGATATATTCTCGGCAAGGCGCGCAGAATCATGACTTTACGTGCTCTTGCCGCTTCTGAAGAAGGCTGCCGTCTCGCGAAATCCTGGGGACTAGGCTGCTTCAACATTGACAAGAAACTGACGAAGTCATTGGAAGCGGATGTGGTTTCGCTTATGGAATATGCAGTGGAGCACAAGGACGGCGGCATGTATTATCCTAATGCGGTGATGCCTTTCCGTGGATTGCTTGAGAGCGAGGCTTATGCGCATTCGATGCTTTGCGATTTGCTTGCCGATTATGCGCCTCATATCGCTGACGGCATCCGTCTGTGGCTTATGCTCCAGAAGGAAACCCAGCATTGGGATGCCGAACCTGCATTCGTGGATGCCGTCAATTCCGTGATGAACGGCAGTTCCGAGATCAAGTCTACGAGCGTGGTCGTGTTGACGAAGACTTATAACAAGCCTTTCGCGGAGATTGCCGCATCAGGCAACGGATTTACTCTCCAGAGACGTTTCTTCCGTGAATCGGCTTCTGACTCCGGCAAGGTTGAAAAGGTGGAACTTGCTGAAGGTGAGATGCTTGATGTGGGTGACAAGGTGATTGCCGAGTATCGCATCCACAATGATGAGAATCGCAGTTTCGTAAGGCTGACGGTTCCGCGTGAAGCTGCCTTCCGTCCGGTGGACCAGCTTTCAGGCTACTATGGCTGGCGGATGGCCCCGCTTCGTGTCAATGATTGGTATTCGTTTGCTCCTCAGGGATATAGGAACGTTAAGGCTGACCGTACCGAGTATATGTTCGATTCTTATCCGGAGGAGAATACCGTGATTTCCGAGACGCTCTTCGTGACCCAGGCGGGTGAATTTACAGCCCCGGTTCCGGTAATCGAGTCGCTCTATGCTCCTCATTATCGGGCCAATGATGCTTACCATGGAACTGTAAAGGTTAAGTAATCCTCTGCGCAATGTTGTTTTTTAGAAAAATACGGAAAAACACTTGCGTAATGAAAAAATAGTCGTATATTTGCATTCCCGATTTGGAAATCATGGTCAAGTCGGAATGAAAATATGCTTGGGAGCATAGCTCAGTTGGTTCAGAGCGTCTGCCTTACAAGCAGAGGGTCGGGGGTTCGACTCCCTCTGCTCCCACTACGAAAGCACTTCGGGATTTCCGGGGTGCTTTTTTCTCACGAGAGAATCCTCCAGGGTAGTCGAATCAAAACTTCACACCGCCTCGCTCCCGTCTTCGCCGTACTTTCCGTCCTTGGCTTCATAGATGACGGACGGCTCCAGGACTTCGACCGTGTGCCAGACGCCGGCGGGGACGACGCAGCCGTAACTGCCGGAGGACGGGTCCAGTACAATGCGTGCCGTTTCATGGAGGCGACGCCCAATTGCCATGTCCTGCTTCTGTTCAATGCCATCTCCAGGTTCAATGCCATATCCAGCTCGCTCTTCCTCGTAAAGGACCTCGACCAATTTTCCATGAAGCAGCAGGACATTCTCGGTACTGTGCGGATGCCGATGGATAGAAACCACAGTGCCGGGAAGAAGGGCATTGAGCATTCGCTGGCTGTTATCGTCGGATGACGTGCGCATGTCATAGTTCTGACGAAGCCGTGGATTTTCCGCAGCCTCGGACAGCAACTTCGAGATGAACTTATTGTCAATTTCCATCATAATTCCACTATTTTAACGACGCTAGGTATTCCTCATGCAGATGATAATACTTCTTCATGAATGCGATGTAGGCGATACTTAAAACAATCAATGCACCAAGCAGATAGAGCCAATGCGCCAGAGGTGTATTCGGAATAATATAAATGAATCCGAGAGACACCGCCAGCTGCAGCAACGCGTAGAGCGAGGCCACCTTCACATGCCCGATCTTCAATTCATTCGCCATAATCTGATATGCATGCTTGCGATGCGCTTCTCCCAGATTCTCATGCAACATTATGCGGTGACAAATCGTAAGACAGCCGTCCACGCCGTATACCAACAAGAAAATCAGCCAAGTGATATCTCCAGTCCTGAGAATCAATGTCCCTATCAGAAACAGCAGGATATAAGCCACTCCGATTGACCCCACATCACCTGCAAAACACTTCGCCTCGCCCTTGGGCCTGAAATTGAAATGACAGAATACCATGTCCGCAAGAATTACCACGAAGATAAGAGATTGATTCACAAAGTCCATACTCTGATTGAGCAGAGCCAATGGTATAAGCGATGCAAGCGCATACGCCCCCGTGATACCATTGATTCCATCCATGAAATTGATGACATTAGACGCACCTACGCAAACTATGAGTGCAAGAATCACCACCCACCACATGTTCAGATGCAAGATGTCCAGCTGATAAAACATCATCAGCATAGCTCCGAATTGCGCCACAAGCCGCACGCTGTCCGGCAACGAATGAATGTCGTCAATGAAACTCACGCCGGCAACCAACGTCACTGCCAGCAGGAACCAGATGTAGTCCCCGATTTCCAGATTCAACGAAGGTATCCACCCTGCCGCAGCAAAAGCCAACCAAATCCACAACCCCAAAAGAAAAATAATCCCACCGCCACGCAGGACAATGCTCGAGTGCGATGAGCGCTGATTAGGTTTGTCAATGATATTGAATCTGTCTGCCACCTTGAAATAGGCCAATTCCAAGACAAGAAGAATCAAAAAGATGATTCCATAAACAAAAAATGAATTCATATTATCTTGATATAACGTTAGTTGATTCACTTAAAAGAGGGCAGGTCCGGAAATCCAAGCCGCATAGAAATCTTTGAAAACATCCAAGCCAGTCTCGTTAAAATACCGATCCAGTTCGTCGACACCACGAAACATGCTCTCTCTATCTCCATTCGCCACCGCCTTGTTAAGAGCATCCACCAGTTGCGCCATCTTGTCGTGGCTACTTTCAATCACATCCATGTCTATCAGGCACAATACATAATCATATCCTGCGTTCACTCGTTCTTTTGCCAGATTTACAATGTCATCAATGTCCGAATGCTTTGGGATACCGGGCACCAGACTGAACCTGTAGCGTTCAGTTGTGCGCATATCATCCACATATCTATACTCCGTCAAGCCTTCACCGATGATAGCGATGCTCTTACGTGCTCTTCTATTCACCTGTCTCATGCTCATAGTATTCATCCATATCCATATAAATACTGTCCAGGAAAGGCAGATTAACAAGCTTTTCCTGCCTGTACGCATTATAAACCGACAGTGTCTTGTGCAGACCAAGGGCCGAAAGCCTTATCAGTTGCGTTTCTCCGCAATCGTTCTTGTCTGTAAACCAGATCACATCCCTGCGGATATAATCCTCATCAAGAAGGTTGATGTCATGTGTTGAGACTATCAGTTGTCCGCCTCGCTTGCTATTCACCAGAAATACCTTTATAAAATAAGACAGCAATTCATAGTGAATACTTGTCTCTATCTCGTCAATCGGAAGAATCACACCGTGAACCAACAGGTCATAAAGGATCGTAGCAAGCCCCATGTACCTCTTGGTTCCTCGCGACTCCAGTTCCTCGTCAAGTTCTTTATCCCCGTTACTGGTATGATGCACAAAGAACATTTCGTCCGAATGTAAAGTGCCTTTTTTCAGGATCTCTTCCTTTGCCTTTTCCGGCATGGCCGAGGTATTCTTAATCACCAGTTCCATCTCAGGGGTAATGCTCATTTCCTCTTCATGGATAGCAATATCTGAGATGTTGAAGTCAGATGCTTTCAAAAAATGAAGGATGAATCTCTTTAACCGCCCATCTCTATCTCTAGTTATACGGCGTTTGGTAAAACCCATCAGACTGCTCTGAGGATACATAATAGGAGCAATCTTTTGGGAGAAGAAATCATATACCAGATTCAACCTTGATTTCTCAACATTTGACTTTCCAAATGCTGCAATAACTGTACGTTTATTAAAGGTATTACCCTCAATAGCCTCTCTGCTTTTCTTTACCAATCCTACTTTGCCGCCAAAAACGATGTCTGTTGCATCCTTTTCAGGATTATACGTGCGCTTGTACAACAAAGTTGGCTGAACAGACGAATAAACCTGTAGGGTTTCCTCATAAATGACCTTGTTATCCAACACTAGATTAAGCTTATACTTCTCCCGGTTCAGATAGAAAGACATTTCAAACTGCGTCCGTCCCTTGTCCGACACATCATCAAGCAAGAAAGGCACAACTCCAATCTCGTCGCCTTTGTTCAAACCATCATTGACCATGAACTGAGAAAAGAAATCGAGTGCTTTCAAGATATTTGTCTTACCTGAAGCATTAGACCCATAGATACAGCCTATCTTCAAAAGCGAGACACCATCAGCTACTTCTTCGCTATAGATATCACGAGAAGTATCATCATTCGTCGGGATAAAACTCAGCGTCTGCTCATCCCTCAACGAATAGAAATTCCTGATTTTGAATTCCGCTATCATAATTGTTCAATATTAAACGACGGTTCAAAGATACAACAAATTTTTGATGCCAACGATTTTGTTTTTAATATTCGTTTAGATTTCACGAAATATTAATATAAATTCTGCCAATTTATCATTTTCTTCTCTTCTGGCAGCGTATTTGCCGTAGAGAAGTATAAAGGGATAGTCCGAATCCCTTGTCTAACCCGAGAACCTTGGACAAGTTCTCACAGGGCCTGAAAAGGAGCAGGCGTTAAGCAACCAAAACCAATGGCAAAGAAGGATACTTACAAGTATGAATTGCACAATGGCCATAAGACGGTTTATGTGGGTACAATAAAAGTGTTGTCAGGCGGCCGCCAAACGCGCCCTTTGTTCTATCCTGTCCGTCTGCAATAATTTCGTGAATTGTCCCGCCAGCCTTTGTCTGTCACTTACAAATTCTTTCTTTCAGATGAAAATCCTGAACAAGTTGGCAGATGTTGACGTACCTGTCTGTGATTGTAACAACCTGGAAGATAGGTGATTATGGTGTTTAGGGCTCGAATCGGCCCATGCCGACTCTCATGAAAAAATAGGGGAGTGGGCACATTGCTAATGTCGCAATATTCTGTTAGTCAATCATTTCTGAAATATCGTGCCTGCCAACTTGTTCAATAAAGCCTGTTCATCATAATCATAATTATTGAAAACATGTTTACGGAGATAAATAGATAACCCTATGCTTTGATTGATTTTGTATACTTTTGACAGCCGCGCGATGAGAAAAAGAATTTTGCCCGCAGTGTTCCAGAGAAATAGTACATTTTGCACACCGTTTGCATTTCAAGTACCAGCCAATCACATTTTCAACTCTCCTTCCAGACACATCCTACAAGTGCTTCGACTCTCTAATGACAGAACATTTCACCAATGGTGTTATCATGACCATCCGCAGATCGCACAGATTATAATGGTTAGAATTAGACACCAATTATTTCGTCCAACTTCCTCAGGCATTTTTCTTTTGTAAAGAATTTGTCATAATATTCTTTACCATTACGTCCCTTTTCTATCAATTCTTTTTTGTCTGCGGATGACAACGTTATCACAAGTTCAGCCAATCCATCTGAATCCCCGGCCTCAACATTCCATCCACATCCAGCAGCCTTTATTACGTCACCGCCTTCGCCATTAAGTACGGCTATGATAGGACGTTCTGCCGCCATATACGATGAAATTTTGGCAGGAGAGTACATGTTGAACAGTGGAGAATCTGTCAAAGATACGAGCATGACATCAGCCTTTTCAAAGAACAGCGGCATTGTTTCCGACGGAAAGCGTCCAAGAGTAATCACCGTGTCTCCCAGATCATTGTCTTTCACAAAAGACTTGACCCAATCCAAACGTCTTCCGTCACCAACAATTACCCATTTTATATTCTTGTGTGTCTTAGTTTTCAAAGCAGCTTGCATGTTACAATCCATACCATGAGCCTCACCTACAGCACCAGCAAACATCACAATAAAGTTGTCACCATTTGACAGTTCTTGCAAAGCCTTAGGAATGGTAAAACTTGACCTTGACGCACCAGACGTCCCGTCACTCCACTGTGGATAATAAACAATCTTGTCCAGATAATCACCATACTCCAATATACTCTTATCAAAACTCCGCGAAGAAGTGAGTATTTTATCAGAGTTTTTATATTCACTCTTCACAAACCAGTCAAAGAAGTCAAGAATGAACTTATTATTTATACCGCCAGCAGCCGTTAAACTCTCCGGCCAAAGGTCAAGCACCCATGTGTATAAAGGCACATGTCGCATTTTCTTATAAAGAACAGCCGGACTTGACATTGTCACTGGAGATAATTGTTGACAGAAAACCATATCATACTTGTTCCAAAGTGCATGAAAAAACGTCCATATACATCCAAAAACGAGATAACTAAAATAATTTAGCATCAACATAATCTTGTTGTCCTCGCCTCGTGGTACTATTGGCAAATGCGTAACACGCACTCCATTAATTACTTCATGCCGTTTCTTGAACACACCATACCCTGAGAAAAATTTCCCCTTAGGATAATTAGGTATACCTGTTACTACATGTACATCATGTCCTTCTTTTGCCAAATGAAAGGCGATGTCATTACCACGGAATGTCTCCGGATAAAAGTATTGACATACAAATAGTATTTGCTTTTTCTTCATTGATTTTTTATTTTCAATAACAAAGATATAGTTTTTTCTCTCCCCTTTTTCAAAGTCACGAAATTTCTATCACTTTATCAATCAACTTGTTGCGTAATTATTGGACTTTTCACTCCTCCATTAGATGCGTATATAAATCAATATACTTCTCGAAGCATTTGTTTTTGTCAAAATGTTCTTCAGCTCGTTTACGGCAGTCTTCAGCTGATAATGGAGAGGCTTTCAATTTCATAATAGACTCTGCTAGACCATTGACATCTCCCTGCTCCACAACTATTCCGGTCTTCTCGTCTATTGCCTCAGGGCTACCACCTGTCTTATATGTAATAACCGGAGTGCCGCAGGCTAAAGACTCAAGATTTACCGTCGGGAAGGTATCAGCATAAGTCGGATTAATTAATACGTCCGAAGTGGAATAAAGTTGTGCCAATTCATGCACGTTTTGAGTCCGTTGTATTCCTGTGATACCAACAGGTAGACTTTTTAGCTGGTCAGCCGAGAGACCTACCATTGTTATTTCATAATCATTTTGAGCGAGCAATGTCCTTAATTTATAGATATCTAACTCTCCTTTGTCAGGAGACCAAACACTAGAAACTGCAAGAATGCGAAAACGTCTATTAGTATTTGATGTTTTTGTAAAATAAGGTTTGAAAGTTGTCAAATCCACGCCATTCTTGATAATCGTCATTTCTTTCTCTTTTAGAAAAGATGACTTGACGAAAGTGTCCATCCACTCGGAACAAGAAACGATGGTTAGATTCTTACATTCTCCAAACAAATGTTTTTTTAAATAATAATTCTTCTTTGAGCGATCTGTCCAAGTCTTTGGGTACTCATCCTTTAATGGACAATCATGGCACCCAGTTTTCCAGCGCTCGCAATTCTTCTTTACAAAATGGAAGCAATGTCCGGTAAACGCCCAACAATCGTGAAAAGTCCAAACAACCTTAATATCTGTCTTATTGAGGTATTCAAAGAGTAATCGATAGTTAAGGAAGTGGTCATGAATATTATGCAACTGAACAATATCCGGTTTAATAGATTTTATCTTGTGAATCAAGTATTTAGTCGCCCAACGAGAGTTAAGCCCTTCATTATCACAAATCCGCTGTGCTGCATAGTGAAGATATAAGTCTAATTTGCCTCCAACTTTGATTAAATGCGATTGAGAAGGATTAAACCAACGACCATATGCTATGTAAGACTCCCAACCATGTTTCATGGCGCATATCCCTATCTGCTCGGCAATTTTCCCCGTAGATCCCCAGTTGGCGGTAACATTTATTTGAAGTAGTGTTGGCATTGTTAAATTGGTTTAGCTTTGCTGCAAGGTCCTTGCATTGGTATCAAACTATTGTCTCCTGTCTGTATGGCTGAGATCAGTTTAAGAAATTGCCTGGCAGCATTAGCAGGAGACCAGGTGGCCCTCATCGTGTCTATCGCATTTCTTGCTATAGTTCTGCGATATTCCGCATTTTCCAGCAATGACATCACCTTTGTTTCGAGAGAATCTATGTCCTCCGACTGGAACACAAGTCCACTGACGCCATCCTCTATCAAGAACGGGACAGCGCCAATCATATTGCTGGCTACGACAGCGCAGCCATTAGACATTGACTCGTTCAGCACTGCTCCCCAGCCTTCATTTTTATCGCTAGTGAAAAGGAATACCTCATGTCGACGCATCTGCTTCAGAATCTCGTCATTCGGAAGATTGCCGAGGAAACGTACAGCATCAAGCACCTCGAGTTCTGACGCGAGATTTTTAGTGTCCTCTAGTTCAACTCCAGAGCCATACATGTCCAACACAAATCTATATCCTTTGTTCTTGAGTCGTTTCGCCAGCATGACGGGCAGTTCTGGATGTTTCCAGCGAAGAAACCTCGCGCACCACATAATGTGCACTTCGGTTTCCCCGCTGGAGACTTCGAAATTTGCGGCTGTTTCCAGCGGAAAGTCTTCAACCTTCGTGAAATAGCCCCATTTGAAGCATTTGTCTTTGAAACTATGGAACTTATAGTGATCATTGCATGCAAAGGCGCTGGAACACAACTTATATACGTTCTGGTGGGCAAATGTAGTGTAATAATGCCAGAAAAACCTCAATAGTCTTGGAGAGGCAAGATTAAGCATTCCATGCTTTAGCCATCTCTCGCTTACATCAAAAGTTAGTTTCCCAGTTTTTGCCCTCAATACTTCCAGTTTTAATGCCTCCGGTCCACCAAACAAGGCTACATCTGACTCATGCAAGAGATGTATGGCTTTATCATAGTTCTCTTTACTCTTCCAGGCTTGCAACACATAAGGCCGTGAGGATAAGTCTGAATACCCACCTTTCAGCAGCCAATCGTAAATAGGACATAGTTCCACAAACGTATATCCTTTATCTGTAAGCCGATATAGTTCATCAGCCACATTTGCCTGGTGATGATTTATGAAATTGGAAAAGAATGTGATACTCATATTAGTGTTCGAATTTATCCATTATTTTCCGCTTAAGGTTATTGAGTCGTATTTTTATCGCATTTGGATAAAATAGCCATTTGTTTCCGTACTTGCGCAAGACAATTGCTGATGGATGTTGATAATCAATAAATTTATTAGGGACTATTAGATATTTGTCAATACTGTTTGTTTCGACTTTCATTGGCCTTTTTTGCAAATGCACGTACATCGTTTCTTCTTTTACGACTTTCAAATTTCGGAAATAGAATCTAAATAAATGACCATTATTATATGCAAATATTACATTTGAAATTCCGAAATCTTTTTCTATCTTTTGACAAGAAATGAAATGTTTTCTTAACACATAAATATCATCAAATATTGTTGTATTGTACATTGACTAATTCATGGTACTCCACAGTTTACTCATTCCAGGCCACTCATCAAAACTAAAAGACTTGTCAGATGAATAAACTTGTTCATAGCTTGGAATCCCGATCAGATTGCCTCTAGAGTTTAAAAATTTTAAATTATTTTCATAAGTGTTTTTATATAACGAAAAATGTCCACATGATAAGATCCGGTCATATTGATAAAGAATTTCCGGAGTAATAAAGTGACGTATATTGCCAAATATAAGATCCACATCACAATGTCCCCAAAAATCATAATTTTTCAGGTATTGTTTGAAAATTATTCCATATATCGGCTTATAGTCACAAAGTTTATATGGTTTATTTATTCTTCCACAACCACTAATAATAGGAAGTCCTTTTTCTTTCAGAATTTCAGATAAATTCCTTTGTGCAAGATTACTGACATCTTGCAATGATGATTTAAATACTTTTATATTATTGAAACTATCAACTTCCTGGTCAGTAAAAAGTAAGAAATCAATTGTTGGATTATTCTTGGCTGATTCCAGCCATAATCTGAAATAATTATTGAATCTTCCAAAATATGGGATAACAATTGCAATCGAAATTTGTTTCATTTTAATTAATATGTTGGCGCTGTTTTTCCTTATTTGATTCAAATATGAAATCGGCTACACGTTTTCCTTGTATTATATTATTCTTATTTAACAAGACGAAATTACGTGATTTATTACCAAACTCTTTTAATTCCTCCATAGAACATTTTAGAACATGTTTTATTGCGTCTGCAAATCCTTCAATCGTTTCTTTTTCAATTAGAAAGATATAGTTATCGTATTCTTTTGGCATTCCTGGGAGTTTCGTTGTCAGCAGAGGAGTCCCCGATGCCATATATTCCATGTTTTTTGACGGGAATGAATATTTTGTAAATTCTTCAGTTGAGAAACGCGGATTTACAAGCAATGTGGCTTTCTGTTCAGCTTCCAATATTTCATCATTAGACGCCACTCCTCTGTATTCCAGATTAGGGTGTCTGGCACATAATGCTTTGTACTCGTCAACAAAGGAACCCTCACCATAGTACACTAGTTTTGCACCCTGTACATTGGCGCGCAAAAAGCCTTCCGCAAGCATCTTCAATCCATATTTTTCATAAATTCCACCGGCATATATTACTTCCTTGGGATATTTTTTAGACACCAAATTCTTCGAAACTGTCATGAGCGAGGAATCGCATAAAGCTTCCATTACAATATATGGTCTATTATGTAGATTAACAATATCATTCATCTGCTCTGTCAGGAGTAGATATTTATTAAAACAACTCACATATTTTGAATTTAGTTTAGCGGCCAACTTGGAAACAAATGAAATCCTGCCATTTCCAATCATCATTTCGTAAATATCTGTTACAACTCCTACAGCCTGAATACGATTAATTTTTGTAGCCAATAAGGCTCCTAAACAAATGCTGATTGACAAAACATCACATACGATGGATTTATTTTTTCTGTCATATATTCCCCATGTTAGAACATAAAAGAATGAATAGAAAAAGAGGCAGAGATGCTTCAAAAAAGGCAGATTAACGTATGGTATATATCTATAACTAACACCGTTTTCATTCTCTCTTGTAGGTTTGAATATTATAGCACGATTCCATGTATTAGGCGAATTTGAGAGAACTTCAACATCAATACCATTTGCCATTAATCCTTTGACCAGCAGCCGGCTGAATTTTTGAACAGCGAATCCTGGATTTTTTCCTGTATGTTTATATTCTAAGTTAATGTATTTCTCTGATGCCAGAGCTGAAATATATAAGATTTGTCTCATTGATAAATATTACGTTAAATCGAAATTTTTGTCCATATATGCTTGTTGCATTCCCCAAACCATACACATTATAAAAAAGAATGTAGATACAGCCTCTATAACGGGTTCAACAAACGCAGATAAAAATAATCCTACAGAATATCCAACTAAAAAACCATTAATGGAAAAACCTTTTAAAAAAAATAATCGTAGTGTTTTTTTATAATTCTTTATTGATGTAATTAATAATAAACTAAAAGGAACAAGTCCTGTGCAGCGAGCAACATCAAGCCATAAATTATGACTGTATCCAACTTGATTTAGGGATTTCGCCCATCCCAACGGATATGAGAACATATATCCAAACGAATTTATCCATCGCCCAAATCTATCACTGCCATCTTTAATTGATGCATCAGCCTCCCTGTTGATATATGCATCTAGGACATCGGTACTGATTAGACCTATATTATTTAGAATAACAAACATCACTACTAGGACAAAGATAATGAATATGAGGCTTTTAATATTAGCTCGAACCGAATATATTGAAGTAATAAATAATACTGCAACAATAACAACTAGTCCTGTTCGATTGACGAGATGGATTACGCAGAATAAACTCAGCAATGCTGCACAAGTATAGCACAACGATTTTGTGCTAAAATGTTTAAATTCCGCAATAGGATAAGCAATTCCAGATAATCCGAATGCGGCCATTAATCCCTGTAAAGTAGCAGAATGGTCCTGTGTTCCAGTATCGTTTAGAATTGCACGAGATGTGTTAATTATGCCAACATCTATCGCATCATGTATATTAGAAACCCATAGTTGTATGCTAGAGGCAAAGATAAACAAAAGGAAAAAGGTGCTAAGTTCTTCTTTACATTTGCAAGTATCTATTACATAATATCCGTATAAGTAGTAGGCAATTGGGCCTATCAGTATTGCAAAAACCTCAAACCTACTGGGAATAACGCCTGATACAAATAGGAATAAGCTATTTGAGATACAAAATGCAAGCAAAAAAAAGGAGGAACGATATCGAAAAAAAAGTTTGAATAATACAAGTGAGCAAAACAATACTTTAATATATACATGAATGTATCCATTGAATATGGTAAATTGCGTTAAAAAGAATAATATTAAAAGTATTCCTTGGTGCTTTAACAAAGATTTAATGTCCACTAAAACTGATATCCTATTCATTTATAATCGTTTTGTAAATATGTAATAATTGCATGGAATTCATTTCATGGTTATGCCTAATGGTTGCATGGTCTCTCATATCCACCTGTTTCTCTAAAGTCATAAACACTTGACAAATCTTTTCCGCAAGCATCTCAACTTCTTCAAAGCGATACAGGTTGTCTTCATTTCCTTTCATCATATCAGGGATACCGCCCACATAACTTGCGATGCACGGCACACCAAGAATTTGCGCTTCGCCCAATGAGTTCGGGCTGTTCTCGATTGCTGATGGACAGATAAACACATTAGAGGCTAGATATTCCTGCTTCATTTCTTCTGCATTCTTATTCCCGACAAATCTTACCTTATCTTCCAAATGCAGTCTACGAATCAAGTTTTTGATATAGCGGCCATATCCTGAAAAATGCAGCCATGCTCTAAAAGAATCGCACTTTGTAATGTTTGCACCGGCCACTCTAATTGTTGTGTCGGGGAAATGTGCAAGAACCAGAGGCATTGCCTTAAGTAACTGATGTAGCCCCTTTAAAGGATAACCTGCTTGGCTCAGGAATATAGTATGTTTATGGCACTTCTCATAGGACCACTGTGAACCATCATAAAACTCCGGACGCAATGTTTCATTACAGAAATGATATTTGGCATCCGGATTAATTGCCCACACATGTGCCTTGTCCCAGGAAGTCCTACCAATGACATGACGAACCATACGGAGCATTTCTATCTCATATTCAGATCTTTTCTTGAACTGACGTTGGCCATCGATTATTGAGCCTCTCAGAATATCTCTCAATGTCATATTCTTATAGATATCTGATTTCGACATTCCATAATAATAATAATAATAGGCAGATGTCATCCCTTGAATAGAAATAACGACATTGTTGCTCCCACATGCACGCATATAAGCGAGACCATGCGAAAATTCAGTTCCATGAATATGAACGACATCAGGCTGCACTTCCGTCTCCACCTGTTTCCACAACGGCTCATATTCTGGGTTTATCCGCTGATTGCCACGTCCCATCGTAAGTATGTAATACGTCATTTTGCTCCCTTCAAGTTTAGTCAACGACTTGACCTTCGTAGAGACCGTAGCGACCGTCAACTTGATGTCCGAATTGAGAAGCAACGCTTCTGCAGCGCCCAACATCCATCCTCCAGATGCCTTCAGCTCTCCATCACCAGAAAGCAGCTGTTCAGCTTCAGGGAACAATATATTTGTTATCCAAAGAACTTTCATATAGAAAACAGATAATAAAGTCTTAACAAAGAATAATAGAATTTACGGCTTATCTTAAACACACAAAACTCAGTTGACATTCCAAAACTTCTAGTCTGAGTATCGTGCACCTCTACATTACTATACATTTCAAATGCATGTTGTAAATAATGAGACCTATACGAAAATTTATATTTTGCACAATAATGTATTAAGCTCCGCAATTGAGCCACACCTTTTTGAGCGCAAATAGGCAAAACAGATTCATACGCCATATTATTTTTAGCGAAAACATATCGTTCGTAGAAAGCCTGTGCATTATCATGTACACGTTTTACAACCTTTTCATTTGTCTGAGACAGGCAAAGACTTCCGGGTCTTCTTAAATAATTGTAATATACATTATTTAAAACATAGACACTTTTTGCCATATCAAAATACCGATATATGACTGCTGTGTCTTCATAAATCCTACCTTGAGGAAATCTTATATCTTTAAATAGGCTCTTTTTATAAAGTTTATTCCAAGCGAAACTTGGCAATCTTTCATCCTTAAGGATTTCTATAGTCGCTTCTGTCCCTGTCAACAAAATAGGTTTTTCGAATACCACTGTTTCTTCTACCTCTCCATCAACTGTCACTACGCGGTGACCACACACTGCGATATCGGCATCATTCTCTACTATTGCTGACATCATTGATTCATACATGCTACTATCAATCCAGTCATCACTATCAACAAAAGCTATATACTCACCGTTTGAATGCTCTATGCCATAGTTTCTCGCTTCTGACAAGCCGCCGTTTTTTTTGTGCCACACACATATTCTATCATCTTTTTCCTTATAATCATCACAAATTAGCGATGATCCATCTGTGCTTCCATCATCTACTAAAATCAACTCATAGTCTCTGAATGTTTGATTTAATATAGAATCCACACATTTATGCAGATATTGCTCCACATTATATACTGGAACAACAATACTAAGACTCGGTTTCATTTTTTCTCTTTCTGATTATCTTCAAACAACAACAACTGATAATTCCCATTGCCAACCAAGTAAGCCCTTGTCCCCAAGCCGCACCATAAAAGCCAAAATTAGATATAAGAACTTGGTAAATGATGAAAGCACAGATAGCACCTAAAGCCCTATTTATCAATTCATATCCAGAATAGCCATAACCAATCAAAACACCAGACATTATATAAGCGAAAGTCGTGGTAATGTTTTTAATGCATAAAATATTAGCAAAAGAAGACGATTCTACATATCGCCCAGCTGTCAAAAGTCCTATCAATGGTTTCGACATAGTCATAAAGAGCATATTCGGCAGAGCACACGCCACAGTTATACCTATAACAAGCAATAAGACTTTTCTATGCTGTCCCAAAGATGTATATTTATACAGATCAGGATCAAATGTTTGCAGCAGCACCGTACCGAATATGGCCAAATACGATGATATCTGTAATCCCACATTGTACAAGCCCAGCATATAATTGTCATCCAGTTTTGCCAACATCGGGCGGTCTATTCCAATAAAGAAAAAAGACAAAACACCTGATAACATTATTGGGAAACAGAACTTCAAAGCAGGTTTTATCACCCCCCAATCCCACTGGAATTTCACTTTCTTTGCCGCATTGCTATACAATGAAAACAGAACGCTTATAATCAGAAGCGCCACCAAACGCCCGGTAGCGCCGTATCTCAGCACATAAACCAATAATATTGACAACAGTGCTCCTAAAAGAGAGTTCAGCACAGTGATAACAGAATATTTTCTTGCTTTGTCCTCCATCCTCAAATCCAACAAATACAGGTTATAGAAAGAAGAGAAGAACAAAGGCAGAAAACTCAATATTGCATATGGTGTAAATGGAATAGAATTTACAAACTTAACGTGATATACATAATACCCGCCAAAGAACAAGGCAAAAGCAGCAACACTTAATGTTAAAAAGACGCTTATCAGGCAATTGTAAAGTTTTTCGCGGCTTATTCTGTCCAACAAATGATAATTTCTTGCGTAATAACTTTGCAGGGAAAAAGATATGATCGGTGTCAACAGGCTTCCATACGCAGAGTAATAGCCAATTATAGCGTAATCTGAATGGCTTAACCCCATTGCCATCAATGGATTTACCAATAGCCCTATGATAGCGGTTATTATTGAAGCCGTAAAATATAATGAAAACGACTTCAGTTTTCCGACTCTTGCAAACTTTAGTTTCATTATCTGCGTCCTATCTGGCCATTGAACAAGGTCCCTTATCGATTACGGAAATCCATTGCCGACCGCTATTGATTGCATCACACAATTTCAAAAAATTCTCCGCTGCGTTTTTCGGTGCCCACACCTCTCTCATCGTCTTAATTGCATTCCCTGCGATCGTTCGGCGATAGTCAGCGTTGTCCAACAATGAAACCACCTTCGTTTCCAGGGAATCCAAATCTTCCGACTTGAAAATAAGCCCGTTGATGCCATCCTCTATCAAGAAAGGAACGGAACCTATCATATTGCTCGCCACAACAGCGCATCCATTGGACATGGACTCATTCAAGACTGCTCCCCAACCCTCATTCCTGTCACTTGTGAAGAGGAATATCTGGTGGTGGCGCATCTGCTGCAATATTTCGTCATTCGGAAGGTTTCCTTGAAAACGGACAACGTCCATTACATCAAGCTTCCTGGCTAATTCTTTTGTAAGTTCGAGTTCCTCTCCCGAGCCATACATGTCAATAATAAATTTGTATTCTCTATCTCTCAGCCTTTTAGCTAATTTTACCGGAAGTTCAGGATGCTTCCAGCGAAGGAACCTCGCGCACCACATGAGGTGCGCTTCGGTTCCTTCGCCGGAAGCGTTAAAATTCGCGGATGCTTCAAGTGGGAAGTCTTCGACTTTTGTGAAATAGCCCCATTTGAAGACCTTGTTCTTATATGCTCCGACAGCATTCACATCTCGACATGTGTATGCGCTTGCAGCCAGCATATACAAAGGTTTGTTTCTGTACCGAATATGGTCATGCCAGAAGTTATACCATGCACGAGGCCCTGACAAGAACCAAGGCCGGCTCTTGAACCAGCGTTCGCTGTAGCGAAATGTCAACTTTCCTGCATTTATCCGTTCTCTGACATAATCCTCAGGAGCAGAACCTATGATCACGACATCGGCATCGTTCGCCAACTGTAAAGCCATTCGTCTCTCCTCTTTATTCTCATAAGCTCTGATCACATAAGGCCTGCTGATGCTTGGATCATAACCACCTTTAATCAGCCACCCCGGCAAAGCGTCCGTGGCGATATACTTGTACCCATCTCCAAGCATCCCATAAAACTCATCAGCCAACGGAATCTGGTGGTGATGGACATAGTTTGTTATAAAGACTAGTTTCATATTTATTTTAAATGTCATTTCGATATTGTAGTAGAAATTACTATTATAATGTTTAATATAAGCGAAGAAGAGAACATTCTCTTTATAAGAACTTCATATCTGCCTACTTATCGTAAAACATACTGTTCAATAGCACAAATCGGTAAACTTATGCACTCAAATTGTGCAAATCAACCAAAGTAGATAGTTGACACGATTTCGCCATTATCCCCAATCCTCCTTCAAAAATTCAACAAGTAGCTCAAGTCTAGGTCGCGAAACATCCTCATAATTGATGTTGTCAAAAAACCATTGGCCGGAACCGAGCTTTTTTCTTGAGGCATTGTTCTGTCGTTGAGAACTGATATAGGTGTGGAGCTTGGCTTTGCGGTTGGGAATGACGTATCTTGGTTCACCAGATTTGTCGCGTATTCCTGAAACGCAGGTTTCGTAATCGGCAAAACAGTCCCACCATTTGTTGTGGAGATCCGTTCTCGCTAAGTTTCGAGTAAAACTTCGAAGTCTCCATCATCGTGATTGTTAGGATAGAGGAAAAAAGGAAAATCAATCTCGTTTTCCTGCATTTTCTCCATTGTGTTGATCTTTCTAGCCTCAAATCCCCATTTCTTGTTAATGGTATCTGCGTCTAGAATGACAATCACCTTATCTCCATTACACGGGAAATTCTTTTTGGACAATGAAAGTCCGCTCTATTTCTTTGGCGGTACCGGCTTTCCGAGAGTCTTTCCTCCTGTTTTCTGAGGCCTCAGAGTTTCCGACTTTGTTCTTGGGGTAGGAGGCCCGATGGTTCGTCCTCCATGAGTCTCGCGCTTATTCATATCAGATGAATGCTGGTGTATATTAAGGTGTATATGACATTGCATGTAAGAACGATATGGACAGTCATGTTGAATTCACACATACGCCTATCCGGAGTATGGTATTGTTCATTTAGGGTATTGTGATCGTATGCTTTTCCTAAATTAATCCGGTCTCCGAGTACGGACTGCATCTTTCGAGCCGTGCTAACTGCAAAGAGATGTGAAGCATAGTTCGCTAAAATGCAAAGTGCATAGATAATCCATATCAGAATTATCTGCCAGTCGAATTCGACGCCCTGTGTGCTTAGAAAAGAAAAGACGGTAAACGTCAATGTCAGTCCGCCTGCTGCAATTTGAAATGTTCGGTCTTCCCAGATTTTTTCGGAATTTTGAATGATTGACTCCAGACGTCTGTGCTCATCTGCGTATGCCTCTGCATCTTCTTTTGTGAGTTTGGTAAACGTCGTATCGTGAGGGTTATTCATGCTTTTTATTTATATGTTATAAGTCTGTTGTTCCTCAGAACCCACCATTGAGAAAAGCTCGTGTCTGAACATAGCTGGGCTCGTAGTATGCACTCGTGTTGTAGTCATCTATCTTGTCGCAGACAGGTGATGCGTAAACCGCTTTCATTGTCGCAGGAAGATTGTCCTCGGTATCTACGGATGAGATAAGCCTTGCATAGACTTTGCCCATCTGGGTAGGTGACGGGACTTTGTCTGTGAAGCGTGAGTCCACTTTGGTTATGTCGAAGTTCCCCGGTGCCATTCCGTATGTAGTAATCCATTCATCCTCGACCTGTTCCGGATTAAGACAATGGTTTGTTTCAGCTATGGACAGTTCATGCAGAAGTCCTTTGCTACCGAGTTTTGCTACTACGTATCGATTTCTCTGTTGGATTTTCCGTGCGACTCTCTCTATCATGTAGCAGACAAAATACAGATCATCGAAATCTATCTGCTCGTCTGGAAAGTATTTGTTGCTCATAATTGATAGTGTGATTTGAATTTCAATGTTTGCAGTGCCCTGTCCGTGCAAAAGAGTATTTGATTAGTCGGATGTTTGAATCTTGCTAATGCCCAGAAAGCCTCGCGACTTATACGTCCGGCGAAAAAGTCTTCTACATAGTCCCATACCTCATCGTCAGCCATAGGACCTTCCACAATATCATAGCTGTGTGGCTCTCCATGTCGGCATTCTGTTACGAAGTCAAGCCATTCATCTGTCATTTCAACGAAGTCTTTCACATTGAGTGTTGCGTCAGGGGTATATTCGTAGATGCATACGATATGGGGATCCCGTTTCGTAATGGCCCATCTTTGAGCCTGTTTTTCGATGCGTGTACAATAGAATCCGAACCCGAAATCCTTGTTGTAACCTGCCACTCTGACTTAAAAAGTTATCTTCTTGTTGGCTATATGAGAAGTGCTGCTGCCTATCATTCTAATCCATAGAATGTTTCATGGTTTGATGAATTTGCACTCAATGAGTGCAGTGTTCGCGCCCATCGTGCACTCATTGGGTGTAATCGCCCATCTGTTAAATTTTAACAAAATGTTTCAATTTGAGATAGATGGCTAATTTCCAAGACGGATGGCTGATATGTAGTATGCGCCACACTATTTTTTGCGTAGGCAACTTGTCATGTACGATGAAGTTGTCAAATATCCGCAGCATTCCATGATTTTTTTCCGCCGGAACATGCAAGACGGTGACAGGGTTGAATTGGTAATTCGTAGATATCAAACGAAATGCACCTGTCCAGTACCTGTAAATATATGCGCCTGCGTTCCGGATGCAGTTCATGTGAGATGCGGCCAAGGATGTGATAAATTCATCACCATGACTTGTTTGGAAAGATTTCCGGAGCATTTCACGATAAATGTCAAGACATTCTTGAACGAAATGTTTCGCGTTTTGTTTATTGGCTGCGAAAAATTCTCCTCCGTAATGTGTTAATCCTATAGAATCCTCACCGGTGAATTCATTAATCTCTTGAATCAACTCTCTATAGTCTTTGACTTGAAGGCCATGGCAAATATCATACAAAAGGATATTTTTAGAGCATTCTTTCCAAATGTTGCAGAAATCTGATTGGACATAGACATCGGAGTCCATATATGCGAAGTTGTCGTAGGACAAATCTTCAACGGCATGATACAGGGCGTTAAGCTTATAGAAAGCTAAAGACCAGGAATAATCAGCATTGAAGTTGAAATTGTCAAATTCGTATTTTAGTATCAGCACCCCTGCTCCTGTCAATATTGTATAATATGGCTCTGGGACATCGATGTTGGTTATAAGGGCTACATCAGTTTCCCTGCCACAATTCTTTCGTGCGGAGATACATGACACGCAACAGTTTTTCAAATATGTGTCAAATGGCGACGTTTGAGTGCTTATATTTACCCCCCCCCTATAACCGTTTTTGAAAGCGAAAGGAATAAGAATAATGTTTTTCATCATTTATATGTTTTGTTTTCATTGTTTTTGTGAATGAATATTGGTAATTGAGCAGTCTCAATAGAAGAATTCATTCTTCTCTTTCTTGCTGAATAGCCGAGAGTTTCTTACTTTCTGAAGTATGGCTTCGAGATGCTCTGGTTGCAGAGAGGCCACAGCTTTTGTCCGTTTCGACTTTATACTTTCTACTATTATGGACTTCGGTAATTTTACTATATTAGTCGCACAAATATACGAATCATGTGAGAGGAAGCTGTAGTCGCATTGAAACAGAGGATACTGCATGAGCAGCTGCTCATCCTTATTGTTGATGAAACGGTTGATTTCTGAATTGATGTAGAAGAAACCGGCTATCGAATCGGAGGAAACACCTATCACGACAAAAAATTTGGCATGGTCGATGTTTTCAAAGATGTCTGAATGAAGGATTTGACCTCTGTATACGAGTGTATCGAGAAGTATAGCAGGAAGTTCCATAAGCTATAGGGTGCAAGCTTCGGTTTTCAGTTTCCTGTTAATGTACTCAACATATTCTTCACTGTCTCCGGCTTCCCTCAAAATGTCCTTAACCGATATTTTCCTGTCGGGAGAAGTGCTTTGCCACGCAAGCCCATGTGAGAATTCGGTCAATTCTCCGAATGATTTGTCTTTGCATAGTGCTATAGCTTCATCCAGACACTCGACATCGCTTTCCGAGAGATAGTCCAAATCTACATCGGACAACTGTCGGATAATATATCGGTTTTGGAACGTGAAATACTTCTTCAGTTCATCGGAGAAGGACGTTCCTGAAAAATAACTGTCTCCTCTCACTGCCTTGAAAATATCATCGACTTTTGATGGAACAGGACCGTATTGCATTCGGATGTAGTCGTCGCCTGTGATGCTTCTGGAATAACGGGACAAATGTTTCTGATCCGCAAAATATAGAATCTTGCAAATCTTGTGCATGTCGCTCTGTCCTCCCAGTTTAGACAGGATATATAAGATCGCCTGCAGGGCTACATCCTTATTGAACAATGATATCGTCATAACTTAAAACAATACACTTCTGCAAAGTTACAAATTTCTTTAAATTATCAAATATGGCTCAGAACTTCCTCCAAACCATCTTGTTAACCACTCCCACGTAGCTCTGGATTATCTTCACGACTTTCGTGCTGACGTTCTCGTCGGTGTAGTCTGGAACCGGTGTGCCGTAGTCACCATTCTTCACTAATTCTACTGCAGTCTCAACAGACTGGAGCAGTCCATTGGTGTCGATGCCGGAGAGAATGAATCCGGCTTTGTCGAGAGATTCAGGACGCTCTGTGGAGGTGCGGATGCATATGGCAGGGAACGGATGGCCTACGCTGGTGAAGAATGAACTTTCTTCAGGGAGAGTGCCGGAGTCGCTGACCACTGCAAATGCATTCATCTGGAGGCAGTTGTAGTCGTGGAATCCAAGAGGCTCGTGCTGGATGACACGCGGGTCTAGCTTGAATCCGCTGGATGCCAGTCTGTTGCGGCTGCGCGGATGGCAGCTGTAGAGAATAGGCATGTCGTATTTCTCGGCCAGTTTGTTGATGGCATTGAAAAGGCTGAGGAAATTCTTTTCCGTGTCGATGTTTTCCTCACGGTGAGCACTTAACAGGATGTATTTGCCTTTCTCCAGCCCGAGACGTTTGTGGACATCACTTGCCTCGATTTCGGCGAGATTGTTATGAAGCACCTCGGCCATAGGGGAGCCTGTGACATAGGTGCGCTCCTTTGGAAGTCCGCAGTCAGCAAGGTAGCGGCGTGCATGCTCGGAATATGCCAGATTCACATCGGAGATGATATCTACGATGCGGCGGTTGGTTTCCTCCGGGAGACACTCGTCCTTGCAGCGGTTGCCGGCCTCCATGTGGAAAATCGGAATGTGAAGACGTTTCGCGCCAATGACTGAGAGGCAGCTGTTCGTATCACCGAGAACCAGTACTGCGTCCGGCTTGGTCTGGGCGAAAAGCTTGTATGAACAGTTGATGATGTTGCCGCATGTCGCGCCGAGGTCGTCACCGACTGCATCCATATAGACTTCAGGTTCAGCGAGTTTGAGGTCCCTGAAGAAGATGCCGTTCAGGTTGTAGTCATAGTTCTGGCCTGTATGGGCGAGGATGACATCGAAATACTGGCGGCATTTGGTGATGACAGCTGCCAGACGGATAATCTCAGGACGAGTACCTACTACGATACAGAGCTTGAGTTTGCCGTTCTCCTTCCAATGAATATCTGAATAATCGAATTTAGGTGTCTTTTCCATTTCTTTATTTCTCCACTTTATCGAAATATGTGTCAGGTCTTTCAGGATTGAAGACTTCGTTGCAATACATTACGGTCACGAGGTCTTCGGTCTCGGAAAGATTGATGATGTTGTGAGTGTAGCCCGGGAGCATGATGACAGACTGGATCTTGTCACCGCTTACTTCGTAGTTCAGGACTTCATCCGTACCTTCCTTGCGCATCTGGATGAGCCCGTGGCCGGAAACCACGATGAACTGTTCCCATTTCGAGTTGTGCCAATGCTCTCCTTTCGTGATGCCAGGCTTGGAAATGTTGATGCTTACCTGACCGCAATTCAGCGTGTGTACCAGCTCGGTAAACGACCCGCGCGGATCAACGTTCATCTTGAGATTGAAAATTGCCTTCTCTTTCGGGAGGTAGCTGAGGAATGTGGACATCAGGCGATAACGCAGACCGTCTTGCGGCATTTCGATTGCAGTCGAAGGTCCTTCAGCAGAATCCGGCACAGCACGCACAGCACGTGCACATTCATATATGGTATCAACGATTTCCCCAAGCGTAGTCTTGTGAGTGACAGGACAATAGCAATAACGTCCTTCAGCGGATGGCAGCACGTCAAGTCCCTCGAATTCGCAGTGATGCTCCTGACCTTTGAGCGCGCAAATCATCTCCTCGACCAGATCGTCGATATAGAGGATTTCCATCTGTACACTCCTGTCATTGACCTGGATAGGGAGGTCATTGGCGATATTGTTGCAGAACGTGGCGATGGCTGAATTGTAGTTCGGGCGGCACCATTTTCCGTAAAGATTCGGGAAACGGTAGACGAGCACTTCCGCACCGGTCTCCTTGCCGTATTCGAGGAAAAGATCCTCGCCGGCTTTCTTGCTCCTGCCGTATTCGCTGTTGCCGAAACGTCCTGTCAATGAGGCTTGTTGTGAACTGGAAAGCATCACAGGACAAGTGTTGTGGTGCTTTTTCAATGTGTCGAGCAATGTGGATGCGAAACCGAAATTGCCCTTCATGAACTCGTCATTGTCCTTTGGCCGATTTACGCCCGCGAGGTTGAAGACGAAATCGCATTCGCCGCACCAGCTGTCCAGCTGCTCAGGAGTCGAGTCAATGTCGTATTCAAATACTTCATCGACCTGGAGGTCTCCGTAGCAGCTGGCCTTGCCTTCTTTTATGTTGTTCAGTTGGCAGCAAAGGTTCTTGCCTACGAATCCTTTGGCGCCGGTAACCAGAATCTTCATTATCTCGCGAGATTTTCAACTCCGTTCAATTCGTTCTGGATATATTCCAGAGCACCGATCTTGGCCTTGGTCTCTTCCAAGTTCAGACGGTATGTGTTGTCAGAATTGAACTCCTCTATGGTAGCACGCTTTACATCACCCTTGGTGAAGTACTGGTCGTAGTTCAGGTCGCGGTTGTCTGCCGGAACACGATAGAAGTTGCCCATATCCTCGGCTTTGGCGCATTCTTCCTTGGTAAGGAGTGTCTCGTACATCTTCTCGCCGTGGCGGATACCGATGACCTTGATGTCCTCTTTCTTGCCACCGAAGAGTTCGCAGACAGCTTCTGCCTGTGTCTGGATGGTGCATGCAGGCGCTTTCTGAACGAGAATATCGCCATTGTGGCCATGTTCGAATGCGAAAAGAACCAGGTCCACAGCCTCTTCGAGGGACATGATGAAACGTGTCATCTTAGGCTCTGTAAGAGTGATAGGGTTGCCGCTGCGGATCTGCTCGATCCATAGAGGAATCACGGAACCGCGGGAGCACATGACATTGCCATAACGAGTGCAGCAGATCTTGGTGTTGCGGGAGTTACGGCTCTTGGCTACGGCGATTTTCTCTTCGATGGCTTTGGTGATGCCCATTGCATTGATCGGATATGCTGCTTTGTCGGTAGAGAGACAGATGACTGCTCCGACATTGTTTTCGATAGCGGCCGTAAGAACGTTGTCAGTACCTATAACATTGGTCCTCACTGCTTCCATCGGGAAGAATTCGCAGCTAGGGACCTGCTTGAGTGCGGCTGCATGGAAAATATAATCTGTGCCGGGCATCGCCGAGCGCACGCTTTCCAGACTTCTGACGTCGCCGATATAGAATTTTATCTTGTGTGCAACATCAGGGTATTTCGCCTGATATTCGTGGCGCATGTCGTCCTGTTTCTTCTCATCGCGTGAGAAAATCCTGATCTCAGCAATGTCTGTTCTGAGAAAACGCTTCAATACTGCGTTTCCGAAACTACCGGTACCACCGGTAATCATCAATGTCTTTCCAGCAAAAATGCTCATGATATGTTAAATTAATTGTCGTCGTATGTTTTTTTAATCTAAGCGAATCCGCCACTATTCCAAATTTTCCTTCAAAAATTCAACAAGTGGCTCAAGTTCAGGTCGCGAGAAATCCCAGTAATCAGAATTGTCAAATAGCCATTGGCCGGAACCGAGCTTTTTTCTTGAGGCATTGTTCATCCTACCTTACCTCGATTTCCTGGTTCAACATATAATCGATACTGTCGGTGCTGTAGCAGTATGACTTCAATTCTGCATCGGCTGTACGCTGGAGTTTGAAGAATGCTACTTTGTCACCTTCATCATGAAGAGCGGCATCACGCAATCCCTTAATTGAATCCAAATCATGGGACGTCGCAAATAACTGGACGTTATTCTTTTTAGACGCCAACAAAATAGTTTGCCATAAAGCTTTCATTACGGAATAATGGAAACCATTGCTGATTTCGTCAATCAAGACGATTCCGTTTCGGCATTCATAAATCGTCGTGAGGATAGCGAGAATCTTGCGGGCGCCGTCTCCCATCACATTGATAGGTATGCGCTTGTTCAGGCCGACATCGACGAGCACTTCATTCTGTGACAGTACTATGTCTTTTATCATCGGTTCGATAATGCGCAACGCTTCGAGAATGAACTGTTCATCTTTGTTTTTAAGAATCTCTGTCAGACTTTCTATTGAAGTGTAAAAGTCATACTTTGGTGAAAGATATCGACAAGTTAGATTCTCTTTATAATCTGAATCATATTTGACACTTTGCTCGTAATCGTTGTTTTCTACGCCTTTATGGGAAAGGGTGATGGACGACTCGACTGGCTGCCCATTTATCTTGCATTTCAACACAAGACCATAACGGTTCTTGGTATCAGTTGAAGATATGTTATTCTCGTTTCCAAGCAAGTCTATACGGCTGGCAGCTGATTCGAACAGAGAAATCATAAGCTCCCGCACTTCGTCGTTTGATGCCTTGATCTTGATTGGCCGCGAAGTGTCAAGTGTATAGAAATCCAATGCCAGGTCTGACGGCTCGAATCGAAGGTAGTTCCTCAGCAGATTGATGTTGATCGGCAGTTTCGGATTCGACAAGCCTGATATCAGAAAGATGGCGTCAAGTAGTGAAGACTTGCCGCAATTGTTCTTTCCGAAGAATATATTAACTTCTTTCAGTCCGTCTATTTTCGCGTGACTTATGCCACGAAAGTGTTCAATTTCAATAGTTTTAATCATACCAGACTATGCTACTTGTTAGTACATTAAATATAAACGAATATTTACCATAATTACAAATAAAATCCGACTGCACAATAACTTAGGTCTTGTCGTTTAATGATTTTCAATCTGCTTTTGCCCTTTCTTTCTGCCGCCTACTTCGAAGGTGTATTTCCTGAACTGTCCAATCAACTGTGCCCTTTCCAGAAGGGCGAGGTAGTCTTGTACGCTATTTCTGCTGATGCCGATTTCCGATGCCAGACTGTCTGCATTCGCAAGCCCTCACAACTTATCCTCCTGCCCATTCTTTACACTGCGCAGGTCGCAATTGAAATCTTTGCGGAAATCTCGTTTGGCCTTCTCCATATCGCTATTCGCTTTGTTTGACGGATAGGAATTGGCTACTATTCTTGCGCGTATGTCCTTGTTTGACTGGTGTCTAAATATGGGATTCTTTAGAGTGGCACGTAGTTGATCTATTGCACGCAGAATATCTTTTCCTTTCAGTTCGACAAATAATTCAGTCCAGTCTTCTTCTTTAGCTGTACTATCTTTTCTGACAAGAATCAATTTGTCGCATTTTCGTCCTTCCTCTTTCTTTATAATGTATCCGTCAATCTGAAATACCGCTGAGCATTTGTCATCTGTCGCAAGTCTATATTTCGTTCCATTTTCGCTTACTGAAACTATTTTGCGAACCTTCAGGTCCTGCTGCGGAGAGTAACCTTCTCCTGTCAGTCGACTGTATGTCGAGGGGTATTGTTCAAGATTACTATTCATCTCCATATAAGACCTTGTTACACTGACTGATTTTCTCTTCGACCCAATCCGAAACGCCGTCAAGTTGCATTCCGTCAAGCATTTGAAGATCATCATCTACAATGCTTTTGAAAATACCGTCTTCGTCGATGAAATACCCTGAAACGTCGGACGGATTCAAAAGGAGGGTGCTGTCAATGATGCCTTTGCCGGCTTCTTTACTTGAAGCGGCAGATGCTGAAAGCAACACATTTATGACAGAAAGAATATATGGGCTATGTGTTGTCAACATAATCATACTCGTCTCAGATTCTATTTTTTGAGCTTCCGCAAGAGCTTTGACCAAACTCAATATAATCAGACGTTGAGATTCAGGATAGAGATTCTGTTCTGGTTCTTCAATGAAAACTTGAGCAGACTGGTATGTGAGTCTCTTGGAATTCGGCTCTTGTATAGCATTCAAATCCGACATTGACATCGGAGCCCTTTTCCCGACTTGTGACATCATATAGTGCGACATAACATCCAAAGGTGTAACAGATTGGATACCACTGGACGCATAAAACGCCGGAGATTCTGTCCCGTCTTTCCTTATGATGAAATCATTTCCTGATTTATTCGCATAACTGAAGTCTCCTGTTACCGATAATCTATATGGATTTGATTTGGTCGAAGGGGATTTAGCCTCGTCCCATTCATAAATGAAGTTGAACAATACATCTCTTTCGGTAGACTTATATGCTCTATCAATGTTCTGAAGAGCGGAAACAAGATTCCGTTCGGCAGGGATATAGCAAATTTTGCTATTGTATCGCCTTTGTGCGAAATCTGCTTTTCTGCTTATTTTTGGATTTGTGCCTCCGCGATATTCGATAGTTATGGTATCTCCATTATATTCAATACTTGAATTTTTCTTGAAATAATCATCATTGAATCTATGGAATTGCTTGAGTTCCTTGACAAAACGTCCATAATGGGTATATTGGTTAATGATATCATCAGTCGATACCATAACTCGTTTTTCTATCCATCGGCAGAAGCAAAGCACTTTCATAAAAGTACTTTTTCCGGAACTCTGACGTCCGATGAGTACCATAAGAGGCGTGAATTCAATCCTGGTAGAGTCTTCAATCGGACCGAAGTGTTTGATGTGTAATGATGCCATATTACTTGAATATATCATTTACTTAAGTCTGTCAGTGTAACAAAAGTAAAGAATTTTTAATTGATTATCAATGAATTTAAATTCCATCACCTCTTCACCCACCCCCGCAACCGCTCATACTGCAGCGGGGTGATGCCTAAGAGGCAGAGGAGGGACTTGAGGCGGTCGTGGGCCGGGGCCTCGGGGTCGGTCAGTACGGACCATTCGCAGCCTTGGTAGGTTTGGCGCCAGAGCTTGCGGTATTTCCTTTCGGACAGCAGCGGGGTCAGGGGGCGCTTGGCATTGAACTCCAGATACCTGAAACCTTTGCGGAGGCTGTCATTGACCGGCTTGCCGGAATAGAATTTCTTGACTATCTCGACATTGCGGCAGATCTGACGGAATCTGGAGAGGCAGCTCTCTTCGGTCTGGACCTTCGTAATGGACGTCGGATTCTGGTAGTAATGATAGCATACGTCGTGGTTGTATGATATCGACTTGCAATGATACAGAAGCTGGAGCGACAGGCACATGTCTTCACCCATTCCGTCGGTCGGGTAGATTATGTCGCTATGGCGGTATACATCCCTCCTTATAAGCTTGTTGCACAATGACCACCACATCTTTCCGTGTATCATATCTGCCAGACACTCAGCGGTTTCCGTGCGGTTTCCGGTGAGGGCCTCCTTTATCGTCCTCTCTCCGTCGGTATATTTGCAGACGAACGCGACCATGTCCGAACCTTGGGCCGCGGCCTGGTCGTAGAGCGTCCCGTAAAGATTCGTGTCCACCCAATCATCGCTGTCGCAATGCGCTATATATTCGCCGCTTGCGGCCTTCAGCCCTGTCTGACGCGCATGGACAAGCCCCTCATTCTTCTCATGGCGGATTATCTTGACCTGTTCCTGCCTGGCCGGATACGAAGAAAGCACGCTGTTGAGGACGGAAATCGAACCGTCCGGGGTGCAATCGTCCACGAAAATGTATTCGATGTCTTCCAATGTCTGTTCGAACAAACTTCTGACGCAACGTCCGATATATTTTTCGACTCCATATACCGGGACGATGACAGAAACCTTAGGCGTTTTCTTCATGCACATTTTATTCGGGTCAATGTTTTCTTGACGAAACAATATACGTTATATAAAGGCGCACCGATGCATATTCCGGCCAGGGCGCTGCAGCGGGAGATGCGGACCATCAGCCTTGAAGGCCAAGGGCGCGACTCGGCATGATGAGGCTTCAATTCCGACAACAGCTTATAGGACGCGGAATACTTTCCCCTCGCTATCAGCTTCTCTATCAGATATATGACCGTTTCATCAATCGGGCGCGCGAACAACGGATGCTTCTTTTTGAAATCAATGCATCGCTGCGACGAATGTATGAGATCATTGCAACGCTCATTGTTCGTGGCACTGGACGGATTGTCGTAATAGTAGTAATACAGCACGTCGGGGAGCCTCATTATCCTTTCCGCATGCTCCATGCATGAAAAGACAAACAGCTGGTCTTCAGCCAGTTTCATGCTCTCGTCGAACCTGATATGGTTCCGGCGGATGATATCGGAACTGAAGACGGTTCCCCAGACGCACTTGTGCAGGGCGGCATTGTTCACATAATCCCGGTTTGCGAAGATTTCCGGCTCGGAATTGTCCGCCGGGCCAAGGTCCGTTGCGTTCCTGGAAAACGAGAACTGCAGCATCTCCAGCCCTTCGCATCGTGACATGCAGATTTCCAGCGTGCGGGCGTCTATCATGTCATCGCTGTCCACAAACGTCACATATTCTCCACGTACGTTCTCCAAGCCCAGGTTGCGCGCTGAACTGACGCCGCCGTTTTCCTTATGAAAAACACGTATGCGGGCGTCCCTGCCGGCGTATTCATCGCAGATTCCGCCGCTGCCGTCAGGCGAACCGTCGTCGACCAGAAGAAGTTCCCAATCCGTATACGTCTGATGGACAATGCTTTCGACACATCGTCTCAAATGTTTTTCTGCCTTGTATACGGGAACTATGATACTTGCTTTCGGCATCTCAGTCATGCAGGTTTTCCAATAACAACTCTTTGCTTGCCCTTCGTTTCTCCTCCAATATGCTGTTCACCTCGTTCCAATCTATCGCCTTGTGGAAATCGATATTGTCGAGGTCCGCTTCGTCGATGAGCCTGTCTTCCAGGTGGAACATTTTCAGTAGGGAAGTGAAACGGGCCATGCCCCGCTTTTCGTTTCCTATCACCCAGAAAGGCTTGTTGAAGATAATCGAGAACACCGCTCCGTGGAAACTGTCCACGATGGTCATTTCCGCGTCCATGAATGCCCGGAGCCATGTGGTGACCCTCGGAAATACGAAATCCCCGATTCTGCATTTCATGTCCTCCCGCGTATGATTTCCGATAAAGCGCTTCGGCATTACTTGAAATGCTTTCAATCCGGTTTCAGCGGCGACCTTCCCGACAAATGAGGTCTTCATGGCGTCGGGGTCCAGGATATAGTGGAAAAGCGTACCTTCTGCACGTGGCTCATTTTCCGCTTCGCACAGATGTATATAGTCCTCTTTGGCTAGAAGCATTGTCGGGTCCAGCACATGTGTGGCGTCCGCTCCCAAATATCTCTTGCACAGCCCGGCTCCCGAATCCTCCCGTACCGTTATGAGGTCGAACTTCTTAGCCAGAGGTGCGCAGATGCCGGTCTGCTTCGGGGAAAACTCCCATTTGTCCGTTCCGAAAGACGCCGCATAAGCGATTCGTCTGACTTTCTTGCCTCGGGCGAAGTCAAGAAACATTGCGGGGAGATAATAGTTGTAACATGGTCTCCAGCATTGGTCGCTGCCGACCACATAGGCCTCGTACCCGCCACGTTCTGCCTGCTTCGCAAACATGTTTCCGGAGGTCAATGCCTCCGTATGGCGTATATATTTGTTTACGAAATAACCGGTATTGCGTCTGATTGCCGAAATTTCGTCAGCGCTCGGCCTGTACACCGGCTCCGGCCAGCGTCCCGGAAAAAGAGCATGACGGACGCGGATTTTTATCCGGTACAATGATTGCCTGAATCCTTCGGGCTCGTCCCAATCTATCGTCTCTGCTTCAAATCCGGCTCTGATGAGTATCTGTTGGAGGGCATAATTCTGCAAAAGCCCGCCATAGTTGGTGCGGAGCGGTTGCGTCAGTATCCCTATTTTCATCTTTCGTTCCATCTTTACGGACAATCCGTACGAGGTCCAGCCTTCCGATTTGTCTCTGAACGATATCGACTTGATGGTCGAATCAGATGTGGTCTTGCTCCGTTGAATCTTGCGGATCATGACCCGGCAGATGTTTTTCAGCCTTTTTCTGAATGTCCATCTCGTGCATCTGTCGACCAATGTGTTCAGGTCGTCGGTCGAGTCCAACGAGTCGAAAAACATTTGTCTGTTTGCCGGTTTCGACGCGGAACGGTAGCAGGAAGGATTCAGAGGCTTAATCTGTTCGTATGCCGCTTCCTTGGAACTGAACGTAGCAAGGTCCAGCGCTGATGCTCCTTTGTCCGTGTTCACGAAAACCATGCTCGTCCCTTTGTCATCATCCATTTCAGGGAATATTGATGAAATTCCCCAAAAGTCCGCCAACGTGATGTCGCTGTTGCTCCTTCCTCCCTTGGACTTGCATTCATAGCAGGACGGACGCAGGATGATGTCGGCCAGGAAAGCCCTCATGTAGTGGCTTTTACGGAATGGCACATACACGGAATCGTCTCCGCTTTCCAGGATGTCCGCCTTCAGTTGTTCCAGATATTTCCCCCAGACTTTCGGACTGGGAACTCCATGACAGACGAAATCCACGGTCAGGAGATTCGGATAGCTTTTCCTCAGATATTGATGCAGTCCGGCTATCTGGCATGGCGTACCTGTAAACATCACATGCCTTCCTTCCTCAAGGAAACTTTTGGCTGTTTTATAGGCATCGCCTATTGTCGCCTGGACATATTTCGAACCCATGAACGGCTTTATCCCGTCGAGGGTGTCGGCATGGTCGAACACGACCTGCCAGTTTTCATCGAATCTTGCCCCGAAAACGATGCCGCCTTTATTGATGACGTCTTCTGCCAGTATATGGAAAATGCCGCCGGAAGAACTTTGCTTCCTGATTTTTTCATCACGGTTTATTGCCGCCAGTACTTTCAGTGGGGCATGTTCCTCTCTTCGGTGCAATATATTGCAAACTTTCTCGCACAGGCCGCATTGGACGCAGTCCGATGTATTTACGTGCGGGTACAGGAAGCCCTCATTGTCCGCAATCATTGAAATGCATGACTTCGGGCAAACCTGCGCGCATGCGCCGCAGCCGCAGCAATCCTCTGCTTTCTTGATGTCGATCATGCCTTGTCGAAGATTTTATGGAACATCGAAATGAACAGGTTCCGTTCATCATCCGTCATGCTGAAACGGAAGAACAGCGGGATATAAACCAATGAGAATGCCGCTATCCCCAGTATCAGTTTTCCCCAGGAGTCCAATGCGAAGAAGTGACGGATAACCAGCATTGAGCTGAATATCAGGACAATGGGAATTATAGACATCTTGCTTATTTCCTTCCAGAATGTCTTTATGTCGAGGTCCTGCCTGCGCCGGTAATATACGTTCATTATCAGTATCTGTCCCACGACCAATGCGCCCGAAACGCCCATTGCGCAGCCGATGCCGCCGAAAAATCTGGTCAGCACTATCTGCATCGCAAGGCTGACAAGGGCAATGATTATGTACAATACGGACCTGAATTTCATTTCGTTACGTGCCTGAAGAATCGTTATCCCCAGATTCTGGATGAGCGGCACTGTCAGCGGAATGAAAAACAGAAGTGATATTATGTACGCGTCAGAGTAGCCTGCGCCGGCCCATAACTCGATGAATTGGCGTCCGAAGATGATGAATCCGGAGAGTATGTACGCCAGAACTATATATTGCATGCGTCCTGTCCTTATGAACAGGTCCGATATTTCCTTGTGGCTTCTGTTCGTGGCTACCATGGCGGTGACTTTCGGAAGGAAAACCGAGGAAATCGCCGTGGAAAACTGCATGTACATTCCTTCCAGCTGGATCGCTATGGCGAAGACCGCCACTGCTGCCGTCCCGACAATCGCTCCGAGGACGAATTGTCCGGTGCTCCAATACACCCTGTCCATGATGGCGTTGAGGAATATCCAGAATGAATAAATCGCGACTTCTTTGAGGAATCCCCAGTGAAAGTGCTTGAACCTGAAATATATATGAATATTTAGCTTCCTTCTGCAATATATGAAGTTGAGCACAAGCGTGAGGACGTTGAATATCGTCTGGACCACTACCATCGCCACGGCCTTGTAGCCGAAGTGGAGCAGGCAGATCATTACTGCGGTATTGAGAATGATCCTAAAGATATTCAGCGACTTCTGGAAGACGAAATCCTCGTATGCCTGGATGATCGAACCCCAGATGCTCATCGGAAAGGTAAATGCCAGGTTGGCCACCAGAAGGAGCATCATAATGCGGGCACGGTCGAGTTCGACGGCTGTCATCGTGTTCCCGAAGAGGGTGCCCACATTGAAATAAAGCCCCAGCCCTATTCCGAATGCGATGATTCCTATGACGAGGTACAGCAGGAAGAACATGCCGAACATCTCATATTGTTCTTCAGTCTTCTTTTCTGCCCGGAACTTTGCGGTGTATCTGACAATCGCATTGCCGAATCCGAGATCAAGTACGGTCAGGTACGCAATCACGGATGCAACCAGAGAGTACAAGCCGTATTCGCTCTGTCCCATCATCCTGAGCATGTACGGTGTGTACAACAGACCGACGACCGTGTTCAGGATGATTACGACATAGTTCAGGACGACTCCTGCTTTCAGTTGATTTACCGGCATTTATGCAAGTTGGTTCTATTTCGCGTAGTAACCCCGATACCACTCGGCGAACTTCCTCAGGCCCTCACGCAGGGGAGTGGAGGGCCTGAAACCGAAGTCCTGCTCCAGCGGTGTGGTGTCGGCGTAGGTGACAGGGACATCGCCCGGCTGCATCGGAACCAGTTCCTTGTGCGCGTCGAAATCGTAGTCGGATGGCAATACGCCGGCGCGGAGGAGTTCCTGCTGGAGAATGTCGACGAATTCCAGAAGGTTCTCCGGGTGGCTGTTACCTATATTATATACCTTGTACGGCGGAATCGGAAGACCGTCCTCGCCGTTCTGCTTCTCAGGGGCATGCTGCATGACACGGACCACGCCCTCGACGATGTCGTCCACGAAGGTGAAATCACGTTTGCAGTTGCCGTAATTGAAGATTTTAATGGTGTCGCCGTGGACAAGCTTGTTCGTGAAGCCGAAATATGCCATGTCGGGACGTCCGGCCGGACCATAGACCGTGAAAAATCTCAGGCCTGTGGACGGAATGTTGTAGATCTTCGAATAGGCATGAGCCATCAGCTCGTTGCTCTTTTTCGTCGCGGCATAGAGGCTTACCGGATTGTCCACCTTGTCGTCAGTCGAATACGGCACTTTCTTGTTCGAGCCGTAAACGCTTGATGATGAAGCATATACCAGATGCTCTACCTCGTAGTGGCGGCAAGCCTCCAGAATATTGTAGAAACCGATGAGATTGCTCTCGATGTAGGCGTCCGGGTTCGTGATCGAATAACGCACACCGGCCTGTGCCGCGAGATTCACCACCACCGCAAAATGATGCTCCGCAAAAAGGTCATTGACAATGCCTTTGTCGGCAATGCTTGCTTTCACGAAGGTCCAGTCGCGGTTCAATGCCTCGATTTCCGCCAGTCGGCCATATTTGATATTTACATCGTAATAGTCTGTGACAGAATCTATTCCGATGATTTTTATGTCGGGGAATTCATTGAAAAGTCTCTTGACAAGGTTGCTGCCTATGAATCCGGCTGCACCGGTCACCAGAACGGTTTTCCCGTTCAGAGAAACATTGTAGTTTACCATCCTGAAAGTCCTGAATTAATCCCTTCTGAATATGTCCCTGGTGTAAACCTTATCTTTCACGTCATCGAGGCAGGTGTCGTAGCGGTTCGCGATGATGGCCTGTGACCTCGCCTTGAAAGCTTCCAAATCATTGACCACTTCGCTGCCGAAGAACAGCGTGCCGTTTTCCAATGTCGGCTCGTAGATTATCACCTCGGCACCCTTCGCCTTGATACGCTTCATGATGCCCTGGATGGCAGACTGACGGAAATTGTCTGAATTGGATTTCATGGTCAGACGGAAGACGCCGATGACACATTTCTTCTCCTGATGGCTGTCCCACTGGCTGTTGCTGCTGTAGTAGCCTGCCTTGTCAAGTACCTGGTCAGCAATGAAATCCTTTCTGGTGCTGTTCGAATCCACGATGGCCTGGATAAGATTCTCAGGCACGTCATTGTAGTTCGCCAGAAGCTGTTTCGTGTCTTTCGGGAGGCAATATCCGCCGTAGCCGAATGACGGGTTGTTATAATGTGTGCCGATTCTCGGGTCCAGACCGACACCGTCTATAATGGACTTGGTGTCAAGACCTTTCATCTCAGCGTATGTGTCGAGCTCATTGAAATAACTTACGCGGAGCGCGAGGTAGGTGTTGGCGAAGAGCTTTACGGCCTCGGCCTCCGTCGTGCCCATGAACAGCACCGGCACGTCCTCCTTGATGGCGCCTTCGTGAATGAGGTCCGCGAAGGTGTGCGCTGCTTCCTTCAGGCTGTCGTCGCCGTAGCCGACAATGATTCTGCTAGGGTAGAGATTGTCGTATAATGCCTTGGATTCTCTCAGGAATTCCGGTGCGAAGATGATTTTCGGCATCACGGTCTTCATGGTGCCGTCAGCCATGCGCTCGCGGTAGGAGAATTTTTCGCGTACGGATGCCGTATATCCCACTGGCACAGTCGATTTGATGACCATGACTGCTTCCGGGTTCACTTTCAGGACCAGTTCGATGACTTCTTCCACGTGTGAGGTATCGAAGAAGTTCTTCTTGCTGTCGTAGTTCGTAGGGGCGGCGATTACCACGAAGTCTGCATCACTATATGCTGCCTCGCCGTCAAGAGTCGCCGTCAGGTCCAAGTTCTTTTCTGCCAGGTACTTCTCGATGTAGTCGTCCTGGATGGGGGAGACCTTGTTGTTGATTTTCTCAACTTTTTCGGGAATTACGTCTACTGCCGTTACCTTGTGATGCTGTGAAAGCAATGTTGCGATGGAAAGTCCCACATAGCCTGTTCCGGCTACTGCTATTTTCATTTCTTTCATAATGACACTAATTATCTAAAACTTCGTATTTGCTCTGTTTGCTCTTGTATTCAGGGACAATGTCCTTCATCACACGCACGATAGCCATGTCGTCGAATGACTTGGATACTTCCAGAAGGCGCTCCTCGTTGGCGCATGCCGTGGCGTAATCGTATTCACGCACCTTTGCGACCATGATTTTCGGATTGGATGTCGGGATGGTGCCTTCCTTGTCGTTCAGCACCTCTTCGTACAGCTTTTCGCCGTTACGCAGCCCTGTGAACTTGATTTCCACGTCGGTCGCACCGGAAAGCGCAATCATTCGTTTCGCCAGGTCCACGATTTTCACCGGCTTGCCCATGTCGAACACGAAAATCTCGCCGCCCTTTCCCATCGTGCCGGCCTCGAGTACCAGACGGCAAGCCTCGGGAATGAGCATGAAGAAACGGACAATGTCCGGGTGGGTGACTGTTACAGGTCCGCCCGCACGTATCTGCTGCTTGAAGATAGGAATGACGGAGCCGTTGGAACCCAATACGTTGCCGAAACGTGTGGTGACGAACTGGGTGACACCTGAAACCTTGCCTTCCATTATCGCCTGGTTCAGGCTCTGGCAATATATCTCGCAGATTCGCTTGCTGCAGCCCATGACATTGGTCGGATTCACAGCCTTGTCGGTCGAGATCATGACGAATTTCGATGTGCCGTATTTCACTGCCAGGTCGGCGATTACACGTGTGCCGTAGATATTGTTCTGCACAGCGATCGCCGGGTCGTCCTCCATCATCGGAACATGCTTGTAGGCAGCTGCATGGAAAACGTACTCAGGCCTGTGAGCCTCGAAAATCTTCTCCATGTGCTCCTTGTTGGCAATGCTGGAAACGATGGTCTCGTTCTTGATGTTCGGGAACCGTCTGGCCATCATCATCCTGATGTCATGCATCGGAGTCTCCGCCTGGTCGATCAGCGTCATCTCCGCCGGGCCGAACTGCGCTACCTGACGCACGATTTCGGAGCCGATGGAACCTGCCGCGCCGGTGATGAGGATACGCTTGCCGCGCAGCTGCTTCTCTATCTCAGCCATATTCACCTCAATCTTGTCGCGAGGCAGCAAGTCCTCGATGTCTACCGCATGCAACTGCTTGTGGGACAATGAAGATTCGTCGCCGTTCCATTTGGTGCCGTAGGTCATCATCATTATCTTGATGTCCGCGTCGATGAACTCGTCCACCATCGCGCTATTCTGGCGGAACTTCTCGGTTTTCAGCGGCGAAACGAGCAATGCTTTCACGCCTCTCTTCTTCAATTCCTTGGCAATTCCCTTGTGGTTCAGGAACACCGGCTTGCCCATTATGAACGAGCCGCGCATCTCCTCTCCGTCGGAGATGAATGAGTCCAATGAATATTTCTTGTCCTTGAGCGCGACAATGCTCTTGGCGATGCTGATGCCCCCGGCTTTCGTGCCGTAGATGGCGGCCGGAATCGCTCCGTCCAGGTGGAACGAGTCGAAAAGGCGTTTTACGACAATGCGTTCTGCCCAGAGTAGCACCGTGCTGCTTATGAATATGATCAATGAACTCTTGAAACTCGGGAATACTATCGCTGTCTGTCCCCATGCTTCGTTGACTACCTGATGGAGGAAGTAACAGGTGAGCGTTCCGATAAACGTCGCCGTCGCGACTTTCTGCAAGTCGACGAAGGACGAATAGCGGACAATGCCGGAGTATGTATGTAAGGCTCTGAATGCGATAATGAACGGCACCATGCCGATGGCTATGCCGTACGTTAATGGCCAGAAAAGTGAGGCCAGCTTATCCCCGCCCATGCTCAGGTAGCATCCGATGTAGCTGGATGCCGCTACGATTGTACAGTCGATTACCAGAATGCACCAGTAAGGGAGTGCTGCTTTGGAGAAATACCAGTTGGATATTCTTCGTATAATAGTCATAAATATGAGTGAATTATTGTTTAGTTTTTCGTTACCGGTTCCACGTCTTCGTTCCGTATGCCGCTGAATGCTACCGCAATGCCGCCGAAATCCATGACGAGCTGACGGTCGCGGTCAATGCGTACGATGTATCCTTCCTGCCCGGCGAACGGACCTGTGAGCACACGTAGCAGTGTATGGGTTTCCGCGAATTTTACGAATGGTTTGCGAAGGAACCTGACGCGGTCAGGATGTACTGATGCGATTTTCATGAAAGGCTCCATCAGTGCATCCCGTATGATGGCAGGTCTGCCTGTGCTGCAGTCTTTTACCAGATGGTATGGCGGATAATACTCGTCCAGATATTTCTGGATTTCGTCCGGTTTTCCTTGCAGGAATACGAGTCCGCTCACCGTGGGTTTCAATTCCTTTTTAGGTGTGCCGTGGGACATTGTCTTCTGCCATGTCCTGTGGATGAAGCATTTGAACTTGGCGTCATTGATGACGCGGTCTTCGAATGAGGCGACGCGCATGTTGTGGATGTTGAGGTAGCTCCAGGTTTCGGCTTCCTTGCCGGTGGCCGTGTGTCGGCTGACAACTGAAATATCACCTGACATGACTTTCTCGTCTTGTCCGGTAATCTGCTGCCCTTCAGGAACTTTGGTGGTTCCCTCGGCTATAGGGTTTGAGTCAGAGCTATCCAGCGTCATCATCGTTTCCTATTTTATGTCCTCACACATTGCAGCTCTTGGCTGCAACTGCACCTCTTTTTCGGAATTATACTTATCCATCATGCGAGATTCAGTTTTATTCCACGACTCAAGTTCCGCAAGTTTGAGGTCTGTCACTCGTTCGAAGTTCAAAACCCCACGCACGTTTATCACGTTACCCTCACCCTAAATCCCTCCCCTCGGGGAAGGGACTTGCCGTCGCC
>OHFR01000065.1_pt1 | contig 59593 bp, 53 predicted proteins | sample 1567531 | NCBI WGS metagenome assembly OHFR01 (sample SAMEA3879597, study PRJEB24766) | human gut metagenome | biome: human-associated habitat; feature: feces | place: USA | collected 1985/1987
CCGCGACTCCCTCTATAACGGGAAATCAGGCATTATCTTCGATCCTGAACGTAAGGCGATGGGCTTCCGCTCCGCACTTACCGCGAAAGTCGAAGAACCGGATCTTAAAAAGGAACTCTCACGTTCGCAGCGCGTTTTCATGCCGGAACAGGCGAAATACGCATACTGCGCCACCAGAGACGCGTTGAGAAATGCCGGCATTGACCAGGATTACCTGAACACCCACGAGGTCGGTCTGCTTTACGGCAATGACAGTTCTACGGTTCCGGTAGTGAATGCAGTGGACACCATGCGCGAAAAGAAGGATACCACGCTCTGCGGTTCCGGCGCCATATTCCAGTCCATGAACAGTACCGTGACGATGAATCTCGGCTGCATTTTCAAACTTAAAGGTATAAACCTTACAGTGTCAGGAGCTTGCGCCAGCGGTTCACATGCTATTGGACTTGGCGCCCTGCTTATCCAGAACGGATTGCAGGATATGGTAGTCTGCGGAGGTGCTCAAGAAGTAAATCCTTGGTCAGTAGGCTCTTTCGACGGAATATCAGCATTCTCCACAAGGGAAAGCGAGCCGGAAAAGGCATGCCGTCCGTTCGACCGTGACCGTGACGGACTCGTTCCGGGCGGCGGCGCTGCTACAGTAATCATCGAAAGCTACGAATCCGCTGTCCGCAGAGGAGCTCCGATCATCGCGGAAGTCCTCGGATACGGCTTCTCCGGAAACGGCGACCACATTTCTTCACCGAACGTCGAAGGTCCTGGCCGCTCGCTCGAAATGGCAATCCGCCGCGCAGGCATCAGCAAAGAGGAAATCGGTTATATCAATGCTCACGCGACATCGACCCATGTGGGCGATACCAATGAGGCCAAGGCTATTTTCAATGTCTTTGGAAATCAGCGTGTTGAGGTGACCAGTACCAAGTCTCAGACAGGTCACGAGATGTGGATGGCAGGAGCCAGCGAGGTCATCTACTCCATCTTGATGATGAAGAATGACTTTATCGCAGCCAACCTGAATTTCGAGAATCCGGATGAAGATTCTGCGAAGCTCCTTATCCCGGCGACATTGGTACACAAGCACTTCGATACCTTCCTTTCCAATTCGTTCGGTTTCGGAGGCACAAATTCGACTTTGATTGTAAGAAATATTTAATGACATAATAAAAATGGAAAGACAGGAATTAATCGGGAAAATCAATTCTGCACTTGCAGATGAATTCGAAGTAGAGGAGTCAGTTATCACTCCGGATGCACCTATCAAGGAAACACTTGAACTTGACAGCCTCAGTCTTGTGGACCTCGTTGCTCTCATCGAGTCCAATTTCGGCATCAAGATTGAGGGCACTCAGGTGTCAAGCATCAAGACATTTGAGGCACTCTACGATTTCGTTTACGAAAGATTGAAATAATATTTCAAGGAATATGCTGGCAACCGGTGAAGAAATATTCCGCTTGATACCACAGCGTCCGCCAATGGTAATGGTGGACGCCCTGTATGAGGCTGATGCGGAAGGCGGGGAGACGGGACTTACGGTGAAGGAAGACAATGTGTTCTGCATTGATTCCCAACTCATTGAGCCCGGCATCATTGAACATTCCGCACAGAGTGCGGCCGCATTCGCCGGTTACAGATATTTTCTGGCTGGAGAGGAGCCCCACATCGGACTGATCGGCGAAATCAAGTCCTTCCGGATCGGGAGAAAACCGGCGGTGGGGGAGACATTGAGGACGCGCGTTACCGTCGTCGGCGAGGCGATGGGCATGTCGCTGGTACAGACAGAAACATTTTCCGGCGAGGAAAAGATTGCCGGAGGACAGATAAAGATCTTTATAGTGGACTAGAAGTATATGGTCAGCGAAACAATACGTGTAAGAGTGCGTTTTTCCGAGGTGGATCCTATCAGGATGGTCTGGCACGGAAACTATGTAAAGTATATGGAGGATGCAAGGGAAGCCTTCGGGCGGCACTGGGGACTCAGCTATCGGCTGATTTTCGATAGCGGCTACTATGCACCAGTATACGACATGCACCTGAGATATTTCGCGACATCCACTGTAGACGACGAGCTGGACATCACCGTTTCATGGTTGCCCAAGCCTGGAGCGAAAATATGTTTCAGCTACGAAATAATAAGAGTCAGCGATGGCGCGCTGGTTCTGAAGGCGGAGACAATACAGCTCTTCACCACACATTCAGGCGAGTTGGAAACATCTGAGCCTGAGTTTTTCAGACGTTGGAAAGAAACACTCCCTTCACGGGATAACACATAATTTAGATGAAAAGGTTTTTTGTCCCACTTTACAAATATTTTGCAGGCCATAAGAGCCTTATGTGGACACTCGCAGCCGTACTGTCAGTGTTTTCCGTTTTCTTCGGACTTAAAGTCGGATACGAAGAAGATATCACCAAACTTCTTCCAGCCTCTGCCACATCGGACAGCGGCCTGGCTTTCGGAAACCTTAAAGTCAAGGACAAAATTTTCATACAATTCGCTTCAAGGAATTCATTGGCAGATACTTACACTCTGGCGTCCTACGCCGATGAGTTCATGGATTCCCTGCTTGTGAGGGATTCTGCCTCACATTATATTGACAATGCGCTGTACCGTATCGATGACGACATGCCGCTTATGGCGCTGGACTTCGTGATGGAACATCTCCCGGTTTTCGTGGACACTTCATGTTACAGCGACTTCGCGAAACGTCTGTCACCTGCCGTGGTGGACAGCCTCATGGCAGCCGATTATGAGACGGTCATGAATGACGAGACGGGCATGGCGACTCAGATGGTTTCCAATGACCCGCTTTCGCTCAGGACTGACCTGATGTCATCTATGGGACTTGGACGTGACGCCGGTTCATCTGTCGGTTTCACATTTGTCGACTCACACCTCTTCTCCGCCGACAGCACTGTGGCGATGGCCTTCGTTTCGCCTGCGGTCACGGCTTTCGACACCAAGGCCAGCTCGGCACTCGTGGAAGAAATCGAGGCGCAGATAGAAGAATTTGCAAGTCAATATCCTGATGTCGAGGTGCTTATACATGGTGCTCCGGTACGCAGCCACGGCAATACCCTCTGCGTAAAACGTGACCTGGCGCTTACGGTAAGCATTTCACTTCTGTTCATTCTCATAGTCCTCTGCATCTCGTTCAAGAGCCTTTCATTCATCCCGCAGAACATTATTCCTGTGGCGTTCGGCGCATTCTTCTCATTGGCCTGCATCTATTTCATGAAAGGCCGCATGTCCCTGATGTCGCTCGGTATCGGATCCATAATTCTCGGAGTAGCAATCAGTTACATTCTCCATATCCTCACGCATTATAAATATGTAGGAGATGCGGAGACTGTCCTGAAAGACGAATCCACACCTGTGTGCCTGGGCTGCATCACAACCATCGGCGCATTCCTCGGACTGCTTTTCACGGAAAGCGACATGCTCCGCGACTTCGGCCTTTTCGCATCTATAGCGTTGGTGGCCAGCACGTTGTTCGGACTGATATTCCTGCCGCATTTTCTCGGCAAGAAAGCCACCAAGAAGAACGAGAAAATATTTTCAATGATTACCAGGATCAATGACCTTCCTTATGACAGCAATAAATTACTGATAGGCGCGGTAATCATGCTGATCATCGTGGGAGTGGCTTTCTCTCATAAGGTCACGTTCGATTCCGATCTGAAGAACATCGGATATATTTCCCCTGAGACACTGCGTTCGGAGGCAATGTATGCCGAAAAGAATCTGGGCAATGACGCCCAGGTATATTATGCCGCTGCCGGACAGTCTCTGGACGAGGCTCTTGTGAACAGCAGGGCGATGCTGGATGTCTGCGATTCATTGAAACATGCAGGCAAATTGAAGGCCTATTCTCCTGTCGCTTCACTGCTTTTCGTTCCGGAAGATGTTCAGAATGAGAGAATTGCAGCGTGGGGTAACTTCTGGAATTCACCTGATGCCAAAGGCGTTACCAGGGCGGACAGGGCAATGTCGCTCATCGCGTCCTCTGCGCGTAAACATAATCTTGACCCTGAAATGTTCGAGCCGTTCAGAGGAATGCTGGCGTCATCATACGAGCCAGGTTCGCTTTATGATGCGGAAATCCTTCCGGCAGGACTCCAGACGTCGCTCGTCGAGAAAATGGATGACGGCAGGTTCCTGGTATTCACCCCGGTACGAGTCTCGAAGACCGACAGGGCGGAAGTAAGCGCAAGAGTGGCATCGCTGCCGCGCATCATTGTCGCTGACCCGTTCTATTACGCAGGCAAGATGGTTTCCATCATCCATGATGATTTCAATGTCATCCTCATGATTTCTTCGCTCTTCGTGCTGCTCGTACTGCTGCTGTCGTTCCGCAACGTCCTCGTGGCCCTGATAGCATTCATGCCGATGTTCTTCAGCTGGTATATCGTGGAAGGTATCATGGCGCTCTGCGGCATACAGTTCAACCTCATCAACATTGTCATATCTACATTCATCTTCGGAATCGGAGTGGATTACAGCATATTTGTCATGGAAGGCCTGCTCACCGAAGCCAGGACAGGAACGAAAAACCTGCTGGAATCGCATAAGATGGCGATTTTCTTCTCGGCTTTCGTGCTCATGGTCGTTGTCGTGGCGCTTCTTTTCGCCAAACATCCGTCCATCCATTCCATCGGTGTGAGCACATTGATAGGTATGGCTGCCACAATCCTGATTACCTATACATTGGAACCGTTCCTTTTCCGACAGTTCATGAAATGGAAGCGTTTTCGCAACAAGGTTGTAAAACATTGATACTGAAATGGCTAGTGCGATAGTTATCGGCAGTGGACTCGGCGGCCTGGAATGTGGAGTCATATTGGCGCGGCACGGATTCGAGGTGACGGTGCTGGAGCAGGAACGCCAGATCGGCGGCAGTCTCCAGACATTTGTCCGGAAAGGTTCCGACGGCAAGACGCATAGTTTCGATACGGGTTTCCATTATGTCGGAGGTCTGGAACCCGGCCAGCCGCTATATTCGTTGTTCAAGTATTTCGGGCTGATGGAACTGCCTTGGAAGTGCTTGGACAAGGATTGTTTCGATGAAATTTCATTTGCCGACAAGGATTGCCGTGAGGTCGTTTCATATCCGGTCGCGTCCGGTCATCTTCGTTTCGCGGAGAAACTTGCGGAATATTTTCCGGAACATGCGGACGAACTGCGGAAATACTCCCGGATCCTGAAGGAAATCGGTGACAGGATGTTCGACTCGTTCCGTCCGGAGACGGATATGTTCGAAATGTTCGGCAAGTCAGCCTATGACTTTCTGTGTGAGACCATTACGGACAGCAGACTGAGGGATATATTGTGCGGCTCGATGATGAAGATGGAACTGGACAGGGAAACTCTCCCGATGTATGTCTATGTACAGGCGACCAATTCGTTTGTAGACAGTTCGTGGCGTCTCGGATATGACCCGGAGAAAAAACTCGGCGGGGGAGCATTGATAGCCGACAAACTTGCATCGGAAATCAGGTCTCTCGGCGGCAAGATTCTTACCGGCATGAAAGTCAATGCCATCCATGTCTCGGAAGATGGCGTGGTGTCAGGCGTGGATGCTTTGAAGACCGGCACTCAGGAAGTCTTGCATTTTTCCGCAGACTGGGTGATTTCTGATGTGCACCCGGCTGTCACTGTGGGACTTATAGATAACTGCCGTCAGGTGAAGAAAGTCTTCCGCAACCGTATGGCGAACCTGAAGAATTCCTACGGAGTGTTCACGGCCAATGTCATTCTGAAACCGGAAACATTGCCTTACATGAACAAGAATCTCTTTGTGCATAGTCATGACGTGGATTTGTGGAGCACCAATTACAGCAGGACCGGCAGCATCATGGTGCATTTCTACCCTCCGGAACATGGCAGATATGCGGAGTGCATCGACATACTTTCTCCCATTGACTGGAGTCTTGTCGAGGACTGGGAAGGTATGAATCCGGGGCAGCGCGGCGAGGCTTACGAAGCATTGAAACAGAAGAAGTTGGAGGAGTGTCTGACGCTGCTTGACGCGAGGATTCACGGAATCCGCGAGTGCATTGACAAGGTATATCTCAGTTCGCCGCTGACATGGCAGAGCTACACTTCTTCTCCGCATGGCGCCGCATTCGGCATCGTGAAGGACTACCATAATCCGTTGACCACTTTCCTTTCCCCGCGTACACCGCTCCCGAACTTGCTTCTGACGGGCCAGAGCCTGAATCTCCATGGCATCCTGGGCGTTTCCAAGACATCGGTCATCACCTGCGGCTTCATACTCGGGACCGAGGAACTGGAGAAGGAAATTGTTTTGGCATAGTTTTCCAATCTTACTATATTTGTGAGATTGGTGTAAAAAAGAGACATCACTAAAAGAATTGATATGAAAATTGCATTGGTGACAGGCGGAAGCCGTGGAATCGGACGCGCGATTTGCGTGCGCCTGGCTTCTGAAGGATATCACATCATAATCAACTACGTATCGAACGACGAGGCGGCGCAGAAGACGCTTGAGCAGGTAATCGCTGCGGGCGGAACCGGTGAACTGCTCAAGTTCGACGTGAGCGACCATGAGGCATCAGAGAAAGCTGTAAAGGATTGGCAAGCTGCTCATCCTGAGGAGTTTATCGAGGTGCTTGTGAACAATGCCGGCATCCGTCGCGACAATTTGCTGCTCTGGATGGAGCAGGAAGACTGGTACAAGGTGATGAAGACGAACCTGGACAGCTTCTACAATGTCACACGCCCGGTGCTCCAGCCTATGGTGGTCCACAAGCGCGGCCGCATCATAAACATGGCGTCGCTCTCCGGCCAGAAAGGCCTGCCGGGCCAGACGAACTACTCCGCGGCCAAGGGTGGAATCATCGCCGCGACCAAGGCCCTCTCGCAGGAAGTCGCTGCCAGAAAGGTTACTGTCAATGCTGTAGCACCAGGGTTTATCCGCACGGATATGGTGGAAGGACTTGACGAGGCGGAACTCAAGAAAACCATTCCGGCCAAGAGATTCGGTGAGCCTGAGGAGGTTGCGGAGCTGGTGGCCTTCCTCGTATCTGACAAGGCTGCATATATAAACGGACAGACCATCTCCATCAATGGCGGTCTGTATGAATAAATTGGACGAAAGATGAAACACGGAATCATAACATTGGCATTGGCAGGAATACTTGCCGGTATGCCTGCATTTGCGGGAAATACGTCAGCTGCCGCGATGGCAGAAGCTCCGGCGACGGACGTGGCCGCCATCATGACGAAAATCGAAAAGGCGAATGCCGTGATGAAGACCATCGAGTGCAAGTTCCACCAGATCAGGACCATCAAGGCTTCGGGCAAGAAAAATGTCGCTGACGGCAACTTGTATTACAATGTCGACGGACGTCTTGCGATGCGTTTCACTTCTCCGCAGGGTGAGTACATAATCTCCAGCGGAAACAAGTTCTATGTGCACAGGGGTCCGAAGAATGCGGTTTTCGATGTTACCAAGAATGCTATCGTGGCCAATATGGCGGGGACATTGACCGGATGCGTGAAGGGTAATCCGGCGAAGGTCGCCAAAGACAGCAACTATGACATCAAGATAGAGGAAAAGCCTGAGGGATATGTAGTTACATTGACTACAGACAATGCGGCACGTCGCGGATATTCCAAGATTGTGCTCACATACCGAAAGTCCGACTGCATCCTTGTCAAGATGGTCATGGACGAGCCGTCCGGTGTCAGCACCTCTTACGAAATGAGTGATATCCGCAAGAATACCGCTTTCTCCGACGAGGTCTTCAAGGTCCCTGCCAAGAAGTAATTTTATTCAAATTTTCGCTGACGTTCAGCAAGTTTGACGAATAGTTTTACTCCTGGCGTGAGCCCTGTTCTCCATAAAGCTGGTATCTTCTCGGTGAACAGCCCGTGGCAGCCTTGAAATACTTGCAGAAGAACGATGCGTTCGGGAAATTCAGCTTGTCACTGACCTGCTGGACAGAAAATGATTTCGAAATAAGCATCACCTTCGCTTCCAATATCACATTTTCCTTGATGATGTCGCCAGGTTTTTTGCCGAGTGATTCGGTAACCAGTCTGGCGAAGTATTTCGGTGACAGACAGCACCTTTCGGCATAGAAAGTTACGCTTCGTTCCACGCCGCAATATTCATGCACGTCGTTCAGGAACTTCATTATCATCTCCTTTTTCCGAGGAATGTTCGCATCTTCATCATGTCCGCCGAACTTCGACAGCCAGGAAGCCATCAATGCCAGCATCGTGTGCATGAAACTGATGAGGATTTCCGGGCGGAATACCAGATTCGTATATTCGTAAGTCCTACGGAAACACTGGTAGTTTTTCACGAACACATCGCACAATTCATCGCCTAGGGGCAGCACGGCCGGACCACCCTGGCGCATGAGCCATTTTCTGACTGCTTCGGAACCCTTGAAAGGGGATTTCGTTATGGAATCATTGGAAGTGGCTACGATGATGATTTTGCAATCCTTTGACATCCATACCTTTTCGGTAATGAATCCGGGCATGCACACCAGCAGGTCGTCTTTCTTCATGTGAAAATTCTGCTGGTTCAATGTCAGGTCGACCTCTCCTTCCACGCATACCATGTATATGGCCACCAGAATCTTGTTGGGCAACGGCTTCTCTGTCGGCGCTCCGATGTCCCTGTCATCCGGTGCCAATTCCAGATTGTCATCTATTATTGCGATATTGTCAAGTGTCAAAGCATGTGCCGACGGCTGAAACATTCCCAGCCGTATCTTCGGCATTATTCCTGAATTATCCATGTTGTTCTCTTTCATCCCCAAAGTTATAAAACAGCCCAAAATAATCAAAGTTTTGTTAAATTTGTATTTCTATGGTTTTTACTATCTTTTGCGATGGCGATGAGATTGGAACTGTTTAAGGAAATACTTGATATTGAGTCCACTAGCGGAACAGAACGGGGACTTGCGGAATTTCTGGCGAAGAAGTTTACGGAGTCGGACCCGTCATGCCGTTGTGTCAGATATGAAGTAGGAGACGGGACGCTGAACCTGCTTTTCAGATGGGACGGCGGTCAGGAGGAGACACTGCCGAAAGTGCTTCTCTGCTCGCATCTGGACACCGTGCCGCCTTATATCTCTCCGGAAATCAATGAGATACCCGCCGGGACAATGCTTCCTGACGGACGCACAGCCGCGACTGACGACACGCGCATAACAGGCCGCGGAAGCTGCGATGCCAAAGGCCAATTCTTTTCAATGTGGACCGCATGCGGACAGCTTGCAGCTGAAGGTTTCAATGATTTCGGACTGCTGCTGCTTTCAGGAGAAGAAACAGGGTCTTTCGGAGCCAAGGCTTTCGACAGGGACTGCCCTGGAGGAGAATGGATTATCGTGGGAGAACCGACTGACAATCAGATGGTTTCGGCATCCAAGGGAACCAAGGCGTTCAATGTCGTTATCCATGGAAAAGCCAGCCATTCCGGATATCCGGAGCTTGGACACAGTGCGGTAGATACTTTCATTGACATTGTCAACCGGCTGAAAAGCATTGACTTTCCTGTCGACCCTGAACTTGGCGTGACTACGTGGAACGTGGGAAAGCTGGAATCTGCGAATCCGCAGAATATACTCAGTCCGCTCCTGACATGCCGCATTTATGTCCGGACAACATTCGCATCTGATGAGATGGTTCAGCAAACAATGTCTGCGTTGGTGTCGGAAGATGTTGAAATAGAGCCGCTTGGAGGTGATACGCCGATGCATTATGACGTCATCGCCGGCTATGGGACCAAGACGGTGGCATTCGGAAGCGATACCCCCAGACTCTCCAAATTCCGGCATCGCTCGCTTTGCGGCCCGGGCTCCATTTTTGTGGCGCATACGCCTGCGGAATATGTGTTGGCAAGCGACCTTGAACTTGCGGCAGCTCAATATGCAGATATGGTTAAAACAATATTGAAACAATTATGATACAGATAGTTACGACGCTATTGGCCGCCTTTCTGGCTGTCTCCCCGAAAATCCTGATTCCTGCCCCGGCGGAAATTATATCCGGACAGGAAACCTGCGTTTTGCCGGAGAAATTGTCATACAATATTGTATGTAAGGCAGATACGGCTGGATTGGCATCGTTGGAAAGATATATCGGAGCATCCGGACTTGCATCCGGGAGCTTGACCGGAGGCGACATCAACATTGTCCTTGGTGACCGCAAGCTGGCGAAGAGGTTTTCCTCGGAAAAAGATTTCGTCCGTGAGGCCGCATATTGCCTGGAGGTTACGCCGAAAAGCATTGAAATAAAAGCAATTACGCCGAAAGGCGCATTCTATGCGATTCAGAGCCTCAGGCAGATGCTTTATCGCGGCAGGGAGCTTGAAACCTGCATCGTGACGGACTGGCCGGTCATGCGGTACAGGGGCTTGATGCTGGATATTTCCAGGAATTTCCGGGATAAGGAATTCATTGAAAAACAGATAGATGCGATGGCTTTGCTGAAGATGGACAAGCTGCATCTTCATCTTACGGATGATGCCGGCTGGCGCATTCAGATTGATTCCAAGCCGAGGCTTACAGACGTGGCTGCGTGGCGTGTCGGGGAAACCTGGAGCCAGTGGGTGGATTTCGGAAAACAGTATTCGGAGAAAGATTCACCTCGCGCTTCAGGCGGCTATCTTACCAAGGATGACGTTCGGGAGATTGTGGCTTATGCTGCTGACCGTCAAATAGATATCATTCCTGAATTCGAGATTCCGGGGCATAGCAGGGAAGTGCTGGAAGCATATCCGGAACTCGCCTGCATTGACGCGGACGGAAGACCTGTGATGACATCGGACATGTGCCCTGGAAGCAGCGCATTGTATGGTTTCATCGAAGACGTGGTCAGCGAGCTGGCTGAACTGTTTCCGTCCGAATATATACATATCGGTGGTGATGAAGCTTCCCGAGAGGCGTGGAAAAACTGCCCGCATTGCCGCGAAGTCATGGAACGTGAGCACATTACGAGTCTCGCCGGACTTCAGAGCCATGTTACAGGCAATGTGGAGAAAATCATTGCCAAGCATGGACGCAAGATGATAGGCTGGGATGAAATCATGGAGGGCGGTCTTGCCGACAATGCCGTGGTGATGTCTTGGCGTGGCACGAAGCAGGGTATGGAGGCGATGGAGGCCGGACATGATGTCATCATGACGCCGAATGCTTACTACTATCTGGATTACACGCAGGATGCGCCGATTTATCAGCCGATGGCGATGGGCGGATTCCTCCCGTTGGAAAAGGTTTATTCTTATTCTCCAGATGCGGACAATGCCCATCTGCTTGGTGTTCAGGCAAATGTGTGGACGGAGCATATCCCGACGGCGGAGCGTCTGGAATATATGGCATATCCACGTGCGGCTGCCGTGGCGGAGACCGGATGGAGCCGGAACGACAGGAAGGATTACGGTGATTTCCGCAAACGCGCCTCGATATTCTGCGCTACTCTCAAGTCATTGGGCTACAATCCTTTCGACATTGACAATGAATTCGGACCGAGGTATGAGTATACGGTGCCTGTGCGGCATCTTGCTCTTGGCAAGCCGGTGAAAATCCTGACTCCATATTCGGAAAAATATCGTGCGTGCGGTGATTCTTCGATTAATGACGGACTCGGCGGAAATTGGACATACGGCGATGACAGGTGGCTCGGATTCTGCAGCGACATTGACATAATCATTGACCTGGAAGAATCGCGTCCTGTGCATTACGCAGGTGCTGCCTTCATGTCGCAACGCACTAATTATGTGGGACTTCCGGAGCGCGTGGAAATTTGGTTGTCGGACGACGGGGAGAATTTCACGAAGTCTGCTGTGGCATATTCGGAACTCCCGGCCGATACCGCGGAAATGTCCTATGTCACTCTTCCTTGTATTCTGAACGGCACAGCCCGCTATGTCCGTTTCAAGGCTTTCAGGCGTGATTTGCCGTTCCATGACTGGTTGTTTATTGACGAGATTGTCGTAAATTAGAAGTATTATGATTTTGATGAAATTCGGCGGTACGTCCGTCAAAGATAAAAATGCGATAGAACGCGTGATTTCCATTGTCCGCGGCAGGATGGCTGACAAGCCTCTTGTCGTGGTTTCGGCTCTCGCGAAAGTGACAAGGGTGCTTTGCGGTATTGCGGAAGAAGCTGAAGCACAGCATTTTAAAGAGGTGGATGAACTTCTGGACTCGCTTCGTGACAGGCATACATCACTTGCCGCGGAACTGCTTTCCGGCAATCTGGAGATTCTGAACAACTGTGTTTCCGAAGTGAATGCCGTCCTGGATTCGCTCACGGATTTCGCCCATGGCGTCTGCCAGATAGGCGAACTTTCGCCGCGCAGCTATGCCCGCATCGTCTCCACCGGCGAAGTTCTCTCCTCCAAGATTGTAGCTGCCGCAATGAATGTCTACGGACTGAGTTGCCGCTGGCTGGACGCGCGGAAAATGATTGTGACGGATTGCAGCTACATGTCTGCGGTTCCTGACCTAGCGGCTACTGAAGCCAATGTCAGGCGTTTCGTGCCAGAGGCGGCAAAGGGCGTGTCAGTCGTTCTTACCCAGGGATTTATAGCATCGTCGGTGGAAGGCTCCCCGTCGGTTCTCGGGTTTGAAGGCTCGGATTATTCTGCGGCGATTTTCGGCATGGCACTCGATGCCGACCGCATTGAAATCTGGACTGACGTGAATGGAATCCAAAGCGCGGACCCACGCAAAATAGCTGATACACATAGGATTGACCGCGTATCGTATGACGAGGCTTCAGAGATGGCATATCTCGGTGCAAGGGTGCTGCATCCGCTCACCATCGAACCGGCGCGCCGCCGGAACATCCCTGTCCATGTACTGAATTCAATGTCTCCGGATGCTCCGGGTTCAGTGGTCACGCACGAATGCGTGGCTGTCGGTCCTAAAACGGTGGCTGTCAAGGATGATATTGATTATCTTGAGATTACGTCTCCGAAAATCGTCGGAGTGACAGCAATGTTTGCAGGTGTTTTCAATGCTGCCGAGGCCAATGCGGTCAAGGTGGTTCTGGCGGCAGCGTCAGAATCCAAGGTGGGTGTCACTCTGGAAAGCGGACAGCCGGGTTTCGAGGCGTTCGTGCAGCAGCTCCGCAAGAAATTCGAGGTGATGGTCTACAAGGACAAGGCTGAGATTTCCGTAGTGGGCAATGCTGTCGTGGCGGCTCCGGGTCTTGTGGACAAGATGACGGCAGCCGCTTCCGGTGCCAATGTATATATGATGTCGCAGAGCCCTTCCATGTTGAGTGTCAGCATTGTAGTAGACAGGTCGGCAGCTGTGGACATAGCCGGTCGCATTCATAAGGTGATTTTTTAATGGATAGTTCTATGGAAATTTTTATAAGCGGATATGGCAGGATGGGAAAAATGATTGAGGGAGTCCTGCAATCAAGAGGCTTGACGTGTTCCGGCAAATCGGAAGATATCGTGTCTGTCGACAAGGAAGTGGCTAAACGCAGCATCTGCATTGACTTTACCACTCCTGATGCCTTCCGTGCCAATTATAAGTTCATTGCAGAGAATTTTGCGGCTGCAGTTGTGGGTACTACCGGCTGGTATGACATCAGCGGCGAGATTTTCGGCTATTTCGAAAAATGCAATACGCCGCTCATCTGGGGTTCGAATTTCTCCGTCGGAGTCAATGTCCTTTCAGCGGCAGTGGACCTGGTTTCCAAACTGCTGGCCAAAAATGGCGGATATGCACCATACATTGTGGAAAAGCATCATTGTCATAAACTGGACGCGCCTAGCGGGACCGCGAAGACATTGGCGGCGGACATTGACAGGAACATGGGACTGAAAACGGATGTCGCGTCCGTTCGCGTCGGCGAATTGGCGGGAACTCACACGGTCGGTTTCGAGGGGTCTTGCGACAGGCTTACGCTTGAGCATGAGGCGTTTACGAGGCAGGGTTTCGCGGAAGGCGCGGTTATGGCCGCAGGCATGGCGGATAATCTGCTCGGCAATTCCGCCCGCGAGCGTAATGTCTATGAATTCCGCGAACTGTTCATCGGAGAGGCATAGGGATTATGAATTTACGCTGGTGTTCAGCAAATTTGATAACTTGCGAAACATTTAATTGATAGGTACTATGGTAGATTTTAAAGGTTTGGCGACGGCGCTCGTGACGCCGTTTGTCGATGGAGAAGTCGACTGGCAAGCATTCAGGAACTTGGTCAGACGTCAGGTGGAAGCGGGCGTGGATTTCCTCGTGCCGCTTGGCTCTACAGCAGAGACACCTTGCCTCACCGATGCCGAGAAAGTGAAGATTCTGGAAATTGCCAGGGAAGAAAGCAACGGACTTCCGATTGTCGCCGGTGCCGGATCCAATTCATTGACGGCGACGGTGCGGAACATGCGCCTGCTGGACGGACATGGGGCAGATGCCTATCTGATAGTCGTGCCGTTTTACAACAAGCCTACGCAAGAAGGTCTGTATCAATATTTTAAAGCTGTTGCGGAAGAAACTGACAGACAGGTGATCCTATACAATGTTCCCGGGCGTACCGGTACCAATATGAAGACGGAAACCACTCTTCGTCTGGCGGAAATCCCGAATATCACCGCTGTCAAGGAAGCTTCCGGCAACCTTGCCCAGATCATTGACATCAAACGTCAGGCTCCGGAGGGTTTCGCCGTCCTCAGCGGCAATGATGACCAGACGCTTCCGCTCATGGCTTGCGGTGCGGACGGTGTGATAAGCGTGGCTTCCAATGTGGCTCCGGAACAAATGAAAGCATTGACCCGGGCAGTGGCCGCATCTGATTTGAAAGAGGCTATCCGCTTGAACAACAGCCTTATGCCGCTTTATCACGCATGTTTCGTCGAGAGTAATCCGATACCTGCCAAGGCGGCGCTTTCCCTCATGGGGCTTTGCCGTGATGAAATGCGTCTGCCGCTGCTTCCAGCCACCGTGGGCACCCGGACATTGCTCGCCGACGTGTTGCGAAAACTTCAATTGCTATAAATTATGGACATAACTAAAGAACGGTTCCTGGAGGTCTGCGCAGATCTGGAATCCGGTAAGATACGAGTAGCTGAAAAGATTGACGGCCAATGGGTTGTGAACTCGTGGATAAAGGAAACCATACTGGCCGGTTTCCGTCTCGGTGCATTGGCCGACATGTCGGAGGGACAATTTTCATTCATTGACAAGGACACCATTCCTGTCCGCCGGTTCACGGTCGAGGACAAGGTCCGCATTGTCCCTGGCGGCAGTTCAGTCCGTCGTGGAGCGTTCCTGGCGCCGTCAGTTATCATGATGCCGCCGGCCTACGTCAATATCGGCGCCTATGTCGATGCCGGTTCAATGATTGATTCTCACGCACTTGTGGGGTCCTGCGCGCAAATCGGAAAGAACGTCCACATCGCTGCTGCAGCCCAGATCGGTGGCGTACTTGAGCCTGTCGGCGCAATGCCGGTAATCGTTGAGGACAATGTTTTCGTGGGTGGAAATTGCGGCATCTACGAGGGTGTCCTGGTAGGGGAGGGCGCAGTTCTCGGTTCTGGAGTCATAATCAACAGATCCACAGCATTGTACGATGCCGTAAATGGCGGCTATATCCGTCCTGATGAGAATGGCCGTCTTACCGTTCCTGCCGGTGCTGTCGTCGTGGCCGGCAGCCGCCCGATACAGAAGGGCCCTGGAGCAGAAGACGGAATCCACGTTTATACTCCTGTGATCGTGAAGTATCGTGACAGTAAGACGGATGCGTCCGTGGAACTGGAGGATTTGCTGCGATAATATATTGACTCATATGGTTTTCTATAAATATCACGGTGCCGGGAATGATTTCCTGATTGCTGACGGAAGGGACGAAAGCATTGACCTGACCGCGCAGCAGATTGCGTCTGTCTGTGAACGTCATACGGGTGTCGGGGCTGATGGCGTGATGGTTCTGGAGCGTGACCCGGAGCTGGATTTCCGTATGCGTTATTACAATTCCGACGGTTCGGGAGGCATGATGTGCGGCAACGGCGGCCGTTGTATCGTGGCCTTCGCTGCCGATTTGGGCTTCACGCATTTTTCTTTCAATGCTCCTGACGGTCAACACATTGCAGAACTGATTCCGGGGACTGAAGTGCCTGCTGCGTTCTCGAAAACGCAGCGTGTGGTCCGTCTGAAGATGCGCGATGTGTCCGGGGCTGTACCATATGGCACAGACTGGTTCCTGGATACCGGCACCCGTCATCTCGTCCATTTCGTGGACAATGTGGCCGATTATGATGTGACCGGCAATGGCCGCCGTCTTCGTCACGACCCGCGTTTCGCCCCTCAAGGCGTCAATGTGAATTTCGTCCAAGTTAATATCCCCGGCCAGGAAATTACTGTCCGCACATTCGAGAAAGGTGTTGAAGATGAGACACTTGCATGTGGAACCGGAATAGTGGCCTCCTCTCTTGCCACATGGCTTGCCACCAGATTGGCAACCCGGCAGTCAACCAGCTGCGATGACCTGGGATCTCGCCAAATCACAGTCCACGCCCGCATCTCCGATCTCTCCGTGACCTTCACCCCCTCACTCCACCCCGATCCGTCCGCCTCCCGTTTCACCGACATCTGGCTCCAAGGCCCAGCCGCCTTCATCTGCCGCGTGGAGATTTAGGACAATGTGCTCAACTGGTTGTGTCAATTTGTTTGTGAAAAGCTGGCAATTGTTGGTGTGTCACGTAATATACATTGGGTTTCTCCTACCGCCAATTTGTGTCATTTGCTATCTTAGATTTTTTTTTGGGATAGCTTACTTTCATAAATAATCACAATTTAAACAGTTTCAGTATGATTTATGGTTACATCAGAGTCAGCAGTGACAAACAGACTGTTGAAAATCAGAGGTTTGAAATCAATACTTTCTGCAGCAAGGAATCTATGTGTATCGATGGATGGATTGAAGAGACTATCAGTGGAACCAAAAACTACAGCAAGCGGGAATTGGGAAAACTCTTGAACCGAGTGCAGAAGGATGATTTGATAATCTGTGCTGAATTATCCCGGTTGGGACGCAATCTCTTCATGATTATGGAGATTCTCAATATCTGTATGACGAAAGAGTGCCGAGTGTGGACCATCAAGGATAATTACCGGTTGGGCGAGGATATTCAGAGCAAGGTATTGGCATTCGCTTTTGGCCTCTCTGCGGAAATTGAGCGAAATCTTATCAGCCAGCGGACAAAGGAGGCGCTTGCAAGAAAGAAGGCGGAGGGTGTGGTTCTCGGGAGGCCGGCCGGGAGGAAGACCGAGGAGAGAAAGTATAAACTCTTCCCCAAGCGGATGCTCATTGTGGAATTGCTCAGGGCCGGGGTCTCTCAACGGAAAATTGCAAAGATCTGCAAAGTGGACAGGAATACTTTGGGACGGTACATTCATTCTTTTCTGAAAATTTAGGGCGATTATGTGTGATATTTCATAACTTTGTAAATGGTCCTTGGACTAAAGATAACTCGCAAAACTTGAATAAGGTTATGAAAGAAAACTATCATAAGTCTCTCGTCAAGGCAGCAGTCAAGTCCTTTTGGGAGATCAAACAAAAGCAGTTGTCCGCCAGTAACGAATCATCCAACCGAGGAGCCGTTGTCGGCGGCAAACAGTTGGACGCGTTTGCAGACTTGCTCCGAACAATTGCAATTGAACAGGGAGTCCCTGAAGCGTGCATATACACAAAACAGGCATATCTGCCTGGGTATTTCCGTTCATCCAAAGACTGGGATTTTCTAATTATTGCTCCGAATAAGAAATTGATTGCTGCAATTGAATTAAAATCTCAGATTGGTTCCTATGGCAACAATTTGAACAATCGTGCTGAAGAAGCAATTGGCTCCGCAGTTGACTTGTGGACAGCATTTAGGGAAAATCAGTTTCCTGACCAGACCGCGCCATGGATAGGTTACCTTACCATTGTCGGTAAAGATGAAAAATCCACATGTGCTATCCGCAACAATGAGCCGCATTATTCAGTGCTTCCTGAATTCAAAAACGCCAGTTATCTTGACCGTTATCGGATTCTTTGTCAGAAGCTTATTCTTGAAAGACATTATTCTATGGCCGCGTTGATTTGCACCAGCGGACCAGACCATTTCGAAGACATCTCGACAGACACATCTGTCGAAATATTCATCAGATCATTTATCGGTCATATAGTCGGAAATATCAATGAGTTCCAGCAATAGCAAATACGGCATACGCCGTTCAGGCGGAACACACGGAGATGTATTCACATCCCCGGAAGTAGTATCGTATATGCTGGATTTAGTCGGTTACACTACCGATAAGGATCTTAGCAAGACAAGCATTCTTGAGCCATCCTGCGGTGAAGGAGAATTCGTCATTGAGATTGCCCGGCGTCTTCTGGAGTCCTCAAATAAATTCAATTTCGATTTCAACAAGGCTTTTCGAAGCAATGTCTTCGCGTATGACATTGATGGAGACAAAATAGAATCCTGCCTTGCAAGATTGGCGGAAGCCGGATTTTCATTACTTCCGAATGTTAATATCAGACAGGCTGATTTTCTGTCAACAAGTATTCAGTCTTTTGATATCATTGTAGGCAATCCACCATATATTCGTTATGAACATATACCCAATGAACTCATATCGCGCTATAAGCAGCATTTTCGCACATTTCACTATAGGGCAGATCTTTATATTCTCTTCTTTGAGAAGACATTGAAACATTTGAACCAAGGAGGACAGCATTGCTTCATATGCTCCAATCGTTGGCTCAAGAACGAATATGGAAAGAAACTGCGAAGGTTGATTGCTCAAGATTTCCAACTGAAATCGATAATCTCACTGGAGAAAGCCCCTGACGCATTTCAGGAAGATGTTCTGGCCTATCCGGCAATCACATTGATTTCCAACTCCAAGCCGGATTCCACATTCTCTTTTTCTCAGTTGAACTCTATCAAACAATTAAGCAGGGATCAACAGACATCGCTTTCCTCGCCAACATCAGAGGATTGGAGTCATATATTCAACCCTCTGCAGAACGATGATACATTGTTGACCATCGAAGAGATGGGATTCCATGTGGGCATAGGGATTGCTACGGGCGCAGATTCTATTTTCATAGGAAAGGACCTTCCTTTGAAAGTTGAGACTGAACTGCTTCTTCCCGCCTTGAATGCAAGGGATATGTCCGGCAATCACCTGAAGTGGTCCGGACAATATCTGCTGAATCCGTATAAACAAGACGGAGAACTTATCAATCTGGAGGATTTTCCACAAGCTGCGGAATACCTCATTTCTCATCGTGAGGCTTTGCAGAAACGTCATATCGCCAAGAAGAATCCAGAAAAATGGTACAAGACAATCGATCGCATCATCCCGACATTGAAGGATTCCCCTAAAGTGCTGTTGCCGGATATTTCCAAGAATCAACTAATATTTGTCGATGAGGGTCGATTCTATCCCCAGCATAACCTATACTACATAACGGGAGGTTCGGTTCTCCAACTCCAGTTGCTCAGCGCAATGCTGATGTCTGACTTTGTGAAGAATCAACTTCTTAACATCACTAATTGCGTGAACGGCGGCTATCCCCGTTGGCAGAGCCAATACCTGCGCAAACTAGTTATGCCTGATGTGAACTCGATTGACGAATCATTGGTCAAACGTTTATTGAAAGCGTACCTCTCTTTTGATATGTCTCTGTTGAACGACACGGTGGCAAAAATAGTTTCTGTACCTCGCGTCAAGAGTCGCAAACGGCAGCCTGCTGCTCACCAACTTACCTTTAATTTTTCGATATGATTCTTCCGATCTTTATTTACACACGTTGCAGCCCGGTTTGTCTGGACAAAAAACATTAAATTAGAAAAATATCCCACTGAAACTAAAAAAATATGGCCGAATTAACTATAGCCAAGTCGCTTAATAAAGCATATCGCCAGGTCCCGGTGGACCGGTCTGTCTTTGATAACTTCAAAGCCCAGCTTAGTAACTACTATGGGCAGATTTCCGCCATAGACACGGAAGAAAAGATCAAAGGCGACCTGATGGACTTCTTGAAATTTACATTCTACGGCCAAAATTATAAGGTTTCTCCCAATGGCGACATAGACTGTGCCATTCATCTCGGAGCCAATGTTACGGATCCGGTAGGCGTCATCATAGAAGTAAAGAAGCCCACCAACGTTACCGAAATGATTACAAAGGAGGACCTCAACCGCAAGGCTCTACAGGAACTCCTGCTTTACTACCTTCGTGAGCGGCATATCAAAAAGAATATCCAGCTCAAACAACTGATAGTTACCGATGCCTATGAGTTTTTTGTCTTTGATGCACATGAGTTTGAACGTCTTTTCTACTCAAACAAAAAGCTCATCAAACGTTTCGAAGAATTTAATGACGGAGCCCTTACCTCCGAAAAAACCGATTTCTTTTATAAGGAAATCGCAGCCGATTTCATCGCCAATGTCCTGGACCAGATCACCTACACGTGGTTCGATATCCGTAAATACAAACATTCCCTCAACACTGGTAATGACAAGCGAATCATCGAGCTCTTTAAATTCTTCAGCCCTGAACATCTGCTGAAAAAGCGTTTTCAGAACGACAGCAACTCTCTCAACACCAAGTTCTATAGTGAGCTGCTCTATATCATCGGACTGGAGGAAGTCGTGGAGAAAGACAGCAAGAAGCACATCATCACCCGTCGAAATGAGGCGGAGCGCAACCAAGCCTCCATGCTTGAAAACACTATCACCATTCTCGACAGCGAGGATTGGCTTGATAACGTGAAAGACCTCCATTCTTTCGGAAAAACCAGACAGGAGCAGTTGTTCGGCGTTGCCTTGGCGCTAACCATCGGCTGGGCAAACCGAGTTCTCTTCCTAAAACTTCTGGAGGCCCAGCTGGTCAAGTACCACAAAGGGGACCGGAGCTACGCCTTCATGCGCCCGTCTGTCATTCCGGACTACGATGAACTGAATAAACTCTTCTTTCAGGTCCTTGCCAAACGCATCGCCGACCGATCCGAGAGCATCAACTCCAAATACGGAAAGGTTCCTTACCTCAACAGTTCTCTTTTTGAAATTAGCCAGTTGGAGCGTCAAACCATCCGCATCAGTAGCTTGGATAACAGCGAATTGTCCCTGTTCAGCGGTACGGCGCTCAAAGATGGTCAGAAACCGCGTTACGCCAAACTTCCGACACTTCGCTATCTGTTGGAGTTCCTTGATGCCTACGACTTCTCCAGCGAGGGCTCCGAAGAAGTGCAGGAACAGGCCAAAACTCTCATTAACGCCTCCGTTCTGGGGCTTATTTTTGAAAAGATTAATGGACATCGAGACGGTTCTGTTTTCACACCGGGTGCCGTCACGATGTATATGAGCCAAGAAGCCATCCGACAAACTATAGTCCGTCGCTTTAACGAAGAAATGGGCTGGTCCTGCAAGGACTATGAGTCCCTGAAAAACAAAGATATCGAAGATTACGCCCAAGCTAATGCCATTGTTGATTCTATCCGCGTCTGCGATCCGGCGGTGGGTTCCGGGCACTTCCTGGTATCCGTTCTCAACGAAGTCATCCGTACTAAATATGACCTGGGTATCCTCATTGACGGGTCCGGAAAACGTATCAAAAAACAAGACTATAGCATTGATATTGAGAACGATGAGCTATTGATATCCGATGAAGACGGCTACCCTGTAAGTTACATCCCGGGCAATCAGGAGTGTCAGCGTATCCAAGAAACCCTCTTCAACGAGAAACGCAAAATCATCGAAAACTGTCTCTTCGGTGTGGATCTCAATCCAAACGCTGTCAATATCTGCCGCCTCCGGTTGTGGATTGAGTTGCTTAAAAATGCCTATTACACCAAAGAAAGCGGCTATACTGAATTGGAAACCCTGCCGAATATCGACATTAACATCAAGGCGGGTAACTCTCTCCTGCACCGTTTCGACCTGGAGCAGGATATTTCCGAGATCCTTCGAAAAAACGGCATTTCCATTGGAGCTTACCGCAAGGCTGTGAGCGACTATAAGAACGCACACAGTAAAGAGGAAAAGCACGATCTGGAAGAATATCTTCGCCGGATTAAGGGAAATCTCCGCACCCAGATAGGCCAGAATGATCCAAAACTTAATCGTAAGCATCAGCTGGAAGCAGAACTGAACAATCTTTTGGAGCCACAGCTCTTTAAAATCAGCAAAAAAGAGCAGGCTCAACGTTACAAACAGTCCAAGGACCTGCAAATCAAGATAGCCAAAATTCAGGCTGAGATAGATGAAATCCATGACAACAAGTTCTTTGTCGGAGCTTTCGAATGGCGCATTGAGTTCCCGGAAGTTCTCGATGAGGATGGCCGCTTCATCGGCTTTGACTGCGTGATCGGCAATCCACCGTACATTCAACTCCAGAAGATGGGTGCCGACGCCGATTCCCTCCAAAAGATGAACTACGAGACCTATGAGCGCACCGGCGACATCTACTGCCTGTTCTACGAAATGGGCATGAAACTGCTGAAGCCTGGGGCGCTGCTGTCGTTCATTACATCAAACAAGTGGATGAGAGCGGGGTATGGTGAGCCGTTGCGTAAACATCTTTCGTCCAAGTACAATCCAACGCTGCTTATTGACTTCGCTAATAACAAGATATTCGACTCGGCTACAGTCTTGGTGAATATTTTGTCGCTGGAGAAGTGCAGCAACCAGGGACATACGCTATCTTGCTCCGTTGAAGATGGTTTTGATGTAAGCAAATTGAGCGATTATGTGCAGACACACGTACAGCTTTCATCCTTCCAAACTGATGACACATGGTCTATCTTGAGCGAAATTGAACTCAGCATAAAGCGTAAGGTTGAGAAAGCCGGTGTGCCACTCAAGAATTGGGATGTTGAAATATATCGAGGCGTCCTTACGGGTTACAATGATGCGTTCATTATCACATCAGAGAAGCGAGATGAGATTTTGTCGAATTGTACAAATGATGCGGAGAGAGAAAGAACGGCGGAAATCATTCGACCGATTCTACGTGGCCGGGATATTCGCAGATACAGCTATGAGTGGGCTGATTTATGGCTCATTAACACCCACAATGGGGTAAAAGGCTCACTGGAACGTGTACATATAGAGGACTATCCAGCTATCAAGCAACATCTTGATTACTATTGGGATAAGATTGAGTCTCGTTCAGACAAAGGCGATACTCCATACAATCTTAGGAACTGCGCTTATGTGGACGAATTTTCGAAGCCAAAGATTATATACCCTAACATGACTAAATTCTTGCCCTTTGTCTATGACACATCCGGCTTGGTCACAAATCAAAAGTGCTTCATAATTACGGGAAAACGGCTTGCATTTCTCACTGCGTTCCTTAATTCCTCTCTATTCAAATTCTGCTTTGCCGACAAATTCCCCGAGCTTCAGGGAAAGACCAGAGAACTCAGCAAAATTTTCATAGATGAGATTCCCGTAATGAAGGTCAGCGATGATGATGAATTCCGCTTTATGATGCTTGTTGAGTCAACCCAAAGGAATATCTCAAAAGAGAAACTCTTGGAGATTGACAACGCCATTTTCGACCTATACCAACTCACCAAGGAAGAGAAGGAATATGTTGGTTTTATTGATTTCGGAGATATGCAATCTCTGGCTCAGTAAAGTCAAACATTGATTCGATAATCTCTTCTAATCGCTTATCCTTCAGCCTGTCTGACACATCAGAGTTGAGAACTTCCTCAATTGATGCCACAACCTCTTCCCGAGGAAGCGGCACTGGAATCTGCTCTACGAACATGGGCTTATACTCAAAGAATCCTCCATTTCTGACTACACCCAGATTTCGAATATAATAGTCTGCCACCTTTGAGTTTAGCATTGCCAACAGGTATTGACAACCAGGCACAATCATACATGCAGGGGCATTGATAAACATGTTTTCTGGTGCCATTGCATAGCTGCCCCTCGTGTTAAGGTTTCCCCAAACTATCTTTGGCTTCGAAAATTCGTCCCAATAACTGATGCTATCCTGTGTCTCAAACCATTTATTGTTGGTTTTCTTGCGAGCCTTGACCTTCTCACCATCGATTATGTACTCTTTTCCAGTTTGCTCTAAACGCTCAATGCCGAACGACAGAAGAAACTCTTTAAGTGCCGGATAATCATCTATGTTATACTGCCTTGACGGGAAGGTCGCTATAATATATTGGCCAGCAAACTCATAGCCATACCGCTTGATGTCGCGGCCTCTCAATATCGGTCGAATGATTTCCGCCGTTCGCTGGCGTTCATCTTCACTATGGCAAGCATTCAGAATCTCATTTCTCTTGACCGAATCGATGATGAAAGCATCGTTGAAACCGGTTTTAATGCCGTAATTAATCTGAATATCCCACTCTTTCAAGGGTGTGCCAACGGCTTCAATCTTTGCCTTAATGGAACGCTCAATATCCGACAAGATGGACCAGGATTCGGAGGCGTAGAAACTGGAGGAAACCGCATGTGTCTGCACATAATCGCTCTAAATTATCTATCCGAATCTATCGGGTCATCATTGGCTGGTAGGTGTGCCGACGGAAGCGCCGGTGATCAGTGTCGGAGATAGTTCTATCTGCGTGGTGCTGCGCTCTCCGGAAGAGATGCATTCGAACAGTAGTTTTGTAGCCAGCTTTCCCATTTCTTCGGTGGGTTGTCCTATGCGGGTAATCGCCGGGGTCATGTAGTCCATATAAATGTTATTGTCGAACGCTACCAATGAAATGTCTTCGGGGATTTTCAATCCTGCCTCGCGGATTGCCCGGAATGCTCCGAGCATTATGGTATTGCTCAGGGCGAAAATCGCTGTAGGCCGGTCAGTCTTGTTCAGAAGAAGCTTGGTTTCCAGATAACCGTTTTGGATCGAAAAATCATTGCCTACGACCAGAGCCTTGTCTTTGATGCCGGCCTTGTCCAATGCAGCCAAGTATCCTGCCACTCGCTTCTTGTTCGGCAGGGAATTGACCACTCCCTGGATGCAGGCTATGTTGGAATGCCCTTTCATTATCAATAGGTTGGCGGCGTCAATTCCGCCGAGGTAATTGTTTGTGGTGATGTACGGCAGCATTGAATTTGAGAAATAACGGTCAATGAGAATTACCGGGATGAATTTCCGGTTGATTTCCTCGAACAGTGACGGGTCGTCGCCGCACGGAACCGCAATAATGCCGTCCACTTGTCTGGACATCAGGGAGGAAATGCCGTCCTTTCTTGCAGGATCTCGGTCAGGCAGAATGGGGCAATATCTGGAGTGTGATTCTGGGAGGCGTCATTTTCAATGCTTCCAATATCCTGCTTTCTGCATCGACATCCATCGCCGGGCTTTCGGTGGCTTTCCCTCTCGGAGTCGGTTTGTCATTGGTCCTTGGCGTGATTATCAACTATATAGGCGCGCCTAAAGGTGATCCTGTCATTCTGTTCATAGGCGTGGCTCTTATCGTCGTGGCCAAAGCAATGGATCTCAATGACTTTGCGCATCCTGCGGAAGGAATGTTGACACCTTACAGTGCAATATTCATCTTCAGTATAGGTGTAGTCCTCAGTAACTTCATATTCAATACATTCGTGATGAGGCATCCGTTTGTCGGGGAACCGGTTGCGTATAAGGAATATTTCGCCGGCTCATTGAAAACGCATCTAGTGGGCGTCCTTGGGGGTGCGATTTGGTGTCTCGGAACAGCTTTCAGCTACATCGCATCGGGGAAAGCGGGTGCTGCCGTGTCTTATGCATTGGGACAGGGTGCTCCGATGATTGCTGCCATCTGGGGCGTATTCGTGTGGAAAGAGTTCAAAGGGGGGTCCAAAAATGTTTATGGACTGCTTGCCGTCATGTTCCTGTTCTTCGTCGCCGGCCTGGGATGTATTATCATTTCAGGGGGCAATTAGTGAGATATATTATATATGTTTCGGTGTTTTTTCCTAATTTAGGAGATTATTTAAACAGTCACATAAACTATGAAACACAAACTTTTGGTATTGGTGGCTCTGGCGGCAGCGGTATTGTCCGGTTGCTGCGGGGACTGCTGTAAGACAGGGAAGAATTACAAGATCAAGGATGGCGTCATTGTGTTCAATGAGCCGAATCCAGCTGCCGGTCAGCAGGATATGTTGCAGTTTGCGGCGGATCCTATGGATACGGTGAGAGTCGGTTTCATTGGACTTGGTATGCGAGGCCCTGGTGCGGTTTCCCGTTTCACCCACATTGACGGAACCCGTACTGTGGCGCTTTGCGACCTGGAGCAAGACCGTGTGAAGAAAGCGCAGGAGATATTGGCGAAAGCCGGGAAGCCTGAAGCGGCGGAGTATTTCGGGGAAGACAGCTGGAAACAGCTTTGCGAGCGTGACGACATCAATCTCGTGTATATCTGCACCCCATGGAACAAGCATGTGGAGATGGCGGTTTATGCCATGCAGCATGGAAAACATGTTGCCGTGGAGGTGCCTGCAGCTACTTCTGTTGAGGAATGCTGGCAGTTGGTCGATGTGTCGGAGCAGACACGCAAGCATTGCATGATGCTGGAAAACTGCGTGTATGACTTCTACGAGCTTACCACGCTCAATATGGTTCAGCAGGGATTGCTGGGCGAGGTGCTCCATGCGGAAGGTGCCTACATCCACAATCTTGCGGATTTCTGGGACAAATATCATGACAACTGGCGTCTGGCGTTTGACCAGGCACATGCGGGAGACGTATATGCTACCCATGGATTGGGCCCTGACTGCCAGGTGCTCGACATCCACCGTGGCGACAGGATGGACTATCTGGTTTCAATGGCTACGATTTCGGTTGCCGGACTGGATGTCGCCAAGAAGAACATGGGCGCCGAGACATTCGCAAACGGGGACCAGACTTCCACGATGATCCATACGTCCAAGGGCAAGACTATCCTTCTCCAGCACAATGTCTATACGCCGCGTCCTTATGACAGGATGTATCAGGTGGTCGGCACCAAGGGATATGCAGAAAAGTATCCTTACCCTGGATTCGCTTTCGAACCGGAGCAGATCAATGGTGATGTGAATTTCGAGAATCTTTCTGCACATACTTTCGTTTCCGGCGATGTCTATAAGGAACTCCTGAAGAAGTACCAGAGCCCTATCGTCAAGGATATTGAAGAAAAGGCGAAGTCAATCGGCGGACATGGCGGCATGGATTTCATCATGGATTACCGTCTGGTATGGTGTCTCAGGAACGGCAAGCCGCTTGACATGGACGTTTATGATGCTGCCGAGTGGTCTTGCATCGGTGACCTGTCAGCTGCGTCCATCGAGAATGGCAGCAAGCCTGTCCTCGTGCCTGACTTTACACGTGGCAAATGGAATAAGATCCAGGGTTACCGCCACGCGGAATAGCGGTTTTCCGGCGCAATCGTCTCGGCGATTGCCACAGGACCTCTGCAAGCGTCTCCAGGGTTACCCCAAGACCGCTAGATGCGTATCTCATGACATTGATATTTAGATGATTAAGTAATCGAGTAGGAGAAAAACTACTTCGTTTTACTCCTACTCGATTATATTGGAATAACTGCCGAATTAAAGTGTCAGAAGTTCAGCATCTTGCACCTATAGGTGTACGCTGTGATGTACTGTTTTTTTAGTTCTTCAGACAAGAAAGACTTTTTGACAAGTTCGACTGCCATTGGATTCACCTTCTGAAACATCATAATTTCCTGATGAACAACTTTTTCCGGAAGTCCGATCCTCCTTCCAAATTCCACGAAGTCATCATGACCGATATTGTGAGTATCAGCTTTGTTCATCCCTTCTTTGAACAAACCTTTGTCAAGGGCAAATATCCGAGGTTCATAAAGTTGAAGAGAGGTATTTACAAGATCATAAGCTGGTGAAAGATGGTACTCACCATTTCTCTCTATGAGCGAAAAGTTCTTCAAGTGCGCATCATCATTGAGAGACACGAAGTTAAACAATATAATTCTATAAAATCGCCTGATGTCAATCAAAGCAGCCTTCACATACCTGTGAATAACCTCAGCACATTCTTCGTAACTTACTTTGTCATATTTATAGTTAGCGCCACCATTGTCTTTACTCCAGCCGAGCAATGCTGCAAAATCTTCCTGCTTGTATTTACCTCCAGGATAAACATCAAAACGTCTTGTAATATATGCTGGCTTATCATCCTCAAAGAAGCAAAGTGCATTACCTGCTGTCTCAATTCCATAAACCTGTGATGCTATCTGCATTGTAACATGCTCATTAGCTGCACAGTAATCCTTATTGGCAATCTGATAACCAGTTGGACGTGGTTTGAGTATATATGTCCCTTGCTCGCCTTCTCGTGTATATCTCAGTTGTTTGTTCTCGCCTATTATGACCGAAAACTTTGGCTGGGCGCCTGAAAGCGATATTCTACCGATATTTCTTATCGAATCCGCAGAGCCTCCATCTTCAGGGCTTGCGCCAGGAAAAATGTGAGAGACTTTGTTTCCGTCAAAAAGCGATTTGACCGCAGCCGGACAATAAGTACTGAACCCTTCCTTCAATGTGGACGGACATATATTCAAATTAATCATAGTTGAATCGGCTTGACTGTTATAGCACCTATAGTATCCACCTGACAGGTTGCCAGAAGAATTCCAAAATCGTCTTCCGGGTCAATCCGCAACAACACGGACTGAACATGACGGTTCTCTCCTTCAGAAAGCATGTTGGCAAAAACCGAAAAAAGATAGGGTGATTTATGCGGTTTCCTCTGAAGAGGAAGAGTAAGACTGACCGGATCCGCATCAGCTCTTCGCAGATATACACTATCATAAGAAAATGTGAAGGACTTGTCATCCTCTTCAGTAAGCAAGCCGCACTTTATTCCGTGCAAATAGATTTCACACTGTCTCATAACTGTACAATCAATTTAAGTCCTAGAACATTGCAAATAGCAAGATATGTAGAAATCTTAGGATCCCCCTGTCCACGCTCTGCAGCAACCACAGTATTGATACTGATTCCTGCTAAATCGGCGAGTTCCTTTTGAGTAATCTTAAGGGCCTTCCTGCGTTCTTTTATCTGTATTCCTAAAGTCTTCATATTCACAGCGGATTGGTAATTTCAAACAAAAGTAAAATTTTTATCTGAAAAATTCAAGAAATTCACAATACGCTGTGAAACATATCTACAAGTTCCAAATACTTTTGATTAAAGCAGCCCTTTTCAATATGTCAATCAAGTGCAACAAGTTTCCAATCATCTACAGTTGGATATTTCTTATCCGTCACCTCTGACCTGTTCTTCACCTGAATATCTATAGTCTTTCCGTCCGGATTTTCTATTGTAAAATCGTGGCTTATGAGCCCGATACTTGATGATGACGCAAGTTCTGTCCATGACGAGGCATCAGAGAATCTGTAATAAAGAGTCGTCTCGCATCCATTTGCAGAGTCCTTGCGATATGAAAATCTCAGCCTCTTCATTCCGTGCAGATTTATGCCCTTTATTGCCATCATGGAATTGATATTTGGAAATCTCACATAAGCACCTGACGTTGTTTGAGAAGTGTATGTGGCAGTCTGAATTGAAGCATTATTACCCACGCCATAACTATAATTGTTCTTGTCATCAGGATAAAAGGTTGTCAAACCTGATTTATCATATTTTGGGATATTATTAGTTCCAATCGCATTGGTTCCAAAATTCTCCGCAAACAGTACTTTCTCCGGTTTGCTGTAAGAAATCGTTGCAGTATTATACGAGCCTGCCGTAAAACGTATTTCCTTTGACATAGTTTTCTCAAGAATGCACGTTCCGGCAGAACCGGTAATTTCAAGTTTCATTTTACCTCCGGCAGGAATAGTAAAAGGTGCCACAATCATATATAAGTCAACACTTTCTCCATCAGCTACAGTTTGAGTGATGGCTGACCACTCCGGAGTTGTCTCGTCGCCCTTGTTTTCCACCACGTTCAAGGCGCAAGTATAAGCTTTTGCCGAGCCCATCTTTGTAGCATCCAAACGAGGCATATCAGAATTGCCGAGCCCCCAGTCCATCGTAAACGATCCTGTTATATACGAACCACCAGACAAGGCATCAAGAGTCAGGGAAGTAATCGCAACAGAAGAACCGGTATTGTTCACCACCGTAAACTTCAACACAGTACAGACATGATACAGTTTCAGCTCCGGTGCAGTTCCCGACGGGACAGCCAATGCCTTGCCGGCCACAATGTCGGACTCGGAAAGATGCGCAGTTGAGCCGTATCCCATCTGTCTCGGTGTACGGTTGACAGTATATCCTTTTGTCCCGGAGGGATTGGCGCCATATTGCATCCAAGGGCTACAAGCATACCAATCATACGAGTCTTTGCCGCTTATGAGCTTTTTAGTCGATTCTGAAGCATCTTTGACAAAACCACCCCTAGCCGGATCCGAGACCACAAAACGGCAGTTGTCAGACCAAGTATTCTCACCGGCACCCCTATTGAATACAGACATAAGATCAGATTCACTCCACGAAACTGTCCAATCATCATTCAGAATTGTTTTAGTTGTAGCCCCTGACTGAACAACATCTGCTGAAAAGCCTTCTGTAACCTCCGCAAACAATCCGAATTCCTCGCCAGAATCTGACGAAGATGGTTTGTCTGCCGGAATATTAGGGTCCAAAGACTGCGTGCAGGAACAAATACAAATAATAGCAGCAAAGCCTGCAAAAATTCCAACAATCTTATTTCTCATAACGTCATTGTATTAATAATTCCACCAGTCTTCATTTCCACTTTCCCATTTATAAGGGCTGTTTGTCTTGACTTCGCTATTTGCGAATCCTTTTTCAGGGACAAAACAAATTGTCTCAGTAAGCTCAGGAGCGACATAGCTCCGCTTTTGATTTTTTTTGTTCATAGTTTCAGTGTTTTTATATAGTTACATTATTTTGAATTTCACCTCTTTCAAATGCTCACTGTCATTTCCGACCATCAAACTATACGTTCCACGCTCGACTCCCCAGGTCATGTCCTTCCGGCAGAACGCAAGATCCTTGACAGGTATTTCGTATTCGACAACACATTTTTTCCCTGCGTCAAGAGTCACCCGGACAAAACCCTTAAGTTCTTTGATCGGACGTGTTACGGAAGCCGATTTCTTGCTAACATAGAATTGAAGGACTTCAGTGCCTTGCATTTTACCGACATTACCAAGTTCTACACTAACTTTAAGAATACCGTCCAAATTCACTTCAGTTGATTCAAGTTGAGGGGAACCGATTTCAAACTTCGTATAAGTCAATCCGAAGCCGAAAGGAAATTGCGGAGTCGGAGGCACATCAAGATAGGAAGATGTATGTCCCATTACCGACTGTGGCTTTTCGCGAGGTACTCGAGACAGGTCGCCTTCGGTTCCTTTTGCAATATGACTGGTGTGCTTGTGATTATAATACATCGGTATCTGACCTTCATTGCGAGGGAATGTCACTGGCAATTTGGCACTTGGACATGCGCGTCCCCAAAGCAAGTTGACAATGGCCGGCCCTCCCATAGTCCCGGGATGCCACATATAGAGAAGTGAAGAGGACAGACTTGTCGCCTCATCCATGACAAGCGGACGCCCGGCCATGACTACAGTCACCAACGGTGTTCCACTCTCCGCTATCTTTCTAAGAAGTTCAGTCTGATGCCCTTGGAGATGCAACGATGACAATGAATGGGCCTCTCCTGACATCATCTGTTCCTCACCGACAAATGCAATCACTACGTCCGCATTTTTCGCAGTTTTACGAAGACGCTTGAAATCCGTAATATTCTCATCGCGAGGATAGTCAAGTACAGGAATGTAATCGAGACGGATATTCTCAGGAAGCATTTCGCGCATTGCGGCAAGAGGTGTTACTGTGCACGACTTGTCTCCATCCAAGGACCATGTTCCCAGCTGGTCATATGGAGCATCTGCCATCGGCCCCGTCACGACAATATGTCTCACATCATTTCCCAAAGGCAACAGTCCATCATTTTTCAAAAGCACAGTTGACTCTTCAGCAAGAGCACAAGCCACATCTTTCACATCTGAGGAATAAATGGCTGTTTTCTCCACCTTACGGCTATATGGCTCATCAAAGAGTCCCAGACGAAACTTCAACTTCAAGACACGACGAACCGCGTCATCCAAAACGGACACTTGAAGTTCTCCATCGTCAATAAGATTCTTTATATTCCGCAGATAAGAATAAGACATCATATCCATATCACAACCAGCAACAATGCATGTCTTTGCCGCTTCTCGCTTACTGGCCGCTGCCCCATGGGGGACAAGTCCTCCAACAGAGCCCCAATCAGAGACGACCATACCGTCAAATCCCCATTCAGCACGAAGCACATCATTCAGCAGCCAGCTATTTCCTGTAGCAGGCTCGCCGTCATTATCATTGAACGAAGACATGAAAGACGCGATTCCTGCTTCAACACATGCTTTAAAAGGAGGAAAATACGTATCATATAAGGCCCGACGCGGAATGTATGTCGTGTTATAATCACGGCCCCCTTCTGCTGCACCATATCCAATGAAATGTTTTGCACAAGCGGCCATTGATTTCGAGTCTGAAAGAGACTTTCCCTGATAGCCGTCCACAACAGCCACTGCCATCTTTGAAGAAAGGTAAGGATCTTCTCCAAAACTTTCCGCAATGCGTCCCCAACGCGGATCTCTGGCGATATCCATCATTGGAGCAAATGCCCAACGGATACCACATTCGGTTGCCTCCAGAGCAGTATTCCTTGCCGCTTTCGAAACGAGATCCGGATCAAACGATGCAGCTTGTCCCAAAGGAATAGGCAGCACTGTCTTGAACCCGTGAACAATATCACGCGCAAATATTATAGGAATTCCGGACGGGCTTTCTTCGATTGCAATTTTCTGCAATGAATCCACTATTGTTCTATCAGTAATATTCATAATAGAGGAAACCTCTCCACGCCTTATGGATTCTGACAGTTTTGTCAAATCCGTCCTCCCGTCCAGTTGATTGAGCTGTCCTATTTTTTCTTCAATGCTCATATGCGACAGAATCTGCTCAATCTTTGAATCATCATCATTTTTCCGAGTAGGACTTAAGCAGGATGAAGATATAACATCTGACGCACCGGCATCAAAACCACTAAAAATAAAAAAAGAAGCAATAAGTAATTCAACCACTCTCATAATCATTTCATTTTAACAAAAAGTACAGCATCTGCACGCAACAGCCCGTCAGAGTCCTTGCCCGTAATAGAAACCTCAACCTCTTCTCCTGAACTGAACTCATATTTGCCGATTTCAGCCCACGTCGTCGAAGTTTGTCCTGAGATGTTCATTTCCGAACGCTTCAACTTAACGTGGTGAACCGCTCCCGAGAATTCAATGTCAACAGACAATACTGAGGAATACTTCCTGCCGACCGGCTGGTAGGTATAGATTGAATACAATCCATCTGACGGAATGACTGCCGTGTAACGCACACTTCCCGCATCTTCTCCTTTATCAGACTCATAATAAGACAGCCCATATCCTCCTGCATTTTCGCGGTGTATCCAAGCAGCAGACGCAATAACTCCGGAATCCGAATCATCTATAAGCAAATCCGGCTGCGAACCGTCCATATACGGATTTTCATCAATCAAGACATTTATGGCCCGGCTGTCCACATCCTGAACATCACAGTTCTCTTTGTGGACAGCCTCCGCACAAGAGAGAGCGGCTACTTGGCCTAGCACCATAAAGACAGGTTCCATTCTAATTGATCCATAGGCGATATGGCTGGCAGACAGACAAACCGGCACAAGCAGATTAGCACATTCTGAACGGTGCGGAGTCAATGAACGGTAAGATATCGGATATGGCAATCCTCCACCAACTTCGACATTTCCTTCATTCTTGACCATTGCTGAACCATTTTTATGAATGACAATTCTCTGACAATTGTGTGAGTCCATCTGATATGCAGCCATAGCCACACCATCAAACGGCACGGCACGTCCCTCACAATCAGCCTGAGTCGCCACATATTCTCCAATCATTCTACGGCTTTCGCGAATATAAAGTTGTGGAGTCCAATGCCCTGTTCTCACATACTCATCTTTAGGATATCCCCAAAGCTGCATCTTTGCTCTCAACAGCGCAGGAACTCGTGAATCATGACCGAAAAAATACAGCAAACCTTTTGTATAAGAGGTGTGTGCTTCAATTATCGAATCTCTCAGTTCATAACTTGCTTCAGGATAAAGATGATTCATCCCTATCATGTCTGTTGAAAAACCACCTCTGTTGTTGATATCCGTTTTGCCTCCCGGCATACGGCTCCAGATGAACCAGTCGTTAAGCGACAATTTATCCGGACACGCGGCCATCAGACGCAGAAGAAGTTCGTAACGGGTAGAGTCATAGTCTGCGGGACGGCCGATCGGAATCATATTGTCCCGTCTGTCTGTAAGACATATACGATAGTTATATGCCTGAACCTTACTGTCACCAGTTCCATTCTGCTTCAAGGTCTCATCAGATATACCCCAAAGCAGACCGCTTTCGGGTTTTCCCGGTTCCCTATAGGGGTCTATACCATCAGGAAACTGATGTCGGGTCATAAGCTCCACTCCATTGAGAGTCTCTCCGTAAGATTCATTAGCTTCGCGCCCGACCGTATAACTGACACCTGAACGCGCCATCAAGTCCCCTTCGTAGGAGCAATCTATGAAATATCGCGCAAACACTTCCCGTGTCTTGTGAGGCGATGATGACTGCTCGACAATAATTGATGATATTCTTTCATTTAGCATTGACGAAGATAAAATACGATGTCCTGTCAATACAGATATATTCTTCTCTGAAAGATAGTCCCGCATTATGCTGTCTGCTACTGAAGGTTCGAAAATCCACTGTTCCAGAGCCCCGTAGTGCTTACCAATCTTACGATAGAACTGCTTCGCCAAGCCTTTTACAACTTGTTTATTGCCAATATCAGTATATCCGAGTCCTCCTGTAGTCATCCCGCCGATATGTTCAGTCGGCTCCACCAGCACCACTTTCAATCCGCTTTTGGCTGCAGTATATGCGGCAATGACTCCTGAGGACGTACCACCATAGACACAGACGTCATACTCCTTTTCTCGACAAGAGCATAGAAGAATAACGCTCAAAAATATCAGAACTGCTTTTCTCATTTCTATTCTCCTTTAAGACTGATGTTATCGAATCTGAGATGAGCGGCACCGGCATTTTCTGTAAATTTCAGACTAATGCTTTCCGTTCCTTCCGGCACCGTAAAATCAACGCGCTGTTCATCAGTGACAGAAGATTTGCATATCTCAGCCCATTTTTCTCCGTCAGACGACCATTCGACTTTTACAGCCCCTCCGCACTGGAGATAAGAGAGTGTGAGAGAAGTACAACCATGAAGTTTGATTCCGGATACGGCAATCCAGCCTTTCTTGGCTTTTCTTGCCCAGACATATGTGCCTGAAATAAGTTTCATCGCAGAATAATTATACTTCGTCAGACAAACTTCAGCACCATCTGAACTATAGTTGACAGATGTTTTGTCGCCATCGAACACTGTAAGTCCCGCTTTTACGCCTTCCGTAACCTCAGGGTCGGCTCCGCTGTAACGAGCGATGTTCCCAGGAACAAATTCGCTTGCAGACGTTCCTGTAATTCCCCCGACAGAAGTATCAAATTCACTTGTATTGGAAATCCTCATCTGAGTATCAAACACCTCCGTATAGAGCACTTTCGGCTGTCCTTTTCGCACAGACAACTGATATTCGGCGGTTCCGAAATTACCTTTGGAATCGGTTCCTTCAAAAGTAAATTTCACGACTGAACCACCATCAGATTTAGGCAGAAGATATGAAAAATGGTAGATATCAGCCTTTGGCTCATGGAAATTCCCAGTTTTGGTAAGTTCCGCAAGCTCAATTCCGTTTTTAAGTGTTCTGATTTTCGCTAAAGGATAACCTGTTGCAACAATGACGTCAAATTCTATTTTATCTCCAATAACAGCTTCACTCTCAAGCAAATCCGGCAATGTAACAGTAACTGTTTCGGAAATGGAACGAACGTACACAGGATAATCCACGGATGATTTAATGCCATCAGTTCCTTCGGCAACAAAAACAAAATCTATAGTCTGTCCAACTTGTTCAGACATAAAAGAATAATTGAAATTGTAGTCCGTCATGTCCGGACCATCTTCATACTCAACCAAAGAACCCTCCACAAGAGAGCCATCAACATAAGTTCCTACACTTTTCAGTCCTTCAGGATATGATACAGCAAAATGATAACGCACATTATCATCAGGATATGCTACGATCGGAGCTTTTCCGACAAGTTCAAATGCAGGTTTTTCAGTTGGCTTCTGCTGAGAAGATGTCTCTTTCCCGCAAGAAAAGAGGGAACAGACTAGTGACAGACCTAATATATATTTAAAAAAATTGTTTTTCATACCAGCATTGTTATCTTATTTTACGCAGAATGGGATGACAGCCAAGGCAACCTTATGGTTGGAATCAGTAACAAAAACACATAGTCGATAATTACCCGCAGAAGAAGGAGCATTGAAAGTCACAGATGCCAAACTATTGTCTTGAAAAAGTCCGGGAAGACCATCAGGAAGACTGCCGTCTGTAGATGACGTTCCCTCTTGATATATCAGCCAATTGTATTTAAGCTCTGCCCCGCAAGGAGATGAAGCCTCGACAGATGCCTGGTTTTCAGAGCCTATCGCAACAACAGGACTCTCATCAGCCTTTTTCCCGTTAAGCAACATGCAACTTCTGTCAGCAATTACAGGTGCCCGCATTTCCGGATAGTTTCCAGTCCAATAATACTGCAGTTCATCGACAGCAGGAAACGAGTTGCCATTCTTGTCAAACAAACCATACCAGGTGAGCACATCTCCGTGGTTCTGATATCCCCACACAAAAGCAAAAGAACCGACACAGCCCTTGTCTATGTTTGCGAGCACCGCCTTTTCGTAGATTTCTTTATAGCTTGCAGCCTTTTCGGTACTGGTTTCCTCTATAAGAGTACCGAAGGATGTCTTCGGGACATTCATCCAAGTTCCCTTTTGCCCGAACTCAGTAATCATCCAAGGCTTTGTCCACCCTGCCGAAGCAAGATTAGACTCTATGTTCAACGGATTAGGATAGTATGAGTTCACGCACAGAAAATCAAGTTCGGGAGCCATCGAGACGATGAGCGAAACATTATTCACATTGGCTCCTGCAAGAGCCGTAGTAACAGGATGCTTCGGATCTTCTTCATGAATCATAGCGGCGATGTCGTTAATCGCAGTCCAGAGTTTCGTGTTTTTATACATTGACTCCGCTTCGTTTCCTATACTCCAGCACATCACGGCAGGATGATTTCTGAAACGTCGCACCAAAGTACGACAGCGCTCAAGCTGCGCAGTGACTTTTTCCTCGTTGTCGTAGTCGAATCCATCTCGTTCGCGCCCTATTGAGAGGCCCATATTCACATATAATCCATTCCTATATGCCTCTCCAAGAATTGACGGAGTGGTTTCCTCAGAAGTACTGTAGGTCCTGAAAGCATTCCCTCCATATTCGCGCACACGTTTATAATATCTGTTGGCAGCAGCACCCTTTACGAAAAACTCCTGCGAGTTTTTATACATTTTCCAAACGCCGTCATTTTGTTTAAATTCAAAAACAGTGGCATCATTCACTTCAGAACCAGGAGGAATAATGGTGGTACGCGCCTTTCCGCAGGAAACGATGCACAAGAGAACCGCCAGCGGAATCATAAAAGTTTTGAAAATCGTATTCATTGTATCTTTATTCTTATTTTCCATATTCTAAAATCTGTCCGTTCTCCAGAAGAGATTCACGCAGTTTTTCATAAGGAATTTCCTGCGGAATGCAGCGCTCGCGGAGCGAAAGCACTGCTGCAATTGCAGCCGATTGGCCTAAAACCATATAGACAGGTTCCATCCTCAGTGAAGAATAAGCCACATGAGATGCTGACATACAGACAGGTACAAGAAGATTGGAGCATTCGTCCTCTTTAGGAAGGATTGCTCCATAAGGCACAGGATAAGGCTTGGTCCCTACAAACATTCCGCCTTCAATTCTGACCCCATCCGTAGTAGCCAGATAATTTACAAAGTGACAATCCAGAGCATACGAGCCTAGTCCTATCGCAGATGCTGCGGCCTCACTACGAGCACCTTGGACATCCTGCTGTGTCATAACATATTTCCCGACAATTCTGCGACATTCCCTCACATAAAGTTGATATGGAAAATTTCCGTTGTCGGTAAATTCATCAGCAGCCCATCCCCATCGGTTCATCTCATTTCTCATTACTTCCGGAACACGAGGGTCATGCCCCAGAAACCAAAGCAAGCTTTCTGCATAACGTCTGTGTTCGAGCGCAATACTGTCCCTCTGAGCCCAATTTCCGAAAGGATAATTCTGACTTGCTCCTATATAGTCAAGATGATTGGTATCTGTTTTCCTGTTCGGCATCGGAGTAAAAGTGATGATGTCTTTGAGTTCTTTTTTCTCCCCGGACAATATACGGCGCAGCAGAAGTTCGTGATCTTCAGCCTTATAATTTACAGGTTTCGAGAATGGAATCATATTTTCAGGGTCGTCTGTCAGGCACACACGATAACAATAAGCCTGTGTACGCGTGTCAGCAGAGCCGAATGAGCCGTATCCCTGTTCGGGCAAAACTCCCGAGACAAGAGAGCCGTCAGCCTTGAATGGAGAAACTGATAGCAATTGGTGAGAACGTATCCCGGCAAGACTCTCCCCATATTTATCCGTTCCCTCACGTCCAATAACACAATTTACACCGGCAAATGCAGCAAGATCACCCTCGTATGAGGCATCAATAAAAACTGTTGCCTTTACAGACAAAAGGTCGGAGAACTTGAGCGAAGATATGCGCGCACCTCGTTTTATCACGGATGAAGGGCTGTCAATACGCTGTTTATAGATGACACGCACCCCAGCGTCAGTCAGCATACGCCTCATAATCTCTTCACCTACACTGGATTCATATACCCACTGCATTTTCCTTTCGTCATTCTTTCCTGAGAAAGTTCGTTTTTTCGTAGATTCCATAAACTCATCACGCGTCTGATTGCGCCACGCGGATTCGTTCATATAATGAAAATATATTTCGCGATAGAATTCTTCGGCTAGCCCGCCTACGGCCAGATGCTTATTTATATCTGTTGCCGTTAATCCGGATGTTGCCATTCCGCCTACGTGCGCGTTTTCAGAAACAAGAATGACTTTACAACCCATTCTTGACGACTGAATTGCCGCCATTACCCCGCCGGCAGTTCCGCCATATACGCAGACATCACATTTTTCAGTCTTCGCAAGGCACGACAATGACACCAAGACCGATGAAAGTATAAATAACAATTTTCGCATATTCAATATAAGGTTTTCAATTGATTAATATCCTGGATTCTGCGGGAAATTTTCCGCGCCCATATTTATGATTTCAGATTCAGGTATCGGCCAACGGACGAACTGAGGATTAGCCGGAAGATTCGTCCTGCCTTTTAGTGAAGCGGCATAAATTGGATTGCCAGCATATAACGAAACCTGCTCAATCAGAATTCCCAACCTCTTAAGGAAGAACCACCTGTCATTTTCGAAAGCCAACTCTCTTGCTTCCTCGTCTATGATGTCCTGCATAGACAGAGTCCCTTTAAATTCGTCATTTCCAGCACGCTGCCACGTCTTATTGAAATAGTATTTCGCCTTGGTCTGATCATTGAGACGTAATGCAGCCTCGGCTCCAACTATATAGCTGTCTGCCAAACGATAGAGAATTACGTCTTTGAAACCACGTTTCTCTGCAGGAGCTTTAGTCCAGACATCGCCCCATTTTGTACATCCAGGCATCGTATAACGCGGGTCACCACTGCCTCCAGTGTGTGCAGGCAGATATTCTCCAGGTTTAACTTTGATACTATTGTATGTAACCTCAACATTGCGGGTATTGCGATAACGATGTATATACCAATCTGTATAACGCTTGTCCTTCAAAGGATTGTAGAGCGAGAGCAGATATGGATTCGGAAGAATTCGTCCGAAGGTATATCCCCAGTTCTCGGCAGAGCAGGAGACATCATCGCCACCACCCAAAGCAGTCCTGTATTGGGCAATGAAGAGAGCACAAAACTGATTGCCCTTGGGATTTGCTGCTGAAAAATTACCTCCCGGCTGGTCGCTCCACTGCTGAGTCATAAGCGACTCCGAATGATTCAGATCCGCCGCATTGAAAACTGCTGAAGGCTCACTTAAAAGACTGAATTGTCCAGATTCTTCAATAGCGTCAATCTGGTCAAGCGCCGTCTTATAATCTTTTTTGCAAAGCGCGACCTTAGCAAGAATATGCCTTGCCACCGCTTGATTAAAACGTCCAGGCTCGTATGACTTCCACGGAAGGTTATCTGCCGCATATTCCAAATCGCTATACAGCAGGTCATAAACCTCAGCGGCTGTTGCAGCGTGATACTCTCGAGCCTTATTGACATTTTCCGCCGTAACCGGTTCAGTATTCAGCCAAATTCTGTCATAAATTCTGAAAAGACGAAAATAAGACTGTGCCCGGAAACAACGGGCTTCCGCTATTGCACATTTCAAATCATCACTTTCTTCCATCTGTTCTCCATACCAGATGATTTCGTTACAACGTCCTATAATCTGATAAAGAGTCTTCCATAAAATGCCTACTTGAGCAGCAGAAGGTTTAAGATATGCCGGATCATAAATCCCATAGAAATTACCTGTACCACCGCAAGTTGCCACGATGTCTGTACCTCTTTCAAGAGCCCACCAAGTCGGACTTTCATTTCCGTTATTATCATTGAACAGATTGCGTTGGAGCGCATAAAGAGCATTGACAGACAGTTTCAATCCTTCTGTCGAAGAATAAATGTAATCGACTGAATATTGGGTCTTGTTCTCCTCTTTAAGAAATTTCGTACAAGAACAGAATATTCCGCCATATATCATAATGCAGCATATCACTTTTTGAATAGTGAACACCAATTTGAAAATTCCTTTCATATCTGATTTCATTTAGAATGTGACATTAAGCCCTAAAAGAAAGACTCTTGGTTCCGGATATGCGCCTGTATCACCTTCTGGACCATACCCGAGCACATCAGTTCGCGTCCAAAGATTTGTAAAAGTCATATAGAGACGAAGATTCTGCATATATGCTTTTTCTATGATGCTCTTCGGAAAGTTATAGCCTATCTGCAAATTACGGAGCCTTATGTAGCTTGCGTCCTGATACCCGAGAGCTGAGATGTATGCCGGAGGTTGTGTCATATTAGGAGCCGGCGCCTCGTTTGACGGATTGTTCACCGTCCAGTAATTGCGCCTGAGACCGTTACGTTTGCCGGTCATGTCGCCTCCAGTCTCGAATGAAGTGAGGTATTTGTTATAAAGTGTACCGCCGACAGAAGCATATATCTCGGCAGACAAATCTATTCCCTTCCATGATAAGGAAGTTGACAATGAACCTATCCAATCAGGATCGCGATTCATTACCACACGGTCATCCGCGTCAATTTTCCCGTCATTATTGGCATCTCGAATCCTTATATCCCCAGGATTCGCCTCCGGCATACAAGAAGACGAAATGTCATCACCAATTTGCCAGATTCCATCAAATGCATAATCGTAATACACGTTCATAGGCTGCCCTATAAACCATTTGTTATTCACATCATTGGCCGGCTTGCCGAAATTATCGAGACTTCCGTCAATACGTTTGATTTTATTCTTGTTCTTTGCATAAGTCAAATTGACTCCCCACTCGAATCCGTTCAGGCTCACAGGAACTGTGTTGAGCGTAATTTCCACTCCCCTGTTCTGCACAGCACCCATATTCACGAGCTGATTCACATAACCGAGAGATTGGCTAAGAGATCTGTAAACAAGAAGATCTGTAGTCTGAGTGTCATACAGTTCTACTGTTCCTCCCAATCGTCCTCCCCAGAAACCGAAATCCAAACCGACATTGGTAGAAGAAGATGTCTCCCATTTGAGTTTCGGATTCTGCAGCGTACTGCCGGGAAGATAACCCGCCACAGTCCCGTTAAACTCTGTAAGATATTTGTCTGCCAGTCCAAGAGTCGTATAAGGAGACACCCCCTGGTTTCCGACTTGTCCCCAACTCAACCGGAATTTCAAGTTGGAAATCCAGCTTACATCTTTTAGCCACCTTTCCTGGCTGATTCTCCAAGCGAATGAAGCAGATGGAAATACTCCGAACTTATGATCTGCGCCGAAAACAGAAGAGCCGTCTGAACGCAAGGCAGCCGTGAACAGATAACGGTCATTCCAGTTATAGCGGATTCTCCCCAAGAAAGAAACCATCCTGCGCTCAGACAGGCTGTAAGATGGAATGCCATAGTTCTGAGCAGATCCTATTGCATTATAATACAGGTCATCATTTGCAAAATCCGATCCGTTTATGCCCATACTCTTCCAGGTGATTATGTTCACACTCTGCATAAGGGTAGCATCAAGACGATGACCACCGCCAAACTTACCGCTGTAATTGAGGATATTCTCGACAAGATAATCATAATTCGAACTTCTGGTCACCGAAGCCCGTCCTTTCTGACCTGCCGACACTGAAGAAGTATGCTTTAGACCAAGATATGAATCCGACTCCACGTTCCGCGAGTTCATACTCGCATTGATTTTCCACGACAACCCTTTTACGATCTTCCACTCCGCAAACAAGTTATAGAGTTGGCGAGCAGTCAATACACGGTATTTTGAATTGTTTATATTCCATAAAGGATTATAATGAGACTCGCCGGCTTCAGTCACATCCTTACGTAAAGTCGTTCCGTCATCCTCATAGACTTTTGCAAGAGGCGGCATTGTAATAAAAGTATTGAATGTACCGTCCGATGTTTGTTTCCATGCGTGCGAATAACTGATATTCGCTCCGACACTTAACGTCTTGGTTAATTTATGGTCTATATTGAGACGGACAGAAACCTTCTGAAAGCCTGAATTAATGACCATACCATCCTGAAAGTATCCTCCTATTCCCAAGGCTAATTTTGTCTTCTCGTTGCCAGATTGGACAAGAACATCATGTTTATGTTGGACAGCCTTGTGTATCATCAGTTTCTCCCAGTCAACATATTCCCCTGAATTCTTGACATCTCCCATCAGTCCAGGGAAACAACTTGCCTCATCGTAAGAGCCATATGCCTGTATATAAGCTTCTTTTCTATAAGCTGCCCACTCTTCTCCATTATAAAATTCACAGTTGCGGCTTATATCCTGAACTGAAGCATATCCATTGTAGCTGACCTTCAAGCGGTCTGATGTTCCACGCTTGGTAGTAACCAAAATGACTCCGTTCGCTGCCCTTGCGCCATAGATTGATTGGGAAGACGCATCCTTGAGAATTTCCATACTCTCTATATCAGACGAGTTGATGTCGTCAATTCCACTCATCGGAACACCATCAACAATGTAGAGAGGCGAATTGTCCCCCGAGAGAGAGCGTCTGCCTCGTATCAAGACAGAAGACGAGCCACCAGGCTCCGCACTGTTCATCTTGACCTGCACTCCGGCTGCGGCACCACGAAGCATCTCACCAACACTTACCGTAGGAGTGCGGTTCAAAACATCAGCTTTGACAGATGCTATTGCACCGGTCACATCACTTCTTTTCTGCGAACCGTAACCGACAACCACCAATTCATCCAACTTTTGGAAGTCTTCTTTCAAGACAAATGTCTGAGCTTTAGGTGAAGACTGTGCTGTGAACTTCAACTCGGAATAGCCGAGACAGGAAATGCTGACAGCCTCACCATCCTCGACCTCAAGTTCAAAGTTGCCGTCAGCGTCGGCAACCGCGGCTTTTGAATGGTCTTTCAATGAAACCGCTACCGCTCCGATTACCGGATCCCCTTTTTCATCAACAACACGACCGACCACCACGCGGTTTTCTTCAATTACGCTCTTGGCCTGAAGTTTCTTTTCCGGCGCCGGTGAAAGCACTATGTTCTTACCCATCAGCGACCATTGCACGCAACAGTCCGCGAAGACAGCATCCAGTGCCTGCTTAAGGGTTACGTTTCTAAGACTGACCGTCACTGTAGTAGAAGGTTCAAGCACATCATCACTGTAAAAAAACGTGCAACCACTCTGTTTCTCAATCTGCCCCAACACAACACCTATCGGCGTTCTGTCCGCATTGATTGTGACTCCCGCGTTTTGAGCAAACCCTGCCAACGGGAAGATTAGAAAGAAAATGCCAAACAGCATTTTTCGCAATTGTATCATACCAATATCTGTTAGTGTAATAATTACGTTGTTTGTTATTTAGAATTATTGACAATACACCTCAATACGCTCCCGACCATTCACAGCGTCACCTTCAGAACTCTTCCGCACAAATCTCATTCTGGCAGAACGGCTAAAATGCTCGAGTACGACATCAAGCCGCTGGTCTATAAACTGACCGGTAAAACGATGTCCGTAAACTTTTTCGCTCTTTATATCGAATAACACGTTATAACGGTTTTCAACCATGCGGAGAGCTTCAGCAGCAGTTGTATGATTAAGATATATTTTCCCATATCGCCATGATGAGGCCACATTCGGATCCACTGCCGTCAATGTCACAGTCTTAGCCTCTGAATTCATCACAGCACATTGTCCAGGATATATCTTCACTATCTGCGACATTTCAGAGGCATCTTCATAATGCATGTTTATCGCACCATTCACCAGAGTAGTCCGAGAAGACCTGCCAGGAACATCATAAGCATCCACATTGAATTCTGTTCCAACTACTTCGATAGTCATATCGGAAGTTTTAACGTGAAATTTTCTGCTTTTATCCTTGGTCACCTTAAAATAAGCCTCTCCTGTCAGTTCCACATCTCTGGTGTCGAAGAATCTTGACGGATAACGTAATGTTGAACCGGAATTCAGCCAGACCTTGGAACTGTCCGGCAAGGTCAAGCCCGCTATCATTCCTGAAGTAGCTCTAACTTCAATGTAAGAAGGGATTTCTTCTCTATCTCTAAAAAGAGCAACTGCACTCCACGCAGAAAACAGAGCAAACGGAATGCTGAGTACAGCTGCCACCTTATATGTTATCGAGAGGAATTTGCGCCTACTTTCCAATGCAATACGCTTATGAACCTTAGACAATGCCTTCTCCGAATCCATTTTCTTCGAGTTGCCGACAACGTCAATCAAAAAATCCAAAACATCATTTTCTCTATCCATATAACAGTTTTTTATCAATGATAAAACAGCTCCGTATTGTCGTCAATATACTTCAATACTTACATAAGACTATTCAAAAACAAATTGTTCTAAAAAAATTTTTCTCTATATGATATTTGATTCCTACTACTTATTTTTGTCGGCAAATACACTAAAAATGTCAATGGGACACTACATTGACAACTGCTTATGGATGTGAATCTTACTGTACTTTTTGAAAAAATTAAAAATGGTGATAGGGCGGCATTTGACGCCTTGTTTCTTCGGTCATATCACATCCTCTGCAGTTTTGCCCTCAAGCTTATCGATGATAGTGACGAGGCTGAGAACATTGTGCAGGATGTAATGCTTTATCTATGGGAAAACAGACAGACGACCGATGTACATAGTGTCCGGTCATATCTCTTTACATCAGTACGGAATCGGTGCCTCACCGCATTGAACCACAAAATGATTCAGAAAAGAGTCCACGAAGACATACGGATAAGAATCAACACATACGCATCTGCCATTCAGGACATTGACTTGATAAATGAACTGGCACAACGACTTGAAGCGGCCCTGGCAGAAATGCCTTTTGAATATCGGGAGCCCTTCGAGATGAATAGGTTCCGGAACAAGAGTTACAAAGAAATCGCAGATATAATGAACATCTCGCCCAAAACTGTAGCATACCGCATATCACGAGTTTTGAGCGAGTTACGAATTCGTCTTCACGACTTTCTATAAGCAGAAAAGAGACATCCAAGTTATTTGTCACACAGGTAACGTAGCCAAGCCTTGAAGTCTTCCAACTCCTTTCTGTTCAAATGTTTATAAATCTGGTCACTGCCTGCTCTGCCATCGTGGCCGGATTTCTGCCCGACACGAAGAAAAAGCAATAAAAACAAAAGACGATGACCTACCTGATGATTTCTGAGATTGCCTCAGTTAATGAAGCATAGTCAATCATACCCGCAGGAAACAATTATCTATCCCATGCGTCGTCTTAACCAGTTACGCACTGGGATGTCGTATAATCTCAAGCAGATAAACGCCACTAAAACACAACTCGCATAGAGAACGAGAACAACTGACCAAGTCTCCATCAATGTGTATTGTTCCGTTTTTATAAGCCAAGAATAGAAAAGATACATAAAAGGATAATGGATGAGATACAGAGGATATGATATGTCACCGAGAAAACCGCAAACCTTGTCAGACACTCCATCAGATGCGCTTCCTGATGCGCCGAGCCATACAAGAATCGGAAAGACAATGACGATGCAGAATGACTCGAAAGCCCCGTTTAAGGTCAATGCCAAAGTATCATTGACCTGAAAAGTTTGGGGCAGGTACGGAACGCAGAACAGGGCAAAAAGAACGGCTGAGCATAGCCAGAACGCGCCCCGGACGTTTATTGCACGGAAATTTCTTGCGACAAGCATACCGGCAGTGAACGGAAACAGCATCCGCAGCAGTCCTCCAAAGAAATTCATTGTATCAATGGTCCAGCCGACTCCTATACTTCCGTACCCGGAAACGTCCAAAACCGCGAAACTTGTATGAAGAATGCCAAGAACAATCACCAACCAAACCAATGCTGCTTTAGGCAATCTCCTGATTATCAATGCATATATAATATTGCCAATGTATTCAAAGAAAAGCGACCAGCTTGGCCCGTTCAGAGGGAACATTTCTCCATTGCCACGTACTTCATAGCAGCATCCTGGAGTGGCTGGAATCATGAACATGGCACACAGCATGGCCAACATTACAGCTGAAGTCGCAATATGAGTTCCATCCCATTGAACAGAGCCTTGGAGCATAAATGTAATGGCGCCGATGATGGCACCAATTATGACCATCGGGTGAAGCCTGATGATTCTGCGCTTAAAAAAGTCTTTGAGACTGAAGCCTTTAGTCCATCTGTCATCATATGCATACGAGATGACGAATCCCGACAGCATGAAGAAGAAATCCACTGCAAGATAGCCATGATTAATGCCTGTAATCATACCGCCGCCTGCGAATGAAAAACCTTCATGGACATGATACCAGACGACAAGTAAGGCGGCCACTCCTCTTAGTCCGTCAAGTAACTTATAATGTGGTTTGGATTTATTTGCCATACAGCATTGACACTATCTGCTCAAGATAATCTCTGTCAATTTCATCAGTCTCACCCGAAAGGACAGACTGGACCCGCGGAATCAGCGCCACATATTTATCAACCTTCGACATAATCATTTCATTTCCCGGAATGCGGACCACACTATAGGAATGGTCACCACGAAAGAAATGAGGTCGCTCACTGCCTGGCAGATTTCCACGCCAAAAAGTCCGAAACAGTGAGGCAGGATGATGATCAGAGGGATGAAAAACAGACCTTGCCTCGAAGCGGCAAGTATGTTGGCACGAATGGTCTTCCGGCAGGTCTGCATCATCATGTTGGACATCATCATAAAACTGCATACAGGAAACATGATCATCTGGTAACGCAATGCGGGAATACCGATGGCAATCACTTCAGGATCATTGCGGAACAACGCGACAGCATCCTTGCTGAAGATGATAAGGACCACGGCCCAGAACAAAAGGAACACCATGCCGATCTTCGTGCTGAACCAGAAGCCTTTCTTTACCCTATCGTAAAGTTTTGCACCATAACAGAAGCCGCACATCGGTTGATATCCTTGTCCGAGGCCAATGATCACGCTGAATATGAACATAGTGATGCGGTTTACGACACTCATGGCGGCAATGGCCGCATCGCCATAATTGCCGGCAACGCTGTTGAGGGCAATGTTGCTGATACTTGCAAGTCCCTGCCGGGAAAGGGATGGTGTGCCTCCTGCAATGATTTCCTTCACAAATCTGCTTTCGAAGGAGATTTTGCGGGGACTGTAACGAATCACACCTTCCTTTCTGCTCATCACGAGCAGGATCATGAATCCGCAAAACTGCCCTATGACTGAGGCCAATGCTGCCCCGCGAACGCCCATGGAGAAGCCGAAGATGAAGAGAGGGTCAAGCAGACAATTGATGATGGAACCGATGACTACTCCATATACGGAATACTTGGCGAACCCCTGGAATCGCATCTGATTGTTTATACAGAAAGTTCCCATAATAAACGGCGTGCCCAGAAGACTGATGCCAAGATACTGACATGTATATGGAAGAATGGTGGGTGTACTGCCAAGCAGGATACTGACAGGTTCAAGAAAGAGCAAGCCTGTCAGCATGATCAGGATTGAGAATGCCAATGTGTAAAAGAGACCCGTACTTGCCATCGTCTCTGCATCCTCTACCTTCTGGGCACCAAGCTGTCTGGAGATGTAGTTTCCGGAGCCGTTGCCGAAGAAGAACGAAAAAGCCTGAATGAAGAACATCACGCTGAACACGATGCCCACTGCCGCTGTTGACTGCGTGTCAATCTGTCCCACGAAAAAAGTGTCGACCAGGTTATATACGCTGGTCAACAACATTGATATGATAGTCGGTATCGCCATTTCGCCTATCACCCGATGGACAGGCGCATGGGTAAGAAACTGATAATTGTCGCTCATATTGGAATGAAGTCAATTCGGCCACAAAATGAGTCATGGTTTCTAACGGAACGACGGGCCCTACACCATCTTTACGGCATTGATGTTCCTGCCGGTTTGAGGTCCCTCACGCCTTGCTGAATAAAACCTGTCATCAATATAGGTGTCGATATCCGAGACCTGGATATTATCCGCCGTAACACCGCAGTCAACAAGCGAAATCCTCACACATTCCTTCAGGTCAATGTGATGTCCCCCCTCCATTGAGTTCTCGGCCCTTGCACCCCTGAAGTTCCAGATACGGTCAACCGGAAATCCGGACTCTTTGAAGACAAGGGCCACCTCCTCCCCTACCTGGAAACTGTCGAACCCTATTCCGGGGCCGATTACCGCACGAATATCCGACGGAGAGCACCCGAACAGACGTACCATCTCTACTACCGTCTTCTTTGCAATCATGTTCACCGTGCCCCTCCATCCGCTATGTGCAGCTCCGATTGCCCCTCTGACAGGATCATACAGCAGGACGGGGATGCAGTCAGCGGTCCTGACTCCGATGGCGACTCCACGCAGGTTGGTAACCAATGCATCCACACCTTCCAGCTGTTCTCTGGCAATTCCGGGATCATCAATGCAGGCCACTTTGACGGAATGGGTCTGGTGCGGCTGAATGACATGACATGGGAGGACAGCGTCACGGCCTGCAGTAAAGGCCTGGGCACCGTCCCCAATATTATATATCAAAAGGTTGTTCTCCATATAGGGCAATTATGATGCAAAGATAATATAGAAGGACCACACCAACTACAAAAAGCAGGAATAAATTATCGCAGGAAAACGCCGATTATTGTATAACTTTGCACAGAATAATAAAACAGAATAATAAAACAGAATAATAAAATAGACATTAAGGAACAATGATTACACATTATATCGGCCGACCGGACAGCGACGAGGGACGGAGCGAGGTGGAAACAAGGACTTATGATTTTCTGGATTCGATCGGCATCCAATACGAGACGGTTTGTCATGAGGCGGCGTACACTATGGAACAATGCCAGGAAATCGAGAAGACGCTCGGAGTGCCGATCTGCAAGAACCTGTTTCTCTGCAATCGCCAACAGACCCAGTTTTATCTCCTGATGCTTCCGGGCGACAAGCATTTCAAGACCAAATTCCTGTCGTCGGAACTCGGCTGCGCCAGGCTGTCATTCGCGGACGAAAGCAAAATGACCGAACTGCTGGGAATCCACCCCGGCTCGGTTTCCGTAATGGGCCTTATCAATGACAATGAACATAAAGTCTTGCTGGTCATTGACAATGACCTGATGAAATCCGACTATCTGGGATGTCACCCATGCATCAATACGGCAACATTGAAAATCAAGATGACGGACCTCCTGGAGAAGATTGTCCCGGCAACTGGTCATCCTTGTAAAATCGTAACGCTCAAGACTGAAGAATGAATGACATGACCCAATCTGTGATTCCATCTTTTCGATGATGGCCTCGGGTGGAAGAAAAAACATATAAAACAAATATGACATTATGAAGACTCTCGGAAACATTCTCGCGGCAATGACGACCGTGGCCGCAATATCATGCACCAGCCAAAGCGGATGGAGCGATGCGGAAAAGGCTCTGATCATGAACGGCGGAGCCACAATGCGGGTGCTTACGGTCAATGACGCCTCGGATTCATTGACACTCAGGAAAAGTTGCGGCAGAATCAATGAAAACGAATTGAAAAGCATTGAATATCAAACCCTGGCAGAAAAGATGGTGGCGACGGTGACATCGCCGGAGCAGGATGGGGTAGGAATCGCCGGTCCGCAGGTCGGGATCCCGCGCCGCATCGTGGCCGTACAGCGTTTCGACAAGTCTGGAGCGCCATTCGAAGTCTATCCGAACATCCTGGTCTCGGCCAGCCGCGGAGAAAAGGTACCCGGTTCCGAAGGATGCCTCAGCATTCCCGGAAGAAGCGGAAAAGTAGCCCGCTACCGCGACATTGACATCACCTACACGTCCACCAAAACCCTACGCGACACGACCGAAACCATCCAAGGTTTCACCGCTGTCATCTTCCAGCACGAATGCGACCACCTCGACGGCATCCTCTATACTGATTATTTTTAAACGCCTTTTGTACCGATTAAACGTTTTAAGTTACACCAAATGCTTTTTCAGAGGCCGTTTGTTCCGCAAAAACGTTTTATGCGGAACAAAATGCAAATCACAACCACCTAGCCCAAATCTCCTCAATCCTGAACGCAGCGGAGCGAATAGCGGCTGTTGTCCTTAGTGCTTAGTCCTACGCCTATCTGGATGGCGTAATCCTTTACACCATAACCGCTTGCATTGTTGCCGGAATTGAACAATTCGTCAGTCCAATAGTAACCGCACACCCCGATTTCACGGAAGTTGCCGAACCAGCAGCCGCCTGCAGCCGGCAGAAAAATCTGGGGAACATCCTCAGCATATTTTACCATTCCTGAATACCAGCGTCCGTTGACGCCGTTGTGCGAAGTCCATGCTGACCCATAGTAAAACAGCTTTTCCATTTCCTTCGCCGTTGCAGGACGCCAGCCATCAGGACACGCAGTTTCACGCTCCTTCCAATTATAATAGCTTCCGAGAGGGCTCGACGGGTCACCACAGTTGTTCAATGCCCATTTGATTCCACCGATGAATTCATATTCCTTCACGGCTTTCTGGACAAATGCGAGCGTACGGGTTTCAGCGCCCGCGTAAGTGAAAATAATCTCCGCTGCCCTATCCTCCGCTGTCACATTTTCCGGAATTTGCAGCCTGATGCCTCCCTTCTCCTGTTCAAGGACGATTTCAAACCATTCCTGTTCCGTCTCCGCGTTAAACTCCTCACCATCAATGGGATTCAGAATTTCACACGACACAAAATACTCCTGCGGCTGACAATCGACCGTCTCGGAAAGACGTTTAAGGCCAATCACAGGACGCAAATAATCTTGTGTCAATGTGAATGTCAATGGTTCCATATCCCCATAGCCTACAACGATTTCCGCCACACGCGACTCTGTTCTGGAATCATTTTGCGAAACCGAAAGAGCAACTTCGGACTCGCCAGGTGTACCGACATTGACCCAATCCGCATCCGTCGTAACAGAAATGGACGAACCATTGTCCAGAAGCAACTTATAGCCGAGCTTCACTTCCTGGGCATTGTGGTCAACAGTCTCAGAATCGGACATCAACAATATGAGTCCGGATGAGTTTTCTTTCCCGCAAGACACTGACATTGACACAATTGTCAATGCCGCCACCAATTTAATAATTTCACTTTTCATCATTGATTGAATTTATAGAAGTCAAGTAATTTCTGTCAACAATCAATGACGAAAATACGTTCCCGTCACATCATTTCCACTATTTTAAATGAAACATAGTGAAAACACCGTATGTTTCCGGCAGGTCGGATGCAAAGGAGCATTGACTTATTTCCGTTGTCCGGACATGACGGAGCTCTGCTCATCCTCCGCGCGCTCATATTCGTCGAGGGCGGCGGACATCAGTTCACGGCCTTCGGCGGCGATTTCCTCGCCTTTGGCATAATCGGGTATTGCGCCGTATGTGTCGAAGGTCATTTTAACTACGATGTCAGGTTTATAGAGTTGGATGGCCTGGCGCGCTATGGTGTGATTCATCAGCGAGAAGGTCCTTGTCAATATCGAATAATAGTTGTCGCTTGTCGGTATATTTTCGTCATTGACCTCATCCTCGAGTTGTCTCGTCTTCTTGCCGATTTCGACCATCCCCTTATAGGCTTTCTGCGCTTCATCGCCTATCATCCGGACTCTATCCAGGAGCGACACGCCCTTTCTCAATGCCAAATCGCCAATCGCATCCAATGCATCTGACTTCAGTTCAATGTCTTCGGCGCGGACATCCTCAAGTTCTTTGAGATAACTTGCAATCTTTTCTGAGTCAATGTGATTCACATCAAATGCCACCAGGATGTCGTGCCCATTGCGCACTGCCCGGCTAAGCGGCATGGTATTGACGACCCCACCGTCTATCAGAGTATGATAGCCGTACTTGACGGGACGGAAAAGTGACGGAATGGAAATCGAGGCCCTTATGGCGTCGAACAATTTTCCCCTGCTGAACACGACTTCCTCGCCAGTATAGAGGTCAGTTGCCACGGCACGGTAAGGTATCCGCAGGTCCTCGATATTGACCTCCGGAACGACTTTCTTTATCTCATCTATCACCTTATCTCCCTTCATGAGATAGCTTTTGCTGATCGAAACATCCAGAAGAGAAAGCAATTTGGCATTGTCAAGGTCGAAGAGCCATTCCTTGAAGCCGTCCAGACCGCCTGCAGCGTAAACGCCGCCTACCAGCGAGCCTATCGAGCACCCCGTCACTGAAGTAATATTGTATCCCCTGCTTTCCAATTCTTCAATGGCCCCGATATAGGCGAATCCTCTCGGACCGCCACTTGAAAGCACTAAAGCAACATCCTTGTTCATCTTCACAAAAAGTTAATAATCATTTATACCAATGCACTCTTACAGCTCCATCAATAATAATGTATGAAATCAGCCTTAAGTTATATCAAATATTTCAGTTCGACAAGTCAATCAGATTATGCCGACAGCAAATCTATCGAGGCACTTCTGCGCCGCTTGGAAGAAAAGATTTCAATCGGAGAACTCCTCGAATTGAAGGCCAAAGGACAAAACTTAAAATTAGCAGAGTCTGCCGCCGGGGCCGCCGAGGCCTACACCTACGACTGGGCATTGAATCCGGCAGAAGTAAACCGCCTGCTGAGTGCTTGATTCCGCTTGCGGTACCGCTCGGAAACGCTTGCCCTCTCGTGCTTGGCGTTTATTCGTTCAAGCTCTTTGATCTTTGCCGCATCGTTTGATGCGACGGCTGCTTCATAAGACACTTTGCCCCGCTGCAGATTGTGGTGAAGGTCATTGAGTTTGACATGGATTGCGGTCACAAAAACCATCTTGCTGCCTCGCGCGCTGGCAGCCCGTAAGGTTTGTTCCCGCTGCCGGTATGTACAAAGTTTTTTTGCAGTCAATATTTATCAGATCAAGTCGTATCTTCGACTTGACACGTACAACACTGCTACTCGCCCTACCGCGAACCAAGATAGAGGAAGACCATTCCGAGGAGGACCAATGCGAGGTCGACGGCTTTGCTGCGGAGGTTCTTTTCCTTGAAGACAAGTGCGGCGAAGAGGAAACTGACTATGACGCTGCCGCGGCGCACCATGGAGACGATGGAAATCATCGCGCCGGGCATCGACAGGGCGTAGAGATAGACGAAGTCAGCGACGCTCAAGAATATGGAAATGAATATGATGGACCACTTCCAGCGGAACGGGGTCGTCTTCTGACGGTTGGGATACCAGATGAGCATCATCATCACGCCCATCATGCCGCATTGGTAGATGTTGTACCAGCTCTGGACGGCCATCTTGTCCAATGCCAATCCATTCGGATTCATGAGGAACTTGTCGTACAATCCGCTGACCGCACCCAGAATCGCCGCGCCTACCACGGCATAAATCCAGACATTGTGTTCGAAATCAATGCCTTCTTTCTTACCGCTGCGGCTGAGCATGAAGAACGACACCACAGCGAGCAGGACACCGGTCCATTGGAGACAATTGAGTTTCTCCCCGAAAATCAGCATTGCACCGAGCAGCACCAGCACCGGTCGGGTTGCATTGATCGGGCCGACTATCGTCAGCGGCAGATGTTTCATGCCATAGTAGCCTAGAGTCCAAGAACTTAGGACAATGACACTTTTGAGCAATATCCATTTCTGGACTGCCCAGCCACCATAATCTGCAACCTTGAAAATACTGTCGTCCAAGACAGGCGAACAATATGAAAGAACTATGAACGGGACAAAAATGAGCGAACAGAACAATGTATTCAGAAACAGCACCGGAATGACAGCATTGCCACCCAGTGCCTGTTTCTTACAAGAGTCGTAAAATCCCAGCAGGACCGCCGACAAAAATGCAAATGACAACCACATATACTTAACTTTTCAGCACGCGAAGTTAAGTACATTTTTTCAATTGTGGTCTTTTTTCGGAAGCGCCATTATCAGGCTCTGGTCATAAAGGGTTCCAGGCTTGACGGAAGATTTTTCAACGGACAGCACTTCATCGAACATCGGCTTGCCATCATCGGAGGTATCACCGGAAAATATAAGCATACGGTCTGCGGATACTTCCTTTACATAGCTGGCAATGGACATTATACGGGTATCGGTAGGATACATGACTTCATACGACACGCAAAGCACCATGCTGCCATCTGCATTGGGCTTCATGGTATACCAGCCGTTCATGGCAAGAACATCATTAGCCTTCATACCATCCAGAAATGTTTTCTGTTCCGGTGTAAGTTTTTCCGTATCAATGCTGTTTCTTAAACTTTCCAAATCATCCGACGAATATGCTTGACCCAAGACCGCAGTACCGTCATCGTTCAGCTGAAGGAGCAGGAAAGACGACTCAGACACATTCAACATCCATGTATTCACATAAAGTTTCGGTCCGTCATTTTCAGAACCATCCTTTTCACAGGAGCATGTCATTGCGACAACCGCAATAGCCAAAATGCTGTATATCAATTTTTTCATATCCCAAATTCCATTATTTATTCTCCGAGAATCTCTGACAAATCAACGGTCTTACCTATTTTCAAGCCTGAAGAAGACAAACTTTTCATCTGCAAATTTTCAACATCATCAGCCCCATTGTCCAACGTCATCGAGTCCTTGGCTATATTGAAAAGATGAAAGACCGTCCCCGTCGGAATCGGAATTTCCATTCCTTTGAGAATTTTTGTCATGAAGATATTCAAATCAACGTTATCTTCTTTACCGGGAATCACCACATATACACCCTTTATTATGATGACGGCATCATTGATTTTCACAGATTTGATCCTTTCGGCCAATTCCTTCTTGTAACTTTCAGTCGCTTCGTCAATGTAATCGTCATCATCCTTTCCGGACGGTTCCAGTCTAGGCAATATCTGAGTTTTGAGAACTTCAAGGACATTCTCATTGGCGAGAAAACTTAAATTGAAAGTCTTGTCCGCATTGATCTGGTAAAAGCCGTAGTCAACGGATTTGCCACCGAAAGTCAAAAGGCTGTTTGAGTCTGTCACCCATGTATTCACATAGAGTGGGACATTGTCAGAGTCCTTGTCACAAGAGGCTCCGAGCAGAAGTGCTGCCTCCAAAGCGAGGAAGTAAATTAATTTCTTCATTGTCATGTATTTAAATTATTCATATCATTCCCATTTCATATCCTGGTCGAAAGCCACACGGAATCCGATCAGCATGTTTGTCACCCGGGGTGAGCAATATGCTCTTGCAGCACAACGGCAACTGAGATTGTCCAACGTAAAGTCCCCTCCACGAACGACCTTGCCTGTTCCGGTTTCCGGACCTGTCGGATTCCAGGCAAATTCCCACTGGGCTTCAGTCGGAAGCGCTCCACCCACACAATCTGCGAAAGCTTTCGCGCCATACCAGCTGACATTGAACGAAATGACTGCCGGGTCAGCAATGTTCTCATCATACGGATAATACGCGTAGAATTTCAACGAGTCCTTTTCCCAGCACAACTTGTCTCCAGCCCAACCGGAACCATTAAAAGTAAGTTTTTTATTTCCAAAAACCAAATCTTTGGATTCCGCATCAAAAGCATATATGCCTATGGCATCGCCCTCCGCCCAATCACATCCGAGTTTAAAAATGATTTCAGGTTTACTTTCCTCCTACGGCTTCTGCTCCTCCGTCCCCGGTTCCTCCAGAGACGGACTATCGTTGCCATTATCCTTTACGCATGACCCCAACATTAAAGTCAATGCCAATGCTGCAAAAAAGTGCCAAAATATTCCTTTAATAACTCATTGTTTAATTTTGACGAAAGTAAGTTTTGGGCACTTGATTATCACTATTTTTAATAAAACATAGTCGCAGGACACACAATATTTGAAAAAAATCTATATTTGTAAGCTTGAACAAAACGAAAACTGAAATGGAAAGAATATATTGCGACTTGATGCTGTTGGCCTCCGGAGTAATCGCTGCACTTGCCGTGGCCATCATTTGCGTCAAGATTCCTTCAAGGCCGGAATTCGGCAAGCTGAAAACCGCAAGGGCTACATTGGCCGCATCATTCATAACGCTTTCCATATTGAATTTCATTTGCTACTTCACCGGATATGACGAGACACTTGACCGCTTGAACACACTCATTGTCGCTGCATTCCAGGCACTTTTATTGACAGGAACATTGCTAGTTTTCATCCGTCCTGACGTGGTTACCGGCAAATGGGTAGGATTGCAGACCGCGGTCATCTGCATACTCTCGGCCCTGCTCTACTGCATAATGTTCATTGTTCCGGACATTTATCCGATATTCTTCCATATCGGAGCTGCACTTCTGGTCATGCAACTCACCATCTACGGCATCAGATTTTTCAAATCGCAGAAAATGACTATCAACGACCTGAACAATTACTATGCTGACGATTTTTCGCCGAGATTGGGCGGGATAAGGACCGGATTCATACTTATGCTCATCATAGGGGCAATGTCTCTCTGCACATTGGTCACCGGCCCGTGGTTCTACGCCATTTTCGTCCCTGCATATCTGATATGCTATACCATCGTGGCAATCTGCATGATCCGCTATGTGAACAGCACATCATTCATTCTCCAGGCAATCGAGAAATCCGAAGAAGAGGCTCCAAGCACGGAACCTGCCCACAAAGTGCAGGCAAACATACCTGAGCATCAGTTGATTGAATTGAGAAACAATATCTCATCGTGGGTCGCCGCCGGAGAATACAGACGTCGCGACGTGCCATACAAGGAAATTCTCGAGACACTCAACACAGATGCAGCAACCATGCGAGTTTTCATGAAAAGTGAGAACGGCATGGATTTCCGTTCATGGAGGAACAAGTTACGTCTCCAGGAGGCATGCCAGATGCTGGCCGGCCACCCTGAAATGAATGCGGAACACATCAGTGAATACATCGGTTACAGCGACAGCAGCAACTTCCACACGGATTTCCGCAAATTTACAGGAATGTCCGCCAGCGAGTGGAGAAGAACCAGGGCGAAGACAGGTCAATGAAATTGATTGAATTTATAGGTGTCAGCACGTTCCATTTCAAGCAATTTAATCTTCCTGTCGATTCCGCCGGCATAACCGGTCATACTGCCGTCAGCGCCAATGACTCTATGGCATGGTATGATGAGCGAAATGGGATTATGACCGACAGCGTGGCCCACGGCTTGGACGGACATCCTCCGTACTCCTTTCATTTCGGCAATGCAGTCAGCAATTTCACCGTAAGTCATTGTCTTACCGAAAGGAATAGTAAGCAATATTTCCCAGACAACCCTCCGGAATGGCGTCGAATCCAATTTCAATGCCGGGATAAAACCCGGGTCATGTCCGCTGAAGTAAATGTCAAGCCATTGACGGGCCTGCGCAAAGACCGGAAGATCTTTCTCTTCAATCTCATCATCAATGTTGCCCGCAAAATACTTCTGTCCATCAAACCACAGTCCAGTCAAGGCGTCACCATCACTCGCTAGAGTAATTACACCTGCATAAGAATTATATTGTTGAATGTAAATCATATTTCAGTTTTTCACCCAGGTAAGACGTTCCCAGATGCAGCGCGGGACAAGTCGCCAGAAGAATACGAGGATACGGAATTTCCAGTCGAATGTGCAGATGCGTCTTTTCCGGCGGATGGCTTTCATCACCTCGTCTGCCGCCTTTTGCAATGTCAGCAGCATCGGATATTTCTTGTCGGGATTGAGGATGTCAGTCGCCACGAAACCCGGGCGGATATCAGTAAACACGACCGGTATCTTCTCCATTCTGACCAATTGCGCCAATGCGGAAACATATGTCTGCTGCATTCTTTTGGTAGCGGAATATGCTGGAGCCGTGCCTAAGCCGGCTGTTCCGGCGATTGATGTAACAACCGCCACATGTGCCTCATGTCCAGCCTGATACGCCTCAGGATGTTTTCTGACATAGTCGACAAAATGTGCCAGAATACGCACCATGCCTTCGCAATTGGTCCGCACGGTACGGATTTCCTTATCAATATCCAGTTCCCTGTTCTGATACCCCACACCGGAGACATACAATAACAGGTCCGGAGCACCCATTTCTACGATCAGAGCATCCAGCCCGGCCGTCGCATCTTCCTGTGTAACATCCATTTGCTTAATATGGACTCTCTCACCATACTCCTCCCGAAAAGCCTCAAGGGCCTCAATCCTCCTGCCGGAAACGCCCACTTCCCAGCCTTCCTCCACCAGACGTACCGCGGTCTCCCGCCCGATTCCGGAAGTAGCACCAATGACAATCGCTTTCTTCATGATACAAATTCAAAAATTATATACTAAAACACCGTCGAAATAATCAGACAGAGTGACACGGCAATCATCAGAATCACACACATCATAACGTAAAGTTAGAGGAAATATCCGAATATTCTCATTAACTTAGAGGAGACTTATATGAAATCAACAGTATGAAAAGAATTGCATTGATCACAGGAGCGAGCAGCGGAATCGGGGAAGCTTGCGCGCGGAAATTCGCAGAAGGCGGTTACGACTTGATACTCACGGCAAGACGTGCGGAAAAATTAGCGGAACTCAAAGCTGAACTGGAGGCGGAAGGCACTAAAGTGAAGACATTGACATTCGATGTCCGGGATGCGGAAGCGGCGGAAACGGCCGTGGATTCGCTCGA